>Ga0073903_10002076_pt1 | contig 10341 bp, 5 predicted proteins | sample KloWWTKNB14_bulk_FD_66665 | JGI IMG/M metagenome (GOLD analysis project Ga0073903, IMG submission 66665) | Active sludge microbial communities from Klosterneuburg, Austria, studying microevolution and ecology of nitrifiers - Klosterneuburg... | ecosystem: Engineered > WWTP > Aerobic digester >... | reverse complement strand
TGTGTATTTTCTGCTCTCACTTTTGTGATAGCACTTTCTTTATCATGCACATTACCGAATACAATGGCATTTGCTGAACAAGCTGTCTGGCAGGCTGTTTTAGCATCGCCATCTTTCAACGGACGGTCCTGTTTCTTGGCTTCCAATTTTGCGGCTTGTAAACGCTGGAAACAGAATGAACATTTTTCAATCACACCTCTTGAACGTACGGTAACATCGGGGTTCAATACCATTCTTGTCAGGTCATCATTCATCTGGTGCACAACAGGATCCAGTTTACCGACCAATTGCTGATCCTGGTTGTCTTTGAAACTATCTGCTCCTGTGTAATCCGCCCAGTTAAAGCGACGAACTTTAAAAGGACAGTTATTAGCACAATATCTTGTACCGATACAACGGTTATAGGTCATTTGGTTGATTCCCTCTGCGCTGTGGTTAGTAGCAGCAACCGGACAAACATTCTCGCAAGGAGCATTATCACAGTGCTGGCACATCATCGGCTGGAACACAACCCCTTTCAGCTCATCAGGATTTTTATCGTCGCTAACAAAGTAGCGGTCGATACGCAACCAGTGCATATCGTGATAACGAAGCACTTCACTCTTACCAACAACCGGTACATTATTTTCAGCATGACAGGCCACTACGCAGGCGCCACAACCATAACAGGCATTCATGTCGATATTCATACCCCACTTGATGCCGGGCTGATCATGCAGTGGATACAATGTTCCTTCTTTTCTATAATCAGTAGTTGCTCCATTCTGACTTTTACCATACGTCTCTTCGAGATGATTACGGTAATCAGGAATAACATTGGGATTCTTTTTGAATGTAGCCAGTGTAGTTTCCCTTACTACTTCAATCCTATCTTCGTATGAATTATGAATCTGCGTTTGGGCAATTTTTTCTTTGCGTTTAGCATCTGCAACTGTTACGGCTGCATGATACGATATGGTAGTGCCATCAAAGGAGGTGAATGGATAAACATTTTTACCGATACCAGCTGCTGTTTTACCCAACTTCTCGCCTCTTCCGTAACCAACAGCTACAGCAATAGTATTAGCCTGCATACCGGGAATAACCAATACTGGCAGTTCCACTTCTTTTTTACCAACCGTTAATTTAATAACAGGCTTTTGCGGGTAGTATTCGTAATTGTTGCTTTCCTTTTCAGATCCATTGATGAGGTCCAGCCCAAGCACTTCCTTTGCCATCGACATGCTGATCAATGCATAGTTGTCCCAGGTTGCTTTTGAGATGGCATCCGGTAATTCCTGCAACCAGGGATTGGTAGCACCAGTGCCAGTTCCAATGGATGTCTTTTGATATAACACCACTTCAGCACCTGTAACTTTCTTTGCAAATTCAATGGCGGAAATAGCTGTAGCAACTGCTCCTCCGTTGTAGGTACCGGCACCAGCAGCTGCAGGGGCTTCTTCTTTGATACCGTCCTGCAAAATTTTATTGAAAGCCTCTTCTGAACCCAGCTTACCAGTCCAGTAATTTTTAAAATAAACTTCGTAATCTGTATTATTACCACTCCATTTCAGCAATGAGGTCTGGAAAGGACGGGTTTTGAATAAAGGATAGATAGTGGGCTGCATAAAGCTAACCACACCTGTTTTAGGCTCAGCATCACCCCAGCTTTCCAGGTAATGATGGGAAGGAGCAACATATTCACAGAGTTCAGTTGTTTCATCCAGTCTTTCATTGAAAGAAACGGTAACTTTTACTTTGCTTAATGCAGCAGAAAATTTTGCGGCATCATGATAGTTGTAGGCCGGATTGGCACCACATATTAAAATAGTTCCAATAGTGCCGGCTTCCATATCTGCCACTAACTGTGCAAAATCTGAATCGATGCCCTGGCGGTAATTAACCGGTTTGCTCCAGTCAATTGTTTTACCGTAAGCTCCAATAGTATTATTGATGGCATTAACGATTACCTGTATATTTTTATCATTGCTGCCGCAAACCACCAGGCCTGCGCCGGCATTGGCTTTTAGATCAGCTGCTACTTTTTCAATACCCGCTTTTAGTTTTACATCCGTAACCGGAGAAGCCATATCAACTGCACCTACTGCAACTGCCAACCCTAGTGCAACAAGACCTGTTTCAGATGGACGGTGTGTGAATCTTTCATCAGCGCTTGCACCAGTAAGGCTCAGGTAGCCTTCAAACTGGTAGTGTTTACTCATCGAAGGGTTTTTCTCGTCGATCCTGCGGCCAACGGAATAGCCCTTGGCATTTTCAACTGAATTGAGCCAGGTACCCAGGAAATCAGCACCAAGACTTACAATTACCTTAGCAGCGCCAAAATCATACGTTGGTATTTTTTTTCCGAAACCACTTGCTTCATTGGCCAGTAACATACCACTGTACGAAACTGCATCATACTGTACATGTCTGAGGCCGGGGTAGTTAGCAATTATTTCTTTTGTAGAAGGAGAAACAATAGTACTGGTCAGTAATACAGTAGTACCACCTGCATTTTTTATCGCATCACCCACCATTTTATCAAACTGCTCAAATGTGGGGACTTCTTCAAATTTTGCATCCGCTCCTTTACCTACTCTATGCTGGGGGAAACGAAGACGATGTGTATCGTACAGATCAAGCACTGAAGCCTGTGTACGGGCTGTAGTGCCTCCATTTGTATAAGAGCAAAGATCATTTCCTTCTATTTTGATAGGACGACCATCTCGTACTTTAGCTACCACTGGTACCACATCACCATCCTGCACATAAGTGGTTGCATAATATTTAGCCACACCGGGTACAAGATTCTCCGGTTTGTTGGCATAAGGTATAGCTTTCTTTACAGGAACATTACAACTGGCAGCCAGCGTAGCTGCAGCTGTACTGAAACCAAGATACTTTAAGAAATCCCTGCGGGGAGCTTTGGCATCAATCAATCCTTTGTCGTCGAAACCTTCAAATGGCAATTCTTCTTTAAACTCATCCTGCTGCTTCTTTTGAAAGTTTTCGTTGTCATTCACCTCTCCGAAACTTTGCCAGTACTTTTTTTGGCTCATGAATATCAATTTGATAATTCGATAATGTGCTGATTACTAATTCGAGTTTTTCAACTTCTTAACTAACCTTATTAATAGTGACATTTTTGACACTCCAGTCCACCGATATCTTTCACAGTTATACTATCCATTTTGCCGGATTTGAAATCGTTGTGAAACTTCTCATAGATGCTGTAATACTTATTGCCTTTGGTGCTGTCGTAGTTAAAATCCACTTTTGTTTGACGATGACAGTTGATACACCAGCCCATACTCAATTCGGCAACCTGCTTCACTTCATCCATTGCAGTTATTTCACCATGACAGCTTTGGCATTGTACATTACCGGCTCTTATGTGTTGTGAGTGATTAAAATAAACATGATCAGGCAGGTTGTGGATTTTTACCCATTCAATCGGCTTTTTGATCATGGAAGGATCCCATTTATTTGCATTGTTGGGGTCAAATCCTGCTGCAGCATGCAGTTTGGCTATTTCCGCTGTACCATTGATCTCATTACCAGCTTCATCATAGAGCTTTGGCCCTTTTTCGTAAGTGGTGATGGCTTTGTGGCAATTCATACAGGTATTTACCGAAGGAATAGCGGCATGCTTACTGTCCCATGCTGAACCATGACAATATAGACAACTGATCTGGTTGATGCCTGCATGTACTTTGTGAGAATAATAAATAGGCTGCTCCGGCTGATAATCTTTCTGACGACCCAGTCCGATAGCTCCTTTCGCTACCATATAACCACCGAAAATGAAGAAAATAATGGCGGCCATTGCGATATATACTTTATTGCGATAGAAGGGAACAGGCTCCGGACGAATAATCCCTTCCGAATCATCTGACATTTTTTTCAGGTTGCTGTTCACCTGCATTAAAATAAGGGCTATGATACCTAATATGAGGGAGATTACACCAAAAATGATGGCATTCTGGTTACCAGATGGCTGTACTTCAGCACCGGGAGGTGGCGGTGGAGCTGGTTTTGCGGCTTCATTTATATAGGACACCAGATTTCCAACATCAGCCAGGGTTACATCAGCAAAACCTGTCATCATTGATCCGTATTTAGCCTTAAGCCCTTGAGTGTAAGGGTCTTTAGCCATATAAGATGCAGGATTATTGATCCATGCCAGCAGTTCTTTATGATCAGCCCATTTGTGCCTTTCCTCAATTCCGGCCAGGGCGGGCCCTGTCCCGTCTTTCAACACATTGTGGCAGGCAGCACATTTACTGTTAAATATCGCCTTGCCTGCAGCAATATCCTGTGCAGTTACACTCACTATAGAAAAGACAAAAAAAGATAGAAACAAAGATGTCAGTCTCTGGCCGATTGGTTTACAAAGAATCATAGATGCAATTGATCTGAAAAATGTGGATAAATAGCTCTAATCAGGCGCAAAAATAAGTCAGGAACTTAACAAAACGCCAAGTACTTAACTTTTTTTTTAATCCGCTACCAGCCTGCATTTCAGCGGATTTATTACTATTTTTTAGCAAACAGTAAAGTTGTTTGTCATAAATCGGTCAACCTTTCCATAAAGTTCAACAGATGTGAAAATAGTCGTCTTTCATGGCCATTTTTTCCTGACTTTTGCGTCGCTTAATTTTAATGATACTGCATGTTTGAACGATTACAGAAAAAATGGAAGGTGAATGGCCTTCAGCTGGCTCTGATTCTTTGCACTTTTACCATCGGAGGCAGTGCTACGGGTTTCGTGGGAAAAAAGATTATGAATGCGCTGTCCATCGGACAGGATTGGCTCTGGGCAGTCATTTATATTCTGCTGGTGACCCTTATCTGGCCATTGATGGTAATAATTGTAAGCATTCCATTCGGCCAGTTCCGTTTTTTCAATGCTTATATCCATAAACTGGGACAAAAAATGGGTGTCATCAGGGAAAAGAAATGAATAGACTTTCCTGGTGCTTTCTCATTATGATACTATACTATGAATAAGATCGCAGTTTTTGCATCTGGTGGAGGCAGTAATGCGCAAAAGATCATTGAGTATTTCAATAATTCCCAGTTGGCCAGCATTGCACTGATAGTAAGCAATAAGCCAGAAGCCGGTGTAGTAACGATTGCTGAAAAAAACACCATTCCCACGCTGATTATCGAAAAAGAAAAATTTCTGATAGGATCGGGATATGCAGATGATTTAAAAAAAGAGGGCATTGATCTCATCGTATTAGCGGGATTCTTATGGAAGATCCCTGCTTTACTGATAAAAACATTTCCCGGAAAGATCATCAATATACATCCTGCCTTATTGCCAAAATACGGTGGTAAAGGTATGTACGGCTTTCATGTACACCAGGCTGTTATTGATAATAAAGAAAAAGAAAGCGGAATTACTATTCATTATGTGGATGAACAGTATGACCATGGGCAACCAATATTCCAGGCTACCTGCCCGGTATTTGAAAATGATACAGCTTTTTCACTGGCAAAAAGAGTGCAGCAACTGGAACATGAACATTATCCTAAAGTCATTGAAGAGATCCTTTTCAACAACAGCAAATAAGAAACAAAGCAACTTAAAAATTATTTTCACCTGTCATCCGGCCTTATTGACTCATACGACATTTTGATTTTACACTTCTTTTTGCATTTTCTTTTGTTACTTGCCGCTGATTAATTTTTGTGAAGCACCCCATATATATATTATTCATTATTTCATTCCTTTTTACGGCCACATCTGTGATTGCCCAGACCTATAAGATAAAAGGTGTGGTGTATGATAGTTCCAGGAATTATCCTATGGAACTGGTAAGTGTGCTCTCCACTTCGGGTACAGGCACCGTTACCAATGCTGATGGATATTATGAAATTGAAGTGACTGAAAAAGATTCAATCTGGTTCAGCTATCTCAATAAACCAACAGTGAAGTTCCCGGTAATGAGGATCGGCAACCCGATGCAGTTTGATATTTCATTACAGGTAAATGTGCCGGTAATGAAAGAAGTAAAAATATTACCCAGGAACTACCGGCTGGATTCTCTCCGGAACCGCCAGGACTATGCTAAAATTTTTAATTACCAGAAACCAACTTTGAAAACTGTAACACCCCAATATGGAGCCGCAGTTGGTTTTGACCTGGATGAGATCATCAATATGTTCCGGGTGAAGCGAAACCGGAGTATGGCATCTTTCCAGCGAAGATTATTAATGGAGGAACAGGATAAGTATGTGGACTTCCGTTTCAACAAAGCGCTGGTGCGCCGATTAACATTACTTGACGGGGCAGAACTGGATAGTTTTATGCGGGTATTTAAACCTTCCTACACTTTTACCAAACTGGCAGGTGATTATGAATTCAGGTTGTACATCAAACAAGCTCTCTATCGGTTCAAAAGAGGGATGCAACCGGATGCCTGGTATAAAGAAGAGCTGGAGGAGCAATAAATTGCAGCCTGTTATTGATTACAAATAAATACAGCATTCTTTTTTTTGTATTGTCAAACTCTCGTTTGTATTACCTGACTCTCTCACTTTGCCGGAGACAACGTTCCCACATCCGGGCAAAATCCTCGGCTGAGTTGAATAGTACGGACATGTCTTTGGGCTTCATGCCTACGTTCTTTAAATCCTGGAAGAAATCGGCCATCATTCCATAATGAGCCATCCCATCCAGGTTATAATCCCATGTTTTACCCAATGTGGAGGAGGGTATCAAGGGTTCATTCGTACCGGGTTTCATCATTATTTTATAATAGTTTAACGCCTGCTCCAGTAATTTATGTCTTTTGTATTTTTCAGCATTGATCGCCACATCAGCAACCCTGTTGTCAAATGTTCTTTTATTAAATATTTTTTCCCTGCTTACTTTACAAGCAATTTGTTGCTGCGTTCCCACATCACCGTTAAATACATCTGTTCCAATTCCTTCCTCATTGCCTCCCTTGATCAACCCTTTAATGAATTCCCTGATCCTACCTTTGTTATAACTATTATGCACAACGTTATTGAGGTACCAGTCTATTTTATTTTTGGTATCCCCGGATTCTGCTACTTTTTTTAATCGTTCTTCCATGGAATAATATATCTGGAGGGCCAGCATAAAATCTCCCTGCTCATCTGTAAATAACTTTCCATTCTGTAAAAATCTGTCCGGGCTGCTTTTTAATTCATCATAGGAGCCGGTAAGATGACCCCTGAACCTGTTACCGGTTAAATCTGTGAAGGAACGGTATTTAACCTGGTTGGCCTGGGAATAAACAAAACTTTGCCTGTTATATATATCGAACCTGTCGTGCCCCGCAGCACTGGCACTGTTGGCACCAAATCTTGGTCCAACCAGGCCGGCAAAGCCATTGATATCTGTTCCAAAACAAACACCGCTGCCTTCCATTTTTTCAATTGCATATAATAATAACTGAGCGGCAGATTTTGAACTGCCGGGATTATCATTCTTCACTACAGATTCAATATACCTGGCCCCGGAAGCTGGTATTATATTGGAAATAGCATTCACATTAGCCCCGGAAATACCCACTCCCATTATACCACCCAATTGTTTAATTTTTCTCAGCTCATCAGGTTTCCGGTCATTCTCATTGGCAATCTTTTCAGCTATATGATTGTAATGATTGGTGTATAATTTTCGTCCCTCTTCTGAACGCAAATCATACTCCTCCGGTAATAATTGAGCTTCTGTCCACCGGGTTTCTGTAAACTGGTTATGGCCGCTGTTCAACGGGTAACCACCGCCGGGAACAGCGAAAGCCTTTTCAAAATAATCATCCACCGTTTTTCTTCCGGCATGATCAATGTCTATCATCATACCGAGCTTCATCATTTCATTGACTGCAATTTCACCTGCTGTAGTTAGTCCCTGTTTATTGATATGCCCGGCATATCTTTTCCAGGGATAGGCAGGATAATTATTGCCTACAGGGATTACATCCATTGATATACCCCATTCATTGGTCCATTTGTTGATGGCCACCGTGGCAAGAATAGGGATCAAAGGCGCTGCTATACCCACTACGGAAGTACCAACTGTTGTTATTAACGGAATAAACGGCAGGATAGCCGGAGCCACAGCAGGCAGAACAAGCGGAGCTGCAGCACCTGCAATCCCGGCATAAGCAGCCACTTTATTATTCGCATCAATAATGGCTGCCGGCATATCGCTTAATACATCAAATTTCGCTTTGAGTTTATATTCCGAGAAACCATCTTTATAATTTTTCAGTTCCACATCAAAAGGTCTTCCGGTATTAAACTTGGTGGCAAGATTGAATATATCTGACTTAATAGCCGTACCGCCTAACCCATTATTTAATAGATGCACCGGGAACATATACCGGAGTCCTTTATTATACAATCTTCTTATTTCTGCCCTGATTTCTGCTTCGGTAGGAGTTCTTTTCCCGTCAAAATTTCCAATATTATCCAATTCACTGCCCAATACCACTGCCAGCTTATTTGACAACATGATCCTTCTCATATCAGCAGGAGAATAGGCTATTTCCATCCAATCCCTGCAAGCAGGAGCAATTACGTTTTTGATATAGTCGATTTGTTTATCACCAACAGTTTTATCGTCATCCGGGCGGGTACCTTCACTGATTCTTGCAAACACCTGGCTATGTACCGTTAGCGCCACGATCATTCTTACTCCTCCATCAAAAGCTCTTTTAAGCCAGTCTTTCCACATTTGCTGGTGAAGTTTCGTGTTGTACAATGGCCAGTATGCCAGAGTTTGTTCATTACTACCCCATGTATTGCCGGGATCCATTACGCCCAGCCGGTGTCCCGGATCAAATGCCCCGGCCACAGCATTGCGTATTATATTACCGCTGATCCTTTCCCCGCTGCTGCTTGTGAGTGTTCTGAAAATATCAGCACCATGCCCGATTTCACAATCTGCCAGTGCTTTATTGATAGTACCAACAGGCTCTCCATGGAATAACCGGTTGCCAAAACCGATATGTGATGCCGGATGCGTATGTGTGTCAATGGTACCCCATAAAGGAAAATCCCAGTCATAATAATTGCCCTCTTTTTGAAATACCTGCTTCACATTTACTTTAGAGTTGATGGCGATGTCGGTATCAACCGGCGCTGCATCCTGGAAAATAAAATCGTCTGCATTGATATATCCTGTAGAAGTATTATCAGTAATTTTTATCCTTGCTTTTTTTCCTTTTAATGTCTTCACATCCCACCACACCCTTCTCATTACACTGCTGCCCTTGCCGGTTGCCCGGAATTGTTTTACTACGGGTATTGTTTTAATCACCGGAGCTATTACACGGAAAGGATCTTTTTCCTTTTTCTCTTCTGTATCAGTTTCCCCCTGCCCTTCATACCCCAACTCTACTTTTGCATTGGCCAGGTCATTTGTGCCCCCAATCAGGAAACTGATATAATCCTTTGTGATAGTAAACTCCGGAGAGATAAGCACTCCTGTTGGAATATTACCCTGGGTTCGTCCAAAAGGTTGCGTTAAGTCGCTCCGGTTTTCATAACTGCCGATCCAGTAATTTCCTTTATGCCCGATTGGAAGAGAGAGATCTTTCCAGTAATCACCACCCAGTGAAATATTGATCCGAAAAGGATTATATGTATTATCCATTTCACGTCGTATAATAACATTATGCCCGTAAACAGGTTGATTATTGAAAGCTGTTCCTTCTTTCGTCCAGTCAGCCAATGCATCTTTTCCTCTTTCAAAATCAAAACCCCGCATGGCGATTACACCCACCGGCTGAGAGACAGTTGTTACAACTTTTATTTCATCTTTTTTTTGAACAGGCAATTGTTTTACCTGGCTTAAAACAGGAACTACAAATCCGGTAAGGATTAACAGGAAGGATATTCTTTTCATGTGGATAGATTTAAGGTGAAATACATACCTAAAATACATTTTTATTCAAATAATAAAAACAGAACCGGGAACATTGGCACTGTTTACGTATAAGTTCTTGGCAAATTCACCCCTGCATTGTAATTTGAATTATGGAACAAACAACTTTAGGAATCGGAACCAGACTGCAGCATACCCATTTCGGTCCGGGTGTGATAGTTGGTATCAGATATGCCACTTACCTGATCTCATTTATCAATCATGGTATCAAAGAAATAGACAAGACCGATAATAAGCTGGAAGAGATCATTCCCGAGAATGTATCGGCAGAGATAGAAACCCACTCGGAAGTGGAAATGTCTTTATTAAAAATACTCCGGCTATGGGGCGGCCTTACCGAAACTGTACCACTCGGTGATAAATGGATAAAAGGCATACTGTTGTTACAGCCTGCAGATAAAAGCTTAAAGCCAAAAGAAATTCCTATTGAGGAT
>Ga0073903_10002064_pt1 | contig 10367 bp, 3 predicted proteins | sample KloWWTKNB14_bulk_FD_66665 | JGI IMG/M metagenome (GOLD analysis project Ga0073903, IMG submission 66665) | Active sludge microbial communities from Klosterneuburg, Austria, studying microevolution and ecology of nitrifiers - Klosterneuburg... | ecosystem: Engineered > WWTP > Aerobic digester >... | reverse complement strand
CCATTCAACCAACTTGGCCATGCGTTCCGCGACGTTTCGGCAGCATTCGATGGGAGTAACTGGCGGTGTTCGTACAAAATCAAAGCTGTCGCCTTCCGATGAAGTTGCGGTTGAATGCGGTTCCATATGCCGAGAAACCGGCATCCATGCACCTTCCGTAATCCGATTCCAACCGGCGCGCTCGGCAGGTGCCAGCAAGTGATCGCAGTACATGAAACCGACATCGGCATAGAGCAACGGATAATCCGGCTGGTATCTTCCTTGCAAACGCTCAGATTCGTGAAACATTTGCCCAGCTGTCGTTCGATCACCTCCTTGAAAATAGGTGTACGCATGCCTTGGAAAAGAGCATGTGACCATGACAAACGCGTTGCTCTCTCGATACGAATGAATATACCGGTCCACGCTACATCGATTGGCATACTCCACAGCCCGTTTTGCCAATGAGGTCGCATCAATTATGTTGCCCAAGGCCAGGTAGGTGTCGCTAAGATTGCAGCAACTGATAGCGGCGCTTCTCCATTCATTATGGGTGAGGTCGATCCGCAGGCTTGACGTCAACGGCTGGATGGCCTCGGCAATTCGCCCCAGAGCACGCAATCGCGTGCCGACCTCGTTAAACACGAACGACTGGGCACCAGGACTCATTTCAGAAGATAGTTGGCTCCACGGTTGCTCGAAGAAACAGGCTAACGCCACAAGGTCGGTGCCGAAGACGCCGAACTGCCGCAGGCTGTAGTGTCTGTCGAACTGAAGAATTCGATCGCTGTAGACTTCTGTGCAGGTTTTCTCCTCCAATCCTGCATGACAGCCGTGGGCAACGGCTTGGTAGAGCAGATCCAGATCTTTCAAACTCGGCTCGGTTCCAATTGGCACTTTCGCGCGTAAGTAATCGTATACTCGGAGATTGGCGGATTCCCAGGTGCCAGGGGATTGCGTGCGCAGCTTAACGCTAAAGAATTCCCGAATGACCGGATGACAATCCAACGACTGTGTTTGCTCCCCTGCGTCTGCCAGGTTTGAAACCAGTCCAAAATCGCAAAGAAAGGACAGGGCCGTATTCCAATCCTCATCGGGAAGCGGCTGGTGCATTTTCCATAATCCAAGAAACCGTGGTGTGATTCGAAAAAGTGGTTCCGTCAATCCGGCTATGGCTCGCGGCTTTCGTAACTCAGCGATGCAGCCGGAGTCAGCGGGACGGTCGAACAGCCCAAGCATTCGCAAGATGGCGAGTTGGCGCGCGCCGAAGTCGCCACTATTGGCAAACCATGTCACGAATGTTGCGAGCATTTTGAATGTTGTGCCGCCCTGTACCTGACGGTCGGCTTCCTCGAACTTCACCAGGTCGCGACGGCGGATGTCGCCGCCGTGTGCGCGGGCGAGGAAGCGGCCGAGCAGGTTGAGCGTCAGGGCGTGTCCATCGACATCGCGGCTGGCGGCGAGAAGTTCCTTGTCGTCGGGTTTGATTTCTGCCGCGCCGGCTCGGTTGGCACCTGCGTGATGGAGCAGTGCAGCTCCGGCTTCGTCGGTGAGATTGCCGAGGTCCACTCGGAGCACGCTGCCCCAGGGCGAACCTTCGCGGCGTTGAAAATCGGCGAGGTCGGTGAGTGGTTCGCGGGTGGTGGCCAGACACAAGCCTCGCTGCTCGCCCTCGGTCGCGTTGCGAGCCAGGCGTTTCAACAAACTCTGCACACCCGGAGCGCGAAGTTGGCCGCCCATTGGGCCGGGCGGGTATTGTAGTGGCTCAATGCCGTCGAGGATCAGCAGTGTTGGTTCGCGAGAAACAGCTTCCGCCAGCAGTCGGCCTTTGTCCCAGGGCGAAATCGTTGGCTCGCACTGCACACCGAACCATTCGAGCGCATAAGCCAGGAACAAGTCTTCCGACGCTTGCCGATCTTCTTTCGTCCCTTGGCTGAAAAAGCTCCAGGCGTAAACGCGCTTTACGCCGCGCCACTGCGCGCGTTGCAAGCGTCGCAACCAATGCTGCACCAGCATCGTTTTGCCCACGCCGCCCCAGGCGACCAGCGAAACAATGGCCGTTTGATGCTGAGCGAACGCCAAGTCCAGGAGAGCAAGTTCCTGTTCTCGCCCAATCAATTTTTCCTCGCGCAACCCATTGCCGCTAGAGAGCGGAAAGCAGTCGAGGTAAACGTGGTCCGTCGCTAGCGCCTGTGGGACAGGAGGCAACTCTGCCAAGGCTATGCGACTTAGCTCCTCGGCGATCGCGGTGGACAGTTGGCGAAAGGTATGTTCGACACCGGATTCCGTGAGTTCCGAGAGCGGATTCGAGTTATTCGGAGCCTGTATCGCTCGCAACCAATCGTGCGACTTCCAATCGCACGGTTCGCAAACGACAGGGAACACCGATAAACTCTTCTCCTGCCATCGTTCGCGTAGCCGAGGAAACTCTTTTTCCAAAATGTATTCTGATTCAAGGGCCTCTGGCGTTAGCAGCACGATGGCCAACTGGGCCGAATTCATCGCGTGATGAATGTCGTCGTTCCACAATGAACTGACGCGAATCTTACCATCCTGCCAAATGTCGAGCAGATGCTGCCGCTCGAATACCGCCAACGCCTTTAGCAGCGCCGCCTTCCATTGCGGCCCATGTCCGCGATGGCTGTAACTGATAAAGATGCGCCCCTGCCGGCGATCAGATGGAATTGTTGACGGCATGGTTACGCTCGACCTCTATTTCGATGTGGATTCACGATAATATCCGATTCAACGAGTTAGACTTCTTGTTTCAAGCGGGATGGATGTTCTCCGGCATTTGCCCGTATGGTAGCGGATCGCGGAAGTAGAAGAATCTCCGTCGCCGGTGGTCTGCGTCCTGCTTCAGAATCCCGAATTCAATTTCCAGTGCGGTCACGCTCTTGTCTCGCAGTTCAGTGTCAAATCCTATTTCCTGAGCCGCAGCAGCCATTCGCTCTTCCGGCGACACCCAGCCGTAACGATCTCCCAGCAACACGATCAGAAACGGTCGGCTTAGCTGGATTTCTACGTTTCCAGACGTTGTTGTGAACAAGTCAAGTTTGGAGCCGCGCCCGTCAGGAAGCGGTTGGTCCTTCCGCTTCCTGACGGGCGCGGCTCCGGATCATTCGTCGCGAACATCCTCGCTGGGCCGATCGGCCGTCTCCACCCCCTGCCGCAGATCAATCGGTTCGAACTGGATTCGCCCCTTGCGCAGCTCTTCCTCGACACGCGGAAAGACCACCTGCCGCAGATAATCCCGCTCCGCCTGCATGTCCTGAAACGTCGAACTGAAAAACACCGGCCGAGCCCGCCACGGAGCGGATGCCATCGCGTTTCTCGCCTTCGCAATCCCCTGTCGCGTTGTGTGATTTTCATCGTCACGATTACCGCTCACAACTCGACGCGCCTACGGCAAATAGTAGCGGCTCCACGCTGGACTCCTTCCCACGTCCTTAAAGCATCATGTAATCCAAGACAGGGTGGCCAAACAGCATTCGCTGGCACAATAGAGAATCGGACATCGTCTTGCTTGGCCTTTCCAAAGATTGACCTGTATCGGCATTTAAGGCATCGAGTCAACCGAGGGACATCCCGTATTGCCCAAGCAGATCGTTCAGCCGTTGTCGAACCTCAGTATCACTATAGTTCTTTGCGAACAAGAGGCTTGCGTAGTTGTCTATTACCGTTCGCAGATCTGGGTGCTGCTGTCCGTTGCGTCGAGTGAAGCCAAGGTAAATGCAAAGTGATCGGTGACTCAGTGACTCGGCCTCTGTTAGATGGTTCGTGTAGAAATACAAAGTTGCCAGAGTGTTGAGGTCTCTGGCAACATCAGGGTGTTCAACCCCATGGAATTGCTCGTCGATGACTAGCGCGCGGCGCATCAGCGGCACGGCCTCTGCTGGACGATTCAAGGCCTGGAGCAACTGCGCGAGGTTGTTGAGATCGCGGGCGACTTCGGCGTGGTCAGGACCGTAGAAGTGCTCATCGATGGCTAGCGAGCGGCGCATCAACGGCTCGGCCTCCGTCAGCCGATTCGTGTCCCTGAGCAAGCCCGCGAGGTTGTAGAGAGCGCTGGCAACATTGGGATGGTTCTCAACATTAATCCGGTCCCAGATTGCGAGCGCGGACCGATAAAGCGGTTCAGCCTCCGAAAGCCGATTCATCCGCCCGAGGAACATCGCCAAGTTGTTGAGGTCTGTCGCCACATCATGGTGATCAGGGCCATAAAAACGCTGATCTGCTGCAAGTGCGCGGCGCATCAACACCTCCGCCTCAGACAGGCGATTGATCCCCTGCAGTAGCACCGCCAAGTTGGTTAGGCTCCGTGCAACGTAAGGCCCCTCGGAGCTGTCGAATTGCTCGTAGATTGCCAAAGCGCGGCGCATCAGATGTTCCGCTTCCGTCAACTGATTCGTACGTTTAAGCAACTGCGCCAAGCTGTTGACGCTCGCGGCGACGATGTGATGATCGGCCCCGTAAGACTGCTCGAAGATGGCCAGCGAGCGGCGCATCAGTGGCTCGGCCTCCGCCAAACGGTTCGTCTCTTCGAGTAACAATGCTAGGTTGCTTAGTTTGGACGCGACGTCGCGGTGTTCGGTGCCGTAGGACTGCTCGGCGATGGCCAGCGCGCGGCGCATGAGCGATTCGGCCTCCACCAAATGCCGCTTGGCATTGAGCAACTGCGCCAAGTTGTTGAGGACGGCGGCAACTTTTGGGTGTTTAGGTCCATACGATAGCTCCAAGATGTTCAGTCCGCGGCGCAACAGCGGCTCAGCCTCCGTCAGCCGATTGGTGACAACGAGCAGTTCCGCCAAGTTGTTGAGGCTTTCGGCAAGATCAAAATGTTCTGGACCATAGCTTTGTTCGCGAATGGCAAGAGCGCGGCGCATCATTGGCTCGGCGTCCGCCGGACGGTTCGTAGCCCGGAGCAACGCCGCCAGGTTGTTAAGGCAACTGGCGACGAACGGGTGTTCGGCCCCGTACGACTGTTCGAGGATTGCCAACGCGCGGCGCATCAGTGGCTCGGACTCCTGCAACCGGTTCGTGTTGTGGAGCAACCGTGCCAGGTTGTTGAGGTCGCGAGCGACGTCGGGGTGTTCAGGGCCGTAAGACTGTTCGTCGATGGCCAGTGCATGGCGCATCAACGGCTCGGCCTCCCCAAGGCGATTCGTTGTCTGGAATAACCCGGCAAGGTTGTTGAGGAGTTTGGCGACGTCAGATTGTTCGGAGTCGCATGACTGCTCGGCGATGGCCAACGCGCGACGCATTAGGGGTTCAGCCTCCGCCAAGCGGTTCGTGGCCTGGAGCAATTGTGCCAGATTGTTTAGGGCGCGTGAGACGATAGAGTGTTTCGGACCGTAGGATTGCTCGTCGATAGCCAGCGCGCGGTGATACAGCGGCTCGGCCTCTCCTAAACGGTTCGTGGCCCGAAGCAGCGCCGCCAGGTTGGTTAGGTCGCGGGCGACAGCGGGATGCTGGTCTCCGTACGACTGCTTGTCGATCGCCAGCGCGCAACGTATCAGTGGCTCGGCGGCGGTGTGATATCCGGCGGCGAACAGAAATGTTGCAAGACCGTTCGCGAGAAGGGCCAATTCGGCTGTGTCTGATTGGTGTTGTGACCAACTGGCGAAGGCGGACGTATAGCTTGTCGCCATATTAAATTGCGGTTTGAGTTGCAGCCAGTAGCCGAGAAGTTTGTATTCATCACGATCTCGAAGTCCCATAAAGCATGACTTTTCGACCAGCACATCGTGCAGGGCTTGCCAATCGCGTGCTGAGGCCAATTGCCACGGGAGTTCGTCCAGCTTGCGGTCGCTCCAAGTAGATTGCTGCTGGAAGTATTCCGCCAATTTTCGATGCGCGGCCTGTTGCTGCGACTCATCGGGCAGGCGAGCGTCGCGGGCCGCTGCGCGGAGAAAGTCGTGGGCAAAGGTCAGCAGACCACTGCGGCTGACGAGCGCATCGGACATTGCCAGAAACAGCGGTGACCACACCGCGCGCGGTAGTGGCTGGCCCGATTGGCCGAGTGCGTCGAGTAGTTCGGCTTCGGACAACCCGCGCCGCGCAGCCCACAGCAGAGAGACCGTATTCCCCACAAGGACCGTGCCTTCGTCGTAGGCCTCTTCCCAACGCGCTATCACTTTCCGGTACAGCGCGTTGGGATCTTTGGCCTCCAGATACCAGTCGATCCGCTCGTTCAGTTTTTCATGCAGGCCGAAGACGCGGAGTTCGTTCAACAGGACTCGCAGGTAGAGCGGACTGGCGGTTTGAGGGGCGCGGGCCACACGGTCGGTGCGAGTTTGTCCGAGATCGCGGGTGTACTGCTTCAGGAAATCGTGGATCAGTCGCCGTCGCTCGGGTTCATCGAGCGGATGAACTTTGAGCGGCGGAGTGGCCTCAAGCCAGCCGCGTTGTTCGATGGCTTTCAGGCTGCGGCCCGGCAGCGTCGAGACGATGACTCGGCAGTACTTTGGAAAGACTCGCGGGAGCCAGCCGAGGTCGGGGGAGTTGTCGATGTCTTCCAATTGGTTCAGCGCGTCCAGCACCAGCACGATTCGGCCTCGGCCTGCGACTTGCGCCAGCCAGTTGGGGAACGCCTCGCGAATCTTCGCTGGCTCGGCGGGGATCTCGTCCGACAGTTCGAATCGCTGCTTCAGCCCCAGCATGATGCGCCGTAACAGGCCGATGGCATTGGCACTGTCGGGTGAGGCTCCGATGAAGTGCAGCAAGAGAAAATCGTCGGGATGTTGCTCGCGGTGACGCAGCGCCCAGTTGGACAGCAGCGCCGACTTGCCGCCGCCCGATTCACCCAGTACGACGAGTGGCGAGGCATCACTTGCCACATGGGCGTTGAGGCGGTCGAAATACTCCTGCCGACCGATGTACACGCCGGCTCGGCTGCGCGCGAAGGCTTCGTGATCCATCCGCTCGCGTTCCAGTGGTGATGGCTGTGTCCCCTCCGGGTAGAGCGAGTTAATTAGCGCGGTGAAATCAGTCAGCACCTGTTCGCCCAGAGACTTCGCGTCCCGATAGTTTTCGCGTGGTTCGTACTTCAGCTTCCCATCGCGATGCTGCTGTCGGATGTCGTCTTTTAGCCGCATCAGCTTCTTGGTGCTCGCGGTGTTCTCGGACGTGAAATCGTTCCGCGATTCCGGCGGCACGGTTTCGACCCAGGCCGGATCGCGGAAGTAGAAAAAGGCGTGGTCCGCCATCTCCGGGTTGTTGAGCACCCCGTGCAGGATCTCCAACTCCGTGACTGATTTCTTGTGTTTCTCATTCGTGCCGTCGGCATGCTCCCGAATCCATGGCTCACTTTCGAGGACGTCCGCAGGGATCGCATCGGGAATCCAGCCGTAACGCTCGCCCAGCAAGCCAATGAAATATGGTCGGCAGCGGCGGATCTCTTCCAGGCAGATCGGCAACACTTCGCCGCGCTGAGATTGTTCCTCAGTGATCCCCCACCGCAGATCAATCTCGCCCCACGTCACGCCGCGCTCTTCACAGAGCCGCCGAAGCTGCGGGAAGATCTTCAATATCAGCTCATTCCGCTCCGCCTGCATGTCGCGAAACGTGGACGAGACGAAGACGCGGATCACTCGATCGTCTGGCTGTGGAGATTGATTCATTGTTAGACCGTGTGCATGGACTTAAGAAATTTTGGATGGCGAATCTAAACCACGTTCACTTTCGGAATCGGAGTTTCACGATGGCACGAACGCCCCCTCATCCGGCCTGTCGGCCACCTTCTCCCCCGATTTCGGGGGAGAAGGGAATTCAGAATCTGTTTTAAGATACGACAGTCTCGCGTACTGCTGTTCGAATTTCTCCGGAACAACCTGCCATCAGTGACTGGCGGGAATCCCGACTTTCACGATAAATTAAGTGTATCGCTGGATCTTGTCTAATTCCCACGGCTGCCGCAGAAAGTTACAGGGTTTCATGAACACTCCTTCAACGACAAATCCCAATAATGGTTTGATTGAAGTGGCTGGTGATGTTTGTCTCGATGTCGCCGGGGTGCCGATTGCTCCGGGGGTTCCGGTGGCAGGCCAGGTCGATAATTGGCGGCAGACGGGGGAGACTCGGACGCATTATCTGCACGGAGGATCTCTGCTGCTGCAACACTGGGTTCAGGCGGCGGCACCGCGACATGATGTGCGTGGTCCACGCCCGTGTCTCCCGTCTGCGTTGGCCTGTGGTGACACAGCAACGAAGCCACTGAGTACGGACGAGTTTCTGGCAATTGCAGAACGGCTGACACGAACGGAAATTGTTCACTCACTGCTGGAACTCGACAGCTTTCCGGCCACGCCAGGTGCCAAAGAGCGGAATCAGTTGCGACTGTTGGCGACTCATGGATTTTCCGGACCGAAGGAGGGTGATCCAAGTCTCACGATTCTGCCACCGGAACAGGGGGGCTCGCCACAAGTGATCGTCCTCGATGACACCGGAAATCGATTTCGTCGCACACCGTCACAGTGGCCAGCATCAATTACCGATGAAAAAACAGCGCCGGACTCCGTGGTTGTGTATAAGCTGCACCGACCTCTGCCTGTCCCGCAGGAGCAAAGTCAACCGGGCGAGCCATCGGGAACGACTGCTCAGCAGGATTTGCTTTGGCTGAAAGTTGCGCAACGATTTCCGGAACGGCGAATTGTTGTCGTGTCGATCGACGACCTGCGAGATAAGGATGCTGTGATCAGTCGAGGACTCTCGTGGGAACGAACAGCACTTGATGTGGTCTGGCACTTGCTGAACACAAAGGTTTTCGCCGAACTTCGAGATTGCCCGTATCTGGTCGTTCGCTTCGGGCTGAACGGAGCGTTGTACTGGCACCGCAGTCAGACTGATCCGGCAAAAGCCCCACAGTATGAAGCCTGGCTGATCTACGATCCGTCGGGCATTGAGAGTTCCGGCGAAAGTGAACATGAAGGACGGATGGTCGGCTATGGATCCGCATTCACCGCTGCATTGGCCGGTTGCCTTGCTGGTTCTGCGTTCTGCAGCGTCAATCCCGAGAAGGCTTCTACTGGAAGGCGGATGCCAGCCACATGTCTTGAGTCCGGAATCAAAGCCGGTCTGCTTGCCTCGCGCAGACTTCTAAAGTTTGGTTTTGGCAACAACGGCGAGGGCAAGCCTGCCTATCCCGGAAAGGAATTGTTTGATCCGCCAGCCAAAGGCGACGCTTTCTTCGCCTGCCAGCCTGTTTCCATCATCCCTGGTGCCATTGTGCCAGATCGTGGCTACTGGCGATTGTTGGACTCCATCTTCGAAAGCAAAACTGCATTGCTGCACACCGCAGTGGCGCTCACGGCAACTTCCGCAAAGCCCGTCAGTCCCGAAGAAGTGGAAGCCGCCAATCTTCTGAAGCAGGTCCCCATCGCGGTCTTCGCGAAAGCCCTTCGCACAAATGACCGGCGAGAAATTGAAAACTATCGGGCTCTGTATTCGCTGATGCGAGACTACATCAGCCAGTCAACACCACCGCGACCGCTGAGCATCGCCGTGTTTGGACCTCCGGGGGCAGGAAAGTCGTTTGGCGTCAAGATGGTAGCGAAAGCATTGAGTCAACTCGGAGGCCCACATCCGATTGAAACAGTGACGTTCAACCTATCCCAGTACGAGACTCCGAATCAATTGGCCGATGCGTTTCATCTGGTGCGTGACCTGGTGCTGAAAGGCAAAACTCCGCTGGTGTTTTTCGATGAGTTTGACTCATCACTGGCCGGAGTGCGTCTCGGCTGGCTCAGATATTTTCTGGCTCCGATGCAGGACGCAGAGTTCCTCGACAACGGCACGCCGCATCCGATCGGTAAGGCCATCTTTGTCTTTGCCGGCGGGACGAGTGCGACCTATGCCGAGTTTGCCGCACCTTTCCTCGCTCCGTCATCGGACGACGAGGCAAAGAAATCGAAGGCAGCGTTCAAGGCGGCAAAAGGCCCGGACTTCCTGTCTCGGCTCCGAGGTACGCTGGACATCCCGGGACTTGATCTCAACATGCCGTTCGATCCATATGGCCCGGTGGATGCGTTTCCCTGTGAAGCGGCCATTCTGCTGCGACGAGCCGGTATCCTGGCCCATCAGCTTGGCGAGAAAGCACCCCAGCTGCGGAATTCAGCGAATGCAATGCGGGTGAGCGCGGTGGTTCTCCGCGCTTTGCTCCATCTGCCGAAATTCGTACACGGCAATCGCTCGTTTGAAGCTTTGCTTGATATGAGCAGTCTGACGGGTTCGGGCAAGTTCACCCCGTCGCTGCTTCCATCGCCGTCTCACACGGAGTTGCATGCCGATTCTATGCAGATGGGTCAGCTGTTGAGCACAGAGTACCCATTCACTCCTGAAGTGCGAGAAGTCATCGCCAGGTCGATCCATGAATGCTACGTCGCCGATCG
>Ga0073903_10002061_pt1 | contig 10370 bp, 8 predicted proteins | sample KloWWTKNB14_bulk_FD_66665 | JGI IMG/M metagenome (GOLD analysis project Ga0073903, IMG submission 66665) | Active sludge microbial communities from Klosterneuburg, Austria, studying microevolution and ecology of nitrifiers - Klosterneuburg... | ecosystem: Engineered > WWTP > Aerobic digester >... | reverse complement strand
GCCTGCGTCGCGGGCGGCAGCGGCGAGGTGCCGGGTGCCGTTGGTGTTGATCTCGTAGAACTGTCGTACCCGCCGCGGGTGGATGATGCCGGCCGTGTGCACCACGTCGGTGTCGGCGCCCACCTGGTACAGCAGCCGCGCCGCGGTGTCGGCTCTGGCGACATCACCGATGATGATGTCGATGCGGCGCTGGGCGGCAGCATCGTGCTGATCGACGAACCGGCGGAGATCGTCGGCCTCGGCGGTGCTGTGCGCGAGCAGACGCAGGTGCGGGCGCTGCGGGTCGGCGAGCAGCCGATGCGTGAGCGCGCGACCCAGCCAGCCGGCGGCACCGGTGACGACAGTGGTGCGCGGCGCCGACCACGTCGCGATGACGGGTGCAGCGACGACGGGTGTGGTTTGCGGGTCAGGCACGACGACCTCCGGAGGCGACGAAGTGGCGGGCATTGCGGATGGCGAAGGCCATGACCGACGCCTGCGGGTTGACGCCGGGCGCCGTGGGCAGCAGCGAGGCATCGTTGACGTAGATGTTGCTGCAACCGTGCACGAGGCCGAACGAGTCGGCGCCGGTGCGGCCCTCCAGCTCGCCCATCGGCACCGTGCTGCACAGGTGCACGGTCATCACGCTGGCCTTGGTGGCGGAGAACGCCTGTTGCATGGTGGCCAGGTCGCGCCGGTTGCGTACCGACGGGGCGCCTTTGAACGATGGATAGACCTCCAGCGCACCGGCCTCCAGCATCAGCAAGGCCAGGCGGGCAAGCCCGCTGCGCAGCAGCGCGCGATCCCGCAAGGTGAGGCCGTAGGTGACGACGGGGTCCTTCATCCGTGGGAACGAACGCACCCTGCCGAGTCCTTCGCTGGTGATGGCGGCGTAGTACACGCTGATGTGCTGCCATTGAGTGACGGCCTGCTGGAACGTGGCCCACTGATCGAGCAACGACAGTGCCACCAGGCCAGGGTTGCTGGCGGAACCCCCGAACGACAGGTGCGGCGCGAACTCCTTCACCTGGTGCACCGGCACGTCGTCGGGCACGTTGAGCGCCTCGGGGAAGCGAGCGGCGAGCTTGACGGTGGGGTGCACGGCGAGCGTGCGGCCGATGTGCCCGCGGATGCCCGAACGCTGCAACAGTGCCGGCGACTGGATGGCGCCGCCGCACACGAACACGTGGCGGAAGGTGATGGTGCCAGGAGTGCCGTCGGCGAGCGTGGTGTCGGCCGACGACGCGCGGCCCGCGCCGCACCGCAGGCGGTCGACGCGACACTCGACGGCCAGCCGGGCACCCGCGCGCATGGCGCGCGGCAGGTAGGTGCGGGTCATCGACTGCCGTTGGCCGTGCGGCTGGTCGTTCGGGTACGCCATCCAACGCGGGATCTCGCCATTGCGCCAGCCCAGGGCATCGGCGCCGCGGCGAAGCACTTCGCTGGGCTCGGTGTAGCCGCCGGGGGCGGGGCACACGCTGATGTCGCGCTCCACCTCGTCGGCGATGGCGAGCAACTCGTCGGGGTCGAAGTCGACGATGCGGAACTGCTCACGCCACCGCTGCAGCACATCACCCGGCGGTCGCCAGTAGAGGCCGCTGTTCACTTCCGTGCCGCCCCCCGCACAGCGGCCCTCCGTGTATGCGATGGACGGCAGGCCGAGAGCGACCGTCACACCGCCGGCCCGGTACTGGCGGTCCATCTGCTCGAGCGAGAAGGGCACCAGAGCGCCCTGCTCGACCCACTCGCCCTCCTCGACGACGAGCACGTCGAGGCCGGCCTCCGCCAGCACTGCAGCGGTGGTGGCCCCGCCCGCGCCGCTGCCGATGATGAGCACGTCGGCGTCCATCGCCGCGGTCGCCCGCAGCACGGCTGCCGGTGGCACGGTTGCTGGCGGCACGGCTGCCGGTGAGACGGTCATGCCGCGGCCTCGCCGATGGCGGCGTTCGCAACAGCAACGTCACCGGTGGGCGTGGTGGCCGGCCAGTGCTCCCAGACGTAGGCGAAGCCGAGTGAGCGCATCAGCCGTGGGTACTCGGCAACCAGCGGCAGCGGCAGTGCGATGAGCAGCCGGGCCACGCCCCAACCGCCAGGAACGGCGAGCAACGTGCGAAAGAAGGTGCCGAGCAACAGCACGCCGAAGCGAGTGAAGCTGGGCAGCGCATCGACGCGGTGGGCGATGAAGCCGACGACCTCTCTGCGCTTGGCGGCGGTGAGGTCGGGGAGGTCGGCGGCGAGCAGGCGCTCGGCGAACGAACCGACGACGGGGAGAGCGGGCACCTGGCGCATGAGCAGGTGGAATCGTAGCTGCGAGATAGCATCGCCGCCCGTGCGTTGTGTCGTCGTTGTTCCCACCTTCAATGAGCGCGAGAACATCGCCGACCTCCTGCGAGCCCTGCGCGTCACGGTTCCCGAGGCCCATGTGATGGTCATCGACGACCTGAGCCCCGATGGCACCGGCGCCATCGCCGACGCGGTGGCCGCCGAACTGGGGCAGATCCAGGTGGTGCATCGCCAGGGCAAGCCCGGCCTGGGGGCCGCGTACCGGCACGGGTTCGCACTTGCCTTCGAGCAGGGCTTCGATGTCATCGTCTCGATGGACAGCGACTTCTCGCACGACCCGGCGGTGATTCCCACGATGCTGCAGCTGCTGCACGACGGTGCCGACGTGGTGATCGGTAGCCGCTACGTGGCGGGCGGTGGCACGCAGGATTGGCCGTTGCGCCGGCGCCTGCTGTCACGCTGGGGCAATCGCTACACCGGTCTGCTGCTGGGCGCCAAGGTGCGCGACTGCACCGCCGGCTTCCGGGGCTATCGGGCCGAGGTGCTGCGCGGCATCGAACCTGGCAGCACCAGCGCCGAGGGATATGCCTTCCTCACCGAGCTCACCCGACGTCTGGCGCGCAGCAACGCAACGATCGTCGAGACGCCCATCCTGTTCAAGGATCGCGAGAAGGGCACCAGCAAGATGTCGGGACGCATCATCGTGGAATCGATGCTGCTGGTCACTCGCTGGGGCATCACCGATCGCGCGCGTGCCCTCCGGCGGCGGTTCTCCGACCGATGAGCGCTCGCGCGCTGGCCTGGTCGGTGCGGGCAGCGCTGGCCATCCCGTTCGTCGTGGCGCTGGTGGCGCTGGCCGGCAGTCACTGGTCGCCGGTGCTCGACCTGGCGATGACCGAACTGCGCGTCCGCGACGTGCTCGGCCCGCACACGCCGCTCATCGGTCTGCCCGGCCGCATCGGCACCTTCCCCGACCAGGGCAGTCATCCCGGGCCGCTCAGCTTCTACTTGCTCGCGCCCGTGTACCGCCTGCTGGGCAGCACCGCGTACGGCCTGTTGGTCGCTGCCGCGGTCATCAACGTTGCCGCCGCCTGGACAGCCATCTGGGTGGCCGGCCGTCGCGGGGGTGGCCGCCTGGTGCTGGGCGTCGCAGCGGTGTTGATGGTGGTGATGGCGTGGCTCGGCGCCAGCGTGCTCACCCAGCCCTGGAACCCGTACTTGCCGCTGGTCAGCTTCGTGGTCGTGGTGCTGTCGGCGTGGGGCGTGCTCGACGGCGACCACCTGCTGCTGGTGCCGCTGGTGGCCTTCTCCACGCTGTGCGCGCAGACGCACGTGCCGTACCTGGCCCTGTGCGTGGCGTTGTGCGTGGTTGCCTTCGGTGCCGTCGGCTGGCGTTGGTGGCGCGCTCGGGCCATCGAGCGCAGGGCGCGCACATCGGTGCTGGTGGCGGTTGCGCTCGGCGCGGTGCTCTGGTTGCCCGTGCTCGTCGATCAGGTCCGCCGGACACCCGGCAACATCACGATGCTGCGGCGGCACTTCCTGTCGCCGCCCGAGCCACCGGTGGGGCTCGCGGTCGGCGTGAAGACCGTGATGGCTCACTTCGACATCGTGCACGTGGTCAGCTCGTCGCTGCGGCGTGGTGACAACTCGATCGAGAGCCTCGACGATCTGGCCGGCGGACGGTGGGGCGTGGGCGCCGTGGTGCTGCTGCTGTGGGTTGCCGCTGCGGTCGTCTCGTTGCGGCTCACCGATCGCCGGATCCGACGCTTGCACGCGGTGGTGGCCGTCAGCACGGCGATGGCCTTCTTCTCCACCGCCCGCATCTTCGGCAAGGTCTGGTACTACCTCACGTTGTGGTCGTGGTCGATCGCACTGATCGCCGTCGCGGCATCGGTCTGGACGTTCGTCGCCTGGTGGGAGGCCGCCGGGCGGCGCCGATTGCCGGTCGGTCGCGCTGCAATGGCCGTGCTGGCGCTCGCAGGAGTGGTCTTCGTGCGCGACTCGATGATGGTCGACCCTCCGGAGGATCACCTGTCGCGCGGGCTCGACGCACTCGTCGACCCGACGGTCGATGCCTTGCGCAGCGGCGAAGGTGCTGCCACCGGCCCCGACGGTGTGTACGCCGTCATCTGGGACGATGCCTACTTCTTCGGATCGCAGGGTTACGGCCTGATCAACGAGCTGGAACGGCGTGGCTTCACCGCCCGCGCGTACAACACCTTCCGGGTACCGGTCACGCCGCAGCGCATCATCGACCCGTCGCAGGCCACCGCCGAGGTGGCGCTGGTGACCGGCGTCAACGTGGCCGACTGGCGCACACGGCCGGGCGTGGTGGAGGTTGCCTACTACGAGCCGCGCAACGCCGCACAGCTGGCCGAGTTTGCACTGCTGCGCGAGCAGGCGATCGACGAGCTGCAGCGTGCGGGCCTCGCCGACGTGGTCGCGCTGGTCGACACCAACCTGATGCTTGCCCGGCTCGACCCACGACTTCCCGATGGGGTCGAGGCCCAGCTCGCGCGCATGCTGGTGCTGGGCGAGGAGACGGCCGTGTTCATCGCGCCGCCCGGGTCGTTCTGATGAGCGCGCTGATCACATGGGGGCGCCGGCGGTGCACGCCCACCGCCGCGCTGCTGGCGCTGACGTTGGCACCCTTGCTCGTGGCCGTGCTGCACGCATGGCGCGCCGGGTGGGTGCCCATCGGCGACCACGGGTTGATCGAGCTGCGCGCCGCCGACGTGCTGACGGCTGATCACCCGTGGCTGGGCACCTGGACCTCGGCGTCACTGTCGGCGGGTACCGATCTCAACAACCCCGGCCCGCTGCTGTTCGATCTGCTGGCCCCGTTCGTGAAGCTCCTCGGCGGCAGCGCTGGTGCCGTGATCGGTGTCGCTGCGATCAACGGTGCCGCGTGTGCCGTTGCGCTGTTCCAGGGTCGACTGCTGGCAGGCAGGCGCGGCGAGCTGCTGATGGCCGCCGCGTGCCTGTCGCTGAGCTGGTCGATGGGCAGCGAGATGCTGGTCGATCCGTGGCAACCGCACGTGCTGCTGCTGCCGTTCCTCGCCTTCTTGGCCGCTGCTGCGGCCAGCGCGGTCGGGCACGTGCGGTCGGTCGCCTGGATGGTGGGGTTGGCCAGCCTGCTCGTGCAGTCGCACCTCAGCTTCACCTACGTGGTGGCGCTCGTCGGCGCCGCCGCGCTGCTGCTGTGCTGGCGGTCGGTGAGGTTGGCGCGCGATGCTCCCGGCGGGCAGCCGCCGTGGCGTCGCGGTGCGGTGGTCGCCGGCGCGGTGGCATTGCTGTGCTGGGTGCAGCCCGTGTACGAGCAGCTGTTCGGCCCCGGTGAGGGCAACCTGAGCCGACTCGCCGGTGCCAGTTCATCGTCCTCCGACACCATCGGCGCCGGCCTCGGGGTGCGGCTGGTGGCACACATCGTGGCGATTCCGCCGTGGTTCCTGCGGCCGTCGTTCCAGGACTCGATACCGATCACGCCTCGCTCGGAGGATGGCTTGGTGCACGTGGCCGCGTGGCCGCCGCTGGCGCTGTCGTTCGTTGCACTCGCTGCCGTGCTCGCAGTTGCCCTCTGGTGTGTGCTGCTGCTGCGCCGCGCCGGCGACCGCGCACTGGCGCATCTGCTGCTCGTCGTCGTGGTGGCCGTGATCGGTGCGTTGGGCACGATGCTGGTGATGCCACTCGGCCCGCTCGGGTTGGCGCCTCATCAGATGAGGTGGTTGTGGCCGATCAGTGCGCTGCTGTGGTGGTCGCTCGCCGCTGCTGCGGCGAGGCTGGCGCCCGCCGGCTGGCGGGTCAGTCGCTTCCGTGCCCGGGTCGCGATGGGCGCGATCGTGGTGCTGGTGATCATCAACCTGCCGGCGCACCTCACCGACGGTGGGCCGGCCACGTTCCGGCAGTACCGGCCGGTCATCTCGTCGATGATCGACCAGCTGGAGCAGGTGCAACTCGCCGAGCCGGCGCAGTTCGACACTGCGAACCTGCGCTTCGCCGAGCCGTTCAGCGGCCCCGTGCTGTTCGTGCTGCTCGACAACGGCCAGCCGCTGACGGTGGTGGACGAAGGTTTCGTCCGCCAGCTCGGTGAAGGCCGCCGGGCGTCGGGTGAGGAGCGCTGGATCGTGCGCGTGCTGGAGCGCGACGCGGCGCTCGACATCGATCCAGCAGCTCAGGTGCTGGCGTTCGACGACGGGCTCGACGCGGCACAGCGCGAGGAGATCGACACGCTGCAGGCGTCGGGGGAGAATCCTCAGCGGCTGGAAGCGCTGGTGGCCTTGCGCCGGTCGCTGATGGTGGCGGTGGTGCTCATGCCGCTGGGGTGACACGCCGATGGCGAGCGAGCGCCCGCCGGATGCGGGCCAGATCGGCGGTGGCACGCAGTGAGGCAGCCAGGGAGAGCTTCGAACCGGCCACGTCGTGCCACTGTTGCAGCGGCACCTCCAGGAAGTCGGCGGTGCCGCGGTGCTGGTGCGCCAGCCGGCCGAGCAGCTCCACGTCGAATGCCCAGCGGCTGGCAAACGGGTCGTCGAGCGCCGCCTGCAGCGCGGGACCACCGCGGAACACCTTGGCGCCGCACTGCGTGTCGTAGACCTGGAAGCCCAGCACCACGCTGCTGAGAGTGCCGAACACGCGCCCTGTGTAGTGCCGTGGCAGGGATCGCTCGATCTGGTGGCCGAGCAGGCCGACTCGCGAACCGAGCGCAACGACGTGGCCCTGGTGACAGGCGTCGATGAGGCGGGCGACTTCTGTTGCGGGGGTGGCGAAGTCTGCGTCGCAGAAGCCGACCACGTCGTAACCCGCGGCGAGCGACCAGAGCAGCCCCTGGCGGACCGCCTCGCCCTTGCCGCGGTTGCGTGGCCGCTGCACGACGTGCACGCGAGCGTCAGCCGCCGAGGCCTCGGCCAGCAGTGCGGCGGTGGCGTCGGTGGAGCCGTCGTCGACCGCGACCACGTCGCAACCCGCCACCCGCGCCAGCTCGCTGAGCGCAGCGATGCGCAACCGCGCTGCTTCGTTGTAGCAGGGCACCACGATGGCAACGCCCAGAGACGAAGGCGCCATCACTCGTGCTCCCGACGGCACACGGCCCACACGCTGAGCCCGGCGAACGGCAGGCGCCGGCGAGCCGCAGCCAGACCGAGGCGGGCGTCGGCATCGAGCACGCCGCCGACGGCCCGGGTGAGCATCGGGCCGTGGTTCCAGCCGGAGTGGACGACCGACGGCGCCTCGCGTGGCGGCCGGACTCGTTCGAGCAGCCGCTGCGCGGCGCGAGGGGGCACCAGCGACAGGAAAAGAGAGCCCTGTTGCACGACGGTGAACGATGGTGCCAGCAGTGCGCGCAGCGTGGCGTGAGTGTGTCGCCGGTAGTGGCCCAGCGCCTGGTCGTGGCTGGTGAACAGCCATTGGTGAGCCGGCACGCTGGCGATGAGCAGCCCGCCCGGCTGTACCCGCTGAGCGATGGAGCCGGCAACGAACTCGGCGTCGTCCTGCACGTGCTCCAGCACATCGAGCGCGAGCACCAAGGGGTACTGCTGGCTGGGCGGTTGCGCCGTACGCAGCAACCGGGGGTCGATGGTTTCGGTGAGGTCGTCGAGGGTGTAGTTCGCGTCCCAGCAGACGATCTGCGAGGTGGTGGGCAGCTCGGCCAGCAACTCGGTGGCGAACCAGCTGTCGCCGGAACCGATGTCGAGCACCGAGGTGGGTGCCGGCTGCACGTGGCGGTGGATCAGCCGGCGGAAGAAGCGCGCGCGACTGATCTCCCATGGGTGCCGGTTGTCGCCGTCGGGTCGTTCACGCAGATCCACGGGCGCCCAAGCTACTGCCGCCTCCTCGTCGCGACTGCAGGAAGTCGCACAGCGGCGTGTTGCCGTCGGCAGCGATGGTCGGGCGCAGGTTGTCGGTGATGGTGGCCTGGGCGAGCGAGGGCGCAGCGAAGGCGAACAGGCTCTGCCTGCCGGCCACCTGCACGCGCAGGCCACCGCTGATCGGGTCGGAGGTGATGTCGACGAGGGCCGGCAGATCGCCCAGGGAAACCGCGACACCGATCGCCGGCTCGCCGTCGACAGGTGTGTAGCTGGCCGTGGCTGCGCCATCGGCGAACGTGATGTGCACGTCGCCTTCGGGCGCCGAGACGATGACGGGGGTGTCTGTCGACTCGATCGTGCCCCGCAGCCGGCGCTCGCCTTCGGCCAGCTCCAACGGCACCCACCGCGTTTGCTCGGCGATGTACAACCCGGCACACTCGCCGTCGATCGCGACGATGCCGTCGCGGGGTGCGCTGCTCGCCGGCAGCAGATCGATCACCGATGGTGGCGGGCCACCGAAGATCGCGTCGTCGACGCGGTAACGCATCTCGGTGAACCCGGGCTGCTTCAGGTTCTGCGTCCACACGGCCAGTGCCACGTTGACCCAGGTGCCCCACACCACGAGCACGGTGACCAGCCAGCGAACCCCGCGGCCGGCCGCACCGGCCGGCAGGGCCACCGTGGCCACCGCCGCGGCTGCCGGAACCACCAGCGCCGGCAACATGTCGGTGAGGTAGCGGTTGGCGACGAAGCCGATGAGGAAGGTGGGGGCCGCGCCGGCGAGAGCACCTGCGAGCACGGCCGCCAGCGGCCACGATCGGCGACGAACGATCACCCACACCCCGAGGATCGCGAGGAGGAAGAGCAGCGTGGCCGAGGTCGGCAGCGACGAAGCGGGCGTGTTGCCCTCCAGTGGGTACGAGCCGTGTTCGGTGGCGAGTGGCCCGAAGCGCACGAATGGCAGCAGTCGCTCGAACCGCACGGTGTCGGGCCGCAGGTAGTGCACCACGGTGGTGGGCAGGAAGCGGAGGCTGAAGAAGCTGCCGTCGTTGCCGGCGAACCATGCGGCGCGGGCAGGGTTCTGCAGGCTGAGCAGCTGTCGGTCCGCCGGCAGGTCGAGCAAGGTGCCGAACTTGGCGAGGTTGACGGCCACGTTGAGCAGCAGCCCGCCGACAGCGCCGGCACCGGCCGCCACCGCGACGCGGCGGTGGCGGCGCCACAGCAGGGCGCCGGTGAACCCCACCGCTGCGAGCGCGCCGATGCCGACGCTCGATCGGGTGAGCACCGTCGCTGTCGCCAGCGCGACGGCCACGAGGAAGGTGTGGCGGCCGGGCGCTGCCCACATCCGCAACGCAGCGGTGGCGGTGAGGAGGAAGAGGGCGAACGCCCACAGCTCGGTCTCGTCGTAGACGCTGTTCCAGCCCGCCAGGCTGAGCGCCGGCGAGCAGGCAACCGCGGCGACGAGCACTGCGTACCGGCGAGGTGAGCCGCCACCGAGCAACGAGGCGACGCGACGAGCAAGGTGGAAGGTGGTGGTGCAGGCAACGAAGAAGGCGGCCACCATCGACACCGCCGAGAGACGGCCATCGGCCCAATGCCCGAAGAGCGCGAAGGGTAGGCGCAGTACAGCCAGCGTGGGGCCGTAGTAGAGGTACGTCTTCCCGTCGATCAGGAAGCCCTCCGGCCCGGGGATGTGCGCAGGCACGTCGAGACGCCCGCGCAGGAAGGCGTGGGCCTGGGCGTCGTAGAAGTCGGTGCTGAAGCCGCCTCGGTCGAACAGGTCCCATGGCCGCCAGCGGCTGACCACCAGCAGGAAGACGATGGTTGCCGCCAGCGTGATGCGGCGCGACCACAGCGACTCCGGCGTGCGGTGCCAGACCCACACGCGACGGGCGGCGGTGGTGATCACAGCACCACCAGGCTCAGCACGGTGAGCAGCGCGCCGCCCGCGAAGCCGGCGACGATGGTGGGCGTGGTCGGTGTGCGCAACCGGCGCACCGGCCGCTCCACCAGCGCGTGCAGCGCCCAGCCGACTGCCAGCGAGACGGCGACCAGCAGCACCAGCAACAGGGGCCCATCGAGGCCGGTGCGGTCGCGGGTGAGCACCGACATCACCGGCCAGTGCACCAGGTACAGCGAGTAGCTGACGGTGCCCAACCAGCGCAGCGGACCCCGCGCCAGCAGCGCGGCGACCCGGCCGTGCTGCAGCAGACCGACGATGGTGGCAGCGGCGACCAACGCGACCAGCGAGTAGCCGCCGCGCAACAGCCACGGCGGTGTGTAGTCGACGAAGAGGAACAACCC
>Ga0073903_10002060_pt1 | contig 10372 bp, 13 predicted proteins | sample KloWWTKNB14_bulk_FD_66665 | JGI IMG/M metagenome (GOLD analysis project Ga0073903, IMG submission 66665) | Active sludge microbial communities from Klosterneuburg, Austria, studying microevolution and ecology of nitrifiers - Klosterneuburg... | ecosystem: Engineered > WWTP > Aerobic digester >... | reverse complement strand
GGACCGGCGACTACGCCGGCCTCTGGCGCGGACCGGCGATGCTGGGCAAACCGCCGCGCATGGGCGATGCCGGCCCGGCGGTGGACTGGCTGCGCCAGCGGCTTGCGGCAGGCGCGCCGGGAACCGCCTACGACGACGCGCTGCGCGCGCACGTCACCACCCTGCAGGACGCGCGCGGCCTGCCGGCGGACGGCATCGCGGGGCCGCTGACCCTGATGGCGCTGGCCGACGATCCACCCGGCCCGCGCCTGCTGCGCGTACTGGACTGAGCCGATGTCGCTGATCCTCGAAGCCCTGCGCAAATCCGAAGCCGAGCGCCGCCGCGGCAGCACGCCGGACGTGGCGATGGAACTGCCGCCGGTACCCGCGGCGCGTGCGCGCGCCACGCCGGCCTGGGTGCTGCCCGCCTTGGTCATCGCGATCTTCGCGTTGCTCGCCGGCGGCTGGTGGTCGCAACGCGACACCGGCGGCGATGCCATGACCCAGGCCGCTGCACCGGCCGTCGTGGAACCCGTGGTCGATTCGCCCGCACCGCCGGTGGTCGTTGCACGCGCGGAGACACCAGCCGCCCCGCCAGCAACCCCGGCACCGATGCCACCGGCCGCCGCTCCGGCTCCGGCACCCGCGCCCACCGCGGCCATCGCCCAACCCGCGCCGCCGCCGGCCCGCCCGCTGCCACCGCCGATGCCGGCAGGGACGCGCGAAGTCGCCGACATCGACGCGACCTCGCTGCCGCCGGTGAAGCTGAGCATGCACATGTGGGACGAATCGCCAGCGCGGCGCTTCGTCATCCTCGACGGCCAGCGCATGACCGAGGGCGACCGCAGCGGCGGGCTCAGCGTGGTCGCGATCGAACGCGATGGCGTGGTGGTGGAGCGCAACGGCCAGCGCGCGCGCGTGCCGTTGCCCTGATCGGCGCTGCGCCGCGGCGGCTTATTCGCCCATGTAGCAGCAGTTGAGCTTGTTGCCGTCCAGGTCGCGGAAATAGGCCGCGTAGAAGCCGGGGTAACGCTGCCCGGGCGCGCCTTCATCGCTGCCGCCCAGCTCGATCGCCTTGGCGTACACCGCATCCACCTGTTCGCGGCTGCTGGCGCCGAGCGCCACCATGCAGCCATTGCCGACCGTGGCGGCCTGCTTGTCGAACGGATAGGTGATGCCGAGCCCGGCACCGGCTTCCGAGTTGCCCCAGGCGATGAAGTAGTCCGGCTCCTCCATGAATCGCTTGGCGGCGAGTGGCGCCAGCACCGCATCGTAGAAGGCGGCGGCCTTGGCCAGGTCGCGGGTACCGAGGGTGGCGTAGGCAAGCATGCGGAGGTCTCCTGTGGGCTGGAGCGGCAGCCTACACCCGCCGCGCCTTGGCCGGTATGCTCGATCCATGCAGACCCTCGATTTCGAACTCGACCGCGACTTCGTCGAACTCAACCAGCTGCTGAAGCTGGCCGGCCTGTGCGACTCCGGCGGCGCCGGCAAGCAGCTGGTGGCCAGCGGCGCGGTGCGGGTGGACGGCAGGCCCGAGGACCGCAAGACCGCGAAGATCCGCGCCGGCCAGGTGGTGCGCGTGGGCGATGTCGAGATCCGGGTGGTGGCCGCCGCCTGATTTTTTCGCGGGGTGGTGTGAGGTTCCGCGCGCCGGTGCGAATCATGGTTCCGACAGGCGCGCGCAACGCGCCGGGGATGCCATGGATACCATCGCTGCCATGACCGCGACAGACGATCGCCGCGACGCCTTCAGCGCCCTGCTGCAGCGCCATCGCGGGATCGTGTTCAAGGTCGCCAATACCTATGCGCGGCTGGCCGAGGACCGCGACGACCTGGCGCAGGAGATCGCGGCCCGGCTCTGGCACGCATACCCGAAGTACGACCCGGCGCGCAGCTTCAGCACCTGGATGTACCGGGTGGCGCTGAACGTGGCGATCAGCCATGTGCGTGAGCAAACCATGCGCGACCGCCATGACGCGGTGCCATTGGACGAAGGCATGCACGACCTCGCCGATGCCGGCGGCGTGGACCACGAGCGCGACCAGCACATCCGCCTGCTGCAGGGCTTCATCCAGCGGCAGCCGCCACTGGAGCGCGCCTTGCTCCTGCTCTATCTCGAAGATCGCCCGCAACGTGAAATCGCGGAGATCCTCGGCCTCACCGAAAACAATGTCTCCACCAAGATCGGACGCCTCAAGCAGCGCATCCGCGACGAACCCTGACCGCACAGGACCACATGGACGCCATCATGGAACTCGACGAATTCAAATCCGCCTGGCAGGCGCTCGACCGCCGCCTGGAACTGGACAACCGCCTCAGGCTGCACGACCTGCGCGAGCGCACCCTGCACAAGACGCGCGGCAACCTGCGCCCGCTGTACTGGGGCCAGGTCGCACAGACCCTGTTCGGCCTGATCTTCATCCTGCTCGCCGGGCTGCTGTGGATGAGCCACCCCGCGCATGCCTCCACGATTGTCGCTGGCGTGCTGGTGCATGCCTATGGCGTGCTGACCATCATCGGCGCCGGCGTGGTGATCAGCGTGATCGGCAAGGTCGATCATGCGAGGCCGGTGCTCGACATCCAGAAGCAGTTGCTGCGCATTCGCACGCTGTACATCCGCAGCGGGATGGTCGCCGGCCTGCCGTGGTGGTTCCTGTGGATCGCGATCCTGCAGGTGCTGGCCGGCCTGGGCGATGTCGACCTGCTGGCGAAGGCGCCGTCGCTGGTGTGGAGCGGCTACGGCATCGGCATCGCCGGCCTGCTGGCGACATGGTGGTTCCACCGCTGGGCGCGACGCCCCGAACGCGGCGAGTTCGGCCGCAAGATGGACGACAGCCTGACCGGCGGCAGCCTGCGCAAGGCGCTGGCCCAGCTCGAGGAACTCAAGCGCTTCGAGCAGGAATGAGCCGCGCGCGGCGATGCCGGCCGGCATCGCCGCCCTGCTGGAAGTTGGCTGGCTTCGGGCACGTTGCAAGCATCACGGGCGCGACCAGCGTGACGCCATGGACGCGAAGACGGCGGAAACCGCGATGAAGAAGATCCTGGTTGGCCTGGCCGTGGTCGCCATCCTGTGCATGGTTGGCGGCGCCGGCTACCGCTTCGGCCAGTACCTGGCGGAGCGGGACGCACCCGTTCGACAGGCGAATGCCGGCGCCTGAATCAACGCGGCGCTTCGGTACGTTCCACGACCGCCGCATCCGTCGCCTCGATCGCCTCGATCGCCTCCGGCTCGGCAGCCAGATGGGGAATCTCGAGGATCGCGCCATCGAGTTCCGCCATCGGGCTTTCGTCCGGGCATTGCGGGTCGGGGAAGCCGAAGTGGCGGCGCAGGGCCATGCCGCAGGCATTGATGTCGACCACGTCCTGCGCGGCCTCGTCCTCCGGCTGCATGCAGCGGGCGTCGTAGGCGCGGCGGAATGCGTCGCGGCGGGCCACGAAGTCGTTGCCGCAGCGGCGCGCCAGGCGGATGCGGTTGAGGTCGTCTTCCACCGCGTTCGCGCCCGCCAGCCCGTACTGCTCAAGCTCGCCGGGGGCGAGGATCCGCAAGGTGCGGTTGGGCACGGTGGTCATCAGGTCGTAGACCTCGGCGGATGCGCCGTTGCGCTCCAGGTAGTTGCGCAGGTTGTCGCTGATCGTGCGCAACTCCTCGCCCAGTTCCCTGCGCGAGGTCGCCGCCGAGCCGACCCGGATCATGCGGTGGATGCCGACCGGCCCGGCCACCACGCGCATGTCGCCGGCGGCCAGCAGCAGCACGCAGGCGCTGTGGCAGGACGAGTCGCCGCGCACCCAGATCGTCCAGTCGTTCTCGCCGATGGCGTCGCCGGCGCGGATCGCGGCTTCCACGTGTCCGCCGGCGGAATCGATGTCGAGGATGCGCTTGCCGATGCCGAGGTCGGTGGCGACCTTGCCGGTGCGTTCGGCCAGCGCGGCGAAACTGGTGGTGACCTTGCCCTGGTAACGCAGCCGCACCAGCCCGGTGCCGCGGCAGTCCTGCATCGCTTCGCGCAGGTCGACGTAGGCCAGCGACAGCACCGGCCGGCCGTCGCCACTGGCGTAGTCGGCGCCGCAGTCGATCCAGGCGTCGCCCGCTTCCAGCCGGGTCGGCGACCAGTCGATCCCGGCCTGCTCCTTGCGCTGCACCGCCGGTGCCGCCTGCGCGCCCTGGTCGACGCTGGCGCCGGTCTGTTCCTCGGGCGGGCGAGCACAGGCGACCACGGCCAGGCACAGCGCAAGCGGGATCCAACGAAGCGACATCGGGCGAACCGGTCGGGGATTTGCGGGCAGTCTAGTGCGCGGCGGCAACGGGCTGCCCAACCAGCGATGAATCGCGATCATGGCCTTGCGTCGTGACGACGCGGCCGGCTGCGGCCGCGGGCTGCGTTTGCAGCAACGAGTCATCGGGGAGACACGCATGAAGCACCAGCACGAGCGGTCCGCGGCCGTGGACGGCCCGGCGGGCATTCGCGACAAGGGCGGCTGGTTCATCTACCTGTTCTTCGGCATCCACATGCTGATGTTCGGCCTGTCCGGCTTCGTGATGGCGTATTCGGCGGACCGGCCCGAGCTCACCTTCCTGTACATGCACGGCGGCATCGCCATCGTGGTGTACACGGTGTTCTACCTGGTGATCTTCGGCCTCGACGAGGTCCGCTGGATGCTGATCAACGCCGCGCTCGGCATCCTCGGCATCTACTCGCAGGTCGGCTGGATCCTGGAACGCTTCGGCAAGCGCATCGACGACTATCGGTGGCAGGTCCACGTCATCCCGTTCCTGTACTACGTGCTGTACACCTTTTTGCTGCGCCAGTTCCTGCTGGACGTGACCCGCAGCCGCGACAACCCGAAGCGCCGCGCGCAGGTCAACAACGCCTACGTGGTGGTCTCGCTGCTGGTGTACGGCCTTGTCCTGTGGCGCATGCGCGACGGCGGCTGAGGCACGCGCTCAGCGCGCCATGCAGTGCTTCCAGCGCGCCTCGACCCGGCTGGCGAACCACGCGGTGGTCAGCTTGCGGCTGATCTTCGGGCTTGCCAGCGCGATGTCCGGCACCCGCGCGCGCGCCACCGGCCTGCCTGCGCCCTTGCCGTCGGCAAGCGCGAACACCCGCCGGTACAGCGCGGTGTCCGCGAACCCGGCGGCGTCACCACTGGCCAACGCCGCGCGGATGCCGGCGGCATCCATCCCCAGCTGCGGCGCGATCGCGCGCAACGCGGCCTCGGTCGCGCCGGGCCGGTCGATCGGCGCGCCGGGCGTCAGCAGGTCACCATCGCGCGCGAGGCGGGTGCCGCTGGCGATCGCCGCCGCCTGCTGGAATGCCGCATTGCGGCTTGCATACCAGCCGGCATTGAAATCCGCGAACCGGTACAGCGGCGCCTGGTAGTCGGCCGGATAGCCGAGCAGGTGCTTGATCCCGAAGTACAGACCGCCGCGCCGGCTGAACACCTCGCCGCGCACGGAGCCATCGAGCGGATACGGGTAATCGCGCAGGTGGCGCTGGGCGAAATCGATGCGCACCTGCATCGGCCCGCCGGTCCGCACCGGGTTGAAGCGCGCGAACAGGCGCCGGCCCATCGGCACCCTGCGGGTCATCTCCTCGAACAACGCGGACAGCTCCTGCTCGGTGCGCAATGCCTGGATGCGTTGCGCATAGGTGCGGCCATCGGCCGAACGGAAGCGCAACCCGGCCTCGACCATGAACGTCGGGATCCGCAGCCGTTCCGCGCGGCGGTCGATCTCCGCCCGCGCGATCCTGGCCAGGCCCGGCACCGGCGGGTCGGCGCGATAGCCCGACTCCTGCTCGACCACCGCCAGCACCGCGCACAGGTTGGCGCTGCTCGGCTGCAGGTTCTGCGCCGCGAACGCGGCCTGGATGTCGCGCGCCCAGCCATCGCGCTCGTGCAGGGTGGCCGGCAGCTTGCGCAGCAGTTCGGCGCGCACGTCCTCCGGAGCAGGCGCCACGTCGCAGGCGGACAGGCAGGCGATCCCCAGGCAAAGGGCGAGCCACGCGAAAGGTCGGGGACGTCGGGGATCGTGCGTCATGCGGCGCTGCCGGCGATTTCGCGCAGAGGCTAGCAGTCCGTGCTGAACCGCGGCCGAGTGCGCGCGCTCGACCGGAAATCCACTGCAAGCGCGCTCCGCCTGCGATCATGGGCGATGACCACGCCCACCACGTTCGCCGACCTTGCCCTTGCGCCCGCGCTGCGCGCCGGCCTCGACGCCCTCGATTACACCACCCTCACCCCCATCCAGGCGCAGGCGCTGCCCGCGATCCTGCAAGGCCGCGACCTCATCGCGCAGGCGCCCACCGGCAGCGGCAAGACCGCGGCATTCGGGCTGGGCCTGCTGCAAAGGATCGACCCCGCGGCCGGGGGCACCCAGGCGCTGGTGCTGTGCCCCACCCGCGAACTGGCCGACCAGGTCGGCAAGCAGTTGCGCAAGCTGGCCACCGGCATCGCCAACCTGAAGCTGTCGGTGCTGTGTGGCGGCATCCCGCTGGCGCCGCAGCTGGCCTCGCTGGCGCATGCGCCGCAGGTCGTGGTGGGCACGCCGGGGCGGGTGCTGGAACTGGTGCAGAAGGACGCGCTGGACCTGCGCGGCGTGCGCGTGCTGGTGCTGGACGAGGCCGACCGCATGCTGGACATGGGCTTCGACGAACCGATCCGCGCGCTGGTCAAGCGCACCCCGAAGGACCGCCAGGGCCTGCTGTTCTCGGCCACCTTCCCCGACGCCATCCGCACCCTGGCCACCGCGATGCTGCGCGATCCTCTGGAGGTCAGCGTGGGCGGCGGCGCGCAGCCGGCCACCATCGCCACCCATTTCTTCGAGGCAGAACCGGCCCGGCGCGCGCCGCAGCTGGCGGCGCTGCTGCTGCGCTTCAACCCGGAATCCACGGTGGTGTTCTGCAACATGCGCAAGGACACCGAGGAAGTGGTGGGCTCGCTGGCCCACTACGGTTTCACCGCGCTGGCGCTGCACGGCGACATGGAGCAGCGCGACCGCGAGGAAGTGCTGGTGCGGTTCGCCAACCGCAGCTGCAACGTGCTGGTGGCCAGCGACGTGGCCGCGCGCGGGCTGGACATCGACGACATCGGCGCGGTGGTGAACTACGAACTGCCCACCGATGCCGACACCTGGCTGCACCGCATCGGCCGCACCGGCCGCGCCGGCCGCGCCGGCCTCGCCCTGAGCCTGGTCGCAACGAACGAACGCAACCGCGCCGCGCCGATCGAGGCACGCATGCTGGAACAGGGCGGCGCACCGATCCGCTTCGAACAGATCGCCCCGCAGGAGGGCAAGCCGCGCGGCGTGCCGCAGGCGGCGATGGCGACACTGCGCATCGACGCCGGCCGCACCGACAAGCTGCGCCCCGGCGACATCGTCGGCGCGCTCACCGGCGAGGCGGGGCTGGCGAAGGAGGCGGTCGGCAAGATCGACGTCTACCCCACCCGCAGCTATGTCGCCATCGCCCGCGGCCAGGCCGACCGCGCGCTGGAGCGGCTGCGCGCCGGCAAGATCAAGGGCCGGCGCTTCCGCATCCACCGGCTGTAGGCCGGCAGGCGCCAACGGTCATGCCGCCGGGCCAGGACGCGGTGCGGCATGTCGCGGCAGCCCCAGCGACACCAGCGCCGCGATCGCCAGCAGCAGCGCCGAAACCGCAAGACAGGCAGCCAGCCCCGCCACCTGGAACACCCAGCCCGACAGCACGGTGCCCATCAGTCGTCCCAGCGCATTGGCCATGTAGTAGAAACCCACGTCCAGCGACACGCCGTCCTCGGAGGCATAGCTGACGATCAGGTAGCTGTGCAGCGACGAGTTGATCGCGAACAGCACCCCGAACACCAGCAGGCCGACGACCAGCACCACGCCGGCCGGAAACGCCGCCGCCAGCATCGCCGCCAGCATCGCCGGAATCCCCGCCAGCACGGCCGCCCAACCGAACGCCGCCCGGCCATCGGGCAGCGCACCGCGGCGAAGACCGGTGAACTTCGGGGCCACCGCCTGCACCACGCCGTAGCCGATCACCCACGCGGCCAGGAACCCGCCCACCCGCCAGAAGTCCCAGCCCAGCGACTGCGCCAGGAACACCGGCAGGGCCACCACGAACCACACGTCGCGCGCACCGAACAGGCACATCCGCGCCGCCGACAGGATGTTGATGGCGCGGCTCTTGGACAGCAGGTCGCGGAACCTGGGCTTGTGCTTCGCCTTGCCCAGGTCACGCCTGAGCAGGATCAGGCTCGCCACCCAGACCAGCGCCAGCGCCGCGGCCATGGCCGCAACCGATGCCCTGAACCCCACCCACGTCAGCAGCGCGCCGCCGAGGAAGAACCCCAGCCCCTTGAGCGCGTTCTTGGAGCCGGTCAGCGCCGCCACCCAGCGGTACAGCGTGCCCTGCGCCTCGCCCGGCACCAGCAGCTTGATGCTGCTCTTGGCGCTCATCTTGTTGAGGTCCTTGGCGATGCCGGACAACGCCTGCGCCGCCATCACCCACGGCACGGTCAACGCCGCCGCCGGCACCAGCAGCATCGACAGCGCCACAACCTGCAGCGCCAGGCCGATGTTCATCGTGCGGTTGAGCCCGATCCGCGCGCCCAGCCAGCCACCGACCAGGTTGGTGATGACGCCGAAGACCTCGTAGAACAGGAACAGCATCGCCACCTGCAGCGGCGAATAACCCAGCTGGTGGAAATGCAGCACCACCAGCATGCGCAGCGCGCCGTCGGTGAGGGTGAATGCCCAGTAGTTGCCGGTGATCAGCAGGTACTGGCGGACGTCTTGCGACAGGGTACGCATGGCACGCATGGATCAGCCTGCGTTGCCGACCAGCCGCACCAGCTCGGCGGTACGGTTCACGTAGCCCCATTCGTTGTCGTACCAGGCGTAGATCTTCACCTGGGTGCCGTTGACCACCCGCGTGGACAGCGCATCGACGATGCTGGAGCGCGGGTCGTGCAGGAAGTCGATCGACACCAGCGGGCGCGTTTCGTAGCCCAGCACCCCGGCAAGTTCGCCTTCGGCGGCGACCTGCAACAACCGGTTCACTTCTTCCACGCTGGTCGCACGCTCGACCTCGAACACGCAGTCGGTCAGCGAGGCATTGGTCAGCGGGACGCGGACGGCGTGGCCGTCCAGCCGCCCGCGCAGCTCCGGGAAGATCTCGGCGATCGCGGTGGCCGACCCGGTGGAGGTCGGGATCAGGCTGCTGCCGCAGGCGCGCGCGCGGCGCAGGTCCTTGTGCGGCGCATCCACGATCACCTGGGTGTTGGTCAGGCTGTGGATGGTGGTGATGCTGCCGTGGCGGATGCCCAGGCCGTCATGGATCACCTTGACCACCGGCGCCAGGCAGTTGGTTGTGCACGAGGCCGCCGACACGATCCGGTGCAGCGCCGGATCGAAGCGCTGGTGGTTGACGCCCATCACGATGTCCAGCGCGCCGGCGCTCTTGACCGGCGCAGTCACCACCACCCGCTTCACGCCCTGGTCCAGGTACGGCTGCAGCACGTCGGGCTTGCGGAACTTGCCGGAGGCTTCGAGCACCACGTCGCAGCCCGACCAGTCGGTGTCGGCCAGCGCCTTGTTGCAGGTCACGGGGATGCGCTGGCCATCGATCACCAGGGCGTCGCCCCCGGCGGCCGCATCGCGGTCCCAGCGGCCCTGGACGGAATCGAAGCGCAGCAGGTGCGCGAGGGTGGCCGGATCGCCGGCCGGGTCGTTGATGTGAACGAACTGCAGATCGGGATTGCCCCAGGCCGCACGCAGGGTGAGGCGGCCCATGCGGCCGAAGCCGTTGATGCCGACGCGGATGGTCATGGAAGGTCCTCAGTTGCCGGTGTGGGCTGCGCATTGAGCCAGTGCAGGAGTTCCATCACCGGGCCTGCCTTGCGCGGACGGGCGCCTTGTCGCGCGGCGGCGCGCCGGCGTCCGGCGCGCACTTCGACGGATCGCCGCCGCAGCAGTTGCGGGTGAGGAAGTCGACCAGCGCCTGCATCTCCGCGAACTTCGCCCGGTACAGGATGTGACGACCCTGCGGCTGCGCTTCGATCAACCCCGCCTGCGCCAGGTTCTTGAGGTGGAAGGACAGGGTCGCCGCCGGCATGCCGAACCTGTCGCTGAGGTCGCCGGGGAACGCGCCTTCGGGCCCCAGTTCGACCAGGTGCCGGAAGATCGCAAGGCGGGAGCCGTGGGCCAGTGCTCCCAGGGCAGTGACCGCGTGCTTGATGTCCATTGTTCGATTATGTTGGAATTATCGAATTCAGGCAACCACCGATGGCGCGCCGCGCCGTGGGCATCGCTTGGCGTCGCGGGACGCCGGGATTGCTTGCCGGCCGTTGCAGGTCCGGTGCCGCGCCGCCCCGGGCGGCGGCGCGCGGTGGCCTTGGCTAGCGCGCAGCGGCC
>Ga0073903_10002058_pt1 | contig 10379 bp, 4 predicted proteins | sample KloWWTKNB14_bulk_FD_66665 | JGI IMG/M metagenome (GOLD analysis project Ga0073903, IMG submission 66665) | Active sludge microbial communities from Klosterneuburg, Austria, studying microevolution and ecology of nitrifiers - Klosterneuburg... | ecosystem: Engineered > WWTP > Aerobic digester >... | reverse complement strand
GTGACGCAGATGCCGAGGGTGCCGCGTCCGCGGGTGTTGTGATAGGGTCGTCGTCATGGGAATGTGTCGACATTGGGTGGGTGTTGTGTCGCTGGCGGTGTTGCTCGGCGGGTGTGGAGATTCCGGGACGGCGACCAGCGAGGGGGCGACCGAGGGCTCGAGCGGGGGCACGGCGGTCGTCTCGACGAGCACGGCGGTCGGCTCGACGAGCACGGCGGCGCCGACGACGTCGGCGGGAGCGACCGAGCCGGGCAGCGCGGGCGAGACGGAGGCGAGCACGGTCGATCCGTCGAGCACGGGCGACACCGGCGATACCACCGGTGGCGGGCCCTCCTGCGGCAACGGCACGATCGATCCCGGCGAGGCCTGCGACGACGGCGCGGACAACGGGCCGGGCCAGGCCTGCAATGCGTCGTGTGTGCAGAACACCTGCGGCGACGGCGATCCCGGGCCCGGCGAGCAGTGCGACGACGGGGCCGACAACGGCGACATGAACAGCTGCAAGGCCGACTGCAGCAACAACGTGTGCGGGGACGGCCAGGTCGGGCCGGGTGAGGGCTGCGACGACGGCAATCAGGTCGACGGCGACGACTGCACCAACGCCTGCGCGCTCGGCACCTGCGGCGACGGTGTGGTCGCGGCGACCGAGGAGTGCGACGATGGCAACCAGGACGACACCGACGCGTGCACCAGCGCCTGCACCAACGCGGCGTGCAGCGACGGGTTCGTGCAGCCGGTGCAGGGGGAGCAGTGTGACGCCGGGGTCGACAACGCCGACAATTCGCCGTGCACGACGGATTGCCTGAACAATGTGTGTGGTGACGGCAAGGTGTTCAACGCGGGCGGCGGCACGGAGGCGTGCGACAACGGGGCGGAGAACGGCCCGGGCAAGGCCTGCAACGCGAGCTGCGCGGTCAACGTCTGCGGTGACGGCGATCAGGGGCCGGACGAGCAGTGCGACGACGGCAACCAGGCCCCGGCGGACGGGTGCACGGCGGGCTGCAAGCTCGAGCAGTGCGGCAACGCGGTCACGGACCCGAACGAGCAGTGCGACGACGGCAAGAACGGCAACAACGACGACGGCTGCACGGACGCCTGCAAGACGCCGGTGTGCGGCGACGGGCTGCTGCAGGTGAGCCTCGGCGAGCAGTGCGACGAGGGCGGCAACAACAGCAACACCGGCGCGTGCCTGCCGAGCTGCAAGACCGCGACCTGCGGCGACGGGCTGATCCAGCAGAACGTCGAGCAGTGCGACGACGGGGCCAACAACGGCGCCGGCAAGGCCTGCAGCGCGAGCTGCAAGGTGAACGTGTGCGGCGACGGAGACAAGGGCCCGGGCGAGGCCTGCGACGACGGCAACCAGAGCAACGATGACGCCTGCACCAACGTCTGCAAGCTCGCGACCTGCGGCGACGGCTTCAAGCAGCCCGGCGAGGCCTGCGACGCCGGCGTCAACAACAGCAACACCGGCGCCTGCACCCTGGCGTGCAAGCTCCCGGTGTGCGGCGACACCTTCGTGCAGCCGGGCAACAATGAGCAGTGCGACGACGGCAACCAGTCGAACACCGATATGTGCGTGGGCGCCTGCAAGCTCGCCAAGTGCGGCGACGGCTTCGTGCAGGCCGGCGTCGAGTCGTGCGACGACGGCAACCTGGTCGACAACGACGCCTGCTCGAACGCCTGCAAGGTGCCGGTGCCACACGCGACCTGCGTCGACATCCTGACGACGATGAACATGTGGGGCGGCGCCGCGAAGGGGGTCGACCTGCGCGCGTGGACCGGGAGCACGCTGCACTACATCGGCTGCAACGGCGACGGCTGCACGACGGCGAACTTTTACTGCAACTTCGACCAGGCGACGCAGAAGCTGGCGTTCGGGACGACGGTGGGGACCTTGCGGGCGGCGGTCGACCCGGGCAACCTGCTCGGGGACACCATGCCGAACAGCTACAACGGCTGCTGCAACGGTCCGCTGGGGCTGTGCAACGCGCCGAACAGCGTCAACAACGGCGTCCCGGTCAACATGGTGGCCGCGCTGTGCTCGGCGCTCGGCTACCAGAACGGCGTGATCAAGCGCGAGGACCTGCTGAACAACTTCTGCCCGGAGGTGCACGTGACCAACGCGAACGGCCTGGCGTGGACCTCGGACTTTGTGGCGTCCAACGGGTTTGGCGCCGAGTACGAATGCACGACCTTCAAGTAGCGCACGAACCCGCGCCCTTGTTTCCGAGCCCGGTGGCGGCGGGATGTGCCGGCGCGCCGCCACCGGGCGCGCTTTTTGTGCTGTTGTGATGCCGCCGTGTTTCTGTCACTTTGGCCCGGCGCGAGGGTCGTCGGGCCCGGCGGTGATCGTGATATGGGCGCCGCGGTCGCGGTGTATGGGGGATGGGTCATGAAACTGTACGTCAGATATGCTTCACAACTCGCGGCGCTGGTGCTGGTCGGCTGCGGCGGCGACGGCGGTGTGGCGACGGGTACGGCGACGGGCACGGACGCGACGGGCACCGGCGGCACCACCTGCGACAGCAGCGCGGATTGTGCCAGTTCCTCCTCGGGCGGCGTCACGCCGACCACCGGAGATCCGAGCTCGACCAGCGGCAGCGGCGGCGGATCGAGCTCGACCGGCAGCAGCACCGGCGATCCGAGCTCGACCGGCAGCAGCACCGGCGATCCGAGCTCGACCGGCAGCAGCAGCAGCGGGGACAGCAGCAGCGGGACCACCGGGGTGGTGTGCCCGGTGGGCACCGAGGGGTGCCCCTGCGGGCCCGCGGACGAGTGCGACGCGTTGCTGACGTGCGTCGGTGGCACCTGCATCGTGCCGCCGGTCGAGTGCGGGGACGGCGTGGTCAACGGCGACGATGTCTGTGACGACGGGAACCCCGACAACACCGACGATTGCCTCGACACCTGTAAGCCGGCGGCGTGCGGCGACGGCTTCGTGCATGCCGACATTGAGAGTTGCGACGACGGCAACCTCGACAACACCGACAGCTGCGTGGGCGCCTGCGTGGACGCCAAGTGCGGGGACGGCTTCGTGCAGGTCGGCGTGGAGGTCTGCGACGACGGCAACCTCGATGATACCGACGATTGCGTCGGCGTGTGCGTGGCCGCGAAGTGCGGGGACGGCTTCGTGCATGCCGGGATCGAGGCCTGCGACGACGGTAACGCCGTCGACAACGACAAATGCACCAATGCCTGCACGGTGCCGGTGGGGACGAAGGATGCTCTGGTCGTGGCGAGCACGTCCACGGGGGTGGTGTCGGTCCTCGACCCGGCCAACTTCACGGTGCTGGTCAGCTACCCGGGGTTCTCGTCCCCGCAGTCGGTCGCCCCCGGCCCGGACGGCAAGCTCTATGTCGGCCAGAACGGGAACATCCGGACCGTCGACATCAAGACCAAGGCCGCGGTCGACATCGGCGCCGGCGTGGTGTCCGGTAATCTCTACGGTATCACCGTGCGCGTCGACAAGATCTACGCGTCCGGCTCCGGCATGGGCTCCGTCAAGGTGCTCTCTCTCGCCGGCGCCGACGCGGGGCAGGTCGCCTCGCCGAACGGCAGCAACCTGCGCTCGACCGCGTTCGGCCCGCAGGGCGACTTCTATCTCAGCTCGTTCGGCGGCGGTCCAGGACAGCGCTGGAGCCCGGGGCTGGTGTATGTCGGCGCCTTCGGCGGCGGCGGCCTGGTGAACGGGTTCGGCACCACGACCCGGGCCAGCGGCGACGTGCTGATCGCCGACCAGAACCAGGCCGCCTATTATGTGTTCAGTCAGCAGGGGGTGTTCAAGAAGAAGGTCGCCGTCAATTGCGTCGGCCAGCTGCGTAACATCGCCGCCGACAGCCAGGGCCGGGTCTACATCGGCTGCTATGAGGCCAACAAGGTCGTGCAATTCGACGCCGCCGACCTGGCGTTGAAGGAGATCCCGATCGCCTCCCCGGCCGGGGTTGCGGTGCTCGCCAACTATCCGTGATCCAGGTCGAGGGTGGTCTCCGGGCGCACGATCCGGAGATCTCGATCCTCGAGCTGTGGACCCCCGTGGAGGGCGAGCACGCGCCGGTCGCCGAGGTCGCGTCGTCGCCGGTCGAGCGGGCCCCTGGCGCACGCCGGATCCCGGGGGTGTGGTCGCCAGGCCCCGCGGCGGCGGGGGGCGCCCGGCTCGACCGCGGCCATGGACCTGGGTTAGGGTGCCGCTGATGCGCAAATCTGCACTGTTTGTTGTGAGCCTCTCCATCGGCGTGTTCGTGGGTTGCGGCTCAGGTACCAGCAAGAGCGACCCCGCCGCCGGGAAGAAGGTCGAGCCGAAGGTCGCCGACGTGAAGGCCGCGGACGCGAAGCCCGCGGACGCGAAGCCCGCGGACGCGAAGGCGGACGCGAAGCCCGCGGACGCGAAGCCCGCGGACGCGATCCACATCGACATCACGCACGACAAGTCGGGCCTGCTCGCGCGCGCCGCGTCGACGCTCGAGACCTCCGAGAAGATCACGAGCCCCGCGCTCAAGGAGCACCTCGCGGAGCTGTCGCACCACGCCGAGAAGGGGCCGAGCAACGAGGTCCTTTGCGCGCACATGACGGCGCTGATGGCCGACAAGCGGCCGCCGGACTTCGACTGCATCCACGCGCTCGAGCACCAGCGCGTGCACGTCGGCCCGGAGATCTTCGCCGAGGTCGCCGGGTGCGTCACCGCGGCCAAGACCTACGAGGCGCTGATGCTCTGCGAGGACGCCGAGAAGGAGGCCGAGCAGGCGTTGCACGCGAAGAAGCACGGCGAGGGCATCGAGGCCGAGACCTGTACCAAGCTGTTCGTGCACTTCGAGAAGCTGGCGATGGCCGACGCCGGCGATCAGGCCAAGACGGTCGAGGAGCTGCTCGAGGAGGTCCGCGGCGACGTGCTCGAGGCCTGCGCCGAGCAGGGTACTCGCGCCGAGGTCGACTGTGCGCTGGCCGCCAAGGACATGAAGGCGCTCGGCACCTGCTCCTCCACCATCCTGTGAGGGTCGGACCGTGACGCCCGTGGCGGCCCGACCTGGGCGCGGGCTCGGCCTTACGGCTGGGGGGGCCGCCACGAGCGCGGGCGCGTGGCATCGATCACCGCGCGCAGCTCGTCGCTGCGGATCGGCTTGGCGAGATAGCCGTCGAAGCCGCGCTCGGTGCCAGCGTCGCGGACCTCGGGGATGTCGGCGCTGACCATGTAGATCGGTGTCATCCTGGCCTCGTCGGTGCGGGCGCGGATGAGTCGCAGCGCCTCCTCGCCGCCCATGATCGGCATGTGCTTGTCCATCAGGATCAGGTCGAAACCTCGCGCCCCGACCCGGCCGAGCGCCTCGGCTCCGTCCATCGCGGTCTCCACGGTGTGGCCGATCTCGTGGAGCATCGCGGCGAGGGTGAGCAGGTTGATCTCATTGTCGTCGACGACGAGCACCTCGAGCGGCCCGTGTGCCTCGCCGCTCGCGGCGAGGTCGGGGCCGACCGCGGGGGGGCTCGCCGACACGAGGGGGAGCTCGAGGCGAAAGCAGGAGCCGCGATCGACCACGCTCTCGACCGAGAGCGCGCCGCCCATCTCCCGCGCGATCTGTCGGGTCAGCGACAACCGGAGCCCCGAGCTCGGGAGGCCCTCGGCCATCGGCGTGCCGGCGGCCCCGTAGGGCTCGAAGACCCGCTCGAGGTGGGTGTCGGGGATCCCGGGGCCGGTGTCCGAGATCTCGATCGTCACGCCCACGGGCTCGCGTCTCGCCATGCGGATCCGGACCGTCCCTGCGCGCGCCGAGTGCAGCGCGTGGACCACCAGGTTCATCGTCGCCTGGCGGACGCGGGCGCGGTCGCCGATGACCTCACCGAGCCCCTCATCGATGGCGAACTCGACCTCGAGCTCGCCGCCGGGTCGCAGCATCGCCGTCGTCAGCGCGCGCAGCTCGGCGAACAGCGCCACCAATGAGAATGGGGCCGCGTGCAGCGACAGCCGGCCGCCCGCCAGCTCGGTGTGGTCGAGGACGTCGTTGATCACCCGCTCGAGGCTGCCGGCGGCCCCGGCGAGCGCGGTGACGTAGCCCCTCGCCTCGCTCGAGAGGCCCCCCGGGAGCCGCCCCAGCAGCTCCGTCGTCCCGAGGATGCCATTGAGCGGGGTGCGCAGCTCATGGTTCACGGTCGAGAAGAAGGCGAGCTGAGCGGCGTGCAATGCCTGGAGCTCGGCGTTGATGCGGCGCAATGTTCGCGAGTGGCCGACCAGCGCGTCGCCGAGCGCGACCCGGAGCTCCAGCGTCGCGGCCGCGGTCCACGGCGGCCAGGGCTCGGCATACCCGCGGCGGGTCTCGACCCAGCGTCGGAAGTTGCTGCGAGGCAGACGGATGCGCTCGCCGAATTCGTCGGTGAGCGTCTGCTTGGCCGTGGGGCCGCCCCAATTCACGTGGTGCACATATTCGGGACGAAACCATACGAGGAGCGAGCGCCCCTCCGCCTCGAGGCCGACGGCGAGCAGCCCGCTGGCGGTCGCGGCGTGCTCGGCGAGCGCGGGGAACTGGGCGGCGGCGTGGTGAGTGACGAGGAGGCCGTCGACGATGCGGCCCCTGAGCGCCGCGATCAATCCGTCGATGACCTCCGCGGGTGGTGTGCGTCCGACGGGCGTCAGCCGCGATCCGTCGACGATCACGCCCCCGCTCGCGCCGAACAGGTCGAGGAAGCCGGGGCTGCGGACGAGCTCATCGGCCCAGTCATCGGCCTCGCGCACGCCCGCGACGAGCGCTCGCCGCAGCGCCCGGTGCTCGCCAGGCGCCGCGGACGCGCGTCGGCGGACGATCGCGTCGAGGCGAGCCTCGAGCACCTGGCCGACGAGCTCGATCGCGGTGCGCACACCGCTGCTGAGGAAGCGCGGCTGCTGATGATGGCCGACGATCATGCTGTGCAGCGCGCCGTCGATCACGACCGAGGCCGAGAAGCCGGCCGCGACGCCGAGGTTACGCTGATAGATCCGGTGATACGGGGACTGCGAACGCAGCCTCGCGGGGCCGAGATCGAGGGCGCGGCTGGTCCCCAGCGGCCGCGGCGGGACCAGCGGGACCGGGACATAATCGGTGTTGGGCATCCAGCGAAAGCGCGAGCGCACATACAGGGCGCGGGCCTGCGGTGGGATGTCTCCGGCCGGGAAGCGGAGGCCAAGGAGCGGCTCATAGGTGCTTTCGGTCAGCACCTCGTCGAGGACCTCCCCGTCGGCGTCCTCGTCGAAGCGATAAAAGATCACCCGATGAAAACCTGTGAGCGCGGCGATCTCCGCGGTGGCGATCGTGATCAGTCGCGCCTCGTCGTCCGTGGCTGCGAGCTGCGCGATGATCCTCGCGGTCTCGTCGAGCACGCGGGGCTCGGCGTCGGTCCAGGCGGCCTCGATCTCGACGATCCCGCGGCCATCCTCGATATGGGCGGATATCCGGCCCGGGCGGCCCGGTAGGGCGTAGGCGGCCTCGAACAGCCGCGGGCCGCTGCGCGCCGGGCCGCAGCCGAGCGCCGCGATGAGCGGCGCGAGGATCGCGGGGGCGAGGAGCTCGGAGAGGTGGGCGCCGAGCGCTCGCTCGGCGTCGATCGCCAGGAAGTCGACGAGGTTGGCGCTCGCCGTGACCACGCGCATCGTCTCGAGGTCCAGCGCGAGCAGACAGCCGTGCGGCTGAATCGCCGCCGCGAGGTGGATCGGCTCCTCCACGCAGGGATCCCTGCCATTGTCGTCGCAGTGGTCCGCGCCCGCGCCGTCCTCGGCGTCGCCGCGGTCCGCCCGGCGCTGCGCGAGGGCCAGCGCCCGTCGCTCCTCGACGGGTCGCATCAGCGGTCCGTGCGGCTCGACGAGGATGACGAAACGATCGGGCGCCCGGATCGAGGCGATGCGGATCGCCACGGCCTGCGGGGCGGTCCCGAACGTGAAGACCCACGGGAAACTGAGGTCAACGGCCCCGCCCGCCACCGCGCGCAGGAACCGGCCGTGGAAGTCGGGCATGTCCGTGCCGGGCGCGACCTCGGTGAAGAAGTGGCGCCCGATCACGGCGCCCGGCGCGAGCCCCGAGAGCCGCGACATGGCCGCGTTGTACGAGCGCACGCTGCCGCGGCCATCGACCTCGACGGCGCCGACGTCGAGGCCCTCGCACTGCTCCGTATCGAGCTCGGCGGGCCGCAGCACGGTGAGCGGTGCATGGACCACCGATCGGAGGGTACTCGAGGCACGGGCAGCCCTTCAATACGCGAGGGTGCGCGCACCGGCGACTGCACAATCGCAGACCGAAGCCGCCCAGGGCGCGCTATTTTGGACCACGACCGTGACGCCGGGCCGCGCCGCGGATTCGTCGGTACCGGCCGCGTACGGCTCCGAGGTTTATCCGGGCATGAGGGGCACGAGGCTGAGCGCGGGCGTTGCCAGGGTGTGGTGATTCTGATTCAGGCCGGATCGACGGTCACTGTCGCATCTACATATATCGCCCTGCGCTCAGCCGGTCAGGGCCACGCCGAACACAGGATAGGCGAGATCGGCCGATCAATCGCGGGCGAGCCCGGTGAGGACCGCCCAGTCCTCGTCGCGCAGCAGGGCGACGAGCTCGGCGCGCCCGCGCAGACGCTCGAGCAGGATCGCTGGCGCGGTCGAGCCCTGGAGCATCGCGGTCATCATCGCCAGCGCGTTCGTCCGGTCGCCGCCGCCGACCGCGAGGTCGAGGCGGTTTTGCAGCACCTCGTCGAGCAACTGGGGCGGGAGCTCCGGGTTCGGGATGGCGATGATCGCCGCCGCTGCCGCGAGGTCGGGGCCAGCCAGGTCCGGGCGGCCGAAGCGGCGCCAGGCCTCGCCGCGGAGCATGAGGGCGAGCGCCTGGTCGGCGAGCTGCTTACTGGTCGCCGCGGGGTCGGGGTCGCGCGACCATCCGGCCAGCTGCGCGAGCGCCTCGCCGACGGCCCCGGGGCGCCACGGGTGCGTGAGCACGACGGGGTCGTGGAGCATCGCCACCAGCCCCGGGCCGAGGGCGCGGCGGGCCACCAGCCGCAAGGGGCCGTCGGTTGCGTGCATATGCAGGACGAAGGCCTTGTAGATCGGGTCGTCCGCGGAGACATCCAGCGCGCGACGCAGCGCCAGGGCCGAGGCCTCGATGTCGCCGATGCGAGCGAGCAGCTCGGCGCGCCACAGCAGGCGCAGGTCGCCGGGCGCGAGTGCCTCGATGGGCGGCAAGGCGGCGAGCGCGGTCATCAGCTCGCCCTCGACGATCGCCCGGACGAGCGCGCGCCGGGGGTCGGGCGCGGGCAGCTCGGCGAGCGTGAGGCCTGTCAGCGTGATGCCGTGGAGCCGCGCTCGCGCGATCAGGGACCGGCTCGTGGTGCGCGTGCGCAGCTCCAGGGACAGGGTCGCGGGCAGGCTGAGGGGGCGCTCGCGGACGCGCCGGATAGGTGGGATGCCGGGGATCTCGATCGTGATGGTCTCGAGCTGGAGCTCGGGGTAGAGCACGTGGTGCAGGCGGATCCGGCCGACCGGCAGCTGCGGGAGTTTGATCGTCTCCTGCGGGTCGTGGTCCATGAACTGGAAGCCGGGCGTCTCGACGCTGCCCTGACCGACCAGGCGCATGCGGCTGACCGGGGTGTCGTCGGCGCCGAGCCAGATCTCGAACTCGCTGCCCCACTCGGCCAGCTCGAGCTCGACGTCGATGGTCACGTCGATGGTGCCGCCGTCGTGGCGCAGCGGCAGGCTGGCGATCACCCCGTCGGGCGCGTTGTGCAGGCGCAAGGCGCCCGCGCCCGGCTCGCGCGCGAGGGCCAGCGGATCGCGCAGCTCCCAGTGCGGATCGAGGGGCTGGTCGAAGCGCAGGGCCAGCTCCGGGCGCGGCGCGCTGGCCCGGCTCAGGCGCGCGAGCGCGTCGGCGGCGGCCCGACGCTCGGCGGGCGCCAGATCCGGGAGGGCCGCGCGCCGGGCGGCGAGGCTCGTCTCGGCGGCGATCTCACCGCGCGCGCGGCGGCTGCGGATCGCCCCGGCGAGCGCCTCGGCGGCCAGATCCCGGCGCTCGGCGGCGGCGATGAAGTGGGTCGCGGCGGCCTCGTGCTCGCCCGCCAGCGCGAACAACTCACCTGCGCGAAGGAGCAGGTCCTCACGGACAGGTCCCGCGAGGCCAGAGAGCGCGCTCAGCTCGACGGCGCTGCGCTGCGGGAGCCCGACCGCGACCATATCCTCGGCGCGGCGCCACGCGGCCGTGAGGGTCGGATCGGTGACCCGGACCGGGACCGGGCGCGGCTCGCTGCGCGGCAGCGGCAGGGGGGGCAGGGCGCCGTCGCCGACGCCGAGCAGGTAGTAGTCGCCGGTCCCGCCGCGCTCGCTGCTGACGAGCAGCTCGCGGGCCGGGTCGCCGTCGAGCTCGAGCGCGGCGTGGACATGGAGGCCG
>Ga0073903_10002050_pt1 | contig 10395 bp, 6 predicted proteins | sample KloWWTKNB14_bulk_FD_66665 | JGI IMG/M metagenome (GOLD analysis project Ga0073903, IMG submission 66665) | Active sludge microbial communities from Klosterneuburg, Austria, studying microevolution and ecology of nitrifiers - Klosterneuburg... | ecosystem: Engineered > WWTP > Aerobic digester >... | reverse complement strand
TGCCAGCCGCATGGTGAGCCAGACCACCGGCTTCGTGGTGCAGCCGAACAAGGCAGTGGTGGGCGCCAATGCCTTTGCGCACGCCTCCGGCATTCACCAGGACGGTGTGCTCAAGGCCCGCGACACCTACGAAATCATGCGTGCGGAGGACGTGGGCTGGAGCGCCAACAAGATCGTGCTGGGCAAGCTCTCCGGCCGCAATGCCTTCAAGCAGCGTTTGCAGGACCTGGGTGTCGCACTGGAGTCGGAGGCCGAGGTGAATGCGGCCTTCGTGCGCTTCAAGGACCTGGCCGACCGCAAGAGCGAAATCTTCGATGAGGACATCATCGCCCTGGTGGCCGACGAAAGCGTAACCCAGGAGCAGGAGCACTACCGCCTGCTGGCGTTGTCCCAGTCGTCCGAAACCGGCGAGCGACCGCATGCCGCGGTCACCTTCAGTGCAGGTCATGAGGAGTTTCGCGCCGAAGCCGACGGCAATGGCCCGGTGGATGCCAGTCTCAAGGCCATCGAATCCCGGTTGCAGACCGGTGCGGAGCTGCTGCTGTACTCCGTCAATGCCATCACCTCGGGCAGCACCGAGTCGCAGGGCGAAGTCACCGTTCGATTGCAGCTCGGCGGTCGGGTGGTCAACGGCGTGGGTGCTGACCCGGACATCGTGGTCGCGTCGGCCAAGGCCTACCTTGCAGCCTTGAACAAACTGCACAGCAAGGCCGAACGAGTGGCCGCTCAAGGCTGAGGTCGTTTGCAGGTTTTTCAGGTTTCCGGCAGTGATTCCGAGAAAACCGGCTGAAAATTGAAAATCATCGCCAAATCAAGAGGTTGCGTGACCCTCTTGATTCCCCTAGACTGATTTTCGGTTTCAGTTGGTTTCTTCTCTACTGCCGTGCCTGACTTCACCCCCCGCTGGTCCCGCCAGCTGATCGTCCTGTTGTCCTTATGCCTGGGCCCGATGGCCGCGGCACAGGCTGCCGAATCGCGCGCGTCTGCCGCAGCGCGGTCGAAGAGTCGCGTGATGGTGCCCGCCAAGGCCGTGAACAAGGTCAAAGCCACCGTGCGCCGCAGCCGACCAGCCGTGCTTGCGGCTGCGCCCCTGTCGATGGGGGCCCTGGCGGGTTTGCATGGCACACGCGATGCGCTGGCGCTCAAGTCCAGCGTGGCCTATGTGATGGACCAGGACACCTCGGAGGTGCTGCTGGCCAAGAACAGCGAGGCGGTCCTGCCGATTGCATCGCTCACCAAGCTGATGACTGCGGTGGTCACCCTCGACAGCGGTGCGTCGCTGGACGAAGAACTGGAGATCAGCGAAGCCGACATCGACACCGAGAAGGGCAGCCGCTCGCGCCTGTCGGTCGGTACCCGGCTTACCCGCCGAGAGATGCTGCACTTGGCCTTGATGGCCTCGGAGAACCGGGCCGCGAACGCGCTGGGGCGCCACCACCCCGGCGGGTTGGCTGCCTTTGTTCTGGCGATGAATCAGAAGGCCCGCTCGATCGGCATGGCCGACTCCCGCTATGTCGAGCCCACCGGGCTGTCCAGCAACAACCAGTCCACTGCCCCCGATCTGGCCCGGCTGGTCAAGGCGGCCTACGACTATCCGCTGATCCGGGAGCTGTCGACGTCTCCGGAACATGCTGTCGAAGTGCGCAACCGCACCCTGCAGTTCCACAACACCAACGGGCTGGTGCGCAATCCGTCCTGGGACATCGGCCTGCAGAAAACCGGCTACATCGCCGAAGCCGGGCGCTGCCTGGTGATGCAGGCCCAACTGGCCGGACGCAAGCTGATCCTGGTGTTTCTGGACTCTGCGGGAAAGTACTCCCGCATCGGAGATGCCGAGCGGGTGCGGCATTGGGTCGAGGCGGGCTCTGCCACCGGCGGGGTGAACCAGATGACCGGCGGCCGGCGCTGACCCGCTGTACCGTCGGCGGGTGACGGCCCGCCGACTCAGGCGGGGCGGTAGCCGAGCGACAGCGAAATCTGACGGGCGGTGTCCTTCAGGCGTTCGCTCCAACCTTCCTCCAGTCGGTCGGCCGGCGCCGAAATCGACAACCCGGCCACCAGGCGCTCCTGGTCGTCGAAGATGCCGGCGGCCATGCAGCGCACGCCCAGTTCCAGCTCCTCGTTGTCGCGGGCCAGTTCCATCTGGCGCACCCGAGACAGCTCCCGCTCCAGCACCGGCAACTCGGTGATGCTGTTGCGGGTGTGCCCGGTCAGCCCGGTGCGTGTGGCATAGGCGCGCACACGCTGCGGGTCATCGTGGGCGAGGAAGAGTTTGCCGACCGAGGTGAGGTGCAGCGGCGCGCGACCGCCCACGGCCCGGACCACCTGCATGCCGGAGCGTTCCGAATAGGTGCGCTCGATGTAGACGATTTCGTCGCCCTGCCTCACCGACAGGTTCACCGGCTGGTGGGTGAGCTTGTGCAGATCGCGCATGGGATTCAGCGCTGCGTCGCGCACGTCCAGGCGGGCCTTCACCAAGTTCCCCAGCTCCAGCAGACGCATGCCCAGGCGGTAGCTGCCTGCCTCAGGCCGATCGACGTACCGGCCCAGTGCCAGGTCGTTGAGAATGCGGTGCGCCGTCGAAGGGTGCAGCCCGGTCTGTTCGCTGATGTCCTTCAGCGCCACCGGATCCGGATGGGCGGCCAGCACGTCCAGCAGCATGAACATGCGTTCCAGCACCTGGATGGCTGGCGTAGAGGGGGCCTTGGAGGTCATGGTCGGCAGGTCGATTCAGAGAGGGCGATTTTGCATGGCGAAAAGGTTGTCGTCAGCATCTCAGTTCAAACCCGAGGGAGAGCCTGAGTCAACTTCCCGGCTGGCGGGGGTGAGCGCCGCGGTGAGGGGGCATTGCCGGCGCGTTGCATGGGTGGGCCTGCTGGCGGTGTCGATCGGGCCTGCCGGGGCGCGACCCGATGCGGTCGAGGCAACGTCAGCAACTGCGGCGTCGGCCGCAGCGGTCGCAATCCCCGCAATCCCCGCAATCCCCGCGATCTCCGCAACTCCTGCAACTGCGGCTTCCCGGGCGGTGCAGCTGCCCTGGCGCTGGCAGCAGGTGCCCAGAGTGCAAGGGCGCGTGACGGCACGTGACTTGGGGCTGGTGATCAACCTCGACGATCCCTATTCGGTGGAGGTGGGTGAGCTCTATGCCCGCGAGCGGGGCATCCCTGCGCAGCGGGTGCTGCGGGTGCGTCTGCCGCGCCAGCCAAACCTGTCGGAGACCGAGCTGCGCCAGCTTCGGCAGGAAGTGGACCGGTTCTTTGATGACACGGTGCAGGCCCTGGCCCTGGCCTGGGTGGAGCCCTGGGCCGTGGGGTGCCAGTCGATCACCGCTGCGCTGTCGTTGGGGCTGGAGCCCGAGCTGTGCCGGGACACCTGCGCCCGGCTGGGTGTCTCCGCGTACTTCAATTCCGGCAGCAGCAGGCCGTTGCGCGATCACGGCATGCGCCCGAGCATGTTGCTGGCCGCCGGGGACACCGCCTCTGCCCGCCGACTGCTGGAGAGGGGGCGTGCGGCAGACGGCCAACTCGGTCGCCGTGGTGCCTTGCCCGTGCATGCCTACTACATGCTCACCGACGACCGCACCCGCAGCGTGCGCTGGCGCGATTTTCCGCCGCCTGGGATGCTGCGTCCGCTGGCGGTGCAGACCCATGTGCAGCCCGGCGCGCTGCCGGCGTCGGTCGATGAACCGATCCTGCTGCTGCACACCGGTGTGCCCCAGTTCAGCGGGGCAGAACAGCTGACCTGGGCGCCGGGAGCCCTGGCCGATCACCTCACGTCGTTTGGCGGACAGCTCACTGGTCGGTCGGGTCAGACCTCTGCACTGGCCTGGATCGACGCTGGCGCCACCGCCAGTTACGGCACGGTGAGCGAGCCCTGCAACCACGTGCAGAAGTTTCCGCACCCACAGTTACTGTTGCTGCACTACCTGCAGGGGGCCTCGGCCATCGAGGCCTACTGGAAAAGCGTGCGTTGGCCGCAACAGGGGCTGTTCATCGGGGATCCCCTGGCGGCCCCCTTTGCCCGCCACGAAATTCCATGATGTGGAACGATCGGGGTGACGAATGTCCATCCGTGCGAAAAGATGACAGTTCCTTGAAAGGCGCAGGGTGCTAAATTCCCGCTCCTGACTCAGTTGGTCCTTCCCGTCCCTTCACTGGCAACAGTTGTCGCGGGTCGCAATCCGCCAAACGGTCAAGCCGTGTCGCGGAAGGTTGTTCAACCCATCGGAGCCCTGGATACCGGGGCGCAAGGTGAGCGAAAGATGATGCAGCAATACAGGTCGAACTCGCACCTCTTCGGCGGCAATGCGCCGTATGTCGAAGAGATGTATGAGGCCTACCTCGACAATCCCGGCTCCGTGCCGGACAACTGGCGCGACTACTTCGACGCGCTGCAACACGTGCCCGCCGTCGATGGGACCGACAACCGTGATGTGGCGCACGCTCCGGTGATCGAGTCCTTCGCGCAGCGCGCCAAGGCCAACGCCTTCGCTTCCAAGGCCAGCGCGGCCGATCTGGCGGTGGCCCGCAAGCAGGTTCATGTCCAGTCGCTGATCGCGGCCTACCGCAACGTCGGTGCCCGCTGGGCCGACCTCGATCCCCTCAAGCGCACCGAGCGCCCCAAGATCCCCGAACTCGAGCCGGCGTTCTACGACCTGACCGAGTCCGACATGGACATCTCCTTCTCGGCGGCCAACAGCTACTTCAGCAAGGCCGAGAACATGACCCTGCGGGAAATCCTGCAGGCACTGCGCGAGACCTACTGCCACACCATCGGTGCCGAGTTCATGCACATCACCGACCAGACGCAGAAGCGCTGGTGGCAGCAGAAGCTCGAGAGCATCCGGTCCAAGCCCAGCTTCTCCCCCGAGAAGAAGAAGAGCATCCTGGAGCGCCTGACCGCGGCCGAAGGCCTGGAGCGTTTCCTCCACACCAAGTACGTCGGCCAGAAGCGCTTCTCGCTCGAAGGTGGCGAAAGTTTCATTGCTGCGATGGACGAAGTCGTCCAGCGTGCCGGTGAGCAGGGCGTGCAGGAAATCGTCATCGGCATGGCCCACCGCGGCCGCCTGAACGTGCTGGTCAACACCCTGGGCAAGATGCCTGCGGACCTGTTCGCCGAGTTCGACCACACCGCGCCGGAAGACCTGCCCGCTGGTGACGTCAAGTACCACCAGGGCTTCAGCTCCGACATCGCCACCGCCGGTGGCCCGGTGCACCTGTCGCTGGCCTTCAACCCTTCGCACCTGGAAATCGTCAACCCGGTGGTCGAAGGTTCGGTGCGTGCCCGCATGGATCGCCGTGGCGACACCAAGGGCCTGCAGGTGCTGCCGGTGCTGGTGCACGGCGACTCGGCCTTCGGCGGCCAGGGCGTGAACCAGGAAACCCTGATGCTGTCGGAGACCCGCGGGTACTCCACCGGCGGCACGGTGCACCTGATCATCAACAACCAGATCGGCTTCACCACCAGCGACCCGCGTGACCTGCGCTCCACGCTGTACTGCACCGACATCGTCAAGATGATCGAGTCGCCGGTGCTGCACGTGAACGGCGACGATCCGGAGGCTGTGGTGCTGGCCACCCAGCTGGCGCTGGAGTTCCGCCTGACCTTCCAGAAGGATGTCGTGGTGGACATCATCTGCTTCCGCAAGCTGGGCCACAACGAGCAGGACACGCCCGCGCTGACCCAGCCGCTGATGTACAAGAAGATCAGCGCACACCCCGGCACCCGTCGGCTCTACGCCGATCGCCTGTCCGCCCAGGGCATGGGCGAGACGCTGGGTGACGACATGGTCAAGGCTTTCCGTGCCGCCATGGACGCAGGCCGTCACACCGTCGATCCGGTGCTGTCGAACTTCAAGAGCAAGTTCGCGGTGGACTGGCTGCCCTTCCTTGGCAAGAAGTGGACCGATGCGGCCGACACCGCCGTGCCGCTGACCGAGTGGAAGCGCATCGCCGAGCGCCTGACCACCATTCCCGCCAGCGTGAACATGCACCCGTTGGTCAAGAAGGTCTACGACGACCGCGCCGCCATGGGTCGCGGCGACGTGAACATCGACTGGGGCATGGGCGAACACATGGCCTTCGCCACGCTGGCGGCCGCCGGTTACCCGGTGCGCCTGTCCGGCGAGGACTGCGGTCGCGGCACCTTCACCCACCGCCATGCCGTCATCCATGACCAGAAGCGCGAGAAGTGGGACGAAGGCACCTACATCCCGCTGCAGCACGTGGCCGACAACCAGGCGCAGTTCACCGTCATCGACTCCATCCTGTCCGAAGAAGCGGTGCTGGGCTTCGAATACGGCTACGCCTCGGCCGAGCCGAACACGCTGACGATCTGGGAAGCCCAGTTCGGCGACTTCGCCAACGGTGCGCAGGTCGTCATCGACCAGTTCATCGCCTCCGGCGAGGTGAAGTGGGGCCGCGTCAACGGCCTGACGCTGATGCTGCCGCACGGCTACGAAGGCCAGGGCCCCGAGCACAGCTCGGCCCGCCTGGAGCGCTTCATGCAGCTGGCAGCCGACACCAACATGCAGATCGTGCAGCCGACCTCGGCCAGCCAGATTTTCCATGTGCTGCGCCGCCAGATGGTGCGCCCGCTGCGCAAGCCGCTGGTGATCTTCACGCCCAAGTCCCTGCTGCGCAACAAGGACGCCACCTCGCCGCTGACGGACTTCACCCGCGGCAGCTTCCACACCGTGATCGGCGAGCAGAACGAGGCCATCGACGCGCCCAAGGTCAAGCGCGTGATCGCCTGCTCGGGCAAGGTCTACTACGACCTGGTCAAGAAGCGCGAGGAGAAGAAGTCCAACGACGTGGCCGTGATCCGCGTCGAGCAGCTCTATCCCTTCCCGCACAAGGCCTTCGCTGCCGAGTTGAAGAAGTACCCCAACGCCACCGAGATCGTCTGGTGCCAGGATGAGCCGCAGAACCAGGGCTCCTGGTTCTTCGTGCAGCACTACATCCACGAGAACATGACCGAAGGTCAGAAGCTCGGTTACGCCGGTCGCCCGGCCTCTGCCTCGCCGGCGGTGGGCTATGCGCACCTGCACCAGGAGCAGCAGAAGGCGCTGCTGGACCAGGCCTACGGCAAGCTCAAGGGTTTTGTCCTGAGCAAGTGATGTGTCCCTGTCGGGCCGGCGCTCGCTGCGCGCCGCCGGTCCGGCTTCCGTGCGGCCGAACGGGTGTTGACCCGTGGGCGGCCTGAATGCGCGGCGCGTCGCTCAACCGACGCACAGAACAGACAAGAGAAGCAACATGGCTATCGTAGAAGTCAAGGTCCCCCAGCTGTCCGAATCGGTCGCCGAAGCGACCCTGCTGCAGTGGAAGAAGAAGCCCGGCGAAGCCGTGGCGATCGATGAGATCCTCATCGAGATCGAGACCGACAAGGTCGTCCTCGAGGTCCCCGCGCCCGCTGCCGGCGTGATGGCGGCCCATGTGGTGGCCGATGGCGGCACCGTGGTCAGCGACCAGGTGATTGCCCAGATCGACACCGAAGGCCAGGCCGGCGCCGCCGCGGTACCTGCAGCGGCTCCCGCTGCCGCAGCGCCTGCCGCTGCCTCCGCCCCGGCCGCCACCGGCGGCTCCAAGGGTGATGTGGCCATGCCCGCTGCTGCCAAGATCCTGGCCGAGAAGGGCCTGCAGGCCAGCGATGTGGCCGGCTCCGGCAAGGACGGCCGCGTCACCAAGGGCGATGCCCTGGCCGCGGGTGCCAAGCCCGCCGCCGCCGTGGCCGCGCCGGTCGCTGCCCCGGTGAACGCCGCGGTCGCCAAGCCGCTGCCTGCCGTGGCGGCTCCGACCGTGCCGAAGCTGAGCGACCGCCCCGAGCAGCGCGTGCCGATGTCGCGCCTGCGCGCCCGCATCGCCGAGCGCCTGGTGCAGTCGCAGTCCACCAACGCCATCCTGACCACCTTCAACGAGGTGAACATGGCCCCGGTGATGGACATGCGCAAGCGCTTCCAGGACAAATTCGAGAAGGAGCACGGCGTCAAGATCGGCTTCATGAGCTTCTTCGTCAAGGCGGCGGTGCACGCCCTGAAGAAGTTCCCGATCCTCAACGCCTCGGTGGACGGCAACGACATCGTCTACCACGGCTTCTTCGACATCGGCATCGCGGTGGGCTCGCCGCGCGGCCTGGTGGTGCCCATCCTGCGCAACGCCGACCAGATGTCCTTTGCCGACATCGAGAAGAAGATCGCCGAATTCGGCCAGAAGGCCAAGGACGGCAAACTGGGCCTGGAAGACCTGTCCGGCGGCACCTTCTCCATCTCCAACGGCGGCACCTTCGGTTCGATGCTCTCGACCCCGATCATCAACCCGCCGCAGTCCGCCATCCTGGGCGTGCACGCCACCAAGGACCGCGCCATGGTCGAGAACGGCCAGGTCGTGGTGCGCCCGATCAACTACCTCGCGATGTCCTACGACCACCGCATCATCGACGGCCGCGAAGCCGTGCTGGGCCTGGTCGCCATGAAGGAAGCGCTGGAAGATCCGGCTCGACTGCTGTTCAACATCTGATCCCGGGCCTGAGCCCGGTCCTCAGATCGCACTGACTAGCGCACTCGAAACGCCCCCGGCCGGGGGCGTTTCTCCAAGATCCCAGGAAACACCATGTCCAAGCAATTCGACGTCGTCGTCATCGGCGGCGGCCCCGGCGGCTACATCGGCGCGATCCGCGCCGCGCAACTCGGCTTCAACGTCGCCTGCATCGACGAGTGGAAGAACGACAAGGGTGGCCCCGCCCCCGGCGGCACCTGCACCAACGTCGGCTGCATTCCGTCCAAGGCCTTGCTGCAATCCTCCGAGCACTACGAACACGCCGCCAAGCACTTCGGCGAGCACGGCATCTCGCTGGACAACCTGCAGATGGACGTCGCGAAGATGATTGCCCGCAAGGCGGGCGTCGTGAAGCAGAACAACGACGGCATCCTCTACCTGTTCAAGAAGAACAAGGTCAGCTTCTTCCACGGCCGCGGCAGCTTCGCCAAGGCGGTGGAGGGTGGCTACGAGATCACCGTCGCCGGTGCGGCCAATGAGACGCTCGTGGCCAAGCAGGTCATCATCGCCACCGGCTCCAACGCCCGTGCGCTGCCGGGTGTGGCCTTCGACGAAGAAAAGGTGCTGTCCAACGATGGCGCGCTGCGCATCGGTGCCGTGCCCGCCAAGCTGGGCGTGATCGGCTCCGGCGTGATCGGCCTGGAAATGGGCTCGGTGTGGCGCCGCCTGGGTGCGGAAGTCACCGTGCTCGAGGCCATGCCCGCCTTCCTGATGGCCGCCGACGAAGGCGTGGCCAAGGAAGCCCTGAAGGTCTTCACCAAGCAGGGCCTGAAGTTCGAGTTCGGCGTCAAGATCGCCGGCGTGGACGCGTCGGGTGACGGCGTGGTGGTGAGCTACACCGACGCCAAGGGCGGCGAGCAGAAGCTGGCCGTGGACAAGCTGATCGTCTCGATCGGCCGCACCGCCAACACCATCGGCCTGAACCCCGAAGCCGTCGGCCTGAAGCTCGACGAGCGCGGCGCCATCGTCGTCGACGATGAGTGCAAGACCAACCTGCCCGGCGTCTGGGCGGTGGGTGACGTGGTGCGCGGCCCGATGCTGGCGCACAAGGCCGAGGAAGAAGGCGTGGCGGTGGCCGAGCGCATCGCCGGCCAGCACGGCCACGTGGACCTGGCCCTGGTGCCCTACGTGATCTACACCTCGCCCGAGATCGCCTGGGTCGGCCGCACCGAGCAGCAGCTCAAGGCCGACGGCGTGGCCTACAAGGCCGGCCAGTTCCCCTTCCTGGCCAACGGCCGCGCGCGGGCGCTGGGTGACACCACCGGCTTCGTCAAGTTCCTGGCCGACGCCACCACCGACGAGATCCTGGGCGTGCACATCATCGGCCCGTCCGCCAGCGAGCTGGTGGCCGAAGCCTGCGTGGCCATGGCCTTCAAGGCAAGTGCCGAGGACATCGCCCGCATCTGCCACGCGCACCCTTCCCTGAGCGAAAGCACCAAGGAGGCCGCGCTGGCTGTGGACAAGCGCACATTGAATTTCTGATCGTCGGCGTCGACGCTCAGGAACTTCCCCAGGGGCGGCGCGAGTCGCCCCCTTTTGTTTCGTATCCTCCGGCAGCGCACTGCCCCAAGAATCCGGCCATGCCCTCCGTCACTGAGCTCTACCACCAGATCCTGGCCGAAAGGGGCTTCACCGCCGACCCGGCGCAGCTGCGCGCCGTCGCCATGCTGCAGCGCTGCCAGGACGAATGGGCCGCCTACAAGGCGCGCCGCGGCAACGCACTGACCAAGGCGCTGATGCGCCCGCCGATCCCGCGGGGTGTCTACATGTTCGGCGGGGTGGGGCGAGGCAAGAGCTTCCTGATGGACTGCTTCTTCCAGGCCGTGCCGCTGCAGCGCAAGAC
>Ga0073903_10002046_pt1 | contig 10406 bp, 5 predicted proteins | sample KloWWTKNB14_bulk_FD_66665 | JGI IMG/M metagenome (GOLD analysis project Ga0073903, IMG submission 66665) | Active sludge microbial communities from Klosterneuburg, Austria, studying microevolution and ecology of nitrifiers - Klosterneuburg... | ecosystem: Engineered > WWTP > Aerobic digester >... | reverse complement strand
CCTCAGGTCTAGCTCGGTCTCCCGCTGAAGCCACTCTACTCAGCCGATTGACTCCGTATCTCACTGTCCAGCAAAGCAACGAGGGGATTTCTTGAATACCAACACGATTGCTTTGCCGGACCGTCGCGCTCACCGCGGCTATCAGGGCCAGGAAACAGTACTGCGGAGCGCGCTTGAGCTTCGCTATCAGGTCTACTGCGAGGAGTGTCATTTCCTCCCGTCCGACGACTACCCTGACGGCCTCGAGACTGACGAGCACGACGACGAGGCGGCTCACTTCTACGCGTTCAATGATGAGCAGGAACTGGTGGGCTATGTGCGACTCGTTCGTCCCGATGCCCGGCACCAGTTCCCGATCCAGCAACACTGCCCTCCCTCGGCGATAGAGAACCCTTACCTGCCAGCGCCCATGCGGGCTGCGGAAATCAGCCGGCTGATGGTTCGGCAAGACTACCGTCGGCGTCGTGGTGAATTTTCTCCAGCCGGCAGCGCCGACCTGCTGGCCGCGCCAGTTCCGGGAGACCGCCGACACGAAGCCACTCAGGTTCTGCTGAACCTGTACCGGCAGATGTATGTCTACAGCAAGAACAGCGGCATCGATTACTGGTATGCCGCGATGGAACGGCCTTTGGCTCGTTCGCTGCTCAGAATGAATTTTTCGTTCCGCTGCATCGGACCGGAAACCGACTATTACGGGCCGGTAGCGCCCTATCTTGCTGATCTGCGCCAACTCGAGGATCAGGTTGCCGAGCGCAGCCCCAGCCTCCTGACCTGGTTGCAGGAATCGCCCACCTGGGTTGGTAACATCGCCTACGGAAACGGATGACGATGAGGCTTTGATGCAAACGTTATCGCTGGCTTTGCGCAACCTCCTGCGCAACAAGCGACGCTCACTGACAACGCTGCTGGCGATGATCCTGGGCTTGGTGACGGTCCTGCTGTTTGGCGGCTACATCAGGGACCTGAACTACGGACTGCAAACCGATTTCGTTCAGCTCACCGGGCACCTGCAAGTTCAGCGGAAGGACTACTTCCGCTTCGGTAGTGGCAATCCGTCGGCCTACGGCATAGAGCACTACGAAAAAGTCATTGACGCCATCAAGCGAGATCCTGCACTCGCACCGATGCTGTCGGTCGTCACGCCCGTGCTCGAGTTCGGTGGTATCGCGGGCAACTTTGCCGCCGGGGTCTCCAGAACGGTCTACGTCACCGGTACGGTGGTCGAAGATCAGAACCGGATGCGCGCATGGAACGACTATGCGTTCCCGACGTTGTCTCGAAGACTTTCGCTTTCCGGCACAGCTTCAGATTCTGCGGTGATCGGTACCGGGGTCGCTCGTGTCCTGAAGTTGTGCGAGCCGTTAAATGTCAGCGATTGCGCGACCGAGACGGCTGCACGTGAACCAGCCGGTGCAGCGCTTGCGGACGACATCGCGGAACTGTCGCAGGCCACCGCCACGCCCATGGCGCAGAAGCCAGCTGGCGCCAAGCCGCGCATAGAGATACTTGCCACCGGAGCGCGCGGAGCCCCTAATGTGGCGGGCGTCAATGTATTGAGTGCCGAATTTCAGGGGTTGAAGGAATTCGATGATGTTTATGTAGGCGTTCATTTGAGCCTTGCTCAAAAGCTGGTTTTCGGTTCTGCCTCCCCGCAAGTCACGGCCATCGCTGTCCAACTCAAGCATACTGACCAGATCGATCAAGCTCAGCAACGAATTCAACAGATCATCGATTCGACATTCAAGAATGAATCTCTTGAGATCATAGATTTCGAGACTCTGAATCCATACTATGGGCAAGCCTTGTCGATGTTTGCGGCCATATTCGGATTCATCTCTGTGCTGATCGGTGCCATCGTGCTGTTCACGGTCAGTAATACCATGAGCATGGCAGTCGTTGAGCGCACCGCCGAGATCGGAACCTTGCGCGCCATTGGCCTCCGGCAGAGCGGAATTCGCACGATGTTTGTGTTCGAAGGTGTTGGTCTTGGGATCCTGGGCGCAGTACTCGGAATCATCACTGCCCTGGCAATTGCGTGGTCCATCAACTTTGTCGGCCTGACCTGGCTCCCCCCGGGACGGGTCGAGCGAATTCCCCTGGCGATACGTCTCGCCGGCGAGTATCAGGTGATGTTGGTGAGCGCCATCGGCTTGGTAGCCGTTGCAGCACTCTCGGCCGTGTTCCCCGCCTCCAGAGCCGCCAGGATGAAGATCGTGGATGCGTTGCGGCACGCGTAGCCGTGTAACCCTACGCAGGGTTTCCGCAGATACCTGAAGGCTTGGCTCACCGCCGCACCGGCGGCAAGTCGGTGCAAGCGCCCTCGAACGCCTCGGCCGCCAAGCCGATGGTTTCCCCAAGCGTCGGATGCGGGTGGATCGTCTTGCCGATGTCGACCGCATCGGCACCCATCTCAATGGCCAGGGCGATCTCGCCGATCAAGTCGCCCGCATGCGTGCCCACGATGCCACCACCGACGATGGCGTGAGTGTCTGCGCTGAAAAGCAGCTTGGTGAACCCTTCGTCGCGTCCGTTGGCAATGGCGCGGCCTGAGGCTGTCCACGGGAACAGGCCCTTTTTCACTGCCACACCCTGCGTCCTGGCATCGTCCTCGGTCAGACCGACCCAGGCCACTTCCGGGTCGGTGTAGGCCACGCTGGGGATCCCACGCGCGTCGAATGCGGTCTTGCTCAAATGCGCATCGCCGAGTTGCTCGCCGGCCGCGACTTCAGCTGCCACATGCGCCTCGTGAACCGCCTTGTGCGCCAGCATCGGCTGGCCAACGATGTCTCCGATGGCAAAGATGTGCGGCACGCTGGTTCGCATCTGGATGTCGACGGTGATGAAGCCGCGATCGCTGACGGCAACGCCGGCCTTCTCGGCCCCGATGCGCTTGCCGTTGGGCACGCGGCCCACGGCCTGCAGCACCAGGTCGTAGACCTGCTCCTTGAGCTTGCCCTCGCCCTCGAACTTCACGAGGATGCCGTCGCTCGTCGCCGTGGCGCCGACGGTTCTGGTCTTCAACATGATGTTGTCGAAGCGTGGGGCATTCATCTTCTGCCACACCTTGACCAGATCGCGGTCGGCTCCCTGCATCAGACCGTCGAGCATCTCGACCACGTCAAGTCGTGCGCCGAGCGTCGAGTAGACCGTGCCCATCTCCAGGCCGATGATCCCGCCCCCGATGACCAGCATGCGCTTCGGGTTCTGGCGCAGTTCTAGCGCGCCGGTGGATGTCACGACGCGGGGATCGTCCTTTGGCAGGAACGGCAGCTTTACCGCCTCCGAGCCGGCCGCGATGATCGCGCGCTTGAACTTGATGACCTGGCTCTTGCCATCGGCCATCGAAACACTCAGGTGAAACGGATCGACAAATTCGCCGAGTCCCTGCACCACCGTGACCTTGCGCATCTTCGCCATCGCGGCCAGCCCGCCGGTCAGCTTGCCGACGACCTTTTCCTTGTGAGCCTTGAGCTTTGCGAGATCGACCGTCGGCTTCGAGAAGGTGATGCCCAGCGCTTCGAAGTGCGAGACCTCGTCCATCACCGCGGCCACATGCAGCAGCGCCTTCGAAGGTATGCAGCCGACATTCAGGCACACACCGCCCAGCGTCGGGTAGCGCTCGACCAGCACCACCTTCAGGCCGAGGTCCGCGGCGCGGAACGCGGCCGAATACCCGCCCGGTCCGGCGCCCAGCACCAGAAGATCGCATTCGAGATCGGCGGCGCCGGCATGGGCTACCCCCGTGAGCGGCAGGTTGCCCTGCGCCTTCGCTGGCGCCGGCGGTTCAGCGGCAGGCGCCTCGCCGGCCACCTCCATCGTCAGGATCAGCGAGCCCTGGTTCACCGTGTCACCGATCTTGACCTTCAGGTCCTTGACGACACCCGCATGCGACGACGGAATCTCCATCGATGCCTTGTCGCTCTCGACCGTGATCAGGCTCTGCTCGGCCTTGACTGCATCGCCGGCTTGAACCAGCAACTCGATGACCGCCACATCCTTGAAGTCGCCGATGTCGGGGACCTTGATATCCATCAGTGCCATGGCTTGCTTCTCAAAGAAGGACGCGGCGGAAGTCCGCCAGCACGGCGCCCAGGTAGGCGTTGAAACGTGCTGCTGACGCGCCATCGATCACGCGGTGGTCCCAGCTCAGGCTGAGCGGCAGCATCAGCCGCGGCTGGAAGGCCCGACCGTCCCACACCGCTTCGGTGCTGCTCTTGCAGACGCCCAGGATCGCCACTTCGGGCGCATTGATGATCGGGGTGAAGTAACGACCGCCGATGCCGCCGAGCGAACTGATGCTGAAGCAGCCGCCGGTCATCTCGGTCGGGCTCAGCTTGCCGTCGCGCGCCTTCTGGGCCAGTTCGCTCATTTCCTTCGATATCTGAAGGATGCCTTTCTGGTCTGCATCCTTGATCACCGGAACCATCAGGCCGCTCGGCGTGTCGGCTGCGAACCCGATGTGGAAGTACTGCTTCAGGACGAGCTGATCGCCATCCAGCGACGCATTGAAGTCGGGAAACTTCTTCAGCGCCGCGACGCAGGCCTTGGTCAGGAAGGCAAGCATCGTGACCTTGACTCCGGCCTTCTCGTTTTCCTTGTTGAGCTGCACCCGGAAGGCTTCCAGCTCGGTGATGTCGGCGTCGTCGTGATTGGTGACGTGCGGGATCACGACCCAGTTGCGGTGCAGGTTGGCTCCGCTGATCTTCTTGATGCGCGACAGGTCGCGACGCTCGACCGGACCGAACTTCGCGAAATCGACCTGCGGCCACGGCAGCAGGCCGGGAAACGCGCCAGCCGCTGCGCCGGACACGACAGCAGGCGCTCTAGCCACGGCCGCCTGCGTCGTCGCTGTGCCGGCCATGACTCGCTGGACAAAGCCCTGAACATCCAGCTGCGTGATGCGCCCCTTGGGGCCGCTCCCCGGCACTTCGGCCAGCGGTACGCCGAGCTCGCGCGCCAGCTTGCGGATCGAGGGCGACGCATGCGGCAACGAGCCCTTAGGCGATGTGGGTTCGTGCGCGGGCAACGAGGCGTTCGATGACACTGGCTCCGGCACAGCTGCGGGTGCAGCTGTCACCACGGGCGGCGCCGCGGCAGGGATTGCCGGCTGAGCAGGAGCGACCGCGGCGTCCGGCGAGGCCATCTTCGGCTCCGCGGCCGCCGATGTCGCGTCTGCCGCTTCGAGCAGCAGCACCAGCGACCCCTCGCTGACCTTGTCGCCAAGCTTGACCTTCATCTCCCTGACCACGCCGGCGTGCGACGACGGTATCTCCATGGACGCCTTGTCGCTTTCGACGGTGATCAGGCTCTGCTCCGCCTTGACGATGTCGCCCGGCTTGACCAGCAGTTCGATGACGTCGACCGTCTTGAAGTCTCCGATGTCGGGGACCTTCACTTCCACCCATGCCATGTCGTGTCTCCGGCTCGTTACGCGTACAGCGGGTTGATCTTGTCGACGGGAATGGCGTACTTCCGGATCGCCTCCGCCACCTTGGCGGCCGGGACCTTGCCGTCTTCCGCCAGCGCCTTCAGGGCCGCGACGACGATGTAGTGGCGGTTGATCTCGAAGTGCGCGCGCAGCTTGCTGCGGAAGTCGCTGCGCCCGAAACCGTCGGTGCCCAGCACCTTGTAGCCGCGGCCCTTCGGGATGAATGCACGGATCTGCTCGGCGTAATTCTTCATGTAGTCGGTGGACGCAATCACCGGACCGGCATGCGCCTCGAGCTGCCTCGCCACGAACGGAACACGCGGCGCCTCGGTCGGATGGAGCAGGTTCCAGCGTTCGGCATCCTGGCCATCGCGGGCCAGCTGATTGAAGCTCGGACAGCTCCAGACCTTGGCAGCGACGCCCCATTCCGCTTCGAGCAGGGCCTTGGCGAACTGCGATTCGCGCAGGATGGTGCCACTGCCCAGCAGATTGACGCGTGGCGCATCGTTCTTGGTGCCGATGGGCACGTCCTCGAGCAGGTACATGCCCTGGATGATCTGCTCCTCGGTGCCCGGCTTCAGCCCCGGCATCGGATAGTTCTCGTTGAGCAGCGTGATGTAGAAGTAGACGTTGTCCTGCTTCTCGACCATGCGCTTGAGGCCGTGATGCAGGATCACGCCGACCTCGTGAGCGAAGGTCGGGTCGTAGCTGATGCAGTTCGGGATCGTGCCGGCCAGGATGTGGCTGTGGCCATCTTCATGCTGCAGCCCCTCGCCGTTCAGCGTGGTGCGACCGGACGTGCCACCCAGCAGGAACCCCCGAGCCTGCATGTCGCCGGCCGCCCATGCCAGGTCTCCGATGCGCTGGAACCCGAACATCGAGTAGTAGACGAAGAACGGCACCATGATTCGGTTGTTCGTCGAGTAGGACGTCGCGGCGGCGATCCAGCTCGCCATGCCGCCGGCCTCGTTGATGCCCTCCTGCAGGATCTGCCCTGCCTTGTCCTCGCGGTAGTACATCACCTGGTCCTTGTCGACCGGGGTGTACTTCTGGCCCTCCGGGTTGTAGATGCCGATCTGGCGGAACAACCCCTCCATGCCGAAGGTGCGGGCTTCGTCGACCAGGATGGGCACGACGCGCGGGCCCAGCGCCTGATCTCGCAGCAGGATGCCGAGGAAACGCACGTAGGCCTGCGTCGTGCTGATCTCGCGGCCCTCGGCGGTGGCCTCGAAGACCGGCTTGAATGTCTCGATCGACGGCACGGTGAACTGCTCTTCGGACTTCACGCGGCGCTTTGGCAGGTAGCCCCCCAGCGCAGCGCGACGCTCGTGCAGGTATCTCATCTCGGGCGTGTCGTCGGCCGGCTTGTAGAACGGGATGCTGGCGAGTTCGCTGTCGGGGATCGGAATGTTGAAGCGGTCGCGAAAGAACTTCAGGTCCTCGTCGCTGAGCTTCTTGGCCTGGTGCGCGGTGTTCTTGCCCTCGCCGGCACTGCCCATGCCCCACCCCTTGACGGTCTTCACCAGCAGCACGGTCGGCTGACCCACGGTGTTGCTGGCCCGGTGGAAGGCCGCGTAGACCTTCTGCGCGTCATGGCCTCCCCGGCGCAGGTTCCAGATGTCCTTGTCGCTCATCTTCGACACCAGCTCCGCGGTGCGCGGGTCGCGGCCGAAGAAGTGCTCGCGCACGAAGGCCCCGTCGTTGGCCTTGAAGGCCTGGTAGTCGCCGTCCAGCGTCTCCATCATGATCTTGCGCAACGCGCCGTCCTTGTCGCGCGCCAGCAAGGCGTCCCACTCCTTGCCCCAGATCAGCTTGATGACGTTCCAGCCCGAGCCGCGGAACTCGCCTTCGAGTTCCTGGATGATCTTTCCGTTGCCGCGCACCGGTCCGTCCAGTCGCTGCAGGTTGCAATTGACGACGAACACGAGGTTGTCGAGCTTCTCGCGCGCGGCCAGCCCGATGGCACCCAGGGACTCGGGCTCATCCATCTCGCCGTCGCCGCAGAACACCCAGACCTTGCGCTTGCTCGTATCGGCGATGCCACGGGCATGGAGGTACTTCAGGAAGCGCGCCTGGTAGATCGCCATCAACGGTCCCAGACCCATCGACACCGTCGGAAACTGCCAGAACTCGGGCATCAGCTTGGGATGCGGGTAGCTGCTGAGCCCCTTGCCATCGCCTTCCTGACGGAAGTTCAGCAGTTGCTCTTCGGTCAGCCGGCCCTCCAGGAAGGCTCGGGCGTAGATGCCCGGCGCACTGTGTCCCTGGATGTACAGCAGGTCACCGCCGTGCCCCTCATGGTCGGCATGCCAGAAGTGATTGAACCCGGTGGCCAGCATGTGCGCCAGCGAGGCGAAGCTGCTGATGTGGCCACCGAGATCGCCGCCATCCGCCGGGTGCAGTCGATTCGCCTTGACCACCATCGCCATGGCATTCCAGCGCATGCAGGCGCGAAGCCGACCTTCCAGTTCCAGATTGCCGGGATTGCGCTCTTCGTCCTCGGGCTCGATCGTGTTGACGTAGCCGGTATTGGCCGAGAACGGCATGTCGATGCTGTTCTGCCGCGCATGCTCGAGCAGTTGCTCGAGCAGGTAGTGCGCACGTTCGGGCCCTTCGGCACCGATCACGGCGGACAGCGCGTCGAGCCATTCGTGCGTTTCCTGCGCGTCGGTGTCGCTGGCGTGGGCATCGGCTGCACCGACGATTGGTTCAGGCATCGCGGACATGGCGTCTCCGGAAAGTAGTGCTTTCAACGTGGAACGAGTTTCTCACAACTCGGCCCATGATTTCGAATTACGACATGAGATTTCACATTATGGTTTCCATTTTGACTGAAGCTCACTCCTGCCTCGCCTCGTTGCTGCACAGCGAACCGCTTCGACGTCTACCGCCCTCGCCGCCGACTCGATAATCCGGCGATGGACAGTCCGTCGAGAAGCAATCTGGCCTCCCGCATGCCCTTGCCCGGCACGCGGCGCCTGTTCGGGCGTTGGTGGCGACGCCAGTCACCGGCGCACCAGGATCGCTACGCCACGCTGGCACCGCTGGCATCGGTGCTTCTCTTCCTCGCGGCCATCATCTCGGCGTTCTGGTACCTGCGCAATGAGGAATTCGAGCGCGCAGGTGAATCGGTTCGCCGCGACACCGAGCTCGCCCAGCAGCAAATCCGGCTCAGGTTGATCGAGAACGAGGAAAGCCTGGGGCGCATCGCTCAGGATCTGGTCTTGCGCGACCCCGACCGCAGCCTGTTCCAGCGCAACGCCGCCGACCTGATCCGCGAGCGCCCGGAGATCAGTCGGGTCTACTGGCTGGCGGCCAACCGCAGCGTGGTCTCGACCCAGTCGGCCAACGGCTACCAGGTGGACAACGAGCCGGGCGCTGTCGTCCTCGAGCACGGCATGTCGTTGCCGAAGGAAGGGTCTGACAACCCGGCGGAAGCTGCCTTCGTCAGCGCCCGCAAGAACCGTGGAACAGCGTATTCGAGCGCCTTCGCCGACGGTGCCGGAGCCAACGTCGTGCAGGTGCACGTGCCGCTGCTGGTGCGCAACGTGTTCCTGGGGATGGTGGTGGCCGAGTACTCGACGGACAGCCTGATTCGCTTCCTGGTGCCGCCCGATGTGAGCAACCGTCATGTGATCAGCCTGCTCACACCGAAAGGTCGCACGCTGTCGAGCACCGTGATGCCGATGCCCGGTCAGGAGGCGCCCAAGGCCACGATCGTGCACGACGTGCCGGTGCTGCCGTCCGGCGATGCCTTGATGTTGCGCGGACAGGGTTATCGCACCTCGGTCGGCCTGATCGGCAACACACTGTTCTGGATGGTGGTCGCGCTGAGTGTGCTGACGGTCTGGACCCTGTTCGGCACCTGGCGACACGTGAGGCGGCGATCGCAGATGCAGAGCGCCCTGGTGTCCGAGGCGAACTTCCGCCGCGCCATGGAGAACTCCATGCTGACCGGCATGCGAGCCATGGACATGGAAGGCCGGATCACCTATGTGAACCCGGCCTTTTGCGCGATGACGGGCTTCGGCGAATCCGAACTCATCGGACGCATGCCGCCGTTCCCGTACTGGCCGCCGGATCGTCACGACGAGATCAATCGACTGCTGCAGCAGGAGCTGCAGGGACGAAGCCCCTCAGGCGGCATCGAGGTCAAGGTGATGCGCAAGGATGGCGAGATGTTCGACGCACGCATGTACGTGTCGCCGCTGATCGATCCGAAGGGAATCCAGACGGGCTGGATGACCTCGATGACCAACATCACCGAGGCCAAGCGCATCCGGGACCAGTTGTCTGCGTCTCACGAACGCTTCACGACCGTCCTTGAAGGGCTCGATGCGGCCGTGTCGGTGCTGTCGGTGCAGCAAGGCGAACTGCTCTTCGCGAACCGGTCCTACCGGCTGTGGTTCGGCGCGGATGCGCTGGGCCACGCGCTGCTGGCCGGCGACGACATCGATGCCATGCCTGCCGAGCCCGAGGATTCGGTCGAGAGCATGGGGGGGCTGCCGACCCAGGAGCTGACAGAGATCGGCTCGGATCCGCGCGAGGTGCTGATCGAACCACTGAACAAGTGGTTCGACGTGCGAGTGAGGTACCTGCAATGGACCGACGGACGCCTGGCACAGATGCTGATCGCGACGGACGTGACCTCGCGTCGGAATGCCGAAACCCTGGCCGCCAGCCAATCCGAGAAGGCCCAGGTGACCAGCCGGCTGGTGACGATGGGCGAAATGGCGTCGTCGGTGGCTCACGAGCTCAACCAGCCGCTGACCGCGATCGCGAACTACTGCAACGGCATGGTCTCTCGGGTGAAGAACGACGCGATCGAAAAGGAAGACCTGATCGCGGCACTGGAAAAGACCTCCAAGCAGGCACAGCGGGCCGGCCAGATCATCCACCGCATCCGGGCTTTCGTGAAACGCAGTGAACCGCAGCGGCAGGAAGCTCAAGCCCAGACCATCATCGATGACGCCGTCGA
>Ga0073903_10002036_pt1 | contig 10433 bp, 10 predicted proteins | sample KloWWTKNB14_bulk_FD_66665 | JGI IMG/M metagenome (GOLD analysis project Ga0073903, IMG submission 66665) | Active sludge microbial communities from Klosterneuburg, Austria, studying microevolution and ecology of nitrifiers - Klosterneuburg... | ecosystem: Engineered > WWTP > Aerobic digester >... | reverse complement strand
TCACATTTGGGGATATGCGCCAACTTATTTACCGATTAGTAAATAGAATCTATTTCTTGATCAGAAAAGAATTTACATAAATCTTTCCGGACTCCTCCAGTTTAAATCTAAACTCTTCCGGAATTTTACTTTCTTCAGGCTTAAAGATTACAGAGTATTTTCCGGGATACATATATTCGTCTATCAGCAATTCATACAACTCGCCAGTCCTGTCAAAGATGCTCAACTTTACAAAACATTCATGCTGAATTTCAAATGGAATCACTGCTGTGCCAATTATTTTTTCTTTGCTTTCCTGTTCAGACAAATATTTAATAAGTCCTTCTTCAGTAAAAGCAGAAGTGTAATTTTCAGGCATATCATATGCCACCTGTGAATAAAGTATGTTCCCTGAAATAAGAACCTGAATTAATATTACTGCAAATAATTTCATATAAAATTTTTTATTGTTAGTTAATTGGTTAGTCATTTAATTGATCTATACAAAAATGGAAATAATGCTTTCTTTTTTGAATAGAAGTGAATACGCAATATTCATAAGTATAATTACTTAAAGAAAAGTCTGAAATTATTTTTACAACAAATTATATATAAATATTTACCTTAATATTTTATGGGTATGTATTTAAATTATACAAATGAATTTAAGAGATCAAAAAGGCCGCGCATCACAATCCAATCTTCCAAACAGATTCGAAAAGCTTCACGTTGATGAAGATTATTTCGATGAAAGTGAATTTTCTGATCCGGAAGAGGAAAATAATACTGTTACTGAATTTTTCAGAGATTATACTAAAACCGTTTTAACTGAAAACAACAGTCCGGATGTAAAAGCAAAGTTCAGTATTAATCCATACAGAGGTTGCGAACACGGTTGTATTTATTGTTATGCAAGACCTACACATGAGTATCTTGGATTTTCGTCAGGGCTGGATTTTGAATCCAAGATAATGGTAAAGCATAATGCTCCGGATCTTTTGAGAAAAGAGTTTATGAAAAAAAGCTGGAGACCTCAGCCGGTATTTTTTTCGGGAAATACTGACTGCTATCAGCCGGTAGAAAGAAAACTTAAATTAACGAGAAGCTGTCTTGAAGTATTTTGTGAATTCAGAAATCCTGTTCTGATCATTACAAAAAATTCTCTCATAAGGAGAGACATTGATATTTTAAAAGAACTTTCTGATCTCAATCTGGTGAAGACTGTAATATCAGTCACAACACTTGATCCTGAACTTCAGAGAAAAATGGAACCTCGAACATCTTCCCCTTCAAAAAGATTTGATACAGTTGAATTCCTGTCTTCACATGGAATTCTCACAGGTGTGAATATAGCTCCGATTATTCCCGGACTGACCGATGAAGAGATTCCAGAAATTCTCAAGCAAGCATCTGAAAGAGGTGCGGCATTTGCAGGAAGAATAATTTTGAGACTGCCTCATTCTGTTAAAGAGCTGTTTACAAATTGGCTTGAAAAAAATTATCCGGATAAGTCTAAAAAGATCCTGAACCGCGTAAGAGAAATGCATGGCGGAGAGCTTTATAATAATGAATTTGGAAAAAGAATGACAGGTGAAGGAAGGTATGCAGATATGATAAAAATGATATTTGATACTAACTGTAAAAAATACGGTCTGAATGAAAATGCTGTTCAGCTTTCAATTGATAAATTTCAACGGACTGTTTCCGGGCAGGGGAAGCTGTTTTAATTTAAATCTTTGTAAATACCTCTGCCCATAATGTTTTGAAATGGAATTATTAATTTGATGATTATCCAAAAATGAAATTTAATATTTAAAATAAAAACTAATCCCCGAATAATTTTGTTGTTTTACTTATATAGAAATTCCGGCAATTTATCACCAGAGACGATTTTTTTGGTTCTTTTTTGATCGCTCAAAAAAGAATATTAGAATCGGGAAATATTAAATTTTATTTTAAATGTTTTTGGATCAATAAGAATTTTAACAACAATTCTTTCCTATTTCTTTACTTAATTTGAATTTTCAGTTTGATATATTTGATATAATTCTATTAATATTATTTATGCCATTAACCGTAAACTTAAATTCATTCAGCTATAAAAAGGAAGGAATTCCAAAAGATCCTTCAGGTCACGGCGGCGGATTTGTATTTGACTGTCGGTTCATATACAATCCGGGTCGTGAGGAAGAATATAAAAAACTTACCGGTAAAGATATTGAGGTTATCGAATTTTTGAATTCACAAAAAGAAATGAAAGATTTTCTTAAAAACGTATTTGATATTACTGACCCTGCAATAGAAAATTATATAGAAAGAAATTTCAATGATATAATGATCTCATTTGGCTGCACAGGAGGACAACACCGGTCTGTATATGCTGCAGAGCAGACCCGGAAACATATAATGGAAAAATATCCCGAAGTAAACATTGTATTAAAACACGTTGAAATTGAGAAAGGTCTGAACTTCGGCAGCTAAAAAGAAAATAAAAGTCTATCATTCTGCAGAGGTCATGCAGCTTGAAAATAAAACTTTCAGACTTCACATAATTTCTCAATTGTTTACAGGCATTGCATTCGGCATACTTATGCTTCAGGAAGTCATTCTAAAAAAATCTCTGAATGCAACTGACTTCGAAGTTACAATTCTGATATTTCTTACAAGCTCTGCATTTCTTTTTTCAATATACGGATCGGAAATAATAAACCGCTCAAACAATCAGGCTAGGACAATAATTATCATGGCTGTCTTCAGCAGAATGTTTCTTATCATAATACCACTGTTTGAATCGCCCGCATTTTTTGTTTTCTGTCTTGCTGCAATGAGTTACATCGACTCACTAATGAAGCCGTCATGGAATACGGTATTCAAACATAATTATACTAATGAAAGAAGGAGTATTTTATATTCCTATTCCTCCATAGTTTATACAGTTGCAGTACTTGTAGTGGGAACTCTGTTTGGATATCTGCTGGATATAAATTATAAGCTCTATAAAATATTATTTCCCGTAGCTGCCATATTTGAAATTTTATCTTATATAAATCTGTCAAAGCTTATAACGATGGGTAAAAATTTGCATCCCTACTGCGGAGTTTTATTTTCAGGACATATAAATTACAAACTGGTAAAAGAAATTCTTATACTACCGGTAAAAAATATGTTCAGAATATTCAGAGAGAATAAACCATTTTTCAGATTTGAAATTTTCTTCTTCATGTATGGAGTCGCATTTATGATAGCTTCTCCTGCTGTTCCGATCTTTTTAGTTGAAACACTTAAGTTAGATTATTCGCCGATCTCGATTGCAAAGGGACTGGTGTTCTATACTTCTACTATTTTGATTACACCTCTGATGGGCAGGATGCATGGTTCGGGAAATCCAACAAAATTCTGCGGCTATCTTTTTCTTTCACTTGTCTTTTATCCGCTGCTGTTAATTTCAATAAAAATATTCGGTGTAGATATGAATATTATAGGTACTGATACACTTTTATATATTACATTTTTTATATTTGGAATTTTGATGAGCGGTATCACAATGTCATGGAATCTCAGTTCCATTTATTATGCACCGCATTCGGAAGTCGCAAATTATCAGGCAGTTCATATTACACTCACAGGTGTCAGAGGTTTATTTGCTCCTTTTATCGGTTACATTATTCTGAAGGTTTTTTCGATTGAAGCAACATTTTTAGTCTCTTCATTTTTCTTTTTACTTGGCGGAATTTTGATGCTTCGTGAAAGCAGGAAATAATTACGAATTAAGAGTTACGTATTACAAGTTTCGAATTAAAAGTTACGAATTACAATTTTAGAAAATGATTATTAAACATATGGCATTGCACATTATACATTGTACATTGATATCTTACTTCATTTTTGTTCCACGACAACCGCAGTTCCATATGCAAGTACTTCTGTAACTCCTGAGGTCACCTCATTTGCATCATATCTCATCCCTATAATTGCATTAGCTCCAAGCTCTTCAGCATGCTGCACCATCTGTTCGAATGCATCCACTCTTGTCTTTTCGCAAAGTTCTGTATAAAGCGTAATATCTCCGCCTACAAGTGTTTGAAATCCGGCACCGATATTTGCAAAGATATTTCTCGAGCGAACTATTATTCCTCTGACCACCCCGAGATTTTTTGTGATCTTACATCCTTCGAAATCAAAAGCAGTTGTGATAAAATTTCTGTCCATTTGAAATATTTATAAAATTATTAATGTGTTTAAAATACGCTTATTGAAAAGTTTTTTCAAGAGGAGAATTGGCTTTGAAATGAATGTAGATTTTAATCGCCGGTGCTGAATATAAAAAATTAATTAATGCAAATATCATATTCTCCGGAACTATCAAGTGAAAATCACAAAATCTTTTATTTCTATAATTATGAATTAATTTAATATTTCCTTTTTAGCCAGCAGATAGGAATCACATCCAAACATTTCAAACCTGACATATGAGGTATCAGATAATATTCTTTCAACTTCCTTATTATTTATTATTAAGGGATGATTAAAAAAATATTTATCTACCAATATGAGATTGACATTTTTTTTATAAAAAAATTCATCTATTGGTAATTCAAGCATATAATCACTGACATATTTCCAGTCATTAGTCAGAAATGTAGTAATCCCCGGACCGACATTAAAAAAAATTACATTCTCATTGAAATCAAATTTGTTGAGCTCCTTTACTGTGTAAAGCCTTGTGCATCCTGCAAGATGGATAGAACCGGAGTCTGCTCTGAATGGCAATAAAAATATTAACAGTAAACCAAATATCAAAGTAACACTAAACGAAATTTTTTTATACATACTTTTTGAATTTAGTCTTGATGAAATCTCATAACTCAGATAAATCAAAATAAAAGTAAAAATTAATATTACATAATGTGTCCTTGGGTAAAATATTAATACCGAAATAAGCGGAGGCAAAACAAATGATATATATATCAAACTGAAAGTTCCAAAGCTTTTTCTTTTAATTCTTACAGCTATGAAAAAGCACATCGTTAACAAAGATAATATGCACAATCCATAAAGAATATTTTTTAATAAAGTATAATTATCATTTTCATTGATGATGTATGGGAATGTCTCATCGATCTGTGTGAAGCTCCTAAAAAAATTAAATCCGATATGTTCAATAAACAGAACGGGATTATTTATTGCAGCATCTGAAAATGAGTAGTCAGTCATAAAATCTCTCTGCATTATCTCATCCGGTCTTGTAATATCATCTATACTTACTTTTGAATTATCATTTCTTTCAAGCACGTCTTTTGCATAATGCTGGGCATAGGCAATGTTTACACGGTGTCTTGATATAGGGTTGAAAAAAATTATAATAACGGCGATCAGTATCAGCGGTAAAAATTTTCTTAGATAATTTTTGTCAGGCTTTGCTTTGTAGCTTCTTATAATGAAGTAAACATACAAACCCGCATTTAAAAAGAGAGACAGGATAAACTCCGGTCTTATATATATCAGAATAAATGATAATAAAACAGCAATAAGTAATTTGTCACTTGGTTGATTAATTTTATAAATCCATATTGATCCCAAAAGGATGATGCATAATGCAAACTTTGTAATCAAAGGAATCACAAAAATATTAGCAGATGAAACAAGATATATCGCTGCTGAAATAAAAGATATCAGTATATCTGTTCTAATTATTCTTAAAATAAGAAATATCAAAAGACCGGGAAGTACGAGTAGAATATTATTGTTTATAAAAAATAACTCGAAGTTATCTGCCGTAAAATGTGATATTAAATTATACCACAGATAGTAAAAAAATCCGTCGATATGATGTTTTATAAATGGATTTATCGTAATTCCGCGGAATAGATATATGGATTCATCAAACGGATCTATATCTGTAATGAGTCCGGAATGATATGAAATTTTTATTCCGATTATCAGAAGGATGATAAAAATCAAACAATCCGGAAAATATTTTTTAAGAGTATTCAATCCTTATTTAATATTTGCTATAGTTGAATTATTCATTGGTACATACTTATATAGATATTTTAAAAAATATACCTGTTGAATTTTATTGCAAATTACAAATTTCAAATTGTAATTAAATGGAAAAAGCAAATAGGACGAAGCTGAGAAATCTTTGAATTAAGGATGCATTCTAACTTTTACTAAAGTATTTATTTTTCATTTAAATCATTAATGCATAAACCTTATTTTTACATGAATCAAACTACAGTAATAATATAATGATTAAATTTTACTTATGGATGACAGAAAACATGTGATAGTGATCGGTGCGGGGTTTGGAGGATTGCAGGCGGTAAAAAAGCTTTCAGGTAATAAAGATATCCGGATCACATTTATTGACAGAAAAAATCATCACCTCTTTCAGCCGCTGCTTTATCAGGTTGCAACGGCAGTATTAAATCCGGCTGACATTGCCATCCCTACCAGATCTCTTACTTATAAAATGAAGAACGTAACTGTTCTTATGGATGAAGTAACAGAAATTGACAAATCGAATAAAAGAATTATTCTTAATGACAAAGTTTTGCCATATGATTATCTCGTCATTGCAACAGGTGCAATGACAAGTTATTTTGGACATAGTATCTGGAAAGAATATACACTTGGTCTGAAAAATTTAATGGATGCATTGTCAATACGAAATAAACTTCTCTTCTCGTTTGAAGAAGCGGAAAATCATCCGGACCGGGCAGATGAACTTTTAAAATATATTATAATCGGCGGCGGTCCTACAGGTGTGGAACTCGCAGGTTCTATTGCAGAACTTTCAAACAGCATTATTAATGATGACTTCAGAAATATTGACACACGAAAATCAAAGATCATACTTATCGAAGGAGGTTCTGATCTGCTCCCGTCTTTTGACAGGAAACTTTCCGTCTATACAAAAAAGCGGCTTGAGAAAAGAGGAGTAACCATAATGCTGAATTCACGGGTTCTCAATATTGAAAAAAATTCTGTATTTATTAAAGCACCGGATGGTGAAAGGACTTTGCATGGAAATTTAATCATCTGGGCAGCAGGTGTAAAAGCTGTACCACTTAATGCAGACTCAGGATTTGATGTGGACAGACAGCAGAGAATTAAAGTAAATAAATACTGCTCTTTAAATGAGTATCCCGATGTATTTGCAATCGGTGATGCGGCTGACTTTACTGATGAAAACGGCAAACCGCTTCCGGGTTTATCAGCAGTGGCTATGCAGCAGGGCAGGTATGTGGCAAAGTGTATCATCAATGATATTAAGAAGAAAAGCAATGAGCCTTTTAGATATCTGAATAAAGGTAACATGGCGACTATCGGCAGGATGGATGCAGTTGGTGAAGTTTCTAAATTCAGGATCACCGGAACGTTGGCGTGGCTGCTGTGGCTGTTTGTTCATTTATTTTATCAGGTAGGATTCAAAAACAGAGTGACTATACTTATTACCTGGATATGGAGTTATTTTACATTTGGGGCATCGGCGCGAATCATACAGGAATTTGCCCCACTTACAAAACCGGAAGACTAACTTAATTTAAAATTTTTTTAATGAATAATTATTATTGTTACATCCTGAAACTCAATCCTTCATTTTACAGAAACGAAGACTGGACTGAAAAAGAGACTGAACTTGTAGGAGTGCATTTCAATTATCTCAAAGACCTGACAAATAAGGGAAACGTTTTTCTTGCAGGCAGGACTGTGAATGAACCGATGACTGATAAAGATCTCGGTATTGTAATAATCGAAGCTGAATCTGAAGATGAAGCCAGAGGATATATGGAAAATGATCCTGCTATAATTGGAAATTTAATGACTGCGGAATTTTTTGAATTCTCTCTTGCGCTGCTGCGTAAATAAATTTTCTTCCGGAAATTCAGTTTTCAAGCCCTACCCGTATCACCCCTTCACCATATTTTGATTTCAACTTGTCAAGTGCGTGGTAAGGGAGTGCAGGCTCATTTTCAAAAAGATTGAGATTTCTTTCTTTCAGATCGTGATGAAGATCGTACACACCCATTCCAAACTGCCGTCCTTTCATTTCCATTGTCGGCTTGTGAAGACGGTTGTAAATGGAGGCGGCAGTATTGAATATTTCCCTGTCGTCATTTGTATAACTTGTCAGCCTCACAAGATCGGATGAATATCTCAGATTTTCCAGACGAACCGACAGATGCATGAATCCCGCTACGAGACTTTTAGAACGCAGCTTTCGGCAGATAAACTCGCCAATCCTTCTTATCTCTTTTCTTACATCAGCAGTTTTGTAGATCGGCTCGGAAAGTGTATGGTAATGGTTCAGCGACTTTTCCTTTTTTTCTTTGCGGAAAATTTCGGAGGTATCCTCTCCACGGGCAAGCTTACGGAAGACAAGTCCGTTCACTCCGAATTCCTGTCTCAGCATTCTTTCATTGCTTTCTGCAAGATCGCGGATCGTCCTGATACCGAGCATCAGCATGCGCATCTCATTTCTCCTTCCGACTCCCCATAGTTTATTCGCAGGCATTGAAAATATCTTATCCTTATTCTCCTGAGTGATCACGGAAAGCCCATCCGGCTTATGAAGTTTTGTAGCAAGCTTTGCATAAGTTTTATTATATGATAATCCCATTGACGCAGTGAGGTTTTCGAGTTCGCGTATCTTACGTTTAATAGCCGCCGCCACTTTCGTTGCTTCAAAATAATCTTTTGCAACGCCTGTCAGATCTGCAAAACATTCATCGATACTGTACTGCTCGATGCAGTCTTCGGGAACGAATTCCTTCAGAGCGCTCATCAGATTGAGAATAATGCTTTCGTATTTCGGACCGTAACACGGCAGTGAGATTAGCTGCGGGCAGATCCTCTTCGCTTCGAGTACAGACATTCCCGTATCGACCCCAAAAGCTCTCGCCTCATAGGAAGCCGTCATCACGATCCCTTTACCGCCGCCTGTCCCCCCGACTGAGACCGGCTTCCCGCGGAGCTTTATATTGTCACGCTGCTCGACCTGCGCATAGAATGCATCAAAGTCGATATGCACGAAAAACCTGTTACGGTGCTCGCGTATTCTCCAGTTCAGATCCTTCGTATGAGGAAATGAATAAAGCGGCATGATGCGCACTCTCCTGTAGAGGTCATCGAAATCCGTTCCCTCGCGGGGAATAAAAAATGAAGAGCTGATTGTTTGCATACCATAATAATATATGGTATAAAATTAAATTTAAAGGGGAAAAAACCGGGAGTTATTTTTTGATGAATTTTACGTCTGACAGATCTGCAAAGTCATAATCCTGTGTCCAAACGACAGCATTATAAGCTCGTGCAGTTGCATATATAATGCTGTCAGCCACAGGTATTTTCAAATCACACTTAACTTTGCAGCACTCAGAGCTATAGAAATGTCAACTTCAATTACTTGAGACTGTATCATTATTCCAATTGCTTCTTTGCTAAATCCTCATTTTTTTCCTTTAAGATCTTTTTGAAAACTTCATAAAGATTTAAAGTAGATACAATTAAATCTTCGTTATTCTCAATTACTGGAGCATAATGTTTTGCACATTTCCCATCGGTAAAATACTCCAGCCAGCCCGAACTGTCAGTTAAATTCACAGCCTGTCATCCTCTCTTTCAAAATCCGTATTCATTCCTTTTAAAAAACCACGTGACTTTCTAATGTCTCTGACAATAAATAATTCAAATCTGTTACCATACTGAAGAACCTGAAAATTATCCCAGGATCTGAGATTCAATTTTTCACGGATATCCTTTGGAATAACTATTTGAAATTTTGAAGATATTGTTACAATTTGCATATCGATATACCCACTGCAATTAATCTTATAAAGTTTTATTTTATCAATCTAAATTTGATTAAATTTTTTATGAAATTTTCTGTAACTGTCATAGGTGGAATCAATATTGATTTAAAAGGGATCGCAGATTCTGAAAATTTTGAATCGGATTCTTATCCGGGCATAGTCAGGATCTCGCCCGGCGGTGTGGCTTGTAATATTGCTCAGAATCTGGCTCAGCTTGATGTCGAAGTCACTCTGTACGGTTCAGTCGGTGATGATCATTATGGTAATTTTATTTTAGACATTCTTAATAAAAAGAAAGTAAACGTCGGATATATTTTAAAATCCAGAGAGTTAAGTACGTCTGCTTATCTATCTGTCTCAAATAAAAGTCAGAGCTTGTTTTATGCAGTTAATAATACTGAAAATTCTGTAAAGCATATTACGGCTGAATATATCAGGAAAATTAAAGTGGAAATCTTGAATAGTTCAATGGTGGTAATAGATACAAATCTCTCCATTGAAACATTAGATGAAATAGTAAAATTGTGTAATGAACTTTTTGTGCCCGTGTTTGTCTCAGTGGTCTCTGCCGAGAAAGCTGCAAAGGTAAATAATATTTCGGGTAAAATAAATTTCCTGTCATTGAATCAATCAGAA
>Ga0073903_10002031_pt1 | contig 10453 bp, 6 predicted proteins | sample KloWWTKNB14_bulk_FD_66665 | JGI IMG/M metagenome (GOLD analysis project Ga0073903, IMG submission 66665) | Active sludge microbial communities from Klosterneuburg, Austria, studying microevolution and ecology of nitrifiers - Klosterneuburg... | ecosystem: Engineered > WWTP > Aerobic digester >... | reverse complement strand
ACAACTCAAAGACCGCATCATGCACTTCATCCGGGCGGCAGTTTGGCTTATCAACCTTATTGATAACAACAATGGGATGTAATCCTAATTGCAACGCTTTTTGCAGTACAAAACGGGTTTGGGGCATGGGACCTTCAAACGCATCCACCAGCAGCAACACCCCATCGGCCATTTTTAAGACCCTTTCCACTTCGCCGCCAAAATCACTGTGGCCCGGGGTGTCGATCACGTTGATCTTCACTCCCTTGTAGGTCACGGAAACGTTTTTGCTGAAGATGGTGATACCTCTTTCCCTTTCCAGGTCATTATTATCCATGATCAGTTCACCCGTTTCCTGGTTTTCACGGAAGATGTTGGTACTGTGCAGGATCTTGTCCACCAGGGTCGTCTTTCCATGGTCTACGTGGGCAATGATCGCAATGTTTCTGATATTCATTATTAAAATTATTAAGCTGTATCCTGCAAACCACAAGCAGAGTATAAAAACCCACCCCTTGAGGCTTATCCTTTACAGCTGTTTTTAAGGGCGCAAAGGTACGCTAATTCAGCCGGATGGCAAGGGTAATTATGAATTAATATAGGACGGGATTACTTTTCAAAAAACGGGGTATTAAGAGTAAATTACCTCACAATGAAGAATATAAGAAGAACGGGGGCCCGCAAACGGATAGCGCTGGTTGCACACGACAACAAAAAAGCAGAACTGATCGAGTGGGCTGTTTACAATAAAACATCCCTGGCAAGGCATGAACTGGTTGCTACCGGTACAACCGGCAAACTGCTGGAGGAGGAATTAGACAGGCCGGTCAAGAAAATGCTCAGTGGTCCTTTGGGAGGCGACCAGCAAATAGGCGCCATGATCGCGGAAGGCAAAATTGATGTGCTCATATTTTTCTGGGATCCGATGGAGGCCCAGCCGCATGACAGCGATGTAAAAGCATTATTGAGGCTGGGTGTTGCCTGGAATATTTTACTGGCCTGTGACCGTGCAACAGCCGATTTTATTTTAACCTCCCCGCTGATGCAGGATGAATACGAGATCATTATCCCGGATTATAGCCTGTATATGAACCGGAAACTGGCAAAATGATACCTTCTGCAAATAGCTGAACAGCAGAAACAAAAAGCGGCCATGATGATCATGGCCGCTTTTGTTCTTCGATCAAAATGGTTTTATTGTTTCACCAATCTTTCCAGGTATGTCTTTTTATCTGCCTCCACTTTAATATAATAAACACCCGGGGCTAAATTTTCTACATTCATCACATAAACACCACTTGCACTGCTGCTCATTGCCTGGTCCTTCACAGTCCGCCCGGAAACATCCGTAATGCTTATACTGACCGCCTGGTGCCTGAAAGGAAGAATGATCCGCACAGTGGATGAAGCAGGATTGGGTTGTACGATGATCTTATTCCCGTCGTCATCGATCCTTGCCTTGCGGATCTCAGAAAATCTTTCGGTACCGTCAATATCCACCTGGCGAATCCGGTAATAATACCACAACCCTTTTGCTACATTATAATCAACAAAATTGTATTGACTGGGCTGGTTGCTGTTTCCACGGGCGTTCACTGTACCAATGGATGTGAACTGCACCCCATCTGTACTTCGTTCCGCTACAAAATTCTTCGTATTGATCTCTGCTTTGGTTGTCCAGTTAAGCACGATGGACTGGCTGAGCGGTTTTACGGTAAACTGCAGGTCATGTACCGGCAGCGGTGTCGGGCTTCTGTCTGTAAGAAGGAACTTTGAAAACCCTGTAAAATCCCCGGTGTACGCTATATATCCTTTGGTGGCACGCTGGTCATCAACAATGGTGGGCGCTACCACGGTACCGCTGATAGTGGCACCCAAAGGATCGCTGTCTGCTGCTTTCAAAATATTAAGATTTGGTACAGCGCTTCCCCATACGGATACTTCGGCATCGGTAAAATAAATGGTTGCCCGGTAAGAACCTGCATAAGCAGCATCCGGTGTCAGTTGTATGACTTTATCGCTGCGGAAAGCACTCACACCATTGATCGTGGCAGATTGCCTTCCCGTTCCGGCTGCTGCCACGGTGGCGTTGAGACAGCCTATATTGGTCATATTTGTTATGGATGTGATCAGTTCCCCATCAGCACCGCTTTGCAATGATGCAGGCTGGATACCGGTAATATATCCACTGCCCGAGCTGGCAGCAGCCGTTTCCACTTTTACACCTTTAACAAACACCGCTATGGTATCTAATGTAAATGGCGGGTTCGTACCGGCAGTATTATCGTTTTCCCAATAGAAGGCAACATAGAACTGTTGTCCTTTTAAAGACGCCGGTAAATTCACGGTAAGATTTGCGGCGGTAGTTACACCCTGCAAAACAGTGGTACCGGGTATATTGCTGAACGTGGTACCATTCAGTGAATACTGAAGGCGGCCAAAATCATAATAGGTACCGCTAAAAAGCTCTCCATTACATTTATAGGTTATAAATAACTTTAAGGAATCACTTGTACCGGTAATTGCAGTTGCATCAATGAGCGGAGACCGCAACCTGGAAGTAGCCGTAGCCGTGGTGGTATAAGCAAGTGGTTTGGTAACGGTATTGTTGGTAATGTGCGCAGCCCCCCCGGAAGTTCCGGCAGCCCCGTTAGCGCTATACGTCCATACATTGGTGCTGCCTGTGCTGGCGATCGTCCACGTACCCGATGGGCCGGGGGTTGCGGCAGTTCCAAAACCTTCTGATAGCAGAATCAGGTCTGTCTGCAGGGGCGATGCAAGCTGGTCATTATCGTAAATGGAAAAGTTACAGGTCTGGTTGAAGGCATCCGCTACCGCATTTCCGCCGGAAGCATTGATGCTGTATGATAGCTGCAGGGTTTCTGTTCCCTCAAAATTATTATCGGCAAAAACCCGGATGGTAACCGGTTGTGATAATGTGCCGCTGTTCAATGTTACCGATGCCGGGGTAACAGTATAATCCGACCCGCTGGTGGCGGTTCCGGATGTATTGAATGTTATGATCGCCGGTTGGGAAGGGGCTGCTTCAATCACTACGTTCACCACATAATCCCTGTAACGCTGGCAGCCGGTCCCAACTGTTTTTAAACTGTCTTCATAAACATGTACCTCGTTTGTATAGAATCTTACTTTGGGCTGTGCATTACAGTTATTCAGGTTAAAAGTGGCTATACGGGTTTTCCAGGTGGTAGAACCATTATTATGCTGGGCTGTAAGCCAGAAATCACGGTCGGTAGCGGGGTCAATGGTTAGCACATTATAATCGCCATAACGGGTACTGCCATTGGAAGCTGTTCCGGCAATGATGGTGGTTTCCGGCAGCGTCATAGTACCCAGCGGATCACATTCGTTACGGGCAGTAAAACGTATGGATGGATTAGCTGTGGTTCCGGAAACATTATATACCAGGCCGATGTTACCAATTGCATCATAACAAACAGAGCCAAGCCAGCGCTCATTTCCATCAGGTGCCCAGGTTGCCTCTTGATAAATACTCCAGCTCCCGGTATTCCGAAGTTCCATCCAGCGGATACCTCCCTTTCCGGCACCATCGGCATCTACCGTAAAATTGCAGACAATACCCTGGTGGGTTCCAAAATTCCGGTATACAATTTTATTGGTGATCCGGCCAGCCAGGTCTTCCAGGTCGGTAGTGGTATTTGTCTGCTGGTCAATGCAACGTCCACGGGTGGCTGTACATAATTGTTCATCAAAAGCTGCTGTCGCAAAACGGACAGGGGTGGAAATTACCGTATTGGCAGGGGTAACAAAATCAGGTGTCATGGTGATCATGTAGATCGAATCCACATCCGCCGGGTCACTGGTGAACGCATTGTCGGTATAATAAAGAAAGCTTCCTTTCATACCGGCCGGGGGTGCCGTTGTTCCTTCAATGGTTACCGGGGCCATGGAAAAATAACGGCCATCAGCATTGGTAAGTCTTGTTCGGATCGCTGTTACTGTGGGATCTCCTGCCAGCATTTTGGTGCGGTCAAATGCATACACGGAAGAGCCCAGGTACGCAGAGCCTGCTGTGTTGAAGTCATTTGACGTGGCATAATAGGCATCTGTCCAAACTGAGAATTTAGGAAAGTCAACAAAAAAACTGTTATCGGCAAATGCATACACATACCAGTTCCCCAGTGGATTATCTGTAGCAGAAACTGCCAGGATAAGGGTGTTGACGTATGAAGTGATCCCCCCGGTAAAACCAAACTCGGTAAGCAGCCAGCGTTTGGCCAGTTGGTCGTATAAAAGAATAGGGTCTCCGGCACCCTGCACACCGGTGATATTACTGAAATTAAATTGGGCCGCTGCCTGGGTGCCGTCTTTATTAAAGATCTTCATCAATGAACCACTGCCTGAATTGATCATTTGTATCACATGGTTGGGTCCCGTCGCGATCACGGGGTCTGATGGATTTACGGATGTGTATCCCATCCCATCAATATTGGTGCCTACCGTGGCAGATGCAAGATTGTTAGGCGTGCCGGTGTTTTTAAGAGTCTGCAGTACGGGGTCTGTCATGGGAGGATTTTCCTGCATGAACGGATGGATGACCGCGGTCTTTTTGGCAACACCCACCAGCCCGTTCTCATCCCGGGTTATGCGTGGGGTAAAGGGTATTGCTCCCCCATCAGCGATCTGTGGCTTTCTGACAGCAACCAGCTTGCCTTGTATAACCACAGGGGCAGCCTGTTGAGCATGAACGCCAATAACTGAGAATACTGAAATGACGGCGATGGGTAGAATTTTCTTCATTGTAAAATTGATTAATGTTAGGGAACATAAATATAGAAAAAATAACAGAGCCGGTTCCCCATCAATTTGTTGCTGTTTAAACTTAATTTGCGCTGCTATTATGTCTTTCCAGCTTCATTCCACCTATTCCCCTGCCGGTGATCAGCCGGATGCCATCCACCAACTGACGGAGGGGGTACTTAATGGGGAAAAATATCAAACCCTGTTGGGTGTTACCGGCAGTGGTAAAACCTTCACCATGGCCAATGTGATACAGAACACACAAAAGCCAACACTGGTCATCACCCACAACAAAACACTCGTGGCGCAACTATACGGTGAGTTCAAGCAGTTCTTCCCGGAGAATGCAGTGGGTTATTTTGTTTCTTATTACGACTACTACCAGCCCGAGGCTTATATGCCCGTAAGCAATACCTACATTGAAAAAGACCTGAGCATAAATGAAGAGCTCGATAAGCTTCGCCTGCAGGCCACTGCCCAGTTATTGAGCGGGCGCAGGGATATCATCATCGTAGCCAGCGTGAGCTGTATTTATGGTATGGGCAACCCAACCGATTATGAGAACGGGATCATCCGTATCCACAAAGGACAGGTTATTTCCCGGCAGGGATTTTTACATGCGCTGGTCAATTCGTTGTACAACCGGAGTGAAGGTGATTTTACAAGGGGCACTTTCCGGGTAAAGGGAGATACCATTGACATTAACCTGCCTTATGTGGACTTTGGATACCGCATCAGTTTTTTCGGAGACGAGATCGAGACCATCGAAACACTGGAACTCAGCAGTGGAAAGCGAATAAGTGCTGTAGAGAATGCTGCCATTTTCCCGGCCAACCTCTATGTAGCGCCGAAAGATGTATTGCAGCAGGTGGTGCATGAGATCCAGGATGAGTGTGCGGCACAGACAACCTACTTCAAAAACTCAGGAAAATTCATTGAAGCCCAGCGCATCAGCGAACGGGTGGAATACGACCTGGAAATGATGCGGGAGCTTGGCTACTGTAACGGCATTGAGAACTATTCCCGGTTCTTTGACCGCCGCAGGCCGGGTACAAGGCCTTTCTGCCTGCTGGATTATTTTCCCAAAGACTTTTTGTGCATCATAGATGAAAGTCACCAGACCATTCCGCAGGTAAGTGGTATGTATGGCGGGGACAGGAGCCGTAAACTTATCCTGGTTGATTATGGTTTCCGTTTACCCTCGGCATTGGATAACCGGCCTTTAAATTTCAATGAGTTTGAAACCCTGGTGAACCAAACTGTTTTTGTTTCAGCAACACCGGGTGATTATGAACTGGAAAAATGCGGTGGCGTGGTGGTGGAACAGGTGGTGCGGCCAACCGGCTTATTGGATCCGCCCATTGAAGTACGCCCGTCTGTTAACCAGATCGATGACCTGCTGGATGAAATTGATAAACGGGTAACAAAGGGCGACCGGGTTTTGGTAACAACCCTCACCAAACGAATGGCCGAGGAGATGGACAAATACCTGCACCGCATCAACATAAAAAGCAAATACATACACAGCGAAGTGGATACACTGGAAAGAATTGAAATACTCCGGGAACTACGACTCGGTAAGATTGATGTGCTGGTTGGTGTTAACCTGCTTCGGGAAGGGCTTGACCTTCCAGAAGTTTCGCTGGTGGCAATACTGGATGCCGATAAAGAAGGTTTTCTTCGGAATGAAAAAAGCCTGACCCAGACTGCCGGTCGGGCTGCCCGTAATGTGGATGGGCTGGTTATTTTTTATGCCGATAAGATGACAGAAAGCATGCAGAAGACCATTGATGAAACGCACCGGCGGCGGGAAAAACAAATGAGCTATAATATTGAACACCATATCAACCCTACCACCATTAAAAAAAGCACAGAGCAGATCATGGCGCAGGGCTCGGTGCTGGATGTAAAGGGATACGATCCGGCCAACCCTTATTCCCTGGCACCGGATGAAGAACTGGTAACCGTTGCTGCCGAAGAACAGGCTGTGTATTCCACCATTCCCCAGTTGGAAAAAGCAATTACCAGGATCAAAAAAGACATGACCAAAGCCGCCAAGGACCTCGATTTTATGGAAGCTGCCCGGCTGCGGGATGAGATGTTCCGTATGCAGAAGAATTTAGAGGAGATGAAGAAATAATTTACTACCTTAACCCTCCTTTAGTATTTAAAACGTCGTTATATGACAACAATAGCTCTGTATAACCTGAAGGGCGGTGTTGGTAAAACCGCCAGTTGCGTAAACTTTGCTTACCTGGCTGCCGCGGATGGTTATAAAACCCTTTTATGGGATATAGACCCCCAGGGTTCTTCCTCTTTTTATTATAAGGCAAAACCCAAGACACATCCCGGCATAAAAAAACTGGTTACCAAGGATGCTGACCTCGAAAACGCCATTTTGAGCACTGATTTTGAACTGCTGGATGTAATACCAGCAGATAATTCCAGTAAAAGTTTCGACATCATGCTGGAAGAAATGAAGGGCAACAAGAACCGCCTGAAATCGATCTTAAAACAACTGCAGGGCGAGTATGATTTCGTTTTTATTGACTGCCCCCCGGGCTTTAGCGTTTTGAGTGAGAATATTTTTAATGCGGCAGACATTGTGCTGATGCCTGTCATCCCGACAACGCTCTCCATCCGCACTTATCATATGGTGAAGGATTACTTCAGGGAAAAAGACCTGGACATGAGCAAACTGATGTGTTTCTTTACCATGACCGACCTGCGTAAAAACATGCACAACGAGATCATGGATGAGCTTTATAAAGACAAACGCTTCTTCCAGAATTATATTCCCTACCTGTCTGATGTAGAAAAAATGGGCATCCACAAGGCCCCCATCATGGAATTTGCGAACAGCAGCTATGCCGCCCAGTGCTACCGGGAGCTTTGGACCGAGATCAAAGAAGGAGTGCTGGAGTAATGGAGCATTGAATGTTGAAAATTGTACATTGAAAATTTATTAATTAGTTTTGCCGCACTATGAAGAGAGAATTAAACAGCTGGTACAGCCCGGCCCTGCAAAAAGATATGCCCATCGTTACCTATGGTGATTATGGCTTTGCCCTGTTATTCGTACCCACTGCTGCGGCAGATTACCTGGAGTACGAACGTTTCCAGATGATGGAGACCCTGGCGCCTTATATCAATGCCGGCAAAGTGAAGGTGTATTCCATCAACAGCATCAATAACGAAAGCTGGCTGAATACCGAAATGGCTGGAGAGCACAAAGGGATCCGGCATAACCAGTTCAATGAGTATGTCTTTAATGAAGTGGTTCCCTTTATCAAAAACAACACGTCCGGCGAGACTCCCATTATAACCTGTGGCGCATCTTTTGGTGCCCTGCACAGCATGAACCTGTTCTTAAAACGCCCCGACATCATCAACGGGGTGATCGCCATGAGCGGCGTATATGACCTTACCGAATATTCAAAGGGGTTTTTCGACGAACAGGTCTATTTCAACAGCCCCATGCATTATATGGAGAACCTTGCTGACCATTCCGTATTAGAACAGATCCGGAAAAGTCCGAATGTTCATATATTAACCGGCAGTGGTTCCTACGAGGACCCGAATGCTTCGCGGGCTTTTGCCGGACTGCTTTACAACAAGGGCATTAACTACGAACTGGATGTTTGGGGCGAGGAATGGAAGCATGATTGGCCCACCTGGAGGGCCATGTTGCCTGCTTACCTGGATTCCAGGTTCTGATTCCCTGCCGGCTGCACAATAAAAGAATGGCTTTTGCTGTTATAGGGTTATCCTAAAAATCCTAAGAACAGTGAAAAAACCATTCCTCCTTTTCACCCTCAAGTGTACTGTAATATTATACTTTGCCGCCTGCACGGGGATCAATAGTTACACCAATTCGATCGCCGCCACCCCCCATGTAACAAAAGGGACATGGAAAGTGAACCTTTTAACCACCACCGGTACAGATGAGACCAGGCAACTCAACGGGTATGACCTTACTTTCTCCCCTTCCGGAAAGATCACCATGCAAAAGAACGGGGAAATAATAACCGGCAACTGGTCAGAAGATGAAATAGAAAAAAGGATCACCATTAACCTCGACACCCGGGACCCTGTATTGGAAAAACTGAATAATTACTGGGACATTTCCATCGCTACAGATAAAAGCATTCAATTAAAAGATACTGAAAAGGCCTCCGGTGGCCGGTTACAGATAACGAGCTTATGATAATATGATCAATGTTTTAGTTTGAGTTTAAAGATCTTAAAAAGCTGTTCCAAAATGGAGCAGCTTTTTAAGTTCCGGCATGAAGTTGACGGACGGGCATATTTGTTTTACTTTTATGCCATGTCTAAAAAACTATTCCTGTTAGATGCATTTGCACTGGTTTTCCGTGCCTACTATGCACTCATACGCAACCCCCGCATTACCAGTAAAGGCCGGAACACGAACGCCCAGTTTGGTTTCACCAATACGATCCTGGAGCTGATAAAGAACCAGAACCCCACCCACATGGCGGTGTGTTTTGATACGCATGCACCCACCGAGCGCCATACCGATTTTGCCGATTACAAAGCCAACCGGCAGGAAACACCCGAAGATATCCTGTCGGCTGTGCCGGACATCAAACGGATCATTGAAGGGCTGAATATCCCGGTCATTGCACTGGATGGTTATGAAGCAGATGATGTTATTGGCGCCTTGGCTAAGAAAGCGGAAAAAGAAGGCTATGAAGTTTATATGGTGACCCCCGATAAAGACTATGGCCAGCTGGTATCAGAGAACATTAAGATCTATAAGCCGCCCTACCAGGGCGGTAAGTTTGAGATACTGGGGCCAAAGGAGGTTTGTGAAAAATGGGGCATTGAGAATGTTGACCAGGTGATCGATATCCTTGGACTGATGGGTGATGCGGTCGATAATATACCGGGCATTAAAGGCGTAGGTGAAAAAACAGCTGCCAAACTGATAAAAGAATACGGCAGCGTGGAAGGCGTTCTTGAAAATGCCGAAAATATAAAGGGTTCCATTGGTGAAAAAGTGCGGGCCGGCAAAGAACTGGCAGTAATGAGTAAAAAACTGGCTACCATCATCACCAATGTACCCGTGGAATTCCACGAAGAGAATTTCAGGATCAGGGAAATGAACAAGCCTGCCCTTCGTGAGATTTTTGAAGAACTGGAATTTAAGACCCTCGGTAAGCGGATATTGGGAGAAGAGGCAGACGGAATCGGGAATGTAGAATTGGGTAATAAGGAGAATTCAACAGCAGAAAGTAAAACAAAGGGCACTTCCCCGCAAATGGACCTGTTCGGCAATATCATTGAACAACCACAACCGGAAACCGTTGAAATAAAGATAAACGGTGAAGGGTCCGTTACTACGATTGACAGGAATATTCATAATACGCCCCACGATTATAGCCTGGTTCAAACCGATACAGAAATAAAGGACCTGGTCAGCTATTTGTCCGGCTTCGGTGAAATTTGCTTTGATACAGAAACCACCGGCATTGATGCAAATGATGCGGAGTTGGTAGGACTCAGTTTTTCGGTCAAGCCCGGGGAAGGATTTTATATCCCATGCCCGAAGACTAATGAAGATTGTATTAAACTATTAAACAACTTTCAACGATTGTTCAACGATTCCTCCAAAACCTGGATCGGGCATAATATCAAGTACGATATGCTGATCCTGAAATGGTATGGGTTT
>Ga0073903_10002029_pt1 | contig 10464 bp, 11 predicted proteins | sample KloWWTKNB14_bulk_FD_66665 | JGI IMG/M metagenome (GOLD analysis project Ga0073903, IMG submission 66665) | Active sludge microbial communities from Klosterneuburg, Austria, studying microevolution and ecology of nitrifiers - Klosterneuburg... | ecosystem: Engineered > WWTP > Aerobic digester >... | reverse complement strand
CTTCGACACGCTGAAGATCGACCGCGCCTTTGTGCGGGAACTGCTGGTCAGCCGCGATGCCCGGGCCATCGTGCGCAACATCCTGGCGCTGGCCACCGCGCTGCGCATGACCACCGTGGCCGAAGGGGTGGAGGAGCCGGCCCAGGTGAAGGTGCTGGAGGCCGAGGGCTGCGACATCGTGCAGGGCTACTTCGTGTCCCGGCCCATCCCGGCCGATCAGGTGGTGCCCTTTGCCTTGACCTGGGGCGATCGAGATCGCCCCAGCCTGCCGCGCGATTTCCAGCTGGGCAACACCCAGATGGCCGAGTTGGCGACGGTGATGCCCGCGACGATGTGATGCCGCCCGGGGCGGTCTGGCCCCGAACGCAGCGCGGATAATCCTGCGCGATGCAGCTCACCGCCCCTCCCGGCGCCCGTCTGGCGCTCTACCTGAATCTCATCCGCTGGGACCGACCCGCCGGCTGGCTCCTGCTGCTCTGGCCCACGCTGGCAGCCCTGTGGATGGCGTCGGGCGGTTTTCCCGGCTGGCACCTGCTGGTGGTCTTCACACTCGGCACGGTGCTGATGCGCAGTGCCGGCTGCTGCATCAACGATGTGGCCGACCGTGAGTTCGACCGCCATGTCAAACGCACGGCGGGTCGGCCGGTCACCTCCGGTGCCGTATCGGTGCGCGAGGCCCTGGGCGTTGGAGCGTTGCTGGCGCTGGTGGCGTTTGGACTGGTGCTGACCACCAACGCACTCACGGTGCAGTATTCCTTTGCGGCGCTGGCGGTGACGCTGGCCTATCCCTATGCCAAGCGCTGGGTGTCGATGCCGCAGGCGGTGCTGGGGGTGGCCTTCAGCTTCGGCATACCGATGGCCTTTGCGGCGGTGCGGTCGGAGGTGCCCGCGCCGGCCTGGTGGCTGCTGGTCGGCAACCTGTTCTGGGTGCTGGCCTATGACACCGAATACGCCATGGTCGACCGCGACGATGACCTGCGCATCGGCATCCAGACCTCGGCGATCACCCTCGGCCGTTTCGACGTGGCCGCGGTGATGCTGTTTTATGGGGTCTTTCTGGCCCTGTGGGGCTGGTTGGGTTGGCGCTTCGGGCTCGGCGAGGTGTTCGGCGCGGGCCTGTTGCTGGCTGCAGCGCAGGTGCTTTGGCACCACCGCCTGATCCGCGATCGCAGCCGCGAGGGCTGCTTCCAGGCCTTCAAGCAGAACCACTGGCTGGGTGCGAGCGTGTTTGCCGGGGTGGTGCTGGACTACGGCCTGCGCTGAGGGCCTCCGCCATTCGGATCGCGGCCAGCAGGCTGGACGGGTCCGCCAGGCCTTTGCCGGCCAGGTCGAAGGCGGTGCCGTGGTCGGGTGAGGTGCGCACGAAGGGCAGCCCGAGCGTCACGTTGACACCGTCTTCCACACCGAGGTACTTCACCGGGATCAGACCATGGTCGTGCGTCATGGCCACCACCAGGTCGAACTCCCCGCGGCGCGCTCGCATGAAGATGGTGTCGGGCGGATAGGGGCCGCTGGCATCGATGCCCTCCAGGCGGGCCGCGGCGATGGCCGGCGCGATCTCGTCGATCTCTTCCCGGCCGAACAGGCCTCCCTCTCCGGCATGCGGGTTCAAGCCGGCCACCGCGATGCGCGGCGCGGCCTGCCAGTGCAGGGCGCTGGTGTGGGCAATGCGCAGGGTCTGCAGCACCCGCGCGCAGGTGATCTGGTCGATGGCCTCGCGCAGGGCGCAGTGCACCGTCACCAGCACCGTCTTCAACTCCGGGTTGGCCAGCATCATGCGGACCTCGGCCGGCTGGCCATGGCGGCCACTTTCGGCTGCCAGCATCTCGGTGTGACCAGGGTAGGGCTCACCGGCAGCGGCCAGGGCTTCCTTGTGGATCGGTGCGGTGACCAGGCCCGCTGCCTCACCGGCCACCGTCCATTGCACCGCTGCACGGATGCAGGCCGCCGCTGCGCGGCCGGCGCGGGCGTCCACCTGGCCCCAGGGCAGGTGCGCCAGGTCGGCCCAGCCCTCGGGGCGTTCGGAGGGCTCCAGCACCGCCAGGCAACCGGGAGGCAGGGTGGCCAGGTCGCAGGGATGCTCGATGCGCGCCAGCACCTGCTGAGGTACGTCCTCTCGCTCGCGCAGGAGGCGGGCTGCGCGCTGAAGCACGGCAACATGACCGACCACGGCCAGGTTGGCAGGGGCAGGCAGGCGGTCCACCGCCTTCAGGATGATTTCCGGCCCGATGCCCAGGGCGTCGCCCAGCGTGATGAGCAGGGGCAGGGAGGTGTTGCCGGGGGTGTGAGCCATGCGCCGATTGTCGCGAATCGCGGCTGCACCAGCCCGTGCACGACGCAGCACATCAGACCGCAGCACATCAGACCGCGCTGACATCAGACCGCCCGAAGCGGTTGATACACTCATCGCATGGATTGGCTCGACAAAGTGGCCTGGACGGCCGACGGCCTGGTGCCGGTGATTGCCCAGGAGGCCGGCAGCAAGGACGTGCTGATGTTCGCGTGGATGAACCGCGAGGCCCTGGCGCGCACCGTTGAACTCGGTGAGGCGGTGTACTTCAGCCGCTCGCGTGGGCGACTCTGGCACAAGGGCGAGGAATCCGGTCATGTGCAGAAGGTGCTCGACATCCGGCTGGACTGCGATGACGACGTGATCCTGCTGACCGTCGAGCAACGGGGCCACGAGCCCGGCATCGCCTGCCACACCGGCCGGCACTCCTGCTTCTTTCAACGCCTGGAAGGCGATGAATGGCGCAGTGTGGAGCCGGTGTTGAAGGACCCCCAAAGCATCTACCGATGAGCCCTGCCCCGATGCCCCCCCTCGATTCGGCCGACGTGCTTGCCCGCGTGGCCGAGGTCATCGCCTCGCGCCGCGGTGGCGACCCGGACAAGAGCTACGTTGCCCGCCTGTTTCACAAGGGCACCGACACCATCCTGAAAAAAGTGGGTGAAGAGGCCACCGAGGTGGTGCTGGCCGGCAAGGACGGCGACCCGGCCAAGATCGTTTACGAGGTCGCCGACCTGTGGTTCCACTCCATGGTGGCGCTGGCGCAGTTCGGCCTGACGCCTGCCGACGTGGTGGCCGAGCTGGCGCGCCGCGAAGGCCTGTCCGGTCTGCAGGAGTTTGCCCAGCGCCGCCAGCAGCCGGCGCGCTGATTCGGACCGGTCCCTCCTTCCACTTTTCAACGCACACCCCCCAACCATGAACCGCGACCCTGACTGCGTCTTCTGCAAGATTGCCGCTGGCGAGATCCCCTGCCAGAAGGTTTACGAGGACGACGAGCTGCTGGCCTTCAAGGACATTCGTCCGGCCGCACCCGTGCACCTGCTGATCATTCCCAAGCTGCACCTGCCCAGCCTGAACGAGGCCGACGCCTCGCACCATGCCCTGCTGGGCCGCATGCTGACGCTGGCGCCGAAACTGGCGCGCGAGCAGGGGGCCGACAACGGCTTTCGCACCGTCATCAACACCGGCCGCGACGGCGGGCAGGAGGTCTACCACCTCCATGTCCACGTGATGGGTGGCCCGCGGCCCTGGAAGCACGGCTGACCTAGAATCCTCGAATCGTCGGCTGCCGGCCGGATCGGCGCGCCGCACGTGGCGCGCGACGGTTGGCTTCGACTCATTGACCCGGAGCCGTGCCATGGGCTTGTCCACCACCCACCTGATCATCTTCCTCGTCATCATCGTCCTGATCTTCGGCACCAAGAAGCTGAAGAACATCGGCTCGGACCTCGGCGGCGCCGTCAAGGGCTTCAAGGACGGCATGAAGGACGGCGACAAGGCTGCAGACGCTTCGGCCACTTCGACGGCCGGCTCAGCGCCGGCGGCGCAGGTCACCAGCGAGAAGCGCGCCGATGGCCAGACCATCGACGTCGAAGCCAAGACCAAGTCCTGAGCCGGGCACGACCGGCTGGCGCTGCTTCGAAGCGCACAGACCCTCCGGCCGGGCCCGTGTCCCACGCGGCCCGGTTGTTGTTTCCAACGACTGAAGCGACCCCTGCTCCATGTTCGACATCGGCGTGACCAAGCTGCTGCTGGTGGGAGGCATCGCCCTGGTGGTGATCGGCCCCGAGCGCCTGCCGAAGGTGGCCCGCATGGCGGGCACCCTGCTGGGCCGGGCGCAGCGGTATGTCACCGAGGTCAAGGCCGAGGTGAACCGCTCGATCGAGCTCGAAGAGCTCAACCGGGTCAAACGCGAGTTCGAGACAGCCGCGCGCGATGTGACCGATTCGGTCAACACCGGCTTGAATCAGGCGAGCAGCGCGATCGACCAGGCCTATGCGGCGATCGACGGCCCGCCGAACCCTTCCGCCGACGCTTCCGGCCCGGATGAGGGGGCTGACACCTTCCGCTGGGAGGATCCCCCGCCCAGCTATGTGCGGCCGAACAAGCACTGGCGCGTCAAACGCGGCGCGGTACCCGTCTGGTACAAGCGACGCAGTGGCTTGAAGCAGCATGTGCAGTCCGGTGCCGCCCGCGTGGCCCGGCACCGGCCCCGCCGGTCCGCCGCTTGAGTCCGCCTGCCCGACCCGGCATGCCCCTGAAGACCGGCGGGCCGCAGGGACGAACTGAGGTCCGATCCATGACCGTGAGCACGATGTGAGCTCGACCCCTCCTTCTTCCAACGACGAGCTGTCCGGCACCGAACAGCCCTTCGTCAGCCACCTCATCGAGCTGCGCGACCGGCTGCTCAAGGCCGTCTACGGCGTCGGCGCGGTGTTTGCCCTGCTGTGCCTGTACCCAGGCCCCTCCGGTCTGTACGACCTCTTGGCCAAGCCGCTGGTAGCGGCGTTGCCGGAGGGCTCGAAGATGATCGCGGTGGGGGTGGTCTCGCCCTTCCTGATCCCGATCAAGGTGACCCTGCTGGCCGGCTTTGGTGTGGCGCTGCCCTGGGTGCTCTACCAGGTCTGGGCCTTCGTGGCGCCGGGGCTGTACAAGCACGAGAAGCGCCTGGTGATGCCTCTGGTGGTCACCAGCACGCTGCTGTTCTACACCGGGGTGGCGTTCTGCTACTTCTTCGTGTTCGGCCAGGCCTTTCCGGCCATCCAGTCGATGGCACCGCAGTCGGTGGCGGTGAGCCCGGACATCGAGGCCTACCTGGACTTCGTCATCACCATGTTCCTGGCCTTCGGTGTGGCCTTTGAAGTGCCGGTGGCGGTGGTGATCCTGGCCCGGCTGGGGATGGTCACCGTGGAACAGCTGCGCAGCTTCCGCCGCTATTTCTGGGTCGCTGCGGCGGCGGTGGCGGGGTTGGTGACGCCGCCGGATGCGGTGTCGATGGTCGCGCTGCTCATCCCAATGGGGCTGCTCTACGAGGTGGGCATCATCGGCGCCCAGTTCTTCATCAAGCACACCCAGGCACCGCAGGACGATCTCCCTCCCGCCAGCTCCTGAGCCAGGCAACTGAGCCAGTTCCTGAGCGCTACCCAGACCCTTTCCCGCGGACCGGTCGGGGTCACTCTTCTTCGCGACTCTGGGCGCGTGCCTTCGGGCGCTGCGCCACCTTGACGTTGACCTCCACCGCCTTGCCCTGGCGCTGGATCGCCAGGGCCGCCACGGTGGTGGGTTTCAGCGCAGCCACCGCATTGAGCAGCTGGGAGGTGTTGGCCACCGAACGACCGGCCACCTGAAGCACCACATCGCCGGGCTGAACGCCGGCCTGGCTGGCGGGGCCCCCCTGCAGCACGCCCTGGATCAGCACGCCGCGATCGTCCTGAAGCTGCAGCCGCTGCGCCAGTTCAGGCGTCAGGTCTGCGGGCTGCACGCCGATCCAGCCCCGGGTCACCAGGCCGTCGCGGATCAGCCCGTCCATCACCTGCCGAGCCGTGGTGGCCGGGATCGCAAACCCGATGCCCAGGCTGCCGCCCGAGCGGGAGTAGATCGCGGTGTTGATGCCCAGCAGGTGCCCCTGGGTGTCCACCAGCGCGCCGCCGGAGTTGCCCGGGTTGATCGCCGCATCGGTCTGGATGAAGTTCTCGAAGGTGTTCAGACCCAGTCCGGTGCGGCCCAGTGCGCTGACGATACCGGAGGTCACCGTCTGGCCCACATTGAAGGGGTTGCCGATGGCCAGCACCACGTCGCCCACCTGCAGGGCCTCGTTGTCGCCGAAGGTGATGGCGGGCAGCCCTTCGGCCTGCACCTTCAGCACGGCCAGGTCGCTCTCCGGATCGGTGCCCACCACCTTGGCCGGGCTGCGCTTGCCGTCGGACAGGGCCACTTCGATCTGCGTGGCGCCTTCGACCACATGGTTGTTGGTCAGCAGGTAGCCGTCGGCCGAGACGATCACGGCCGAGCCCATGCCGGACTCCGGTTCATTGAAGGGGCGGCGGAACCAGGGTTCCCCGCGGCCCTCACCGCCCTGGCCCCGGTTCTGCGTCAGCACGCTCACCACGGAAGGGGCTGCCTGCCGGGCCGCCTGCGCGTAGCTGCTCTGACCCAGTGTGGCGGAGGCGGCACGGCCCGACGGTGGCGATGACGCCGACGGGCCCTGCACCAGCAGCTGCACCACCCCCGCCGCATCGCCGCGGGATTCGCCCGGACCGGCGAGCCACTGCGGCTTCAAGGTGGCCAGCACAAAGACGACGGCCACAGCCACCGTCACCGCTTGAGAGAATACGAGCCAGAGTCGGCGCATCGAGAGGAAGCTCAACGTGGAAATCAGTCGCGACAGCCTGCGCACCCATCTGGACCAGTGGCTGGAGGTGCCGCGTTTCAACGATTATGGGCCGAACGGCCTGCAGGTCGAGGGGCGCGCCGGCATCGGCCGCCTGGTGACCGGTGTGACGGCCAGCCTGGCCTTGATCGAGGCGGCCGTGGCCGAGCGGGCCGATGCCGTTCTGGTGCACCACGGCCTGTTCTGGCGCGGGCAGGATGGCCGGGTGACCGGCTGGATGAAGCAGCGCCTGGCGCGGCTGCTGGCCCATGACATCAACCTCTTCGCCTACCACCTGCCGCTGGACGCCCATGCGGAGGTGGGCAACAACGCTCAGCTGGCGCGGGTGCTGGGCTTCAGCGGCGAGGGGCGCTTTGGCGACCAGCAGCTGGGCTGGATCGGCCGCGGTCCGGAGGGTATCGAGCGGGCCGATGCGCTGGCCCTGCATGTGCAGGCCTGCCTGGGACGTCCGGTGACGCTGTTGCCCGGGGACGGCCGGCCCCTGCAGCGGGTGGCCTGGTGCACCGGCGGCGCGCAGGGCTTTTTTGAAGCGGCGATCGCTGCCGGGGCCGATGCCTACCTCACCGGTGAGCTCTCCGAGCCCCAGGCGCACTACTCGCGCGAAACCGGTGTGGCCTACATCGCCTGTGGCCACCACGCCAGCGAGCGCTACGGTGCCCAGGCGCTGGGTGAGCGGCTGGCGCGGGATTTCGGGCTCTGGCACCGCCACATCGACATCGACAACCCGGCGTGACGGGGCCTGACGGGGCCGGCCGGGGGCGGGCGATGGCCGGGTCTTCAGGTCGGTGCTTCTCTGTGCCGCTTCTGTCTGCTGATCAGGCGGCGGCCAGCTCTGCGGCACCCGGTCCGAAGGCATAGCCGTCCATTGCCAGCACGCCGGAATCCACGCTCTGGTGGATGCGCACTGCGGGGTGCTCCGCTCCGCCTGCGCCCGCGGCCACGTAAAACGGCAGCCAATGTTCGTCGGTGGGGTGCTGCAGCGCAGCGGAGGGGGCCTGCCGTCTGTAGTCGAACAGGGCTTCCCAGTCGCGTGTGACGCCTCGTTCCTGGACCCAGTCCTGGAAGGCGGCCACGTCCGGCTCCACCCCCTTCACCTGGCCCCGCAGCCCGAAGAAGCGCTGCAGGTTGTGTGTCATGGCGCCGCTGCCGATCACCAGCACGCCTTCAGCGGCCAACGGTGCGAGCGCCTGCCCAACGGCCCATTGGCGCTGTGGGGACCAGTTGGGCACCAGGGTCAGCGGCATGACCGGCACCTCCGCCTTCGGCCACATGCGCTGGAGCAGGGTCCAGATGCCGTGGTCCAGGCCGGAGGCGTCGGCCAGGTGAGCGGTCACCCCGGCTTCGCGCAGCAGACGCACCGCACGCGCGGCGAGAGCCGGGTTGCCTTCGGCGTCGTAGCGCTGTTCGTAGAGCTCACGGGGAAAGCCCCCGAAGTCATGGATGGCATCGTGCATCGGGCCGGCCAGCGCCATCGGCTCGCGGGTGGCGGAGTGTGGGGACACCACCAGCGCCGCCTTGGGGCGACCGAAGCGTGCCTCGATCAGCGGACCGAGCCGGTCCAGGAAGTCGCTGGCCTCCGATCGGGTGATGGCGATCATTGGCGAGCCGTGGGAGAGGTAGAGGCTGGGCAGGGGCTTCATGAGAGTGGATTGAAGCATGCGACCCCAACCGCGGGGTTCGCCGGCTTTGCACGTTGCGTTCATGCGCAGCGGCGACATCGTGTAAGGTGCCCTCTGCCATGAATCAGCCTACCTCCGCGACCGCCTCCGCCTCCGCCTCCGCGGGCGCCGCCACCGTCAGCGCCGCCCGCGCAACCGTCTCGCCGCCTCCGGTGTGGCGCATGGCCTGGCGGCAGCTTCAGCGCGACTTCCGGGCCGGAGAGCTGAGGTTGATCCTGCTGGCCGTCGCGCTGGCGGTTGCGGCGCTCAGTGCGGTCGGCTTCCTGGCCGACCGGCTGCAGTCCAGCCTGGCGCGGGATGCCCGCACCCTGCTCGGAGGGGATGCGGTGGTGGCCAGCGATCAGCCCCTGCCGGCCGACTTTGCCGACACCGCCCGGCGCATGGGGCTGGCCACCGCCTGGACGGCCACCTTTCCCAGCATGGCGCGCCACCCGCAGGATCTGTCCACCGGCCTGGTGGCGGTGAAAGCGGTGAGTGAGGGCTACCCGCTGCGGGGGCGGCTGGAGATCGAACCCGTGGCCGTGGCCGTGGCTGGAGGAGGGGGAGGCCAGACGCTGAAGTCGGTGGCACAGGGGCCGGCCGCCGGTGAGGCCTGGGTGGACGCTGCGGTGCTGGATCTGCTGCAGATCCGCCTGGGTGATGCGCTGTTGCTGGGCGATGCTTCTCTGCGGGTCAGTGCGGTGCTGCAGGTGGAACCAGACCGGGGCGCGGGCTTCCTGAACTTCGCCCCCCGCCTGATGATGAATGCGGGGGACCTGGCGTCCACCCGGTTGATCCAGCCCGCCAGCCGCGTCACCTGGCGCCTGGCCGTGGCCGGGCGGGAAGGGCGAGGGGCGGAGACCGCCGTCAAGGGCTTTGTCAGTTGGGCCGAAGACGCTGTGCAGAAGCGCCAGCTGCGCGGGGCGCGGGTGGAGTCGCTGGAGTCTGCCCGGCCGGAGATGCGCCAGACGCTGGACCGTGCCGGTCAGTTCCTGCAGTTGGTGGCGGTGCTGTCCGCACTGCTCGCGGCTGTGGCGGTCGGCATTGCAGCGCGCGGCTTTGCGCAGCGCCACCTGGATGCCTGCGCCATGCTGCGGGTGCTCGGCCAGCCGCAGCGGCGCATCGCGGCCACCTACGCGCTGGAGCTGCTGATGGTCGGGCTGCTGGCCAGTGGCATCGGGCTGTTGATGGGGCTCGCCGTGCAGCAGGGTTTCGTGGCCCTGCTGAGCGGCCTGATCGAAACCCGTCTGCCTGCACCCGGTGCGATGCCGGCGCTGCTGGGGCTGGGGGTCGGCCTGGTGCTGCTGGCAGCCTTCGGCCTGCCGCCGGTGCTGCAACTGGCACGGGTGCCGGCGCTGCGGGTGATCCGCCGCGACCTGGGGGAGCCTCGCGCCGCGTCGCTGCTGGTGCTGCTGGCCGCGCTGTCGGGCTTTGCCGGGCTGTTGCTGATGGCCGCAGCCGACCTCAAGCTCGGTGCGATCGCCGTGGCGGGCTTTGGTGCAGCCTGGGCCCTGTTTGCGGCAGGCGGCTGGCTGGCGGTGCAGGCGCTGCGGCGTTTCGTGCCGGAGACGGGCGCGCCGCGCTGGCTGACCCTGGCGCGGCGGCAGCTGGCGGCGCGTCCGGGCCTGATCGTGCTGCAGGTGAGCGCGCTGGCGGTGGGGCTGATGGCGCTGCTGCTGCTGGTGATGTTGCGCACCGACCTGATCCGCAGCTGGCGGGCCGCCACCCCCCCGGATGCGCCGGACCGCTTTGTCATCAATGTTTTGCCGGAGCAGGCCCAGGAGTTTCGGGCTGCGCTGGCCAGCGCCGGTGTGGCCCGCTACGACTGGTTCCCGATGATCCGCGGCCGGCTGGTGGCCGTGAACGGCCGTGCGGTGCGGCTGGAGGACTTTGCCAGCGACCGGGCGCGCCGCCTGGTGGATCGGGAGTTCAACCTCAGCCATGCGGCCGAGTTGCCCTCGCACAACCAGGTGACCTCAGGGCGCTGGACGGCCGACGAGGCCGACGGGCTCAGCGTCGAGGAAGGGCTGGCCGAGACGCTCGGGCTGAAGCTGGGCGATCGGCTGCGTTTCGACATCGCCGGCAGTCCGGCCGAGGGGCGCATCACCAGCCTGCGCAAGGTGGACTGG
>Ga0073903_10002025_pt1 | contig 10477 bp, 9 predicted proteins | sample KloWWTKNB14_bulk_FD_66665 | JGI IMG/M metagenome (GOLD analysis project Ga0073903, IMG submission 66665) | Active sludge microbial communities from Klosterneuburg, Austria, studying microevolution and ecology of nitrifiers - Klosterneuburg... | ecosystem: Engineered > WWTP > Aerobic digester >... | reverse complement strand
CTGGCATTGGCCGCCCTGCTCGAGAGCAGCGGCCTGTCGGATGAATTTGCAAACTACATGGCGCGAGCCGATGTGAAGGTGGATTGAGATGAACGCAAAGACAAAAACCGCCGCAGCGGTCACCTTGGGCCTGGCTGTTGCCGCCTTTACGGGTTATGGACTGTGGCAGGCAGGGCAGCCCGCACCTGAAGTGTTCCAGGGCCAGATGGAAGCGCGCGAAGCCGACATTGCCCCCAAACTCAGCGCCCGCATTGCGCAGGTGCTGGTGAAAGAAGGCGACCAGATCACCGTGGGCACGCCGCTGGTGCGGCTCGACAGCCCCGAAGTCGCCGCCAAGATGGCCCAGGCCACCGCGGCCCAAGCCGCTGCCCAGGCCGTGGCCAGCAAAGCCGAGCACGGTGCACGCCCACAAGAGATCGAAATGGCGCGCCTGACCTGGCAGCGCGCCCAAACCGCCGCTGAGTTGGCCGACACCTCGTTTCGCCGCGTTGAAGGCCTGGCCCGCGAAGGCCTGATTGCCATGCAAAAGCGCGACGAGGCCGATGCCAACCGCAAGGCCAGCCGCGACCAGGCGTTGGCCGCCAAGGCGCAGTACGACATGGCCCGCGCCGGGGCCCGCCCCGAAGACCAGGCGGCGGCGGCCGCGCAGGCCCGCCAGGTGGCCGGTGTGGTGGCCGAAGTGCAGGCCGTGCAGGCCGAGACCGAGCTCAAAAGCCCTGTGGCTGGCGAAGTGGCCAAGGTGCTGGCGCGCGTGGGCGAACTCTCGCCCCAGGGCGTAGCCGTGGTGTCGGTGGTCGATCTGTCAGACCAGTGGGTGGTGCTGAACGTGCGCGAAGACCGCCTGCAACGCTTTGCCGTGGGCACCGAGTTTGATGCCACCCTGCCCGCCCTCGGCGAGCAGACCGTGCGTTTCAAGGTGTACGCCAACAGCGCGCTGCCCGACTTCGCCACCTGGCGCGCCACGCGCGCTGGCCAGGGCTTTGATGTGCGCACCTTTGAGGTACGTGCCCGCCCCGTGACCGCCCTGCCCGGCGCACGCCCCGGCATGAGCGTGTTGGTCAAAAATTTATAACAAATTGACCTCTAGCGCTTTGTCCATAAGCGCTACCAGCTATGAATTCAATAGTACACAGTGCCCAGCGTGAAGCCCGGCGCCTGCGCCAGAGCCCCTGGGACCTGGCCATGATCACCTGGGTGCCGCTGCTGGCCGTGGCGCTGCTGTGGTGGATTTTTTCTGCCGGTGTGCCCCACGGCCTGCCCATTGGCGTGCAGGACGAAGACCATTCCACCCTCTCGCGCCAGCTCACCCGCATGCTGGACGCCACGCCCGGCCTGCACGTGGCGCGGCCGATCAGCGGCAGCCTGGAGGCGCAAGCCGCCCTGCGCAGCACCGACATCTACGCCGTCGTGGTGATCCCGCGCGACTTTGCGCGCGATGTGAAGCAAGGCCACGTGGGTAACGTCACGCTCTTGCACAACGCGCAGCTGGGCACGCATTCGGGCCTGATCCAGCGCGATGTGCGCGCAGCCGTAGGCACGCTTTCGGCCGGGGTGGAGTTGTCTGCACGCGCCAAGCGCGGCGAATCCGCACAGGCCGCGCGGGTGACCATGGACCCGATCCACACGCAACTGGTGGGTCTGTTCAACGTGGCGGGCAACTATGAGCAGTTTCTGGCGACCGGGCTGATTCCCGCGCTGCTGCACATCCTGGCCATGACGGCCGGTGCCTGGGCCGTGGGCCGCGAGCTGCGCGACCGCAGCCTGGGTGACTGGCTCGGGCAGAGCGCCAGCACGGCCCGCACCACCGGCGCGCTGCTGGGCAAGCTGTTCTGGCCCTGGCTCAGCCTCACGCTCGTCGGCCTGCTGTCCCTGGTGGGGTTGACCTGGGGGCGCGGCTGGCATCCCAGTGGCAGCATCGCCTGGGTGGCTGCAGCACTGGCGCTGCTGGTGGGCCTGTCGGTGGCGCTGGGTGCGCTGCTGGCGGCGCTGACGCGCTCGCTGCGCATGGCGCTCTCGGGCGTTGGCTTTTTCTCGGCACCTGCATTTGCCTTCAGCGGCGTGGCGTTTCCGCTGCTGGCCATGCCGGCCAGCGCACGGGCCTGGGCGCTGGCCATGCCGTTCACGCACTACATCGCCCTGCAAACCGCGCAACTGCAAATGGGCGCGCCCATTGCCGCCAGCGCAAGCACCATGGCAGGGCTGCTGCTGGCCACCGTGCTGGCGCTGCTGCTGTGCGTGCCATTACTGCAGGCGGCACTGGGCCAGCCACAGACCTGGGGGAAACGTTGATGAACGATGTATGGATCCGCGCCTTGGCGGCGTGGCGCGATGCCCTGGCGGTGGTGGTACGCGACAAGGGCATTTTGTTACTGCTGGTGGCCGCACCCGTGCTGTACGGCTTTTTTTACCCCTGGTTCTACGCCACTGAAGTGGTCACGCAAATGCCAGTGGCCGTGGTGGACCTGGACCACTCCAGCCTCTCACGCCAGATCACGCGCCTGGCGCAGGCCGACCCGAACATCGCCATGACCCTGGTCACGGGCAACGAGCACGAGGCACGCGAGGCGTTGTGGAACGGCGCCATTGGCGGCTACGCGGTGCTGCCCGCCGACCTGCAACGCAAGGTACTGCGCAGCGAAGCGGCCGTGGTCAACGTCGAAGGCAACGGTGCCTACACCCTCATCAACAAAGCGGTGCAACGCGGCTTTGCCGAAGCCGTGGGAACGGCATCGGCGGCGGTGGAAATCCGCATGCTGCAGGCGCACGGCCAGAGCGCCCTGCAGGCGCATGCCAGCCGCAATCCCGTGCAATTACACACCGTGGCGCTGTTCAACCCCACCGAAGGCTATGGCAGCTACGTGGTGCCCGCCGTGGCGCTGCTGATCCTGCAGCAAACGCTGCTGATGGGCGCCGCCATGCTCGCCGGCACCTGGGTCGAGACAGGGCAGCACCGCGCCCGCCCCGGCACCTGGTGGGCACGCCTGCTGGCCCTGTGCACACTGGGCATGGCCAGCGGCCTGCTGTATTTCGGCTGGATCTTCATCTGGCAAGACTACCCGCGCGGCGGCAACCCCTGGGGTGCGCTGGTGCTGCTGCTGTGCTACGTGCCCACCAACGCTGCCCTAGGGTTGCTGCTGGGTCTGTGGCTGGGCAACCGCGAGCGCGCGCTGCAGGTGCTGCTGTTCACCACCTTGCCCATGGCGTTTCTTGCCGGGTTCTCGTGGCCGGTCGAAGCGTTGCCGCTGCCACTGCAATGGTTGCGCTGGTTGCTGCCCAGCACGGCGGGCGTGCAGGCCTCGCTGCGGTTGAACCAGCTGGGCGCGCCCCTGGCCGATGTGCTGCCGCACCTGGGCGTACTGCTGGCATTGTTTGGCGCCAGCATGGTGGGTGTGCTGTGGAAGGCGGCCCTACCCCGGCCAATCGACACCCGGGCCTAGCCAGCTCCCCTGGCAGCCCAGCAGTTCCGTAGCGGCCAGACGCGCACGCCGCTGGCCCACACCCAAGGCATCCCGGGCGGGCTCCGGTGCAGCGCCCCCCTGGCGCCACCAGGGCTGCAGCCATTGCCAGGTACGCATACGCACCTTCAACGACAGTGCTGCAGGGTGGGTTTGTGTGGCTTGGGGCACAGCCGCTTCCAGCGTACGCTGCGCTGCCTGCTCACGCTCCAGCGCCAGCGCCGTATCGCGCACCACCACCGCCGCCCGCAAGCGCAGCACCTGGGCCTGTAGGCGGTCAATCTCGGCCTGCTGCTGCGCCATGATGCGGCTGCAACGCTCCTGCGCAGCGCCATAGGCGCGGCAGAGCACCACATGTTCCTGCGGGACCGTGGTGGCGGGCGAAAAGATGGGAATGGAGCGCATGGTGCTGGCCTGCTGTAGAAACGACAGGCTTGATATTAAATGAGAATTATTCTCATTGCAAACACAACAACTCTGTCGCCAGGGTCAAACCTGGCTCCGTTTCTGCACTCTCGTCGGTCGCCAAAAGCACCTGCGCCAGCACCGCCCGCCGCAGGACTCGCATTTCCTCTGGACAACACGAACACCAGGGTCGCCCTTGGGCACGCGCCTCTGCCTTTAGCGGCGTGGCCTGAGCACCATGCGATCACGCAGCATCTGAACGTCGAAATGCTGCAGAAAATTCTGGCCCAGCAGCGCATCATCAGCGTTTTCACCGCTGTAGCCCACGCCCACCCGCACGGCGCTCATGGCAAAAGAACGCACCACCACCGACTGCGCAGTGGTCATGCGCCCCTGGCGTACGCCGTTAGCGGTACGAAAACGGGTGGGTTCGCCGCCGCTGAGACCCGCGCGCTGCGCCAGCGCATCGGTTACCACGACGGTGCTTGCGCCGGTATCGACCATGAACATCACCGGCTGGCCGTTCACCGTACCCGCCACGCGAAAATGCCCGTCCGCTCCGCGCGGGATGACCAGCGCCCCATCGGCCGCCACCACCGCCGGGCGCGGGGCGCGCCAGCGGTCCATCGCTACGTACAGCACGGACATCACCACCAGCCAGAACACGACGATGCCCAGCGTGCTGCGGCGCATCAGCGCAGCGGTGCTGCGTTCAGGCATGCCGCGCGCCTGCCTGCGCTGCTGCGCAGTGCGCCGCCAGCCGCTTTCCGGCACACCCATGGATGGATGTCTGTGTCAAAGTCAGCTTTGAATCTGCGCCCAAAGCTTGCCGAGGCGCTTGACGCTGACCGGCTACGGGGTGCGCAGCTCTTGCGCTCAAACCAGCTGCACCCGTACCCGCTTGCCCAAAGCAGCGGCATATTTTTGCAACGTGGCCAGCGAGGGCGAAGGTTTTCCGCTTACCAGGGCCGCCTCAAGCCGCGCCACAGCGGGGGCTTTGGTGCCCATGCGCTCAGCCACCTGCGCCTGTGTAAGCCCTGCTTCGCGCCGCGCGCCCAAAATAGCGTCCAGCATGGGACCTTCTTCACGCTCCAAGCGCTCATATTCGGCACGAAATTCGGGGTCTTTCATCCAGCCGGCCACCATGTCGGCGTGTGTGACGGTGGAGGGGATGTGTTTTTTGACTGCGGTCATTTTTTCAGCTCCTTTAATCGGTTGCGGGCCAGATTCAGGTCTTTGGCGGGGATCTTGTCGGTCTTCTTGATGAAGCTGTGCAGCACCACAATGCGCCGCCCCGCCATGGTGCAATACAGCACGCGGGCAATGCCTTCAGCACCTTTGAGGCGCATTTCCAACAAACCGGCTCCCAACGCTTTGGTATGCGGTTCGCCTAGGTCAGGACCAAATTCCAACATGCGCTGGGTCAGCGATGCGTAGCGCACTCTCAAGGTCAATGGCAATGCATCCACTTCCAACCGAACAACCTCGCTGTAGTAGTCAATCTGGTACTGCATAGCTGCACATAGTAACAAATAAGTTAAGTTTACGAATTTCCGGCATGCGGTAGATCACGGCCCGGCGTACTGCCACATCAGCTCTGAATCTGCGCCCACAATTTGTCCAGCCGCTTGGTGCTCACCGGCTGCGGCGTGCGCAGCTCCTGCGCAAAGAAACTCACGCGCAACTCTTCGAGCAGCCAGCGCAGTTCCTGCATGCGCGCATCCACCGCGCCTTTGCGCTCTGCCACCAAACGCCAGTAGCGCTGATCTTGCGGGCGCAGTTCGGCTAGTTTGGCAGCGTCGCGGGCTGGGTCGGCGCGCAGTTTGTCGAGGCGCGCGGTGATGGCCTTGAGGTAGCGGGCGAAGTGCGCCAGTTGCGGCCAGGGCGCGGCTGTGAGGAAATTTTTCGGCACCAGGCGTTGCAATTGCTGCTGCGCGTCCTGCACGGCATCTGGTGCGATTTTGGTGTCCTTGATCTTGCGCGCCGCTGCTGCGTATTCGATAAGGATGGTGCCTGCCAGGCGCGCCACTTCGTTGGCAATCAAGGTGAGGCGCCCCCGCCCTTCCTGCACACGGCGGTCAAACTCCTGCGCATTGGTCGGCAAAGGCTCAAGCAAAAACGCGCGGTCCATCGCCACGTCCAGAATCTGGCTGCGCAGCTCTTCCTGCGTGCCCAGCGGTATGTAGGCCACGGCCATCTTTTGCAGGTCGGGAATGTTCTTTTCCAGGTACTTGAGGGCGTCTTTGATTTGCAGTGCAAACAGGCGGCGCAGCCCGGCGCGGTGCCTGGCGCCGGCCAGCTCGGGCTCATCAAACACTTCGATGGTGACGGCATCGCCTGCGTCAATGAGCGCCGGGAAGCCGATGAGCTGCTGCCCGCCCCGGCCGATTTCCATCAACTCGGGCAGCTCGCCAAAGGTCCAATGGGTGTAGCGCGCCTCGGCGTGTACCGTGGGCACCGCAGGTTTTGCTTTGTTTTTGATAGCTGCTTGCGCTTTACCAGTAAGCGTTGGAGGCTCATTTGACTCCAATTTTTTGGCTTCTTGAGCGTTGCTGCTCAACTTGAGCCCCGCCAGCGCCTGGAAGGCCCCGCGCGCCTTGGCGCCCCACTCGGCCTTGAGCGCACCCAGGTTGCGGCCCTGGCCGAGCTGGCGGCCATGCTCGTCCACCACGCACAGGTTCATGAACAGGTGCGTGCTCAACATGTCGAGCTTGAAGTCGGCGCGCTTCACGTCGAGCGACGTTTCATCGCGCACCTGCTTGAGCAGCGCATCCACCAGGCCGACGTGCCCGATGCGGTCGGGCGTGCCCAGCAGGTCGGCCAGGCGCGCAGCCGATTCGGGCAACGGCACAAAGCGGCTGCGCGGGCGCTGCGGCAGGCTTTTGAGCAGCGCCTGGATCTTGTCCTTGAGCATGCCGGGCACCAGCCATTCACAGCGTTCCTCGCTCACCTGGTTGAGCACAAACAGCGGCACCGTCACCGTGACGCCGTCACGCGCGTCGCCCGGCTCGTGCAGGTAGCTGGCCTGGCAGTCCACGCCGCCCAGGCGAATCATTTTGGGGAAGGCTGCGGTGGTGATGCCCGCTGCTTCGTGGCGCATGAGCTCGTCGCGGGTCAGGCGCAGCAGCTCGGGGCGTTTGGCCAATTCCTGCCGGTACCAGTGTTCAAAGGCGCGGCCATTGGTGATGTCCTGCGGGACCTGCTGGTCGTAGAAAGCGAAGATGAGTTCTTCGTCCACCAGCACGTCCTGGCGGCGCGACTTGTGCTCCAGCTCTTCGACCTTGGCGATGAGCTTTTCGTTGGCGGCCAGAAATGGCAGGCGTTTGCCCCAGTCGGGCAGAACATCGCCCGCCACCAGTGCCTGGCGCAGAAACATCTCGCGTGCGGCGTGCGGGTCCACCTGATCGAAAGGCTTGCGTCGCCCGCTGTAGACCACCAGGCCATAGAGCGTGGCGCGCTCGAAGGCCACCACTTCGGCAGCTTTTTTCTCCCAATGGGGATCGAGCAATTGCTTCTTGAGCAGGTGCGCGCCAACCTCCTCCAGCCATTGCGGGTCGATGTTGGCAATGCCTCGCCCGAACAAGCGGGTGGTTTCCACCAGTTCGGCGCAGACGATCCAGCGGCCTGGCTTCTTGCGCAGGTGCGCGCCGGGATGGCGATGGAACTTGATGCCGCGCGCCCCCAGGTAGTCCGAAGAACCTGGCGCCGCTCCGGCCGCTTCTTCGGGCTTGAAGCCGATGTTGCCCAGCAAACCGGCCAGCATGGACTTGTGCAACTGCTCGTAGCTGGCAGGCTGGGGATTGATCTCCCAGCGGTGCTCGGCCACGACGGTGAGGAGCTGGCTGTGCACGTCGCGCCACTCACGCACGCGGCGCACATTGATGAAGTTTTGCCGCAACAACTGCTCGTACTGGCGGTTGCTGAGCTTGTGCGCCGGGGCCGTGCTGGCAAGCGCAGCAGCGGCGGGCGCTGCAGGCTGCGGGGCGCTCAAACGCTGCGCCACCGGCAAGAACGCCTGGTTGGGTGCTTTTTTACGCGCCTGCACTTGTTGCACGCGGGCAGAGGCAAGCAGGGGCATGCTGCCGCCGCGCGCCTGCTGCAGCCAGTTCCACAACGTCAAATAGCCGCTGAACTCGCTCTTTTCGTCGTCGAACTTGGCGTGTTGTTGGTCGGCCTGTTGCTGCGCCTCCATGGGGCGGTCGCGCACGTCCTGCAAACTGAGCGCGCTGGCAATCACCAGCACTTCGCTGAGCGCGCCGCGCTCGCGCGCCTCCAGAATCATGCGGCCCACGCGCGGGTCCACCGGCAGGCGCGCCAGCTCACTGCCCATGGCCGTCAACTCGTTGTACTCGTCCACCGCGCCCAGCTCGTGCAGAAGTTGGTAACCATCGGCAATCGCCCGGCCCGAGGGCGCATCGATAAACGGGAACTGCGCCACGTCGCCCAGGTGCAGCGACTTCATGCGCAAAATGACGCCAGCGAGTGAGCTGCGCAAAATTTCGGGGTCGGTAAAACGAGGGCGGCCGACAAAATCTTTCTCGTCGTACAGGCGGATGCAGATGCCGCTGGCCACGCGCCCGCAGCGCCCAGCGCGCTGGTTGGCCGCCGCCTGGCTGATGGGTTCGACCAGCAATTGCTCAACCTTGCTGCGCAGGCTGTAGCGTTTGACTCGCGCCGTGCCCGAGTCGATCACGTAGCGAATGCCCGGCACCGTGAGCGAAGTCTCTGCCACGTTGGTAGCCAGGATGATGCGCCTGCCGGTGTGACCATCAAAAATGCGGTCTTGCTCGGCCTGCGAGAGGCGCGCGAACAGCGGTAGCACTTCGGCGTTGCGCGTGACCACGTTGTGGGCCAGGTGCTTGCGCAGGTGGTCGGCGGCCTCGCGGATTTCGCGCTCGCCGGGTAAAAAAACCAGAATGTCGCCACTTGCATTGCCCTGCCAGAGCTCGTCCACGCCATCGGCAATGGCCTCATTCAAACCGTAGTCGCGTGACTCCTCAAATGGCCGCCAACGTTGCTCCACCGGAAACATGCGGCCAGAGACCAACATGACGGGCGCCGGGCCGTTTTTACTTTCAAAGTGTTTGGCAAACCGGTCGGCGTCGATGGTGGCAGACGTCACCACCACTTTCAAATCGGGCCGCCGGGGCAATATCTGGCGGATGTAGCCGAGCAGAAAATCGATGTTCAGACTGCGCTCGTGCGCCTCGTCGATGATGATCGTGTCGTAGGCCTTGAGGAGAGGGTCCGTCTGCGTCTCGGCCAGCAAAATGCCGTCCGTCATCAGTTTGACCGAGGCATCCCGGCTCAGGCGGTCCTGAAAACGCACCTTGTAGCCCACCACTTCGCCCAGCGTCGTCTTCAGCTCTTCGGCAATGCGCTTGGCCACGCTGCTCGCCGCAATGCGGCGCGGCTGGGTGTGGCCAATGAATTGCCCACGCTCGCCAGGGCGAGCATTGGCGCGCCCCCTGCCCATGGCCAGCGCCAGCTTGGGCAGTTGCGTGGTCTTGCCCGAGCCGGTTTCACCACACACGATGATGACCTGGTGGGCCTGCAGGGCCGCCATGATCTCATCGCGCCGCCCCGAAACAGGCAAAGACTCCGGAAACTCCAGGACGAAGGGGCGAACAGGGGCCCGTGGGGGCGCATCAGAAAAAGACATAGCCCGCCATTATCGATAGCGCAGGGCCCACCGCCCGCAGATTCGCCTGCGTGCGAGACAATCCACCCGCAAACACAGCACGGGGAACACGGATGCGAATTCTGATCGTCGAGGACGACGCGGGCATTGCCAGCGGCCTGGCAGCTACCTTGAAGGGTGCCGGCTATGCCGTGGACATTTGCGACAACCTGGCCCGCGCCGGTGCGGCCCTGCGCACCGAATCCTTCGACATGGCACTGCTCGACCTGGGCCTGCCGGACGGCGACGGCATCGACTGGCTGCGCAGCCTGCGCCAGGAAGGCCGCATGCTGCCCGTGCTTATCATGACCGCCCGCGACGCCCTGACCGACCGGGTTACCGGGCTGGACGAAGGCGCAGACGACTACCTCGTCAAACCCTTTGCCCCCGAGGAACTGCTGGCGCGCATGCGCGTGGCCCTGCGCCGCAGCGAGGGCCGGGCATCCCCCTTGCTGGTGCATGGCGACCTGGTGGTGAACCCGGCAGCGCACACCGTGCACCGCAATGGCACGCTGGTGCCCTTGCGCGCCAAGGAATTTGCCCTGCTGCTGGCCCTGCTGCGCGCCAGCGGCAAGGTACTCACCCGCCAGCGGCTGGAAGAAGCCCTGTACGGCTTTGACGACGCCCTGGAGAGCAACGCCCTGGAAGTCCACATCCACCACCTGCGCCGCAAGCTGGGCAGCGAGTTGCTGCAAACCGTGCGGGGCGTGGGCTACTTTGTGCCGCGTCCGGCTGACGATGCCACCCCACGGGAAGCGACCCCATGAAGCCGTCCTCGCGGCGCCTGCTGCGGCGCTACCTCTGGACCTGGGCGCTGCTGACGCTGGCCATCGTCTGGCTGGCGTTGGCCGCCGTGGCCTACTACACCGGGCTGGACGAAGCCGACGAAATCCTGGACGGCCACCTGGTTTCCGTCGCAGAGCCGCTGCTGTACCCC
>Ga0073903_10002020_pt1 | contig 10485 bp, 10 predicted proteins | sample KloWWTKNB14_bulk_FD_66665 | JGI IMG/M metagenome (GOLD analysis project Ga0073903, IMG submission 66665) | Active sludge microbial communities from Klosterneuburg, Austria, studying microevolution and ecology of nitrifiers - Klosterneuburg... | ecosystem: Engineered > WWTP > Aerobic digester >... | reverse complement strand
GCCACGCTGGGTCGCATCATGGATGTGCTGGGTCGTCCCATCGACGAGGCGGGCGACATTGCCGCAGAATCCCTGCGCTCGATTCACCAGAAGGCTCCCAGGTTTGACGAGTTGGCACCTTCGCAGGAACTGCTCGAAACCGGCATCAAGGTGATCGATCTGGTTTGTCCGTTCGCCAAGGGCGGCAAGGTTGGCCTGTTCGGCGGCGCCGGCGTGGGCAAGACCGTGAACATGATGGAGCTCATCAACAACATCGCCAAGCAGCACGGTGGCTATTCCGTGTTTGCCGGCGTGGGCGAGCGTACCCGTGAGGGCAACGACTTCTATCACGAAATGCAGGAATCGGGCGTCGTCAACGTGCAGGAACACGCCAAGTCCAAGGTGGCGATGGTGTACGGCCAGATGAACGAGCCGCCGGGAAATCGCCTGCGTGTGGCGCTGACCGGGCTGACCATGGCCGAGTACTTCCGCGACGAAGGCCGCGACGTGCTGCTGTTCGTCGACAACATCTACCGTTACACGCTGGCCGGTACCGAAGTGTCGGCACTGCTGGGCCGCATGCCGTCGGCGGTGGGCTATCAGCCGACCCTGGCCGAGGAAATGGGCGTGCTGCAAGAGCGCATCACCTCCACCAAGACCGGCTCGATCACCTCGATCCAGGCCGTGTACGTACCCGCCGACGACTTGACCGACCCGTCGCCGGCCACCACCTTCGCGCACTTGGATGCGACCGTGGTGTTGAGCCGCAACATCGCCTCCCTGGGCATCTATCCGGCGGTGGATCCGCTGGATTCGACCAGCCGTCAGCTGGATCCGAACGTGATCGGCAACGAGCACTACGAGACCGCGCGCCGCGTGCAGTCCACCTTGCAGAAGTACAAGGAATTGAAGGACATCATCGCGATCCTCGGCATGGACGAATTGTCGGAAGAAGACAAGCAGGCCGTGGCGCGTGCGCGCAAGATCGAGCGCTTCTTCAGCCAGCCGTTCACCGTGGCCGAAGTGTTCACCGGCTCGAAGGGCAAGTACGTGCCGCTGAAAGAAACCATTCGCGGCTTCAAGGGCATTGTGGACGGCGATTACGACCACCTGCCGGAGCAGGCGTTCTACATGGTCGGCTCGATTGACGAAGCGGTCGAGAAAGCCAAGAAGCTGGCTGCTTAAGGAACCGACATGGCATCCACCATCCGTTGCGACATCGTCAGCGCCGAAGCCGAAATTTTTCACGGCGAAGCCGAGCTGGTCGTTGCCACTGGCGAACTTGGCGAGCTGGGTATCGCACCCAAGCATGCACCGCTGATTACCCGTCTGAAGCCGGGCAAGGTCGTGGTGACATTGGCCGGCGGCGACAAGCTCGATTTCGCCATTTCCGGCGGCATCCTGGAAGTGCAGCCGACGGTGGTGACGGTGCTGGCCGATACCGCCATTCGTGCCGATGCCATTGACGAAGCGGCTGTTCGTGCCGCCAAGGAAGAAGCCGAGCGCATCCTCGCCCGCCGTGGCGAGCCGATGGAAGTTGCCGAAGCGCAGAAACGCCTGGCCGAGGTCACCGCACAGTTGCAGGCATTGGAGCGACTGCGCAAGAACCTCAAGCATTGATCCCGCTGTACACGGCAATCACAAGGCCCCGCTGTGCGGGGCTTTTGTTTGCTGGCCTGGGCAAGACCGCAGTTTGTTCAGGCCCGGTATGCCCTGTGGTGCGATGATCATGGCATTCACCGCATCGGGAGTGCTGTCATGTTGCGATCTGCCAAGTTATTCACTTTTTCCCTGTTAGCAGCTGCAGCACTGGGTCTGTCGGCTTGTGCGACCGGCCCGACAGTGCGCACGGATCATGATCCGACTGCAAACTTCACGCAGTACCGGACGTGGGGTTATTACCAGCCGATTGCGATGGAACAGTCCGGATATTCATCGTGGATTTCGGAGCGTATTCGCGCCGATGTGCAAAAAGAAATGGAAGCACGCGGTTATCGGTTTGCCGCGAGCGGGGCCGACCTGCTGGTGAATTTCCAAGGCGTGGTGGAAGACAAAACCGCAGTGTGGAGCATGCCGCGCAGCGATGTGCAGTGGTTCTACAGCTATCGCAACCGGGCTTATTTTGCAGTACCGGTGTGGTATGACGAAACCCAGGTCAGCAGCTACAAGGAAGGTACCCTGACCGTGGATCTGGTTGATGGCAAGCGCAACCGCATGGTGTGGACAGGCTCGGCCAGCAGCGCGGTGCGATCGAAGCAGAAGCCAGAGCAGAAACTGGCCGAAATCGATGCGGCGATCATCGGGATTTTTGCCAAGTACCCGTACAAGGCCGGTGCGCAGTAAATCCGGGGGTGCGCAAATTCGGATGGACTCGACCCAATAAAAAACCGCCGGCAGTGATGTCGGCGGTTTTGCATTGCAACGCTCGGGTGAATCAGAACTTCGGCTTGTCGTCGCTGGCGTTGTAGCGCTCGATCGCCTCGATGATGATCTTGCGCGCCTCGGCAACGCCGCCCCAGCCATCCAGTTTCACCCACTTGCCGTCTTCCAGATCCTTGTAGTGCTCGAAGAAGTGGCCGATGCGTTGCAGCCAGTGCTTGCTGACCTTGGCGATGTCGTCGATGTGGCTGTAGCCGTTGAAGACCTTGTCCACCGGTACGGCGAGGATTTTTTCGTCGCTGCCGGCTTCATCGCTCATCTTCAGCACGCCCACCGGGCGGCAACGAATCACCGAGCCGGGCACCAGCGGCAGCGGTAGGATCACCAGCACGTCGGCCGGGTCGCCATCACCACACACGGTGTAGGGCACATAGCCGTAATTGCACGGGTAGCGCATCGGCGTGGACAAAATGCGATCCACGAAGATCGCGCCCGAGGCTTTATCAACCTCGTACTTGACCGGCTCGGCATCCTTCGGGATTTCGATGACTACATTGATTTCATCCGGCGGGTTGTTGCCGGTGGGGACAAGATCCAGACCCATTGCGTGGCGCTCCAACGTGCGTGCCGCACCCGATTGGGCGCGACGATGATTGAGGGGGGAGTGGGTACATTTTAGCGGAGCGCGGCGGCGAAAGATGACGCTGGGCGAACCGGCGGGCTTGACGGGTGCAATCCAGATGCGCATGATTGATGCGCATATAGGAGAGCCATGTCATGCGCATTCGAGAGCGATACGCCGATTACGGCAAGCGTGCCACCAATGTCAGCATCAATCAGGGCTTGCTGGAAGACGCCAAGGCGCTGGAGATCAACTTGTCTGCCACGCTGGAACGTGCGCTGGATGCCGAAGTACGTGCACGCAAGCGCGCCAAGTGGCTGGAAGAAAATCGCGAGGCGATCGCCGCCTACAACGCACGTATCGAGCGAGATGGGTTGTTGAGTGACCATGTGCGCGCCTTCACGGCTGCACTCAAGGCATCGTCAGCGGCATGAGTCAATTCACCGTCTATGCGAACGCGGATGCCGCATCCAAGAAATGGATTCCCTATTTGTTGGACGTGCAAAGCGACTTGATCGAGACATCCGGTTCGCGTGTGGTGGTGCCGTTGATCACCAGTGATCGCGCCGGAGCTTCGATCGGGCACTTGATGCCAACTTTGCAAGTTGAAGATAAACGCATGGTCATGGATACGGCGCAGATTATGGGTATTCCCATGCGCATGTTGGGCAAGCGTGTAGCAGATCTGTCCCACGAGCGTCTGACCATCCTTGCCGCTCTCGACATGCTGATCTCGGGGATATGACCGTGGCCAATACGCTGCGCATCGCAATGGCGCAATTTGATTTTCCGGTGGGCGATGTGGCCGGCAATGCCGCACGCATTCGCGATGGGATCACCACTGCACGCGACGAGTACGGCGCCGATGTGGTGCTGTTTCCGGAGTTGGCGCTGTCTGGTTATCCGCCCGAGGATTTGCTGTATCGCCCTGGCTTCTTGCGCGAATGCGAGCAGGCCATGCAGCGTATTGCTGCCAGCGTGCAGGGGATCACCGCAGTGGTGGGTTGGCCGCAGTCTGCGGGTGCGGTGGTCCATAACGCCGCCAGCGTGCTGCGTGATGGCGTCATCGAGCAGACCTGTCGCAAGCGTGAGTTGCCCAACTATGCGGTGTTTGATGAGCGCCGTTATTTCGATGTCGATCCGGACCGCGAGGATTGCGTATTCCAAATCAACGGCATTGATGTCGGCGTGGTGATTTGCGAAGACCTTTGGTTTGCCGAACCCATCGCCAGTACCGTCGCCAAGGGCGCGCAACTGGTGCTGGTGCCCAATGCCTCGCCGTATGAGCACGACAAGCATGCCCAGCGCGATGCGTTGCTGGTGCAGCGTGCACGCGAGACCGGTGTCGGGATTGCCTACCTTAATGTGGTGGGCGGGCAGGATGCCTTGGTATTCGATGGCGCATCGGTGGTCTGTGATGGCGATGGCAACGTGCATCCGGCGGCGGTGGCATTTGAAGAGCAGTGGCTGGTGGTGGAGTTTGATGCCGAAGCAAAGCGTTTTGCGCCCCTGCAATGGACGGTGGACGGCGATGAAAGCCGCGACGCGCTGGCGTGGCGGGCGGTGGTGCGTGGTACCCGCGATTACTGCGCAAAGAACGGCTTCAAGCAGGCGTGGGTGGGGCTGTCTGGCGGGATTGATTCCTCGGTCGTGTTGGCCATTGCGGTGGATGCACTGGGCGCGGACAACGTGACGGCCGTGCGCATGCCATCGCGCTTTACCGCCGATTTGTCCAATGATCTGGCGCAGGAACAATGCGCGGCGATGGGTGTGAAGCTGCTGGCGCTGCCCATCGAAAAACCGTTTCAAGGGTATCTGGATACGCTGGCAGGCGTGTTTGCAGGCAAGCCGGTGGATCTGACCGAGGAAAACCTGCAATCACGCACGCGTGGCGCGCTGCTGATGGCGCTGACCAACAAGCTGGGCGGGCTGCTGCTGACCACCGGCAACAAGAGCGAATATGCGGTGGGCTATGCCACCATCTATGGGGACATGTGCGGCGGTTTTGCGCCGATCAAGGACCTGTACAAGACCGAAGTCTTTGCCTTGGCGCGTTGGCGCAACACCGTGGGCGACCGGGTGATTCCGCAGGCCGTGATCGACCGCCCCCCCACCGCCGAGTTGCGCGAAAACCAGTTGGACCAGGATTCGCTGCCGCCCTATGACGTCCTCGATGCCATCCTGCTGCGGCACATCGATCAAGAACAATCCGGCGCCGAGATCATCGCCGCCGGCTTCGATGCTGCCGTGGTGGAGCGGGTGCTGCGATTGGTGCGCATCAGCGAATGGAAACGGCATCAGGCCGCACCCGGACCCAAAGTCAGCCGGCGTGCATTTGGCCGCGAGCGGCGCTACCCGATCAGCAGCGGATGGCGTGATTAGACACGGAAAGGGGGTCAGGTTCACTGTCGCGTGTCGCCTGCGAAAGTGAACCTGACCCCCTTGTCCAATCAGCGCGCGTCGCCAGTAAAGGGGTTCAGGCGGCTGATGATGCCGCGCCCTTTGGGCCAGTCGCCGTGCAGCCACGGATGCTGCGGGTCGTTCTGCTCCAACACGCGCTTGGCATCGGCGGCCAGGGCCGTATTGCCCATGCGTGTATAGGCCTCGGCCAGCAAGGCCACGGCATCGTATTGGTATTCGCTCTGCGGATAGGTTTCCAGCAGATAGGTGGCACGATCAGCAGCTGACACCCAGGCGCTGCGGCGCAGGTAATACAAACCGGTGTTCAGCTCAAAGCGCGCGAACTCGTTGCGCAAATACACCATGTGTTGACGAGCATCGCCGGCGTAGCGGCTGTTGGGGTAACGGGTAGAGACGGTGCTGAAGTCGTTGTAGGCCTGCTGGGGGGCTTCCAAGTCGCGGGTGCTGGTATCCAGCTTGAACGTGCGCGCCATGAACACCGTATTGCGCGCCATGTTGGACAGGCCGCGCAAATAGTAGAAATAGGCGATGTTCTTGTGCGTCGGGTAGGTGCGGATAAAGCGGTCAATCGAGGAGATCGCATCCTCGTGCTTGCCGGCTTTGAACTGCGCGTAAGCCTGCTCCATCATCGCCTGTTCGGTATAGGCACCGTATGGATATTGGGCAATCAAGCGACCCCAGGTCTCGTTAGCATTGCTCCAGTTGCCATGCTCCATTTGGTCATGAGCCTTGTCGAACAAGGTGGCCACCGGGACGCCTTCGTTCTTGTCTTTATCCTTCTTGAACAGGCCTTTGACCCCCGAACAACCGGTGGCGGCAACGACCAATGCAAGCACGAGGGTGGTGCGAATCAAGGGGGAACGCGAAATCATGGGCATCGAACGGGCGCCGGAGGCATGAAGGCTGGATAATACCAGCCCCAAGCTTTAACCACGCCAGAATGCGCGCCTTTTCGTGAGGCGCCCGCCGATTCCTATGAATGAACACGCCCCCCGTATTGCCCAAGTCCCCGATTCCGTTGCCGGCCGCCGGCTGGACGCCGTTGTCGCGGAACTGTTCCCTGAATATTCGCGCTCGCGGTTATCGGCGTGGATCAAGTCTGGCGACCTCACCGTGGACAGCGCGACGGTCCGCCCGCGCGACCCCGTGCGCGGTGGCGAGACCATCGCCCTGAATGTGGTGGAGGAAGTGCAAACGCATGCCGTGGCCGAAGACATCCCACTGTCGATCTTGTATGAAGACGAACACGTCTTCGTGCTGGATAAACCGGCCGGGCTGGTGGTGCATCCGGGTGCCGGCAACCCGGCCGGCACCCTGGTGAATGCGCTGCTGCACCGCGACCCGGATCTCGACAAGTTGCCGCGCGCCGGCATCGTGCATCGGCTGGACAAAGACACCAGCGGGGTGATGGTGGTGGCGCGCACCTTGGTCGCGCAGACCGCGCTGGTGGCGCAGCTGTCGGCGCGCAACGTGCATCGCCAATATCTCGCGGTGGTATTTGGTGCGCTGGTGGCCGGCGGCACCGCCAACGCCGCCATCGACCGCCATCCGCGCGACCGCCTGCGCATGGCGGTGCGCGAGGATGGCAAAGACGCCATTACCCATTACCGTTTGCGTGAGCGTTTTCGCAGCCATACCGCGCTGGAATGCCGCTTGGAAACGGGGCGTACCCACCAGATCCGGGTGCATTTGGCGCATCTGAAGTACCCCATCATCGGCGATCCGTTGTACGGCGGTTCCCTGCGCTTGCCCAAGGGCGCGTCGGAGGAATTGATCGCTTGTCTGCGCGGCTTCAAGCGCCAAGCCTTGCATGCCGAAGTACTGGAGTTCATGCACCCGGTCAGCGGTGAGCCAGTGCGTTGCGAAGCGCCTCTGCCCGAAGATATGCAGCAATTGATGCGCCTGTTGCGTGAGGATGCGGCCAGTCACGCCGCTGCCGAGCGTGCGCGCCGATGAGCGCGTTTTTGCACGCCGATTGGCCGGTGCCGCCCGGCGTGCATGCGTTGAGCACCGTGCGGCATGGCTTGGGGGTTTCCACGCCACCCTTCGACCATTTCAATCTGGGCTCGCGCTGCGGTGATGACGTGGATGCGGTGATTGAAAACCGCCGCCAGTTGCAAGCCGCCTTGCACTTGCCGTCGTCGCCGCGTTGGCTGCGCCAGGTGCATGGTGTTGCTGTTGCAGTGGAGCCGGGCTTCGATGAGCCCGAAGCTGACGCCGCGGTGACAGCAACGCCCGGCAGGGTGCTGGCCATTCTTACCGCCGACTGCTTGCCAGTGGTGCTTGCATCGAGAGCCGGTGATGACATTGGCGCGGCGCATGCCGGTTGGCGCGGGTTGTGCGCGGGGGTGCTGGAGGCTACGGTGGGCGCGATGCGCACCCCGGCGCAGCAATTGATGGCGTGGTTGGGCCCCGCTGCCGGCCCGCAAGCGTACGAAATCGGTGAAGACGTCTTTGCTGCATTTGTGCAGCGCGATCCCGCGGCGGTAGCAACGTTTGTGGCCACCCGCCCGGGGCATTGGAAGGTGGACCTGTACGCCTTGGCGCGCCAGCGTTTGCAGGCGGTGGGGGTGACGGCGGTATTTGGGGGCGAGCAGTGCACGATTTCGGATCCGGCACGGTTTTTCTCGCACCGCCGTGATCAGCGCGGCGGTCGCATCGCTACGCTGGTGTGGATGCAGGCCTGAACTGACTCAGCGCGGTGTTTGCGAGAGCCGATAAATCAGCAGTGCAGCGCGCTTGGCTTGGCGCGGAAGGGAGTCCAGCTCGATATATTCGCCAGGACCGTGGCTGTCGCCACCGGACGCGCCCATCCCCACCAGGCCATCCACATCGCGGGCCACAAACGCGATATCCCCCGCGCCGCGGCTTAGCGGGTCAATCTCGCCGAGTTCGGGCAAACCCAGATCCCGATTGATGCTGTTGAGTTTTGCCAGCAACGCACGGTTGCCAGCGGTGGGGGCCATCGGTGGGTAGTGTTCTTCAATCGTGATATTCGCGCTGGTCAATGGCAGGTGACGACTGACAATCGTGCGCATTTTTTCGCTGACGCGTGCGGTTTGCTCGGGGCTGAGCGTGCGGAAGTCGCCACGCGCAAGCGCAATGCCGGGCACGATATTGTCCTTGCCGCTGGCACTGAGCCGGGTCTTGTTGGCATCGAACGTGGTCTGCTCGCCGCTGCCCAGCAACCCCACATTGAAGGTCAAATCGGGCTCTGGAAGTTCAGTGCGAAATGCGGCCAGAATCCGGGCCAGCTCAAACGCTGCGCCATCGCCCATGGCGTTGGAAAAAATGCCGGAGCTGTGGCCGGATTCGCCATGCACGGTGAGTGTCCATTCGTTGGACGAGCGCCGTGCCACCGCCCCCATTTCGCGTCCGTTCTGGTGCGAGATATTTTCGAAATCCAGCGCCGCATCGGCGCGTTTGCCGGCGGCGATCAAATCGGCGCGGGCAAGGGCGACCGGCATCCCCACGTCTTCCTCATCGCCGGTCAGCACCACTTCGATATCGGCAGCTTGCAGTGCACCGGCATCGCGCAAAGCACGCAGTGCGGACAGGATGACCACCACGCCGCCCTTGTCGTCGCCTACGCCGGGGCCGAAGGCACGCTTGCCTTCGATGCGAAAGCCGGTAAACGGATTGTCCGGCTCGAACACCGTATCCAGATGTCCGATCAACAGCACCCGCTTGCCCTTGCCGTTGCCCGGGTGGATTGCAATCAAATGTCCGGCGCGCCCGGTGTCCGGCATGGGCTTGAAGTCCACCTGAAAGCCAAGTGCTTCGAATTCCGGGCGCAGCATGTTCGCCACTGCCGTCACTCCCGCCGTGTTGAAGGTGCCGCTGTTTTGCGCCACCAATTGCTTGAGCAGGGCGGTGCTGCGGGCTTGGCTGGCGTCGGCAGCGCGGCTGATGCGCAGCTCGGTGGGCGCAAGCGCGGCACGGGTGGGCGTGGCAAGGGCAAGACTCAGCAGCAGCGCGCTGGCAATCGGGGCAAGATGGGGCATGGGTAAGGCTCGCAGTCGATGCCGAACCATACCGCAGCCAACCCTTGTTCGGGATTTGACTTGAATCACGGCAGCCCGCCCGCATTTGCAGGACAGTGGCCGTACCAAGGCCTTTTCCTACAGGATTACTCCCATGCGCATGGACAAACTTACCTCGCGCTTCCAGCAGGCTTTGAGCGACGCGCAGTCGCTGGCCGTGGGCCGCGATCACAACTTGATTGAACCGGCCCATCTGCTGCTGGCCTTGCTGGATCAGCAAGGCGGTGGCACCCGCCCGCTACTGGCGCAGGCCGGTGTGAATGCGGCCGATCTGCGGCTGCGCCTAGCCGAGGCGCTGGACAAGTTGCCGGAAGTCTCCGGGCAGGCCGGCACGGTCAGTGTGGGCAACGATTTGTCGCGCCTGCTCAATGTGACGGACAAGCTGGCACAACAACGCGGCGATGCCTTTATCGCCAGCGAATTGTTCTTGCTGGCCGCAATTGACGATAGTGGCGATACCGGCAAAGCATTGAAAGCGGCCGGCGCAAACAAGACCAAGTTGGAAGCGGCGATCGACAAGCTGCGCGGCGGCGAGAAAGTGACCGACGAGAACGCCGAAGAAGCGCGGCAGGCGTTGGAAAAATACACGATTGACCTCACTGCCCGCGCCGAGACCGGCAAGCTGGACCCGGTGGTTGGCCGTGATGAAGAAATCCGCCGCACCATTCAAGTGCTGCAGCGGCGCACCAAGAACAACCCGGTGCTGATCGGTGAGCCGGGCGTGGGCAAGACCGCGATTGTGGAAGGCCTAGCCCAGCGCATCATCAATAACGAAGTGCCCGAAGGCCTGCGCGGCAAGCGCCTGTTGTCGCTGGATATGGGCGCGTTGATCGCCGGTGCGAAGTTCCGTGGCGAGTTCGAGGAACGCCTGAAGGCGGTACTCAATGACCTGTCGAAAAACGAAGGTCAGATCATTTTGTTTATCGACGAATTGCATACGATGGTCGGCGCAGGAAAAGCTGAAGGCGCGATGGATGCCGGCAATATGCTCAAGCCGGCGTTGGCGCGCGGCGAGCTGCACTGCATCGGTGCCACCACGCT
>Ga0073903_10002012_pt1 | contig 10510 bp, 10 predicted proteins | sample KloWWTKNB14_bulk_FD_66665 | JGI IMG/M metagenome (GOLD analysis project Ga0073903, IMG submission 66665) | Active sludge microbial communities from Klosterneuburg, Austria, studying microevolution and ecology of nitrifiers - Klosterneuburg... | ecosystem: Engineered > WWTP > Aerobic digester >... | reverse complement strand
TGCGCCTGAGCCACAGCAGGTCATTGTTCGCGGTCGTCGCAACGAGCGCGCTCCTGCTCGCCGGTTGCAGCGGTGGATCGGGCACGGACCGCGACGACATCGGCCCGACCGATACCTCGAGCGGCAGCTTGCCCGGCGGGAGCACGGTGCCACCCTCGCCCGCAGGGCTGCATCCACTCTTCCAGGTCGCGCAGGGCCTGCTGCCCTACCCGACCGATCTCTACTTTTCCGGCTCCACCGACGGCACACTCAACATCGCCCCCGCGAACTCGCTGATCCCCGCGCAAGCCGCGCTCAACTCGATCGACGGTTACGGCGTGAATGCCCCGATCCGCGCGCGCTTCTCGGGCGCGGTCAGCGCTGCCTCGCTCACAGCCGCGAGTGTGCGCGTGGTGCGCGTGAACATCGACAACACGACCAAAGCCACGGTCGGTGTTGCCGGCGTGCTGGTGCCAGGCGTTGACTACTCGGTGGGCCTCGCGACCGACGCGGGCGTCGGCAACCAGATCGTCGAGATCCGCCCGTTGCGCCCGCTTGTACCGAGCACGGGTGCGACGAACAACGGCTACCTCGTGCTGCTGACGAACGGCATCACCGATGCAGCCGGCACTGCGGCCGTACCCGACACCGATTACGCGACCATCAAGAACGCGCTCGCGGGCGGCTCAACCTGCCCGGGCATCACGAATCCCACGATGAACGGCGTGTGCCGCCTCACCGGCGCGCATCTGCAGATTGCCACGGGCGTGGGACTGAACCCCGCCAACGTGGTCCTCTCCTTCAGCTTCTCCACCGGTTCAACCCGCGACTCGCTCGCGGCTGTGGCGGCCGGCGCGAGCGCGCACCCGATCGTCGTGCAGGCGACGGGCCTCAACACGAAGCAGATCAACCCGGCCCTGCCCGGTGTCGCAGATGTCTACGCGGGCATCCTGCAAATTCCCTACTTCCTCTCGAAAGCAGCGCCGCTCACCGGCTCCTGGCAGGGCAATCCCTCCCCCGTCGGCGGCACGCGCTTCCTCACCCGCTTCAACCCGATACCGGTCGCGACCGAGACGCTATCGGTCCCGCTCCTCGCGAGTGTCCCGAATGCGGCGTCCGGGCGCACACGGCCTGCGAGCGGCTGGCCAGTCGTGATCTTCCAGCACGGCATCACGGGCAATCGCACCAACATGCTGGGCCTCGCCGATTCGTTCGCGGCGCAGGGGTTCGTGGTCGTCGCGATCGACCTGCCACTGCACGGCATCACCGACACGATGAGCCCGCTCTATCAGGCGGCGAACGAGCGCACCTTCAACCTCGACGTGATGAACAACACGTCCGGCGCCGCGGGACCTGATGGCGTGATCGACTCCTCCGGCGCGAGCTTCATCAACCTCTCGAGTCTGCTCACCTCGCGCGACAACCTGCGCGAGGGGTCAGCCGACCTCCTCACCTTCGTGCGCAGCGTCGGCAACCTCGACTTGAACGGTGACGCCGTACCCGACATCGATGCGACGCGCATCCACTTCGTCGGCCAGTCGCTCGGCAGTATCGTCGCGGTGCCGTGGCTCTCGCTGTCGACCGCCGTGCAGACCGCCACGCTCTCCGTGCCGGGCGGAGTCATTGCGCAATTGCTGCGGGATTCGCCGACTTTCGGGCCGCGCATCAATGCGGGCTTGCAGGCGCAGGGCCTCGTGCCGGGCACGACGCTCTACAACCAGTTCTTCCGCGACGCACAGAACGTGGTCGAGGCGGGCGATCCGGTCAACTACATGGCGGCGGCGGCGGCGGCGAAGCCGATTCTGCTGCACTAGGTAATCGGCGACACCGTGATCCCGAATTCGGCGACCCAGCGCCTGATCGACGTCGCGGCACTGACGAAAGTCAGCACTCCGGGCCCGAACCCGGTTTCGCGCGCGTACGTGAATTTCACGGCGGGCGTGCATTCGTCACTGCTCGACCCCACCGCGAGTCTCCCGGCCACGATCGAGATGCAGACGCAAGCAGTCACCTTCGCGGTGACGAACGGCACGGTGGTCGCGATCGGGAACCCCGCGGTCATCCAGCCTTAAGGACCTTCCCGGCGCTTCCGATCGGGCGCCCGCCCGCATTGCCGCTACAATACAGCGGTATGGCGGACGAGGCGCATGGCGACGATCGACACTGAAGCCGGCGGGGCGCGCGAGGGCTTCTTCAGGCGCCTGCGCGCCAAGCTCAACAAACCCGATTCGTGGCTGTCGTACGATCTCGGCAATCTCTTTCGCGGCCGGGCGATCGACGGAGCCGTGCTCGAGGAACTCGAGACGCGCCTGCTGACGGCCGACGTGGGCGTCGAGGCAACCAATGAGATCCTCGAAGCGCTCGCGCAGCGCGTGCAGCGCAAGGAGCTCGACGACGTGGACGCGCTCATCGATGCGCTCAAGAACGCGATCTTCGAGATCCTCGACCCCTGCGCAAAGCCGCTCGACATCAGCGCTTCGCGGCGGCCCTTCGTGCTGCTCGTGGTCGGTGTCAACGGCTCGGGCAAGACGACGACGATCGGCAAGCTCGCGCAGCGCCTGCACGATGAGGGCAAGAGCGTCGTGCTCGCCGCGGGCGACACCTTTCGCGCGGCCGCGATCGAGCAGCTCGGCATCTGGGCCGATCGCACCGGTGCCGCGATGGTCGCGCAGCAGGCGGGCGCAGACCCTGCCGCCGTCGTGTTCGACGCACTTCAGTCGGCGCGCTCGCGCGGCACGCAGGTGCTGATCGCCGATACAGCGGGGCGCTTGCAGAACCAGTCGCACCTGATGGACGAGCTGAAAAAGGTCAAGCGCGTGCTCCAGCGGACCGACCCTTCGGCGCCGCACGAAGTCCTGCTCGTACTCGACGCGAACCAGGGCCAGAACGCGCTCGCGCAGGCGCGCGAGTTCAACGAGGCCGTGGGCGTTACCGGCCTCGTGCTGACAAAGCTCGACGGCACCGCGAAGGGCGGCATCGTCGTCGCGATCGCGCGCCAGCTGCGCCTGCCGATCCGCTTCATCGGCATCGGCGAGGGCGCCGAGGACTTCGGCGTCTTCGACGCGCGCGCCTTCGCCGAGGCACTGGTCGAGGGCGCGGAGCGCCCGGCGTGATCCGCTTCGAGCGCGTCGCAAAACGTTACCCCAACGGCCGCGAGGCGATCTCGGGCATCAGCTTCGACATCGCTCGCGGCGAGATGGTTTTCCTCACTGGGCGCTCGGGCGCGGGCAAGAGCACGGTGCTCAAGCTCATCGCACTGCTCGAGCGGCCGACTCGTGGCGTCGTCACGGTAAACAGCCAGAGCACGGGCCCGCTGCCGTCGCGCCGGATTCCGGCGTTTCGCCGTGGGATCGGCATCGTGTTCCAGGACCACAAGCTGCTCGTCGATCGCCCGGTGTTCGACAACGTGGCGCTGCCGCTCTTCGTCGCCGGTGCGCCGCTGCGCGAAATGGACAAGCGGGTGCGGGCCGCGCTCGATCAGGTCGGTCTGCTCGGCAAGGAGCGCCTGCTGCCGCTCGAGCTCTCGATCGGCGAACAGCAACGGGTTGGCATCGCACGCGCCGTCATCACGAAGCCCGCGGTGCTCATTGCGGATGAGCCCACTGGCAATCTCGACCCCGAACTCGCGCTCGAAGTCATGAATGTGTTCCGCCGCTTCCAGGAAGTCGGCACGACCGTGATGGTCGCGACTCACGACATGCATCTCGTGCGCGAATTCGGCAAGCGCGAGATCGTCCTCGAGGGCGGGCATGTGCGCGGGGTCGAGGACGTGCAGATACCCACGATCGGAGCGGCTGCCCGGTGATCGGCCCGGGCGTCTGGCTCGCGCGCCACGCCCAGGCGGCGCTCGGCGCGACCGGTCGGCTCGCGCGCGCGCCGCTCTCGACCCTGTTCACGGTCGGCGTGATCGGGCTCGCGCTCGCGATGCCCCTTGGCCTCAAACTCTTCGTCGACAACGCGCGCGCCGCGACGGGGAATTTCGCGAACGCGGTCGACCTCTCGGTCTACTTCAGGATCGGCACGCCGATCGAGAAGGTGAGGCAACTTGCCGGGCGTGCGAAGGCGCGCGCAGGCGTCGCGTCGGTCAAGGTGATCCCGGCCGATGCGGCGCTTGCGGAATTTCGCACCTACTCGGGCTTCGGGGCCGCGCTCGATGCGATCAGCGACAATCCACTGCCGCACGTGCTCGGCATCCGGCCACGCGCGGGCGCAGATTCGACCGCCGAACTCGCGAAGCTGAAGGACTATTTCGCATCCTGGCCCGAGGTCGAGCTGGTGCAGATGGACATCGAATGGGTGCACCGCTTCAACGCCATCCTCGAAGTACTGCGCCGGACTCTCGCGATTGCCGCCGTGGTGCTTGCGTTTGGCGTCCTCGCAATCGTCGGCAACACGATCCGCCTCGAAATTCTGAACCGGCGCGCGGAGATCGAGGTGACGAAGCTGGTCGGCGGATCGAACGCGTTCGTCCGCCGGCCGTTCCTCTACACGGGAACATTCTATGGGCTGATCGGCGCGCTGCTCGCGCTCGCGATCGTCCATGCAGCGACTACGCTCCTTGCTCCCGCTGTTGCCGACCTCGCGAAGGCGTATGGCAGCCAGTTTGAGGTGCTTGGTACCAGCCGCGAGGACGCATTCCGGCTCCTGATCGGTGGTTCGGCGCTGGGGTGGGCGGGAGCTGCCATGGCAGCTGCACGGCATCTTCGCTCGATCGAACCGCGAGCCTGAGCAGCGTGCAGCATGGTGCCGGGTTTTCGGTTATTCGGTTATTCGGTTATTGCGGGCGGACGCCCAATAACCGAATAACCGAAAACCCGGCACCAACGCCTATGTCGCTGATAGTCATTGGGTTCTATCTCCTTTGGCGCGGAACTTCGGGTGTCTTTAGCACTCCAACTGCGCGAGTGCTAACATTGAGGGCATGAGCATGCAGTTAGTCGCACGCCGGAACGATTTCCTCCTGTCCGCTCCGATCGGCAGCTTCGATGCGTACCTCGATCGGGTCGCGCAGATCCCTGTGCTTTCGCGCGAGCGCGAACAGGAGCTCGCACGGCGCTTTCACGACGCGGGCGACCTCGCCGCGGCGCGCGAACTGGTGCTGTCGCACCTGCGCTTCGTCGTCCACGTGGCGCGCGGCTACTCCGGCTACGGCCTGCCGCTCAGCGACATCGTGCAGGAGGGCAACATCGGCCTGATGAAGGCGGTCAAGCGTTTCGACCCCACCCTCGGTGTGCGCCTCGTGTCGTTCGCCGTGCACTGGATTCGTGCCGAGATCCACGAATACGTGCTGCGCAACTGGCGCCTCGTCAAGATTGCGACCACGAAGGCGCAACGCAAGCTCTTCTTCAACCTGCGCCGCATGAAGAAAAACCTTGCGTGGCTCACGCACGAGGAGACCCAGGCGGTTGCGAAGGACCTCGGCGTGCGCCCTGAAGAAGTCACGGAGATGGAGCAACGGCTCGCCTCGCGTGACCTCTCCTTCGACCCGGCGCCCGACGCCGACGACGACGAAGGCTACGGCCCCGCGGCCTACCTGCCCGCGCCTGACGCCGATCCGGCCGAGAGGGTCGCGGATGACGAATGGGAACGGGGCACTACGGCGCATCTCGCGAGTGCGATCGAGACACTCGACCCGCGCAGCCGCGACATCGTGCGGCGCCGCTGGATGGCAGAAGAGAAGGCCACGCTGCACGACCTCGCCGACGAGTACGGAGTTTCGGCGGAGCGGGTGCGCCAGATCGAGGCCGCGGCGTTCAAGAAGCTGCGCGGCGCGCTCGCGGCCGCGTAGTCGCCACTACTGCGCGCGGATCGGCGCGAAAGTCAGCTCCACGCGCCGATTCTGCGCGCGACCCCCGGCTGTGTCGTTAGTCGCGATCGGCCGCGCTTCGCCGGCACCCACCGTAATCAGGCGATCGGCGAGTATGCCGCGACTGCGCAGATACTCCGCCACCGTGCCCGCGCGCCGCTCCGAGAGCTGCTGGTTGTATTCCTCACTGCCCGTGCTGTCGGTGTGGCCCGCCACTTCAACGAGCGTCTTGTCGTATTCCTTCGCGACAAGGGCCACCGAATCAAGTACGCGGAAGAACGACGGGTTCAGGTCCGAGCTGTCCGTCTTGAAGGTGATGTTGCCCGGCATGTTCAGGGTCACGTTGTCGCCGACGCGTGTGACCGACACGCCGGTGCCTCGCAGTTGTTCGCGCAGTTTCGCTTCCTGTCGATCCATGTAGACGCCGATGCCCGCGCCGCTGAGGCCGCCTATGCCGGCGCCGATCAGCGCGCGCTCACGCCTCTCGCGCGAACTGTCGCCGGTGATGAGCCCGATCACCGCGCCCGTCGCAGCGCCGATGATCGCGCCCTTCGAGGTCTTGTTCATCTCCCTGCCGCCGGTGTACGGGTCGGTTGTGTAGCAGCCGGCAGCAAAGGCCGCGACGAGCGCCGCGGTGAGCAGCATGCGGGGGGTGGTGAGTCGTGTCATGGAACTCTCCTCTACTCGACACTGTCGCCGGAGGCCGGCGGGGTCGTGGCGCGCGCATAATTGCGCGGACGGATCGCGACGGTGTTGCGGATGCGCGTGCAACGCGTGCCGTCGGTGAGATGGTAGCCGTACTCGAAGGTGGGTGTCGCGCGACCCCGCGACGCGAGCTCCGCGCGGATGTCTGCTTCTTGCGACGCCGTTATCGCGAAGCGCAGCTCGAGATCGGTGCCGCCGCCGCGGTCAAAGTCGATCGACATGCCGCGCGTCCAGACCGAATGGCCGGGAAAGACCCGTGCACAGGCGAGCGCCGCAACCGGATCGGCGAGCGAGGCCTGAAAGCCGCCGAACATCACGCCGCCCGGATTGCGGGAAATGGAATTGAGCGGCAGCAGAATGCGCACGGTGCGCCAGTTGTCGCGCAATTCAAGCACCCGGATGCGCATCATCCAGAATGGCGGATACCACTCGAGCTTGCGCGCGTCGGAAAGCCAGCGGCGTGCAAAAAGCCAACCCATGAGGCGCTGCATGAAGTGCGGCGATCTTGCGGCGGAGGACACGCGGGGGTAGCGTCACCGGTATGGACCAGCGCGAAGGGTACACCATGCGCACGGTGACGCAGTGGCTCGACGAGTATGGCGAAAGCCACCGCAACGCGGTGAACAAGCGCCTGCACTGGTTCTGCGTGCCGGCTATCGTGATCTCGGTGATCGGCCTGCTGTGGTCGCTACCCGTGCCCGCGGCATTCAGCGCGTTGTCGCCCTGGTTCAACTGGGCGACGATTTCGGTGCTGCTGAGCATCGCCTACTACTTCACGCTGTCGCCGCCGCTTGCGCTTGGCAGCTTGCCGGTGTTCATCGCCATGTTTGCGATCGCCCAGGGCCTCTGGCTGCTGCCCTGGCCGCTTTGGCAGACCTGTACACTGATCTTCATCGTGGCCTGGATCGGGCAGTTCGTGGGCCATGCGGTCGAGGGCAGGCGACCGTCCTTCTTCAAAGACCTGCAGTTCCTGCTGATCGGCCCCCTGTGGTTGCTCGCCTTCGTATTCCGGGGCCTCGGGCTCCCGTACCAGCGACGCGGCAGGCCGGACAGATAGTCATATCCCGATTCCCGCCAGAGCCGCCCCGCTATACTTGGCGACCTTTCACGGGAGACAGCCAAGTGGCCGCACCTGCCAGCAAGAAGCACATTGCCCTCGATCCGATGGACCTGTACGGCGTGCGCGCCCTGCTCAGCGAGGACGAGCAGATGGTGCAGGATTCCGTGGCACGGCTCGTGGATGACAAGGTACTGCCGATCATCCGCGAATGCTTCGAAGAGCACCGCTTCCCGAAGGAGCTCGTGTCCGAACTCGCAGCCCTCGGCCTGCTCGGCTCCTCGATCGAGGGCTACGGATGCGCGGGCTTGAATGGCGTCAGCTATGGGCTCATCTGCCAGGAACTCGAGCGCGGCGATTCGGGCGTGCGCAGTTTCGTCTCGGTGCAGTCCTCGCTCTGCATGTTTCCGATCCACGCTTTCGGCAGCGAGGAGCAGAAGCTGAAATACCTGCCACGCATGGCGAAGGGCGAGCTGATCGGCTGCTTCGGCCTCACGGAACCCCACGGTGGCTCCGACCCGGCCAACATGAAGACTCACGCGAAGAAGCGCGGCAAGGACTGGGTCATAAACGGCTCGAAGATGTGGATCACGAACGGCGCGATCGCCGATCTGTGCGTCTGCTGGGCGATGACCGACGAGGGTATCCGCGGCTTCATCATCGACAAGGGCACCAAGGGCTTCTCGGCGCCCGAGATCGGCAACAAGTTCTCCTTGCGCGCCTCGGTCACCTCCGCGCTCTTCTTCGACAATGTAGTCGTACCGGAAGCGCAGATGCTGCCTCACGCCCTCGGCCTGCGCGGTCCGCTCTCCTGCCTCACGCAGGCCCGCTACGGCATCGCCTGGGGCGTGATCGGCGCCGCGCAGGCCTGCCTTGCGCAGATGATCGATTACACGAAGACGCGCGTGCTCTTCGGCCGTCCGCTGGCGGAAAACCAGGCGATCCAGATCCGCCTCGCCGACATGTCCCGCCGCATCACGACCGCGCAGCTCCTCGCGCTGCAGCTCGGGCGCCTGAAGGACAGGGGCGAGATGGCGCCCTCGCACGTCTCACTCGCAAAATGGAACAACTGCCGCATGGCGCTCGATATCGCGCGCGATGCGCGCGACATGCTGGGCGGCGCAGGCATCAGCGCCGAATTCGTCCCGATCCGGCACATGCTCAACCTCGAGAGCGTCATCACCTATGAAGGCACCGAGACGGTGCACCAGCTGACGATCGGCCGCGAGCTCACCGGGATCAACGCGTTCTAGCCGGCCTCGTCGCACGGGAGGGAGCACCGTGAAGAAGCGTCTTGCAATCGCTGTCGCCTGCGCTGCATTCACGGCCTGCGGCGTGAATCCGGTCACCGGCGAAAAGGAGATCCAGTTCGTCTCCGAGGCACAGGAACTCGCGATCGGGCGGCAGCAGTACGCGCCGATGCGCCAGGTCGAGGGAGGCGATTTCGACGTGCTGCCGCAGCTCACGGCTTACGTGAGTGGCGTTGGCCAGAAGCTCGCGGCGGTTTCCGATCGCAAGCTGCCGTACGAGTTCGTGGTCCTCGACAACTCCGTGCCGAATGCGTGGGCACTTCCCGGCGGCAAGATCGCGGTGAATCGTGGGCTACTCACCGAACTCACGAGCGAGGCAGAGCTCGCGGCCGTGCTCGGTCACGAAATCGTGCACGCCGCCGCGCGCCACGGCGCGAAGGCGCAGGAGCGCGGCACGATCATGCAGGCGGGGATGGCCGCTGCGCAGATTGGCGCCGCGGTCGGCGGCATGGACGCGGGACTCGCGAATCTCGCGCTCGGCGGCGCGTCGATCGGCCTGCAGATGGTGCAGATGCGGTACGGCCGCGACCAGGAGCTCGAGAGCGATCACTACGGCATGAAGTACATGAAACTCGCGGGCTACGACCCGTGGGGCGCGGTCACGCTGCAGGAAACCTTCCTGCGGCTCGCGAGCGGCAAGGGCGCGAAGCCGCAGGGCTGGCTCGAGGGCCTGTTCGCTTCGCATCCACCGTCACAGGAGCGGCTGGATCGCAATCGCGCCTACGCCAGCGAGCTCGGACGCGGCGGCACGATCGGCGCCGACACGTATGCGGCGGTGGTGAAACCGCTCCTTGCGATGAAGCCGGGCTACGACAAGTACGACGAGGCCATCGCCGCCGCGCGCAAGAAGGAACTCGACAAGGCACAGGCGCTCGCGCTCGAGGCTGCGCGCCTGCTGCCCAGGGAAGGCCGTGCGCAGCAGCTTCTCGGCGACCTCGCGGTCGCGCAAGGCAGGCCGAAGGAATCGCTCGGCCATTTCCAGAAGGCGCAGAGCCTCAATCCCGATTACTTCGGCTCGTACCTTGGCGCCGGAATTGCTTCCTACAAGCTCGGCGACCGGGCGGCCGCTGCGACGGCGTTCGAGAGAAGCGCGCAACTGCTGCCCACGGCGGCCGCCGCGTACTACCTCGGCGCGATCGCGCGCGATCGCGGCGACAGGGCCGTGGCGCTGCAGCACTTCAAAGCCGCCGCAGGCTCGGGCAGCACGTATGGCAAAGAGGCTGCCGAAGAGTATGTGCGACTCGACCTGCCGGAGAATCCCGGCAACTACGTCGCAGCGCTCGTGCAGACAGATGCCACTGGCAAGGCGTACGTGATCATCGAGAACCGCGCACCGGTGGCGCTTGCGAACATCGTCGTCACCCCGGTACTGGTCGATGCCAACGGACGCGTTCTGCAGCAGGGCAGCGCCGTGCAGATCCGCGGCCCGGTGCCAGCCGGCGAGCGCGCATCGGCCGCGATCAGCACCGGCAACCTGACGGCAGAGCAACTGGGGTTCCTGAAGGCGCGCGTCGAGGCAGCGCGCCTCGCGCCATAGCGCGTGCACTGGCGGGAGGCATTCGGCGGGCGCCATCGCGAGATTTTCGCGATGGCCTGGCCGATGATCCTCGCAAACATCTCGCCGGCGCTCATCGGGCTCGTCGATACGGCAGT
>Ga0073903_10002005_pt1 | contig 10530 bp, 19 predicted proteins | sample KloWWTKNB14_bulk_FD_66665 | JGI IMG/M metagenome (GOLD analysis project Ga0073903, IMG submission 66665) | Active sludge microbial communities from Klosterneuburg, Austria, studying microevolution and ecology of nitrifiers - Klosterneuburg... | ecosystem: Engineered > WWTP > Aerobic digester >... | reverse complement strand
GGACGGCGTATCGGTTCTTCTTCGATCCGATCAGCCACGGGATTGAGAACGTGATTTGGTCAGCCATTGGAAGTCACCGCCAGGAGGGCCGCTCGGCAGATAGCGTGCGCAGCAGTTGTGCCGTACGCCGAGCTTCTTGCCAAATTGAACTTAGCAAACCACGCGTAATCTTGGTCCGGAAGCCCGCGCTCATCCGGGAGGTCTTCGCACCTCAGCGTCAATCTCTGGCCCATTCGGAAAAGCCTATCCACGACGAACCACGCACAGTTAATGTCGGTTGAATAGCTTTCCAGGTTTTCGCTGCGGATGCATGACTGGATACAGTAATCGTTCCAGCCGAATACATGGGCAGCAATCAACGCGTCCATCTCTTGGCCGGGCGGGTGCTCGATGATTGCAATCATGGCTTTTTACTCCGGCACGTATCGCAATCCTTGCCAACGCCAGAGACTGCTTCCTCGCGAGTCTCCATCTGCACAACGACAAGCCCGCGTTTCCCACAGGACTTGAGTTGCTTGGCGTGGTGCGCCGCGTCGATCGGGTCAGTGAGTTCAGCGGCCCAGATGACCCGCGTGTGCCCGCAGGAGGGGTTGACCGCGACGAAGTAGGAGTCTGTCATTGGTTCTTTTGTTCTGATGATGCTCGAAGTGTCTATCGGCGGGTCAGTGGGCAGGCCCATCCTTCAGAGGGATGGGTGGCTCCCTGCGAACAGATGTAGGTTAACTCCTTGGCGATTGCGCGTTCCAACCGGGCACTGAAATTCTTCAGGTGTCTAGCCGCCGATGCTCTCCTAGGAAAGTAAGCGCGTTTCCTGCGGACGCGAGGACGGTATCTGGACCGCCGGCTCATCGGGCCGCCATTCCGCAGTGATGGCAGCGGCCGTCGTTGTCTTCCTCGTGCTGGCACGCCGGTGCCTCCAGCGTGGCGGCGAGGAGTGTGTCGATGCGCTCCCCAAGAGTCCACGGCGTGAGAACGCGGTGCCGGTGCCGAAGCTCGGCCATCTCGAACACCACGTCCCGCAGCAGCGCCACCGCGGCCGGCCCCTGGTCCGCGAGGTCGTGGATCGGGTCGGGGCATCCGTTCCCCCGGAACGCAGGAGAGAAATCGACTCTGACGAGGAGGACGTGGACTCCGTAGCGTTCGCTCGGCTTCCGTCCGCACGTTGGGCACATCTGGATCGCGGTCATTGGTCCCTCATCAACGTGGTGGGATCATTGGCAAGGCTGACACGAAGCAGCATCCAATCGAAACGTTTGGGATCGCTTCGTTCGTTTTCGCGCAACGTCAGCAGGATCAAAGAAAGCATCAGCTTGGCCATCTCGTCGATTTTGCTTCCGTCCTTCAGATCGGAGATGCGGCATGTCTTCTGGCAAGTGACGGAGGTTGCTGCGGTCATGGCTTCACGTCGGCCGCGGTGGGGATAGACTTCGACAGGCCCTCGGTCATTTCTCGAAGGCAACCAAGGCACACGGACGCGCCGCGAATGCCCTCCCACGTGTGTGTATCCGTCCAAACCATAACGTGCGGATCATTGGACGACCGACCGCACAGGTCGCAATGGGATGGAGGGAGATGCACAGCCCATCCATGATCGGGACTTTCTCTCATGGTTGCTTTCCATCGCCAACTGTTTCCCAGAGACATTGCAGGACAGCCCGCGCCTCGCGAAGCTTCTCGGCTGCAATCAATTGCAGTCCAAGCACTTCGCCATCCATCTTTTCCCGGCCCAGCTCCGCCTCCCACAGATCCTTGAGTCTCCAAGAGCCCTCTGCGACTGCGTCATACAAGATGTCGATTGCCTTGGCCTGCCGCTCCTCAAGAGGGATGTATCTTTTCATGTGAGCACTACGTATTCGGATCGCGATTGAATTGGAACCTTGGATGCGGAGCGAGGTAATCAACATCGGGGTCGACGATTTCGTTGGACGGATCCGACAAGACCGACATCCCCATGACGACCCTCAACATCCCGGCGCATCGATACTTCTCAAGCAGCTTGCGCAACTGGACTCTACACTGGCGAGGGTCGTCGATGTCGAAGTCGTCACCAGTACCAGGGTCGGATCCGGACAGCAGACAGCGCAAAGAATCATTCAGGTCGAGGCACCGTTCGATGTCGAACTTTGACGCCTTGGCCATCCTGAGCTTGAGCGTGGTCACTTTTGGGAGATCGGTCACTGCTTCACCAGGAGAAGCGCCGCGCGGCAGATGGCGAGCGGGGCAGTTTCGGCGAGCACATATGGTTCTTCCATGGCCAGCACTGGAATGTCGAACCTTGCGCGCCAGTAGTTTCCAACAACGGACTTGTGCATCATAAACCCGCGCGCACCCAGCTTCTGGACGACGAGCCACGCGGCGGAGATGTCGGTGGAGTAGTCCGGGACGACCTCCCTCCAGTTTTTTCCGGGCGCGGTGCCCAGCGCCTCCGGGTCGCCCGAGTTGGCGCAGTACAGGCGCACGTCGGTCCAGCCCATCACATGCTCGGCGATTCGGGCATCCAGTTCGCGGTTGTCAATCATGGGTTCCTCGGCGCGAGAGCCAGCAGCATCTCCTCCAGGCGGACGTTCTGCGCGTCCTTGGCATCGGCCCTGGCGGCGGCCCTGGCGGCGGCCCCGGAGGCGTCCCTGGCGTCCCTGGCGGCCCTGGCGGCCCAGGCGGCGGCCCTGGCGGCCCAGGCGGCGTCCTCGGCGGCGGCCCTGGCGGCCCAGGCGGCGGCCTCGGCGGCGGCCCTGGCGGCCCAGGCGGCGGCCCCGGCGGGATCCCGCAGGTGGATCACCGACAGCGCGCACCACAGGGCGAACGCGCGCAGCGTCGCATCGGCGTCCGCGCGCCACAAGATGCGGCGCTCGGTGCAGACCAGCTTGTCGCCGCCGTGCTGGACCGTGCCGCCACACTCGACGCGACACACGATGGGGCCGCGCGCGTAGTTCGCGGCGTCGAGCGCGTGCACGCTGGCATGGAGCCCCTGCTCGCAGAGCAGGGGCGGGCCGTCGTGCCTCAGGATCTCGCCGTCGGCCGGCGCAGGACGGCCGTCACGCAGGACGCCGGGCAGCGGGCCGGCCAGGAAGTGCCACGCAAGGGCGCGCTTCGAGTGATTGATATGCATCGTGTCCTGGCACGCGTCGAGCACTATCGGGAGAGGCAGAGGCTTTGGACGGTCGGCGGTCATGGCTTGCTTCGGCGTGAGCCCGGCCTTGTCATGGCTTCTTCTCCGGCAGCACGCCGAGGCGGCGCAGGCGGGCCAGCACCCGCGCGGTCTGCTGGGGCGTCTTCTCCGGCCCGCAAGCAAACGCCCACCGCTCCAGCAGCGTGGCCGCCCATCGCAGCGCCCGCTCGGTCTCGTATGCTTCCGGGAGCCGGGCGCCTGCGTGCGGGCCTGGGACGAACGTCTTGCCCAGACTGTAGTCTTCCAGGCACTTCTCGATCGCGGTCCTGTGCTTCATGGCGTCACCTTCGCAACATGCCGCTGATACCAAAGCAGCGACCGCACCGTGGATCGTGGCCAGCCGAGCACCTCCGCGATCTGCTTCGGGGTCAATCCCGCCCTGCTCAGCGCCAGCACGATCGGGCCGCGGGTTGCCGACGGGGCCTTGGCGAACTGGTCGGCGCTGCTGATGTATTGGCAGCACGGGCACGCGATACCCACGTCTTCCGGGTCCACCGGCACCTTGCCGGCGTCGTTCTCGAAGTCCTGGCTGCTGGCGCTGCACGGGGCGGTTGGACGGTTGCGGCGGGTCATGGCTTCTCCGGTTGCATGGCGAGAATCCTGTCCTCGGCATCTTCGAGCACGGCTTCTACGCTTCGTTGGAAGCGGGAGAACATGTCTTTAGTGCGCGTCGGGACGTTGCGGCAGTTCGTGACCGCCTGCTTCCGCGCCTCCTCGTAGCCGGCGAGCCAGATCCGCCGGCACCGGTTGCACTCGGGCCTTCCGGTCCCAGGGTTCTCGCCGCACCACTTGCACGCTCCGCTCAGAGATAAAGTCATCGCAGCAGCCTCTCGATCTGTCGGATCATGGTTCCGTCGGGTCTTTTCACTTGGACGACCAAGCGCTCTGGCGAGAACGTCATCGCCAGAAAGTGGTGGGCTGATTCGACGTAGTCGTGCTGCGGGAGTCGGGCTGGGCACGCGCTATCCAGGGCTCCGCCACCACCACCGGAAGTGATCCAGACCATTGGGCTTGTCGCCGTCGGCCACGCCCCCATGGACAACCCGTGGCTGTGGCCGTTGAGAACCATGGAGCAGCCGGCCGACGCGAGCAGGTTCATCGCCTCGCGCCACCGTGGCTGAGCGTAAAACTGGTAGTAGCAAACGGGCGCGTACCACAGCGACACGTCGCAGGGTTGGTGCCAGATCGCGACGCGCCAGCGGGCATCGCGCCACGCCGGGCTGGCGACCGTCTGCTCCAGAAACCGGCGCTGGGGACCTCCAGGGTCCATCGACAAACGCAATCCGAGGCTGTCGTCGTTCGCATCCAGGATCAACCAGAGCACATTGCCGACCGTGGTAGCGGCCCACTGGCCGACTCCGCCGACGATGGGGATGTTGTAGACCAGTGCGGCGAAGTCCCCGGGGAGTTCATGGTTACCTCGGGTTCCGATCCTGGGCACGGCGAGCAGGGTCCCCATTGGCTGCAAAAACAGGATCGGCCATTCCGCCTGGGATGTCGCGTTCTGGATGTAGTCGCCGAGTCCGACCACGAGTTGTGGTCGTTCGGCTCGCATCGAAGCGCAGATCTGCGAGAAGACGCCAACGCCGGACTGGCTATCTCCCCAGGCCACGGCCTTGTAGCTGTCCACCGGCATGGACGGAGCGATCTGGTAGCGATCCTGCGCGGAAAGGAGAACGAGGCAGAAAATTAGTCGCATGTGCTACTGCTACTGCTCCTGCTCCAGCTCCAGCTCCAGCTCCAGCTCCCGCTCCCGCTCCCGCTCCAGCTCCCGCTGGCGCTCCAGCTCCCGCTCCAGCTCCCGCTCCCGCTCCAGCTCCTGCTCCTGCTCCAGCTCCTGCTCCTGCTCCTGCTCCAGCTCCTGCTCCTGCTCCAGCTCCCGCTCCTCCAGCTCCTGCTCCCGCTCTTGCTCCCGCTCCCGCTCCTGCTCCAGCTCCCGCTCCATTGATTGCACATCGCGGTCTTCATGCTCCCACGCTCCTGCTCCTGCTCCTGCTCCCGCTCCCGCTCCCGCTCCCGCTCCAGCTCCAGTTCCAGCTCCTGCTCCAGCTCCTGCTCCCGCAGCTCCTGCTCTTGGGATCGCTCAGACATGCGCGCATGGCTATTTCTGCTCCTTCGGCAGCGAATGGCGCCACGGGAACGCGTCCACGATGGCGTCGCGGTTCACCACCGCAGTGCCGACGGGCTCGACCTCGGACAGCGTGCCGGCCTTGATTGCCTGCATGAATCGACCACTGTCAGCCACCCACGAGGCATCCTCCAGGACGATGTATTCCGGCGTGAATGACACCACGCGCCCGACGAGATGGTAGGTCACCGTGCGGATGAACCAGCACGTGTTGAGGGAGAACGGAACGATTGCGGCACTCTTCTGCTTCTTCATGTGTCACTCCAGGGAAAGAAGGACCCGGTGGGAGTCGAACCCACATCTCCACGGCTCGGCGGGAGCAACCCCGCTTCCACTGTGGTGCATGTCCGACGGTTTCTGCGCGCGCAGTCCGCTGTCTCTCATGCTGCGGATCCAGGAAAATGGACGAGCCGCCCGAGGGGTCGAACCTCGGATCTGGTTTGTGCGACTTCACGGGCTGCGAACCCGTGGTTTCTGTAGTGCCTAGGATGCACTCGCTCCCCGCGCTTCCTTTGCGCCAGCGGCTCGTCCAAAAAGGGAAAATGGCGGAGCGTCGTGGAATCGGACCACGCTGAGAGAGTTCAGAGCCCTCTTTGGTCCCCAGACCCCGCTCCATCTTGGTAGCGCGCCGCAGAGTCGAACTGCACCGGGGGGCTTCAAAGGCCCCCATGTCCCCGGGACTCGCGCCTCGTGCATCTGTTACGTCTCGACTCGTGGTCCAGATTTCCTAAAACGGGATCTCCACACGATCGGCGCCATCGACACCGAAAAACTTCGAGTCTTCTTCGCGCGTCGGTTCCGGCCCCCGTGGGACCGGATCCGGCTCGGCGACATGCGGTCGATCCTCCGAATTGCCACCGGCCCCCGTTGGTCTTCGGGCAAACGATCGGGCCAGAGAGACCGTCATCTTGTGTTTCGATCGCTTGTTTCCCTGCTTGTCCTCCCACCGATCAAGTTCGAGAACCCCTTCCAACAAGCACGCGTCGCCTTTCTTGATGTAGTCTCGGATCAACTCCCCAATCCTTCCGAAGGCGACAAAGTCGAGGAACATCGCTTGTTCCTCTCCATTCTTCTTCCGGTTGACGGCAATGCACCCGGTCACCATGACATCGCCGGTCTTGGTCGCGCGAACTTCCGGGTCTCTGGTCACGTGACCAATCAGGATGAGTTTGTTGTACGAGGGCATCAGTACCAGTTCCTGTTCGTTCGACCTACGTAGGGGTTTTTTGCCTCACCGCAGAATCGGAATACCCCAAACGGGGACTCCTGCGGATTGATCCTGACGATTCGATTCGATTGAATCAGTCGTCCGATCGATTCCTTCACCTTCGGCTCAGGATGCCCGAGGCGGGTGGCCTCTCGAAGGATGTTCTGCTCCAGCTTTGGGACCATTCCATCCTGGAGCATGAACAGCTCAAGGATGGCGTCCAGCTCGTCCTCTCTTGTCATCACCACCGGCAAGCGCTCCTCAACGCGTATGCTGCGCCAGCAGCTTGGCGGCAGCGAGAATCTCTCCATTGCCGGCCGTGCGGGGATCGAACTTGGCAAGCTTCGAGTCCTTGCCGAGATTGCGCACCAAGTCGGCGGCATCTTCCGGGTTCAGTTCGGACTCGATGCAAGCTTGCATCCACGCAGCCTTTGCGTCCTCCGGACTAGCCGCGGCGAACTTCGATCGATCCTCCGGGGTTGGAGTCTCGGTGACGACGGCATCCACGACGCTGGCAGACTCTGGTGCTCCGCCAACAGGGGCTGGCCCTCCGCCGAGATCCTCCGGCAGCCCGAGCGCGGCCCGATCGGCCATTGATCCGCCCTCCTCCAGGTGCTGCTCGACCGACGCGAAGGTGACCATCTCCTCCGCCGTCGGCACCGTCCCGCCCTGGATCAGCGCCGTCAACACGGTCTTCCGCGCCATCGCAAGGTAGTGGCTCTTCCACGGGGAGAAGTCTCCACGTGCCGCGCTGCTTGCCCGGCGCTTCTCGATGTCCTTCTTCGACAGCCAGCGAACGATCGGCGCGTTGCTGCCGCGGAGAGCGGCCATGGCATAGCCACCACGCAACGTCTCCTCCGACTGCTCCAGGCCGTCAATATCGGGCTCGTGGATGATGGGGTGAAGGATGCTAGTAGGGTTGAGCTTGAAGACCTCTCCGATGAACACCAGCTGGACGTTGATCGACTTCACCAGGGGGTGTCGATAGGCGAGATCCAGCAAACCCTTGTATCCGAATTGCGGGCAGCACTCCCCCTTCCGTGGGATCAGCCACGCTTTGCCAGTGCCCACAGTGGGGTCCAGCCCGACCGCAGAAAGCACTAGGAGCGAGTGAAAGATTGATTGCGGCGAGCAGTTGAGCAGGGCCGGCTGCTTCTTGATGGCCATGAGCCCGGCTCGAACGATCACGTCCGGCTTGAGCCCGGTGTGTCCCGGCCGCAACACCTTGGCGATTGCCTTCTGATTCTCAGGAGAGTTCAGATAGGACTGAATCGCCGAAAACGATCGCTGCTGCGAATTGATGATCTCGTTGGCCATTGGTTGGCTCACTTCTTCTGCGCCAGCGCAGGGGCCTCGGCGCACATGTGACGAATCCCGATTCGCTTGCTCGGGTCAAACTTGGCCGGCTTCGCGAGATAGCCGCCGTCGACCGGGCGCTCCGCGAAGGTAAACACCGTCCCCCCAACCTCAAGCTCAACCGTTTTCGAATCCTCGGTGAAACACTTGATTACGTCTCGGCCGCACTTCTGACACTTCACCACGTCATTGACCATGTCGCCCTCCATCAAACTGGGATTGTCCCGCCAAACTCTTGCTCGCATCTCCGCCAGTGCCGGCAGTGCCGGCGCAAACACATGAAGTGGGACCTGTTTGGCAACCAATCGCCAGACTCCCAGGCGTGCCTAATCTGCGAGTTGGCTATCGCCAACCTGCGGACGGCTCCATCGATCTCTGATTGATCGGTTTGGTGGGTCAGGACCTGGATCTTCGGCGTCTTGGTCCGGACCGCAATGTGGAACTGAAACTCCTCAATGCCCAGGCCGAGGTGGCGACTCCCGATCGTGTAGATCGGACGCTGGATTGACTCCAATACCCGCTTGGCGGACCAACTAGTCTTTGAGGTCTTGTTGTCCCCGATGAACTTTCTGGACAGGCTGGGGATCGCGCCAATCTTGTCGATCTGGCCGGTGATCGCGAAGCGCGCGTTGGGGATCTCGATCCGGAATGGGACCTGCATTGCGATGGGGTGGACGTTGACCGCTAGATCCTTCACCCAGGTTCTCGCCAGCGCCGCGCCCTGGTCCACCAGATCGGCCTTCGGCTCACCCTCATTGATGTCTTCGGCCGATCGCAGTTCGTCGTCGAGCGCGCCTCGGAACATCTCTGCCGTCTGGTCCGGAGATGGCCCGTCCCCGCGCTGAAGCTTTTCCCCGTCCCACGTATCGCACGTCCGGTCCCAGGCGTTGCCGAAAGCCAAGGTGTGGCTTTGCGGCGCCCGGTCCCCGCGGACATGCTCGCAATAGAAGTTGAATCCGCACCATGTCCAGTTGAAGTACTTCGACTGTGACATTGTGCCGGCGACTTCTTCAACGGATTGCGCGGGGCGCGGTACGATGGAATCTGTCATTGCTTTTTGCAGAAGAAGAAAAGCCTAGCAAGAGTTGAGCGTGACGTTTTGGATCGGTTGCTCTACCAGCTGAGCTAATGGCGTTTTTGCGCCATGCGGGACTCGAACCCGCGACCCACTGAGTTGTAGTCACACTCTGCATCTAGGCAAAAAGATCGGCCGACAAGGATTGTCGAGACTGTGCATTCTCAAAGATGTAGTCCCAACGGCATTCGGCCAAAGTTGAAGTCCGGCAAGAATCGAAGAGTCAATGCGCGCTCTAGCCAGCCTAAGCTACGGGAGCAAGCTCCCGGAGGGATTCGAACCCCCGCCTCGCCATATTCAGTGGTGTAGACCCTTCGGCATCCGGATGTTATTCGGGAGTGCTCGCCTCCAATGAGGTTGAGCCAGTGACGTATCCTACGTCCAGATTGACCTTCCGGATTTCAGCGACCCAGAAATCTGGTCCTTGTTTCCCGGAAGTGAACTCGTGGATTGTCTTGAAGATCCGATCGGAGAATCCACCGATGTTCATGATGTCGGCAGAGTCCTTCGTCTGCGCCGTGCGGCTCGCGGCAAGGTCGATACAGACCAGCTTCGCCGATTGGTTGTATCGCTTGAACTTGGACCACGACTCCATCGTTTGAGTCGATCGGCCTTTGTTGTGATCCATCCAGCTTTCGTTGTCAGAGAGATAGATCACAAGATCCGCCTTGAGACCTTGTGCGATGGCCAGTCTCATCGGAGAGGAACAGTCGGTCCCTCCGCTCGGCATCAATGCCAGTTTCGCGGCATTGGTCGCCACCGAGTCTCTTGGGTTGAGCTTCGGATCGCAAGTCAGGTCCGAGAAAGCCCATACCGTTGCGTCTTCCGCCTTCCGGAGAATCCCGGCAGCAAAAATAGCCGCCACGTCTCGGCACTGCACCGCGGAACTGTGGGTCGCAGATGTGCCAGTGACTGGACATGCCATCGACCCAGACGTGTCGACGAACACCATGACGCGGCCTGGGAACTCTGGTAGATTGGAGAACGACAAATCAATTGCGTCCTGAAGCGAGTCTCGGATCGGACGCGGGACAGAATCGCCTACGGTCTTGTAGGCGATCAGCAACTGATAGGGGAAAACCCTAGACCTTGCGATCTCCGCCGGATTGCGCAGCCGCGCGGCGATCTGCCCGGTGAGCACGGGGTCGCTGAAGACGTTGTGGCGCATGAACGTCGCGAGGTTCATGCGCGTTGTCTGCCACGACGCGGAAGCTGCGATTTGCTTCCAATGGGCCTCGGTCAGATTCTGAGAAGTCAGAAGCTGAAACGGGAGCCGCGGACATGGTGCGTCTGGATTGGCGCGGAACGCGAAAAGCTGCTTCAACTCATCCGGGAGCAACTCCTTGCGGGCCTCATCGAGCTTCTTGCTTCCGGACAGATACCCGAAGATCGCCTCTTGCCCGACCGTGGCGGGCTTGACGTGCAAGGCACGAATGATATCCCTGAACGATGGAGTCACCCCGACAGACGCCTTCAGGATTCCCAGCGGAGTCCGGCGAGAGAGCCAGTTGCGCATTGCCACCTTGGGACCACTGCCAAGCGACTTTCGGCCGGCAGCCCCCGAGCGCATGATCTGGAAGAAGGTTGAGAACTGCTTC
>Ga0073903_10002003_pt1 | contig 10536 bp, 10 predicted proteins | sample KloWWTKNB14_bulk_FD_66665 | JGI IMG/M metagenome (GOLD analysis project Ga0073903, IMG submission 66665) | Active sludge microbial communities from Klosterneuburg, Austria, studying microevolution and ecology of nitrifiers - Klosterneuburg... | ecosystem: Engineered > WWTP > Aerobic digester >... | reverse complement strand
TTCTGCGGCGTTGTCGGCCAGGTCGCCGGCGGCCTCGCCCACGTCGGTGGCCGCGTTCTGCAGATCGGTGGCCATGGAGGTTCGGGTGTCGTCGCTGCAGCCGGCCGCGGCCAGCGCCCCGACGAGGGCGACCGTGATGAAGATGCGTCGTGTGTTCATGCTCGGGTGTTCCCCGCAGGCATGAACGCCAAACCTGGCGGCCAGACCGGCCGCTCCACTGCGAGGGTTCGAAACCGCCCCTGATGGGTAGGTCTCGGCGACACGATCACGGAGGTGCGCATGAAGGACGATGACGATGTGGCACGGAACAGCGGTGCGGTGCACCGACGAGACTTGGCCCGTGTGGTGCAACTGCTCGTGGTGGTGCTCCTCGTCGGGGCGCTCGTCGCGGTGGCACTCGACAACCGCAACGACGTACGCATCGGCTACGTCGTCGGTGACGCCACCGGGCCGATCTGGCTCGTGATCCTCGTTGCCGGCCTTGGTGGGCTGGTCGTCGGGTGGCTGGTCAGGCATCGCCCACGCAGCCGCGAATGATCGACGCCGATCGTCAGCCTTGTTTGGCAACACCCGTCAGTGGGTACCAACGGTCATGACCACCATTCTGATTATCGTCGTTGTCGTCCTCTTGCTCGGCGGCGGTGGCTTCGGCTACTCCCGTCGCGGCCGCTGACCGCTCACTGACCGCCACACAGGGACCTGCACGGCAGGTCCCTGCACGCCGACCTACCTGCACGACGACCTGCACGACGACCTGCACGTCGGCCTTCACGATGACGCTCGTACAGTGCAGCACGTGACATGGGCCGAACGATGGTTGCGCGCAGAGAGCGGCGACCGACCGCGGCTGCTGGTGGTGGGCGGCGCATCGCTGGACATCATCCACGTCAAGGGCCAGCCGACACCGACGCCGGGCGGCGCCGGGCTCTACACCGCCCTCGCTGCCGCGCGTGCCGGCGCCGATGTGACGATGCTCGCTCCCGTGCCACACCCGATGCCGCGCGAGCTGGCGCCCGCGCTCGATCGCATCCGCTGGATCGGGCCTGAGGTTCCCCTCGACGGTCTGCCTCGCTTCGAGATCGCCTACGACGACTCCGGCGCCGTCACCTTGTTCCGCGAACACCTCGGCGCCGAGCCCGACATGACACCGGCGCTGCTCGACGCGATCGACGACCTACCCGGCTGCGCGTACTGCGTGCCGTTCCTCGATGCCCGTCTGCAGCAAGCGTTCATCCGTGCACTGGCCGCCCGCGGGTGCCTCACCGTTGCGTCCACCTATGGCAAAGCCGTGCGCAACGAGACACACGTCGTGCGCACCACGCAAGCGCTGGCCGACCTGTTCTTCTGCAACGACGACGAAGCAGCGCTGCTCTTCGGCGACCACGACACACCACCACCTGCCGGCCACCTGCGCTACGTCACTCGCGGGTCGCGCGGCGCCACCGTGCACCAGGGCAGCCACCGCACCGACATCGACGGCACCCGCGTGGCCGCGCTCGACCCCACCGGTGCAGGCGACACGTTCTGCGGCACCACCATTGCGCGGCTGCTGGCGGGCGACCACCCGGTGGTCGCAGCCCACCTCGGCAATGCTGCCGCCGCCGAGATGGTCACCATGGTCGGCCCCACCGCACTGTGGGCGCCAGCGCCGCCACCGGCCCCGCCCGCCGACACCCGCGTTCGAGTCGACCATGCCGCGGTGCACCGCTTGGGAACGCTCATCCGCGGTCTGCCCGACCTCGACGGGTTCCCCTTCGTCGGCGACTTGTTCCCTGCAGTCGGCGATCCGGCAGCGCTGGAGTGGTTCGGTGCAGCCACCGTGCAGCAGTTCGGATTCTGGTTCGCCGAGGGCGGCACGTACGCGCGGCCGATGATCGCCACCATCGACGGCCACGAACGCAAGGGCAGTGACTACCTGTGGGCGCACTACCAGCGCTGGCAGCGCGACGACCCGATGTGCATGACCCCTCATCGCCAGGCAGGTCTGACGGCCGCCGAGTGGTCGCGCACTGCTGCCGACGACAACGGAGCCGACCCGTACCCCGACCCTGCGGCGTGCCTCGCACTCGCCCGCGCGTACGGCGACAGCCTGATCACCATCGGGATCTCACCCGCCGAGATGGTTGCCGCTGCCGCTGCAACACCGCGGCCGATGCGCGCACTGTTGCGGCTGCTCGACCACGTTGGCGGCTACCGCGAAGACCCGTATCGCAAGAAGGCTGCACTGCTCGCGGTCATCCTGCGCCAGCGGCCAGAGGCATGGTTGCCAACCGTGGCGGGTGACGATGCGCCGCCGATCGTCGACTACCACGTGCAACGCACCAGCCTGCGCACCGGCGTCGTCACCATCACCGACCCTGTGCTGCGCCGGCGCATCGCCGACCGTCGCGTGCTGCAGGCCGACGAAGAGAACGCCATCCGTCGCACCACCTTCGATGCGGTGCTGGGCCTCGCCGCCGCCAGCGACCGGCCGATGGGTGCCGTCGATTGGTTCCTGTTCCAGATGCGCCATCGGTGCCCGGAGATGTCGGCGCCGCGATGCAGTGAGTGCCCAGCCAACTCGGCCTGCGCACACTCGACCGAGCTGTTCCAACCCGTGTTCCGCACCACCGCGTACTGAACGCAGCCGAATGAGTGCGGTTCGAGGCCGATGCCGCTGACCCGGAGAGTGCCGACGGACCGACGCCGACCAGCCCGGGAGCCATCGTGGCCGTTCGCCTCTTGAGTCGCGCCGGCACTCGCCGCATAGTGGTGGTGGAAAGCACATCGTGACGTCTCGGCGCGCATGGGCAACTGCCCACGCCGGCCCTTGCGGCACAGGAAGGAGCATTCCAGTGCGTCGCACACAGAGGTCCATCGTCTTGCTCGCCGCTCTCGCCCTGCTCGGGGCATGCAGCGACGATTCATCCAGCAGCGACACCACCGCCGGCTCGTCCACGCTGCCGGCCACCACCGAGGTCGCCACCACCACCACCACGCCGGTCACCACCACACCGGCCACCACCACTCCGGCCACCACCACTCCGGCCACCACCACGATGGCGAGCACGACGGTGCCCGCCGCGCCGCAGCCGGCGATCTGGCCGGCGGCCGACGTGGTGTTCACCACTCCGGAGGCCGCTGCAACCGACTTCCTCGCGGCCGTCTTCGGCGAGGGACCGGTGCTCGGTGAGTTCCAGGCCGGCGATCAGCGCAGCGGCGAGTTCGAGGTGTTCGCCTCGGTCGACGGCGCTGCAATCGGCGAGCCCCGCAGCCTGCTGCTGCTGCGCCAGCTCGGCCCGTCCAACGGCTGGTTCGTGCTCTCTGCGGTGAGCGACGTCGCGACGGTCACCACACCAGAACCGATGGTCGCCGTACCCGCGGCGCCGTTGACGGTGAAGGGGGTCGGCACCGGGTTCGAAGCGACGATCGTGGTGAGTGCGTTCGTCGTCGGCGATGCTGCCACCGAGTTCGACCGTGAAGTCACGATGGCCGGGAACCTTGGCGAGGCGTTGCCCTACACGGTGACACTCGACCTGACCACCGCGTCACCCGGTCAGCTCATCGTGCTGCTGGTGCGCGGCGGAACCGGTCTCGAGACCGACCCGGGCGACTTCGCTGCCGTCCCCGTCGTCATCGGCTGAGTGGCGTCACTCGGTGTACTCGACCTCCGTGTAGCCGGTGTCGATGTACTCGACGCCGCTGTCGTCGGCCACCTCGTTCACCGACTCGGAGTAGGCCGGCTCGTCGTAGCCGAGCGCCGGCTCGATGATCTCCGGCTCGAATGTCGCTGACTCGAAGGTCGCCGACTCGTAGGTCGCTGACTCGACGGTGTCCATCTCGACGACCTTCTCCTCGAACTCGACCGCGGGCGGCACGTCAACGTCGGTCTCGACGACCCCCGGCTCGAAGATGTCCGGCTCGACGACCTCCGGTTCGCCGAACTCGATCTCGACGACCTTCTCCTCGAGGACGACGGAGGGCGGCACGTCCACGTGCTTCTGCTGCACGGAATTGTCGTCCGGCTGCACCACCTGAGGCTGGTGCTCGGGCTCCACGACCTCCGGCCGGTAGTCGGGGGTCAACATGTCGAACGCCACGACGTCGTCGGCCACGATCGGCTCGTCGCGCAGGTCGAAGGTGACGCTGTCGCCGCCCGTCACCGGGTCGAAACCGGGGGCGACGAGCTTGCCCTCGTCGCTGAAGGTGACCCGGTTGACGTCGTCGCCTTCCGCATCGGTGCCCAGCTCCCACGTGCCCCCCACCTTGCCGGTGGCCGATGCGCCGCCGACGGCGAGCGTGCCCTCGAGGCTCTCGCCGAGGATGAGCTCCTCCCCCAACGGGCCGGTCGTGTACGCCACGCTCTGCGTCTGCTGCACCGACGCCACGGTCTGGCCGGCCACCTTGCCCACCGCGGTGTCGGTGCGCTGCAGCCCGACGGTGGTCTGCCCATCGACCTCACCGAACGAGAAGTCGGCCGACGACTTCGCCTCCACCTCTGCTGCGTCCATCCCGGGAGCAACTTCACCGATGCCCACACCGGCCGACACGTCGGGCCCCACGTTGACCCGGTATCCGTGCTCGCCCTTGTCCTCGTAGCCGGCGTGCGTGCCGCCCTTCAGGTCGATCCCGTCGACCTTGGCGCCGGCCATGGCCGAGTAGTTCAGCTTGAAGCCGTCGTCGGTCTTCACGTACGACGTGGCCTCCTCGGCGCTCACCATCACACCGTCGATCGGGATGGTGAGCTTGGCGGCGGTGCTCACCTCCTGCAGCTCGCCATCGGCGTCGACCGCAACCTTGCCCTTGAGCAGCGGCGCAGCGCCCCAGTCGATTCCCGCCTGCCCTTCCGCGCTCGCGCCCTTGGCGTCGTCCCAATCGCCCTTCAGCGAGGTGAGCGCGCCCTCGATCTTCACCGACATGTGCCCATCGCCGTCGTCGAGATCGATGTCCACCTTCGGCAGGCCCATCGCCGAGGTGACGAACCCCACCGGGTCGGCCTCGAAGTCGGCCTCGACCTTCGTCGCCACGTCGGCAGCGGTGCCGGCCACCCCCTCGACGACGTCGTCGAACACGTCGCCGGCGGCATCGCTGGCCGCGTCGAACGCATCGAACACCGCCGTGAGCGCGTCGGGATCTCCTTCGATCACACCTGCCGGCGCATCTGCTGCGACCGCAACCTCATCGTCGTCGTCGAACACACCCATGTCTCGTCCTCCTCGTCAACGCCGACATGGGCGCACAGGCCCCGGCACATGCAAGGTAGGCACGGTCGGTGCCGTGCCGCCATCGGGAGAATTCCCGGTTTTCGGCGATCGAGGCCGGCGGCCTCAGCCCAGCGTGAGCACGACGGCGCACACGACGGGCTCGGGCTTGCGACGGATCTTGCGCCACAGCTCGCCCACCTTGAACAACTTCACCATCAGCGAGTACTTGCCGGCGATCGCATCGCGCACGGGTTGCGCGTCGGCCCCCAGCAGCACGGCCGCGCTGGCCTCGACCACGGCCGAACCGTGCTTGACGGTGCCCTTCACGCTGCACGGTTGCAACGTCACCCTGGGGTTGTTGCGGATGCGCTTCACCTTGCCGGAGCCGTCTTCAGTGGTGAACCCGGCGGTGCCATCGGCCAGCGGGGCGATCCACACCGGCGACGACACGGCATCGCCGTTCTTGCGGAACGTGGTGATCAGAACGTACTTCTCGTCGGAGATGGACATCACTTCACGCTACCCAGCCGAGCACCGGGCTAGTTTCGGCGGGTGACCGACCGCACCACCGATCCCGCCACCGGCCTCAGCGCAGCCGAAGTGGCCGACCGTGTGGCACGCGGCCTCACCAACGCCATACCGGCAGCGCCGACACGCACCGTCAACCAGATCATCCGCGGCAACGTGTTCACGCCCATCAACGCCGTCGTCGGCATCCTTGCCGCGATGGTCATCGTGGCCGGCAGCCCCAAAGATGCACTGTTCGGGGGCGTCATCATCGCCAACAGCGTGATCGGTGTCGTGCAGGAGCTGCGGGCGAAGAAGGTGCTCGATCAGCTCAGCGTCATCAACGCCCCCAAGGCACAGGCCGTGCGCGAGGGGCAGGTGCTCGAGCTGCAGGTGCACGAGTTGGTGCAAGACGACGTGGTCGAACTGCGCGCCGGCGCGCAAGTGGTGGCCGACGGCACCATGCTCACCAGCGAGAACCTGGAGATCGACGAGTCGCTGCTCACCGGCGAGGCCGACCCTGTGGTCAAGTCGCACGGCGACGACGTGCTCAGCGGCAGCGCCGTGGTGGCCGGCACCGGCCGCATGGTGATCACCAAGGTCGGCGCCGAGAACTACGCGGTGAAGCTGGCAGAAGAGGCCCGCCGATTCACGCTGGTCAACTCCCCGCTGCGCAACGACGTCAACCGCATCGTCAAGTGGGTCGGCTACATGATCATCCCGGTCGGGCTGCTGCTGGCCAGCAGTCAGTTCTTCCGTCGCGACGAAGGGTGGCGCACATCGATCATCAGCACCGTTGCGGGCCTGGTGGGCATGGTGCCCGAGGGCCTGGTGCTGCTCACCAGCATGGCGTTCGCCGTCGGCGTGGTGCGCCTGGCCGGCCAGCGCTGCTTGGTGCAGGAGCTGCCCGCGATCGAGGTGCTCGCCCGAGTCGATGTGCTCTGCGCCGACAAGACGGGCACCATCACCGAGGGCGCGCTCGAAGTGTCCGGAGTGCAACCCTTCGACCACGAGGATGCAGCCGCGATCGATGCTGCTCTGGCAGCACTGGCGCAGCTCGACCCAGACCCGAACGCCACCTCGAGGGCACTCAACAACCACTTCGGCGAAGCCACCACCTGGGCAGTCACCGGGCGGGTGCCGTTCTCCTCGGGGCGCAAGTGGAGCGGGATGACCTTCGCCGAGCACGGCAGCTGGGTGCTCGGCGCGCCGGAGAACGTGCTCACCAGCGCCTACACCGGTGGCCTGCAGGAGCAGGTGGAGACCCACGCCGCACAGGGCCAACGAGTGCTGGTGCTGGCCACCACCGCTGCCACCTTCGCCGATGGCATCGAGCCCGCGTTGCCCGTGGTGCATCCGGTGGCGTTGGTGCTGCTGGAAGACATCGTGCGCGCCGACGCGCCCGCCACCCTGCAGTACTTCGCCGATCAAGGCGTGATCGTGAAGGTGATCAGCGGCGACAACAACGTCACCGTCGGCGCCGTTGCGCGGCGAGCGGGTTTGGCCGGGTGGGAGGACAACGTGAACGCCACCACCCTGCCCCCCGACGGCAGCGAGGCGTTCGCCGATGCCATCGAGAGCGGCACCGTCTTCGGTCGCGTCACCCCGCACCAGAAGCGGGCGATGGTGCAAGCCCTGCAGGCTCGTGGCCACACCGTGGCGATGACGGGCGACGGCGTCAACGATGTGCTCGCCCTGAAGGACAGCGACTGCGGCGTGGCCATGGCATCGGGCAGCGAGGCAACACGCGGTGTCGCCCAGCTGGTGCTGATGGACTCGAACTTCTCCGCGCTGCCAGCCGTGGTCGGCGAAGGCCGACGGGTCATCAACAACATCGAACGCGTCGCCAGCCTGTTCCTGGCCAAAACCACCTACTCGGTGATCCTCTCCATCCTCACCGGCGTCTTCGCGTTGGCCTACCCGCTACGCCCGATACACCTCTCCATCCTCAGCTGGTTCACCATCGGCGTGCCGTCGTTCTTCCTCGCTCTCGAGGCCAACGACCAGCGCGTCAGCGAGGGGTTCCTGCGGCGGGTGCTGGGAAAGGCCGTGCCGGCGGGTGTGGTGATCGCCGCGGCGACGATGGCCGTGTTCGCTCTCGCTCAGCTCGACACCTCCATCGACGCCGACCACGCCCGCACGGTGGCCGTGCTCGTTGCCGGTTCAGTCGCGCTGATGAACCTCTATCGCGTGGCGCGCCCGCTGAACCCGCTGCGCGCGGCGTTGGTCATCAGCATGATCAGCCTGTTCGCGGTTGCCTTCATGCTGCCCTGGAGCCGCGACCTGTTCGAGCTTCCTCTCACCGCCGCATGGGCGTACGGGGCGGCTGCTGCACTGATCGCCGTCTCGTGGCCGCTGCTGGAACTGGGCAGCCGCTTCGCTCAGCGCTGGCACCACCGCGACAGCTAGGGTGGCCGCCATGTCACACATCTATGACCTCACCATGCGGTCCATCACCGGAGAAGAGGTGAGCCTTGCCGACTTCCGCGGCAAGGTGCTCCTCATCGTCAACGTCGCGAGTGCTTGAGGCCTCACGCCTCAGTACGCAGGTCTGCGTACGCTCCACGAAGACAATGCAGCCGCCGGGTTCTCCGTGCTGGGCTTCCCGTGCAACCAGTTCGGCGCACAAGAACCCGGCACCGATGCCGAGATCCTCGAGTTCGCCACGTCGAAGTACGACGTCACCTTTCCGATGTTCTCCAAGATCGAGGTCAACGGCGACAACGCATGCGAGCTGTACACCTGGCTGAGAGGCCAACAGGGCGACGGCGCCGACATCTCGTGGAACTTCGAGAAGTTCCTCGTCGATCGCGACGGCAACGTGGTGCAGCGCTACAACCCGATGGTCACGCCGGCCGACATCGCGCCCGACATCGCAAAACTGCTCTGACGCACCGATAGTCTCCGCTCGAACGGCTTCCCCCCGGATCACGCTCTCCTCACTTCGGAGGAACCCATGCCGTTCGTCACCCGTGTTCGCGTGCCACGCCGCGCACAACCGGCCCTTCGCCTGCAATCCGGCGACCACCAGTGGAGCATCTGCTACCCCGACCCCGACGACCCCATCGTCATCGCCGGCTTCGGCGAGGCAGCCATGTTGGCCACCGCCGTGCTCGATCTCGAGGTGCACCGCGAGGTGCTCGTGCTCCTCGATCCGCGCCGGCACGTGACCGCACTGCTCCTCGACCCACCCGCCGAGGTCGGCCTGCTGGTCGGCATGGCCGCGCCACCCGGCGTGGAGGCACCGTTCTGCCAGACGATGTGCATCGTGGTGCAACCCCACGTTCCCACGGGCCCGCCCACCGAGCAGGATCGGCGTGGGTACCACGCGCTGCGCCGCGCGCACATGGCCCAGGGCCTGCTGCTGCTCGATGTCATCCTCACCAATGGCGACACGGTGCGCAGCCTGGCGATCGGCTGCGACCCCGACCCGGTGTGGTTCGACGAGTTCGATCCGCTGCCACAACACGATGTGGCCGAGCACGACCCCGTCATCGACCCGGCAGCTTGACAGGTCGCGACGCCCGCTCGTGATCCCGGCGAGCACCGCCTACGCTCGCCGGTCATGACCACCATCTCCGTCGTCACCGGCGCCAACAGCGGCATCGGCCGCGCCACCGCCATTCACCTCGCCGCGCAGGGGCACGTCGTCTTCGGCACCGTGCGCAGCCTCGACAAGGCCGGCAAGTTGCTGGCGATGGCCACCGCAGCGGGCGTCGACATCAACCTGGTCGAGCTCGACGTCGCCTCCGACGAGTCGGTGCGCGACGGTTTCGCCGACATCTTGAGGGCAACCGACGGCGTCGTCGACGTCCTCGTCAACAACGCCGGCGTCGGCGGTAACGCGGTCGTCGAGGAGTGCCCGCCCAGCGTGCACCTGGAGGTGATGAACGTCAACCTGTGTGGCGCGGTGCGCTGCCTGCAGCAGGTGCTGCCGGGCATGCGTCAACGTGGCCACGGCACCATCATCAACGTCACCTCGGTGGTGGGGCGGTTGGCGGCGCTCGCGCAGAGCCCGTACGTGGCGTCGAAGTGGGCGCTGGAAGGGCTGAGCGAAGAGCTCGCGCAGGAGGTCGCGCCGTTCGGCGTGCGAGTGGTCATCATCGAGCCCGGCATCACCAAGAGCGCGATCTTCGCCAAGAACCTCGACATGCCCAACGACACCGGCGCCTACGACGATGCGTACCGGCGCATGTTCCAGATGTATGCGGCCGGGCTGGCGCACGCCACCGACCCGTTCGAGGTGGGCAAGCTCATCCACCACGTGATCACCACCGACCGGCCGCAACTGCGGTACGCGGTCAGCTGGGGCGCAAAGGAGCTGATCGACGGGCGGGCGGCCATCACCGACGAGCAGTGGACGGCGCTCGGCGCAGCGGCCGACGACGACGCCTACTACGCCGGCTTCCGCGCTGCCTTCGGCCTCGACCTCACCGACCTGGGCTGACAGCCCCGCCCACCGACGCCCCGCCCAGCTCAGCTCAGCTCAGCTCAGCTCAGCTCAGGGAGCGAGCGCAGGGCGGTGCAGCACGGCGTGCGTGGGGGTGAACACGACGGCGTCGCCTTCGGCTGCGGCGGTGCCGTCGAGAATCAGGCTGTACTCGCCCGCCAGCGGGTGCGGGAAGACCATCGTGACCCCAGGTCGCGCCTCGATGTTCGCCCGCGTGGAACGGCCCACCGTGGCGTGCAGCATGCCGTCGCGAACATCGGTGGGCACCGCCAGCGAGTGTGCACGCAGGCCGTCGCCGACCGTCACCAGGTAGCCCCAGGGGTAGGCGGCCAGCGTGGCAGCCAACTCGCTCAGCTCGACGGGAATGCTCATGCGCGAACCGTGCTCATCAGTAGA
>Ga0073903_10002002_pt1 | contig 10538 bp, 4 predicted proteins | sample KloWWTKNB14_bulk_FD_66665 | JGI IMG/M metagenome (GOLD analysis project Ga0073903, IMG submission 66665) | Active sludge microbial communities from Klosterneuburg, Austria, studying microevolution and ecology of nitrifiers - Klosterneuburg... | ecosystem: Engineered > WWTP > Aerobic digester >... | reverse complement strand
ATTACAATTTGTCTGATTTTGTCCGAGCATTGTCACGCCATTATTATTTGTGTATGGATCGGTTCCACTGTTTGTATAAACTATTAAATTATTATTTGCAACCAATGTCATTCTCACTGACAGGTCACGCTCATACACCTGATTCACTCTGTTAATTGCAGTTACAATTCCTGCCAGTCCAAGCGCTACAGTACCACCATGAAACGCCGTGTATTCACCTGTCGCTGCACATGCAAGACGATAAGTCCTTAACTGTTGTCCGGTCATATCAGAATTGTGACTGTTTATAAGCTCAGTGTTTTCTGTTACTTCAGTCACCAAACATTCAAATGTTTGATTACTAAAGTAATCCGATTTAAAGTAGCTGATGTAATTTTCAGTATTATCCATACTCAAAGGATCGATAAAATAGTCTCCGTTTGGTGTCAGTACCATTGCATGAAAACCAAATGCAGTGAAATCAATTTTACCTAGTGCATAAGGATCATCAATTCCTTTTACATTATAAGTCTTCATATCCGGATACTGATCTGCAAGTCCCTGCTCCATCATGGAATATTCCGTTACATAGAATTTTGACATTCCACCATCAGGATGCGGTAACTCGATTATCAATGGAGATGCAACTGCTCTGTCCGTAAATTCAAACGGAGCTGCTGTCATTATATTTCTGAATGAATTAAGATTTAAATTCAGGTATCTGTATTTCTGAGGTATTACTTTTGTAATGTCATTAATTACTATGTCCGCTTTGTCTGTCCAGACTGAATTCGATACAGAATTGTCCTGCTGGGCAAAGACAGATTTTGTGTCTGTAGATATTCCATTTTCACTTATACTTAAATTGAATAAGCTGAAAACGAGAATTCCCATAAAAATAAGTTTTCTAATTGGTCTCATTTTTTGATTAGTTAATTGGTTTATGAAAAAACATTTTTGAAATTTTTTTTAGATAAGTATAAGTATGAAAAATTAATATTGGGTCTTTGAAGTGTATACTATTAAAAACTTTTGATTACATTATAGTAATTTAATTTTTAAAAAAAAATTTAATTTGTTATGTGTTATAATTTTAATCTTGTTCTAAAAGAATTTTAGATTTATTTACTATTAGTTTGAGAAATAAAAAAAGCCGTGAAGAAAATTCCCCACGGCTTTTTGATTTTTTATTTTTACTTAATTTTCTCCGGGACCTTTTCCGCTATTATATTGAGGAGCGGAGTTTATCGGTGGAGTTTGATTATTTATTTTAGGTTTTACTTTATCTTTGTTATTTTGTATTTCTGATTGTCTTTTTTTCAATACTTCATTCAGCTCAGTTGAATTCTTTTTATTTTCTGTAACTGAATTATTATTAAATTTGCCTGACTTTAAATGAAGTTCATATTTAGCTTTGGCTTCCTCATTTTCAAATACAGGTGCCGATTCTTCTACCGGTGGCAATGGCTCTGCTCCCGGTGGCTTTGAGACTGTAATAAAATTATTAGCATTGTTATCAGCATATGCATAATCAGTAATGTCAACAAACAGATCTCCATTTAAATCTCCGATTACATAACCAACAGTAAAATTAGAAACCTGATTGTCTATAATTGCCAGATCAGCTATATCTATAATACCGTCATAATTACAATCACCGCTGAATACACCTCTATAAAATGGCAACAGACTTACAATTGCCTGATTGTTACCATATGCCTGTCCATCAGGAGTAACAAAATTAAAATGAGTATTTGATCCTCTTGAATAACCTGTACCGGTATTACTCCATGTCTCAAGACTGTTTCTGTGTTTTACTACTTTGTAATAATTACCATTTAATGCTTTTTCGAATAACAGATTTAAAACAGCAGAGCTATTTGTAACAGCTAATGCAGAATCTACTGCAATGTTAGGAAAATCAGTTCTGTGAAGATATACTCTTACTGTATCCTGCAATCTCCAGAAAGGAGTATTCGGAATGAACATAGCTTCATTTACCAGACCAACGGAATTAATTACTGCAGTAGGCAGAGATTGAACACAAATATTATCTACATACAAATTATTACCAAAACCGCTCTTTGCTCTTAGTCTGATCTTATTTGTTCCGACAGGAAGTGCATATATCTTTGACGCCCACTGTGAAGATGTTGGTGTAAAAGCTGATGTGGTAGGCGGAGCTGTAGTTAACTCTCCGGTGCCGTCACCATTTCCTGTCAAAGTTGCCAGTACTGTATAACTACTGCCAAAATTAGTTGATGATTCTACCACTAAAGTATCAGGACCAAATGCCGGAGAATATGCAGCATATGCTTCATCAAATGTCAGATAACTTCCTGCCGCAACAGGAGCAAAACTTTTTGATAAAAGTGACTGAACCGGTCCTACACCTGCATTATAAAAGTCAAACTTTGCTGACCCGTTTCCGCTTCCGTATGCTGATACATTATTTCTTGACCATCGTAAAGTTCCGGCAAAGTCTATATCAATATCATCAGGCGGGAACATAGCACCAGAAAAATCTTCACACGGAACAGCTGATAAAGTTGAGTTAACAGTTACCGATACAGTTCTCTTATGTACCGGAGTTCCATTTGTTCCTGATCCTGTGACAGTTACCGTATATACTCCGGGAGTTACAGTTCCGATAGTCCTGATCCGCATATCTGCAGTTTTTGGATAAGGAGAGCTTAAAGTATTTCCTTCCGGAAAATCCGCGATTAAACTTCCGGAACCCGGTGTTGGAGTAATTGAAGTCTGAAATACAACAATATCTGTATATAATTTTACTGCGGGTACATTAACATCAATATATCTGAAGTCATTGGTTGTGTAGATTGTTGTTTCTGTTGGTGACACCGTCATAGCATAATCAGGAAAATAAGCACCGACATTTTTATAAGTACCGGCTCTTCCATCATACCATACTGAAAATGATGTCTTTGGATTTGCAGTCATTCCATCATAGTCTCCTCTGTAACAGTTTGTATTCGGTGCACAGGCTGGTGATGGATAAGTCCATGATGCAGTTGTTAATTTTTGATTTGGCGCAAAGGTAGTTCCGCCGTTATCTGTATACGTTCCATATACATTTACTGCATATGCAGCAGGATTTTCTCTGGTATCATACCATTTTATATAAAGTCTTCCGGTTTCTTTTTCACACCATATCGCAGGAAACCACTGATCGCTTAACTGCGGATTTGCATTATCATTTACAGTGATCCTGCTTGACCAGGTTAAACCCTGATTATCTGAATACTGTAAAATAATATCAGGTTTGTTTCCGTTACCGGCAGGTACGTTTGATGCATATACTAAATAAAGTCTGCCTCTGTTTGGACCATAGCTATTATCCATAGCTATCATTGGATAAGGTCTGGTTCTTCCGTTATTTATAACAAGCCTTCCGGCAGTATTTAAAGTACCAACATAACCGGCTACTGTCAGGCTTGACCTTACTGCAAAAGTAGCTCCGCCGTCAAGAGATCTGTGAAAAGTATATGTTACGTTGGAAGATGTACCTGTATTAGTAACATACATTACACATCCACCCTGAGTCGTACCGTTTGGACCGACTGCTATCATGACACCAGGTATTGTATTGCTTGGTGAATATGTAGTTGTCCATGTTGCATTACCATTAATACTTCTGGAAAAATTACCGGGAGTAATAGCTGCATATAAATAATTCTTGTAAGGACCATTTGTCTGATCTGCTGCCAGTGTGTTTCTGTCATTTCCGTTTACAGAAAGTACAGGTGAACCATATGTCTGACCGCCGTTTGTAGATTTATAAACATACTGATTTGCCACACCTGATCCGTAATACAAATTACCCAGACTGTCAAAAGCTGACCAGGGGTCACAGCATGTAGACGCATGATAAGCAGGATTACTAGATGTCCAGTCATGTCCGTTGGTAGTATAATAAGCATTCTGACCGCCGCCGCCATTTACTCCAAACTGCATATTCATCGGATTTCTTGGATTTGAAACAAGCATCTGTTCGGCATTGTCAGTACCGATCTCAAAATTGTCAAAACCTGTTCCGTCTGTAATTACATCCAGCACATCATCATTTTCCGTCATATGCATTCTGGATTCAGAAGTTGGTCTGTCAATGTACGGATCAGTTTCATCATAATCATAAAATTGTTCGGTGTGTTTTTGGAAATCAGTTTTTTCATTTCCCTGAAATACCTGCGTACCTGCTACCAAAATAAATACGGCAACTATTGCAGAGGTAATCCATGTTCGAAGAAAAGTCAACTTTTTCATGTAAGTTAGTTTAGTTTAAAAAAAATAATTTTTTTATTTATGAAATAGCAATTTAAAATATTTCTCAAAGCTTCAAATAATTAAAACAAAAGTTCTTCAGGATATTAAAAGAATACCCAATTATCTACTGGGAAATTAATTTCGGTGCTTTAATTATGTGGGATTAGATATGATGTTTAAAAAAGTATTTTTTTACTTTTTTTTCAAGTCAGTTTTATAAACCCATTCAATACATTTTCAAAGAAAAATTCAGACTTGTATCTCTCAATATATTATCAAAAAAAAAGCCGTGAAGAAAATTCTCCACGGCTTTTTGTATTAATATTTTAAATGTTTATTTACTTTGTCCGAAAGATGATCCTGATTTAACAGAATTTTCTCTGACATTCGATTTTACTTCATTTGTTTTTCTGACAGGTGCTGTTCTGTTCTGATCTCTTTCTTTTCTTAATCTCAGAACTTCATTCAGCTCATATTCGGATTTCTGATTTTTATTAACTTCTTCAGAAAGTCCTTTTTCTCTCATTATTTTAAGATGCATTTCGTATTTGGTTTTTTCAGCTTCTGTTGTAAATACAGGATTATCATTATTTACAGTTTCAGGTGCCGGTGATGCTCCCGGAGGTGTTTGCTTTGTGACAATATTAAATGCATTGTTATCAGCAAGTGCATAGTCAGTCAGATCTGCAAAATTATCTCCGTTAAGATCTGAGATCACATATCCTGCTGCAAAATTAAATGCATCATTATCAATTGTCGCAAGATCACTTAAATCTATAACACCATCTTTGTTTACATCACCTCCATACAATCCATAATATGGTGCAGGATCTATAAATGCCTGATTATTATTATATGCCTGATTTACCGGGTTAATGAAATTGAAATTTATAGAAGATCCACGGGTATATGATACTCCGCCTGCTTTACTCCATGTCTCGAGACTGTTCCTGTGTTTTATTTCTAAATAATAAGTTCCTGTAAGTGCTCTTGTAAACGGTGATAAAGCTACAGCATTTGTATTAAGATAGGAAGTTGCAGAATCTACTATTATATTTGGAAAATCAGTTCTGTGAAGATATGCTCTCACAGTGTCAGGGATTGTCTGTGGAAATGGTAATGCTCTGTAAAATCCTTCAGGTACTAAACCAATATTTGAAGTAGTGGATGGTGCCGGAAAGCTTTGCACACAGACGTTATCCAGATAAAGATTATTTCCAAAGCCGCTTTCTGCTCTCAGTCTGACTCTGTTGGTTCCTGCAGGCAATGAATAAATTTTTGATGCCCATTGTGAAGCAGTAGGAACAAAACTGTTTGTAGTTGCAGGAGCTGTATTCAGCTCACCGCCCGAAGGAAATAGTCCCTGCAAAACTGCTAGAGTTGTATAAGAAGAACCGCCGTTTACTGATGATTCTACGACTAATGTATCTGGACCTGGGAAACCTGCGCTGTATGGAGCATAAGCTTCATCAAATGTCAGATAATATCCTGTAGGTACAGCTTCAAAATCTGTAATAAGTGACTGTGGTGTTCTTACGTTATCACTAAAGAAATCGTACTTTGCAGAACCGCTTCCCACTCCGTAAGCACTTGCAGCACTTCTCGTCCAGTATTGAGTACCTGAAAAATTCAGATGAAAATATTTTGGGGTAAATGCCGAACTTGTAAAATCTTCACAGCCTGTGCATGGATTCTTTGGCAATAATTCGATCTTTGCAGTATAAGCCTGATATTGGAATCCGCCAAGTCTGTTATCCATCCATAGCGGCCATATTCTCTGATTACCATTTACAGAATTTCCTTCTACCAAAGAAGATGTCAGTCCGATATAATCACCCTGATATCCGCCGGCTACTCCCGATAAAGCAAGGGATGTTGGTCTGAATCTTGCATCAGATACTTTTAAATCTGACCATGTAGACCCTCCGTCCATAGATCTGGACATAAATACTTCAGCAGTGTCAGTATTTGTAGTTCCGCGGTTGTCATAATATACTACGTTCACACCGCCTGATTCATCGACTCTTACGACAGGAAACCACTGTGACTTTCCGTTGTTCAAAGCATCCTGATTTACTTTGATTCCGGCTGACCATGTAGTTCCGCCGTCTGAAGATCTGTGAATCACTATGTCTGCATCAGTTCCTGCCGGTGCTAAATTTTTCTGTGAAACAACAATGTAGATCCATCCTGCTCTTGGTCCGCAGGTTCTGTCCACATCAATTCTCGGGAAACTGTTTACTCTGATATTAGTGGAAAGTAAATTTCCTCTGATACCATTCATATCAAAAATATTGTTATTAACTATTGTCCAGTTGACTCCGCCGTTAGTTGATTTTGCAAATCCTGCATAGTCTTCTGTAAATGAACCACTGGTAGTAGGCTGTGCCCAGCAAACGTAAACTTCACCATTTGGTCCGGTTCGGAGATCCACTCCCTGTGAATAATGACCTGCTGGAGGAACGTTAATGTCTGTTGCAGCTGACCAGCTGACTCCGCCGTTTGTTGTATATGAGAATGCTATTGGTGGTGATGCAGCATTGAATCTTGACCAGGCAGTATAAGATCTTCCGTAATACGGACTCGTCGGAGAATCATCGGTTGTAGTAAGATTTTTATCCTGTGAACCTGTTGTGATAGTTACATCATTAGACCAGTTCAGTCCGTTGTTTGTTGAAAAATTTGCTTTGATACCGCCGCCAAGATGGGAAATGATAAATCTTCCGTCTTTGTCGATCGTAATTCCGGGATCACCTCCGTGACCGGATAAAATTGTTCCGACAGTATTTTTCATTGTATCACTTCCAAACCATGTAGTACCACCATCAGTAGTAACATAAGCTCCTTCGGAAATGAATAACGGACCTCCAGCATTACTGATAGCATTGGATGAACCGTACATTATCAGCGGATTACCGGGATGTCTTGTTATTATCACTTCAGTCTGATAACTGAAAGGTGACGTTCTTGGCAAAACTCTGAAGTTCGGATTTACAACAAGTACACCGTTTGGTGTGTTATTGTACATCGGTTGATTGTTTGGAACAAAATCATTGTATTCCATTGGTAAAGGTGCAGATATTCTGTTACCCGGGTCTAATGCACCGGTCATTCTTGTATCCTGACTCCATTTTTCAGGTTTGCTGTCCTGTGATTGTCCGGTAAAAAAATAGAAACCTAAAACGATCAGGGGAATTGTGAGGAACAATTTTTTCATGAATTTTCCTTTCGGGAAAGTTTAATTAAATTATTTATATTACTTAGGTTTAGGAAAAATAAAAAAGCAAAATCGCTTTTTTAATGCAAGTCAAATTTATTGATTCACAGGTCAGTTAACGTTTCTTACCGACACAAAATTTTACGTCAAAAAATTTTATTCCATATTTTTTCTGATTAAATTTTCAAAATTAAAATTTAAAAATTTAAAATTTAAAATTGAATTAATGATACTGTTTCAATAAATTGATTTTCATAAAAAACTTATGCCGCGAAAATTTATTCTGTCATCCATTTTAATTTTTTGTTCTGTATTCTTAATTTCAGAATTATCTGTATCACAGGATTACTGGATCAGACAGCAGACACCTACTACCAAACGTCTCACAAATTGTTTTTTCATAAATAATAATACAGGCTGGGTAACCGGTGATTCAGGTCTCGTTATGAAAAGTACTGACTCAGGTGTAAGCTGGCAGCTTCAAAACTCAAATACTTTTCACGATATTTTTTCAGTTCATTTTATAAATGACAGACTCGGATGGGCTACTGCCTGGGTTTTCAATCCCCTGCCTGATGAGTTTCCCGGTACTTTACTTCTTAAGACTATTAACGGAGGAATTAACTGGACTTCGCAAATGTATGCTGACACGAATTCTTATTACGGATCTTTATTTTACCTCGACTCTCTGAATGGATTTCTCGGAGGTATCCCGCAGTTTATTGTTTACACTACTGATAATGGAGTCTCCTGGAATGACGCTGTTTCAGATTCCATCGGCTTTAACGGCTTCCCGGTAACTTTCATTACCTTTCTGAATGCAGATACCGGATATGCATCCGGCGGTGTGCAGGACATTGCCGGTCTCGTCTGGAAGACTGTGAATAATGGGAGGAACTGGTCCCCTACTGCTGTCGGACCGGATCCAATTAATGATATTTATTTTTTTTCGGCTGATACATCTATCGGACTTTCAGGTGATTTCAAATTCGGTGCAAGCTTTTACCGGACAAATAATGACTGGCTGAATTCATTTAATGTGAATCTAGGCTACATCGGAATGGCGCAGTCTATCGATTTCAGGATTAGAAATGACGGATGGATAACTATCGGGTATTTGAGTAAACTTTTCAGATCTACAAACGCCGGAGATAACTGGGTGAAAATGGATATTCCTGATTCATCTGCGATCTTTGATATTCAGTTTATTGACTCTGCTTACGGATGGTGTGTCGGTGATCATGGCGCAGTTTATAAATATGATATTATGACCTCTGTAAATTCGAATGAAATTTCGAATGAAATTAATTCATTTAATTTATTTCAAAATTTTCCAAATCCATTTAATCCTGTCACAAAGATCAGTTATGAATTACAAAATACTGATAACGGAATAGTTACTCTAAAGGTCTTTGATGTTTTGGGAAATGAAATTGCGACTTTGGTAAATGAAAAACAAACTCCAGGCAGGTACAATGTGACTTTCGACGGCACAGGACTTTCAAGCGGTGTTTACTTTTACAGACTTTCTTTAAATGGAAATTTCATTTCGGGAAAGACTATGATGATGCTTAAATAAATTTCCGGCCCGCTCAGGTTTTCAAAGTTTAGAGTTGAAGTGAATCAGGATGAAATAATTTACTGCGATACTTTCAGCTTCTCTGCTAATTTCTCAGCCTGCCCCCTCAGCTCATTTACCGCAGTAGTTTCCCAAATTTCACCTTTCAGATTTGATCCTATTGTGAATAAATTTTTATGAGAATTACCTTCGGAATTTATGATCTGAAATGTATCTGTTTCAGTTTTAATACCAAGCTTTAAATTGTCCTGAGATATAATTCCTTTTACTAGACAGTTCTTTAAAAAACTCTTCTCAAGATTCATCAGATCAGTTTCAGGTCCGGTACAGTTTATTACCCGGGATACATTTAATGATCGGACTTCATTTTCTTTTTTGTCGAAATATTCTACAGTTATATAATTTTCATTTTCTGTGAAATCAATTATTTTACCTGAATTAATATGCAGCTTTCCGTCAATCCGTAATTTCTGAATTTTATCGTGGGTATGTAATGGGATTCTGTGTCTCGCAACACCCCATAAATGACGTAATCTTGACATGAATAATTTTTTATCCGCGTCAGAAAAAGATTTCCAGATCTTTTGAGTGAAAGGTCTCAGTGAATCGATTACCGGTTCTGCAGATACACCGTATTCCCTTACTGCTTTTATATGTTTGTTCACAAGTTTTAGCAATTCATAAAGTCCGGCATTCTCATCTAATTCTTCAGTTAATTTTGTGTATTTCAAACCATTATGTCTGTGCGGCAGAATGTTAAATCCATTTGGCGAGATGGAAAATATCTCACCTTTAAATCCTTGTTCTAACAAACCAAGCACAGTGTCCACCATAGTCAGTCCATTCCCGATTATTAATACAGGCAGATCATTATTTAATTCTTTTACAGAATCAATTTTCCAGGGATTTCGAAAATAATTTTTACTCTGATAAAATTCCTTATTTTTAATTGCCGGATTTCTCGGAATATTATTACCCGTAGTGATCACACAATAATCCAACAGAAGAATTGAATTGTCATCTAAAGTTATTGAAACAGAATTGTCTGTAACGTCAAGATCAACTACAAGTTTATTTATAACTGTAATTTTTATGTGTTTTGATTCGGCTGACTCTACTGCATTTTTCCATATCTCCAGAAGATATTCTCCATAATGCTCTCTCGGTAAAAATGAATTTGCAATTAGATTTCTATCTTTATCTGCATAATCCTTTCTTGAAGTGACCCAGTCAAGAAAGTGATCCGGCTTATCAGGATAAGCGCTCATTTTTCCTGTTATGACATTGAGAATGTGCTTACCTGAATATGGGCGGTATGCAATTCCTTTATTTAAAGTTTCACTTTCGTTTATAAGTATAATTTCTACCGGAGCATTTGATTTTTCGATGAGTTGAACGGCTGACATTGTACCTGAAAACCCGCCGCCAATAATTCCAATTTTTTTCATTTAAAAAAAGTATAAGTATTTTTTTTGACTG
>Ga0073903_10002001_pt1 | contig 10538 bp, 8 predicted proteins | sample KloWWTKNB14_bulk_FD_66665 | JGI IMG/M metagenome (GOLD analysis project Ga0073903, IMG submission 66665) | Active sludge microbial communities from Klosterneuburg, Austria, studying microevolution and ecology of nitrifiers - Klosterneuburg... | ecosystem: Engineered > WWTP > Aerobic digester >... | reverse complement strand
CCGTCGAGCCCGAGCAATCACCTGTCCCGAAGGCCAGGAAGTCGCGCACACCGGCGATGCCCCTGAGCGAGCAGCTGCGCACGCTCGACGCCGAGGCCGAGGCCGCGTGGCAGTCTGGCGATTACGCCGGCGCCGAGGCCCGCTTCCGGCAGATCGTCGCGCTGTCGCCGGGCAGTCGCGCGGCCGACCTCAGTTATGGCGACCTATTCACGCTCGCCCGCCAGCGCTCCGGCCCCGAGCAGGAGAAGGCGCTGTGGCGCGAGTACCTGGCCGCCTTCCCGCGCGGCCGCTACGCCGACGACGCCCGCGCCGGCCTGTGCCGCCGCGGCGAGCCGGAGGAGCGCCCCGCGTGCTGGCAGCAATACCTGACCGACTTCCCGGCCGGCGTGCACCGCTCGCAGGCGAGTCGCGCCCTCGACGATCCATGAGCTCGTTGCGCACACTCCTCTTCACCTGCTCTTTGAGCCAGGTCGGCTGCGCGCCGATCATCTACGAGCTCGTCGACCACGAGCATGGCAGCACCGGCGAGCCCTCGACCACCGACCGCGAGCCGACCAGCTCCGGGGGCGAGCCGCCGGAGCCGACCTGCATGGATAAGCAGTGGAACGGCGAGGAGAGCGACATCGACTGCGGCGGCCCATGCCCGCCGTGCGGCCCGGGCCAGCGCTGCGAGGGGCCGCTCGACTGCTTCGACCAGGTCTGCGACGCCGGCAAGTGCGTCCCCGGCGACTGCCAGGCCACCGGCGAATGCCCGCCGCCCGGCCCCTGCGAGCACTGGGAGTGCGACCCCGGGACCGGGTGCGTGCCGGTGCTCGCGGACGACGGTACACCCTGCGAGTCCGAAGATCTGTGCACCTTCGCGGGCCTGTGCAAACAGGGCGAGTGTCTGGGCCCGACCGTCGACTGCAGTATCTTCGACGGCCCCTGTCACGCGAGCCAGTGCAACCCCGACTCGGGCAAGTGCGAGATCGAGGCGACCCACGAGGGTGAGCCCTGCGACGACGGCCTGACCTGCACCGTCGGCGACACCTGCCTGCAAGGCGTGTGCATCGCCGAGATGCCGCCGTTCGCCCCGCTGCTGCTGACCGACTTCAGCGTGGCCGACGGCTGGTCCGTCGAGCCGCCGTGGGAGATCGGCCCCGCGATCCCCTCCAAGTGCGCCGAGAAGCTCGCCGACGACCCCTTCGAGGACCACTCGCCGGGCTTCGACGGGATGCTCGCCGGCGCATTGATCGGCGCTTGTCTGCCGCTCGGCCCCTTCCCGACCGGCTGCCTCACCAGCCCGCCGATCGACGTCAAGGAGTTCCCCGCCGAGCTCTGGCTGCGCTACTGGAGCGTGCTCAACACCGCGGGCCTGCCGATGGACTCCCGCATCGAGGTCTTCGACGGCAAGATCCAGGGCTGGACCTCGCTGATGAAGTTCAACGAGTTCACGGCCGAGCAGGGCTGGACCGAGCACAGTTACGAGCTCACCCCGTACGTCGGCCCGGGCCTGCGCATCCGCTTCTGTCACAGCGCGATGGGCCCGGGCCCCGCGGTCGGCGGCTGGAGCCTCGACGACCTCAGCGTCGGCCCACTGGTCTGCGACGGAAACAATTTTTAACAGAGCCTGTAATCGGGCCCGGCCTCGCGGCACTCACCGATGAACCTCAACCGAGCCATCAAGGAGTGCCCCCCGTGCCCACAAAGATCTTTCAGCGTCTCAGCCGCCTGACCTTCGGCGCCGCCTTCATCGCGCTGCTGCTGCCCGCCTGCGACCTCAACATCAACGTCGAGAACGAGAACAAGCAGGGCGGCGACTGCGGCTGTGACGACGACGACAACGACAAGCCCGACGACGACAACGACAAGCCCGACGAGGGCTGCGACGACGGCGAGGACCCCAACCATCCGCCCGGGGACGAATGTAAGGCCGCCTACCTCGGCTGCCTCGAGCAGACCGGGGACCCCGCCAAGTGTGAGCCGCTGCTCGAGCAGTGCATGCAGCCGCCGCCCCCACCCGACGACTGTGCGAGCGACTTCAACCTGTGCATCGAGAAGGGCGGCTCCAAGGACGAGTGTGCCCCGCTGCTCGACCAGTGCCAGCCGCCGCCACCGCCCGACGACTGCGGCTACGCCTACAAGCAGTGCCTCAGCGAGGGCTACTCCGAGGAGAAGTGCGCCCCGCTGCTCGACCAATGCCAGCCGCCCCCGCCGCCCGACGCGTGCGAGCAGGCCTTCTACGAGTGCCTCGACCAGGGCGGCACCAAGGAGAAGTGCGCCCCGCTGCTCGACCAGTGCCAGCCACCCCCGCCGCCCGACGACTGCGGCATCGCCTTCGAGCAGTGCCTGGCCGAGGGTCAGCCCGAGGAGAAGTGCGCCCCGCTGCTCGACCAGTGCCAGCCGCCGCCACCGCCGATGAACGAGTGCGAGCAGGCCTTCAATCAGTGCCTCGCGGACGGCGGCACCAAGGACGAGTGCGCCCCGCTGCTGCTCGAGTGCGGCGGTGAGCCGCAGCCCGAGCCGCCCCCGGTTTGTCAAGCGCAGTATGACGACTGCATCGCCCAGGGTCAGCCGAAGGAGCTCTGCGCCGAGGCGTTGAACCTCTGCTGCGACCAGCAGCCCTGAGCAACTCGCAGGCGCCGACGCTCGCAGATCGCCGGCGTCGGCGCTATACACGGCAGCGACGTGGTGCTCGCATCGACGATCGCGCTCGCCCTGCTGGCACGGACCCCGGCCCCCACGGACCCCTCCGACGGGCCGGCCGCATCACCTGTCCGTGAGACCAGGATCTCGACCGCGATCCTCCGCGCCGACGGCTTCGATCGCGGCGATCTCGAGCGAGCGATCCGCTTGCGACTGCCGGGCTTGACCCTGGTCGAGGTCGGCAGCGACGCCCCCGCCGTCGACGACGGCTCGCTGCGCGCCTTCATCGAGCTGCGTCGCGTCAGCCCCACGCAGCTCGATCTCACCCTGATCCTCGCCGACGGCCGCGCTTACCTGCGTGCCCTCGAGGTCGACGCCGACGCCCCCGCGCGCCCGGCCGCCAGCGCCCTCGCCAACCTGATCGCCGCGATCGAGGACGACACCGTCGCCCCCGACAAGAGCGACGTCCCGCTGCCGCCCGCGCTGATCGTCCGCGAACCACCCGCACCCGAACCGGTCCCAGCGGTCCTCTGCCCCGAGGCCCCGACCCAGCCGACACCACCCCCACCACCACCCCCACGCTGGGAGCTGGGCCCGGTCCTTCGCGCCGGCGCGAGCCTCGGCGTGTCCCCGCTGCACGGCCTGCGCGCCGCCGGTGGCGCCCTCGGTGTGGCCGCGCGCGCCCCCTCGGGTCTGCTGCTCGTGCTCGACCTCCAGTACCTCGCGCGCGCCCTGCAGAACCTGCAAGTGCAGCGCCTTCGCGTCGCGCTCGGCGTCGGCTACGCGCTGCGTCGCGGCGCCTTCGAGCTGCCCGCCGCGCTGCTCGTCGGCGTCGAGCCCTGGCGCCTCACCGGCAATCAGGGCACCGTCCCGATCAGCTCCACCCTCGGCCCGCCACGCCCGCTGCTCGGCCTCGGCCTGCGCCTCACCCCGGGCCTGCGCGCCGCTCTCGGCAAGTCCGGCGCACACCTGCGCGCCGGCCTCAACCTCGAGCTGTGGGCCAGCGGCGTGGCCTCCTCGGGCCTGCGCCACCCCGAACTGCGCATCCCCCCCTCGGCCGTCAGCCTCGGCGGCCTCGAGCTAGGCCTCGGCCTCGAGCTCGGCATATGGTTCCCGGTCGGTCCAGCCCGCGCGCGCCGCCCCACAACCACCAGTGCTTCAGGACATGTCCCTCAGACCATGTCCCGGTAGCCTGCGACCCGGCATGACCGGCATGACGCTCCGCCCGCAGCTGGTCGTCGCGGCGCTGCTGCTGCTGCTGTGCCCGGCCGTCGCGCAGGCCGAGCTCCCGACCGGGCGCTGGCACCTGCTGGCGCACGAGGTCCCGCCGGTGCTCGCGCCTGGCATCGAGATCGAGGTGCCGGTCACGCTGCGCAACCGCAGCGGCGAGGTCTGGTCCGAGCTGCGCAGGGACCGACTCGCCTATCACTGGTTCGCCGCCGACGGCCGAATGGTCGAGCGCGACGGCCTGAGAACGACGTTGCCGAGCCCGCTGCCCACCGGCGAGTCGATCGAGCTGCGCGCCCGCCTGCGCACCCCGGACGCCCCCGGCGTCTACTATCTACAGTTCGAGCCGGTCCGCGAGCAACGCCGCTGGTGGGGTCCGACCGGCCTCGGTCGCGACGTGGTGATCCGCGTCGAGGTGCGCGCCACCGACGGCGACCTGGCCTGGTCGATCGAGCCGCCCGCCGAGCTCCCACCGCTGGCCGCCGGTCAGAAGCTCGAGGTCCCGCTGCGCCTGCGCAACACCGGCGGCGCGCCCTGGTCACCGCTCACCGACGACCACCTCAGCTACCACTGGGTCGATCGCGAGGGCCGCCGCAGCGAGGGCCTGCGCACCGACCTGCCCGGCTTCGTCGCCCCAGGTGCGGCCCTCGAGCTGCGCGCCCAGCTGCTCGCGCCGACCACCCCGGGCCCGCACACCCTCGTGTGGGAGCCGGTCCGCGAACACGTGCGCTGGTTCGGCCCACCCTCCGCCGGCCTCGCCGAAACCACAGTCGTCATCGGCCCCGTCCGCGACCGCTTCCTCCTCGACGTCGACGTGCCACCCGTCGCCGCCGATACCAGCACCGAGGCCCTCGCCATCGTCACCAACCTCGGCGACGACTGGCCCGACGACCACGGCCTCGCCCTCGGTTATCACTGGCTGCACCCCGACGGCCGCACGCTCGAGTTCGACGGCCTGCGCACCCCGCTCCCGGCGCTCGCCAGCGGTGAGGAGACCCTCGTCGCCGTCGCCCTGCGCGGCCCCGCCGAATCCGGCCCGCACCTGCTCGCGTGGGAGGCCGTGCGTGAGCACGTCGGCTGGTACCCGCCCGAGCAGCCCGCGCTCGCCACCGTCACCGTCACGCCGCCCGCGCTCGCCTGGTCGCTGCTCGCCGCCGAGTGGCCGTGGTCGGTCGCCGTCGGCCGCGAGCAGACCATGCGCGTGCGCGTGCGCAACAGCGGCACCGACCACCTGTCCCCGGAGACAGGTGACCGCCTCGGTTACCGCTGGCGCAGCGCCGACGGCGGCCTGCTCGGTGAGGAGGGCCTGCGCAGTGAGCTGCCGGGTCCGCTCGCGCCCGGCGAGAGCGCGAGCGTCGACCTTCGCATCGGCGGTCCGTCGCGACCCGGCGAATACCTGCTCGAGCTCGGCCTGGTGCGCGAGCACGTCGCCTGGGTCGCGCCGGCCCGCGACAGCAAGACCGTCACCCAGCCGGTCCAGGCTCGCCGCCGCAGCGACGCGATCCAGCTGGCCCTGATCGTCGCCAGCCTCGCGCTCCTGGTCGCGGCCCGACGCGGTCGACTGGGCCCGGCGGGCCTGCGCCGCGCCCCGGCGCTGTGGTCCTGGGCCGCCACCCTCGCGCTCGGCCTCAGCTTCACCGACCTCGCCGCGATCCCGCCCTGGCCCGGCGCCGTGGCGATCTCCGCCTCGCTCGCGTCCGTCCCCGCGATCCTCGTCCTGCTCGCGCCGGCCCGCCTGCGCCCGCTGCTCGCCGCCCTGCTCGCCGCCCTGCTCGCCGCCCTGCTGCTCGCCGACCTGCTGTACATGCAACTGCTCGGCAGCATCATCCCGATCCAGGCCGTGATCGGCGCGCATCAGGTTGGTGACATCGGCGCCAGCATCGCGGCGCTCGTCACCCCCGGCTACCTGTGGCTCGCAGCCCCGGTCCTCACCGGCCTGCTGCTCGCGCTCCTGTGGCCACCTGTCCCAAAGACCAGGCCACCACGCACCGCCGCGCTCGCCCTCATGCTGCTCGCACCGATCCCCGCGATCCTCGCCCTCACCGTGGCGATGACCGGCAGCCTCGGCACCCGCGTGTTCTCCGAGCAGCACAGCGTCGCCCGCCTCGGCGCGCTCGGAGCCCACGCCTTCGACCTGCTGCGGACCGGCCGCGAACGCCTGCTGCGCGGCCGCCTCGACGACGCCGGTCGCGCGGCCATCGAGCGCTGGTTCGCCGCCCGTCCCCCGCCGCCCACCGACGCCAACGCCGGCATCATCCGCGGCGCCAACCTCCTGATGATCCAGGCCGAGGCCATGCAAGGCTGGGTGATCGGCGCCACACACAACGGACAGGAGATCACGCCCTTCCTCAACAAGCTCCGCGAACGCGCCCTCGTCTACACCGCGCTCGCCGACGAGTCCGCCCAGGGCATGACCTCCGACGCCGAGTACGCCGCGCTCAATTCCCAGCTCCCGCTCGGCCAGGGCGCCGTCGCCTTCCTCCGCGCCGACAATCACTTCCACACCCTCGCCCACGCCCTGCACGACGCCGGCTACAGCACCCTCTCCGCCCATCCGTTCAAGAAGGGCTTCTGGAACCGGGCCCTGCTCCACCCGCGCTACGGCTTCGACCGCTCGCTGTTCAGCGAGGAGCTCGGCCCCGGCCCGGTGATCGGCTGGGGCCTCTCCGACGACGCCTTCTTTCAGCGCATGCTGCCCGAGCTCGCCGCGCTGCCGCGCCCGTTCTTCGCCTTCCTCGTCACCCTCAGCCTGCATCACCCCTACGACCACTTCCCCGACGCGCTCAAGCAGCTCGAGCTCGGCGCGCTCGAGGGCAGCGCGCTCGGCAACTACCTCCACGGCATGCACCACCTCGACGGTGCCCTGGCCCGCCTGTTCGCGGCGCTGGGCGAGCTCGGCCTCGCCGACACCACGATGGTGGCGATCTACGGCGACCACGACAGCCGCCTCCCGCTGAGCCCCGAGCTGCTCACCCTCGCCAACGCCGGCCCCTGGACCCTCGCCACGCCGATCCAGCAGGACCGGATCGCCGGACTGCTCGTGCTGCCTCGCGCGCAAGTGCACGGACAGGTCGACACCGTCGGCGGCCACATCGACCTCGCGCCGACCTACCTGCACTACCTCGGCGTCCCGGCTCCGCGCAGCTTCATCGGCCGGGCGCTGCTGCCCGGATCGACCGACCCTGGCTTCGCGGTGTTCTCCGACGGCTCGGCGATCGGTGAGGGCCACGCCTTCGCCACCGCCGGCCGCGGCGTCGGTCAGGACGGCGCCTGCTTCGAGCACCCGTCCTGGCGCCCCGCCCCGCTCGGCGAATGTCAGTCGCTGATCGACCGCGCCCAGACCACCCTGTCGATGTCCCGCGCCGTCGTCGACCATGACCTCGCGCGCCCGCTTGTAAGCCGGTGAAATCGCCGGGCACCCACCCGCGTGCTAGCGTCGATTCATGCTCACGGCTCGCCTCACACCCGCCTTGCTCGCCGCGCTGCTGCTCGCGTGCGGCCCGAAGTCTCCCGACAGCGCCGGCACCGAGTCGACAGGCGCAGCGAGTGAGACCGGCTCGCGCGAGACGACATCCTCAACGTCAACAACAACCACCACCGAGACCACCAGCGACGTCGCGACCACGACCTCCGGCGTGGACCCGCTCACCGGCACCGGCTCCCCGCCGAACCCGACGATGAGCGACGAGACCACCGGCACGACCACCGGCACGACCACCGGCACGACCGCCGTCGGCCCCTGCGTCGCCGACCCGGCCGCCGGGATCTGTACGGAGGGCTGTGATGCGTGGAACGACTGCTGTCAATGCGACGGTCAGGAGTTCTTCCCCGACCCGATGGCCTCGGAGTGCGTCCTTGCCATGGGCATCGTCACCGCGACCTGTCCGTGGAACGTCGACAACGTGTACCTGGACGACGAGCCGCTCCCCGGGCTGAACCCCGAGCAGTGCGCCGCCGCGGAGTCAGGCTGGTACCAGGAGCCGCTGAGCGGCGACATCGTCATTCATCTATGCGGCCAGTCCTGCGCCGACTACCTCGCGGGCAACTTTAAGCTCCTCAGGGGCGGCATGTACTGCGAGGCCGCGTGATCGCATGTGGACCGGCACCATCACCCTGCGCGACGTCGAGGCGCGCGACCTCCCGATCTTCTTCGCCCACCAGCAAGACCCCGAGGCGACGCGTTTGGCCGCCTTCCCGCCCCGCGACCACGACGCCTTCATGGCCCACTGGGCGAAGCTCCTCGGCGACCCCGCGCTGCTCACCAAAACCATCCTCGTCGGCACCGAGGTCACGGGCCACCTCGGCAGCTGGACGCAGTCCGGCGCGCGTCTTATCGGCTACTGGCTGGGGCGCGAATACTGGGGTCAGGGCATCGCCAGCGCCGCGCTGCGCCAATTCCTCGCCCTCATCGCCACCCGCCCGCTGACCGCCCACGTCGCCAAACACAACCTCGCCTCGCTGCGCGTCCTGCAAAAGTGCGGCTTCACGATCGCCGGCGAGGACACCTACTCGCTCACCCCGAACGACGCGCCCTGCGAGGAGTACATCCTCACCCTCGGCGCCACCTGAGCCGCTCACGGCTCCGACCGTCGCACCATCGCCGCGAGGAACGGCGGCGGCGCGGCCAGCAGCTGCGCCACCGGCCCCTCGGCGACCAGACGCCCGCGGTCGAGCACGAGCAGCCGGTCCGCGACCGCACGCGCGTCCGCGAGGTCATGCGTGACCAGCAACTTGACCCCCGGCGCCTCCGCCAGCCAGCCGCGCAGCAGCTCGCGGGCCGACGCTCGCGCCTCGACGTCGAGCGCCGACAGCGGCTCGTCGAGCAGCAGCAGCGGCGGTCGAACGATCATGGCCCGCGCGAGCGCGACCCGCTGCGCCTGCCCGCCCGACAGCGCACCGATCCGCCGCTCGGCCAGCTCGGCGATCTCGAACCGCTCGAGCCACGCCCGCGCCTCGGCCCGCGCCCGCGCCCGCGCCACGCCCCGAGCACGTAGCCCATACGCCACGTTGTCGAGCGCGCTCAGCGAGGGGAACAGCGCCAGCCCCTGAAACACCACCCCGAGCCCGCGCGCCTGCGGAGCCAGGCGCAGCGTCGGCGCCCGCTCGAGCGTGCGCCCCGCGAGCACCACCGTGCCGCGCGTCGCCGGCACCAGCCCCGCGAGCAGATCCACCAGCGTCGACTTGCCCGAGCCATTGGGCCCGATCAACGCCACCGTCTCACCCGCCGGCAGCGAGAACGCCAGCTCGAGCGCGAACTCGCCTCGCTGCACCGTGACATCGACCTCCAGGCTCATCGTCGCCTGCCGATGTGGCCGCGCAGAGCGGTGAGCAGGGTCAGCGACACCGCGAGCAGCACGAGCCCGAGGGTGATCGCCGCCTCCGGATCGCTCTGCAATGCATCGTAGACCGCGAGCGGCATCGTCTGCGTGCGCCCCTCGAGGTTGCCGGCGAACGTGATCGTCGCCCCGAATTCACCGAGCCCTCGCGCCCAGCACAGCGCCAGCCCGGCCGTCAGCGACGGACGGACCGCCGGCAACGTCACCGTCCACAGCACCCGCCAGCGGCTCGCGCCCAGGGTCGCCGCCGCCTGCTCGAGCCGCGGGTCGACCGTCGCCAGCGCCGCCTCGAGCGTCGTCACCAAAAACGGCATCGCCACGAAGGTCACCGCCAGCACCGCCCCCGCGGTCGTGAACGGCAACACCACGCCGACCTGCTCGAGCGCCCCGCCGAGCAGCCCGCGCCGCCCGAACGCGGCCAGCAGCGCGATGCCCCCGACCACCGGCGGCAGCACCATCGGCAAGCTGACCAGCCCGCGCACCAGGGCCCGCCCCGGGAACGCCACCCGCGCGAGCACGAAGGCCAGCGGGAACCCGAACACCACGCACAGCCCCAGCGAGATCAGCGACACCTCGAGCGACAGCCGCAGCGCCTGCTGCACCCCCGGCGAACCGAGCTGCGCCCACAGACCGGCCGGCGTCACCCGCCCGACCAGCGCCACCAGCGGCAGCGCGAAGAACACCACTGCCACCCCGCCGAGCGCCCCGAGCACCGCATGCGCCTGTCCCGGACGACCTGTCCGTAGCGACATGTCCGAAGGATCTGTCACGGGGGCAAGAACCCGTACTTCGCCAGCGCCCGCTGTCCTTCCGGCCCGCGCAGCTCGGCGACGAACGCCGCCGCGAGCGTCGGCTGTGAGCTGTCCTTGAGGACAGCGACTTCATAGACCGGGCTGACATCGACGGCGAGCGGAAGGGTGCGCAGCTTGTCGGCCACCGCCGGGGTGACATCGGTCGCGTAGACGATGCCGGCGTCGGCCTCACCGGCGCTGACCTTGCCGACCACGCCGCGCACGTTCTCTTCATTGGAGACCAGGTTGGCGAGCGCCCCATCGGCGAGGCCGAGCTGCTGCAGGGCCGCGCGGGCGTAGGTACCCGCGGGCACGGCCGGCCCGGCGAGCACCAGTCGAAGCCCGGGCCTGGCCAGGTCCTCGGCCACGGAGATCCCCTCAACCGCGAGCGAGGTGATCAGCACCAGGCGATTCTTGGCGAACCGCTCGGCCCGCTCGATCCGGCCGCTGGCGATCGCCCGCTGCATCTGCGGCTCGTCGGCCGCCGCGAACACGTCGACCGGCGCGCCCTCCACGATCTGCCCGGCGAGGATCTGCGAGCCCGCGAAGTTGAACACCA
>Ga0073903_10001991_pt1 | contig 10568 bp, 8 predicted proteins | sample KloWWTKNB14_bulk_FD_66665 | JGI IMG/M metagenome (GOLD analysis project Ga0073903, IMG submission 66665) | Active sludge microbial communities from Klosterneuburg, Austria, studying microevolution and ecology of nitrifiers - Klosterneuburg... | ecosystem: Engineered > WWTP > Aerobic digester >... | reverse complement strand
GCGGCGGCGGTAGCCCGCGGCGCGATGGTGGCTGGCGCAACTGCGGCGGGGGCTACCGGCGTGCCATAGGTCACCGTGTCTGTCAGAGTCAGCGCCACACCGGTCAGGCTGCCCTGCTTGACATTGGCATTGAGATAGCCGGCAATCAGACGAGCCTCGCCCTTCCCCATGCATCGGTTGATCAGTTGATCGTTGACATCCCGGCAGGAATACGAGCCGGAGATGACAAAGGCATCACCGGGCTGCCACGGGAAGTTGGAGAATTCGACGTCCTCAGTCCGCGCCGCGCCGATGGGCGACTGCAGCCGGGCCGGTTCAATCCGCTCGAAAGCGCCGGCCCGTCCGCGGGCAAAGGCGAGGGCGGGGCCAGCCTGGGCGATCACTACTTTGCCGGCATCCGCGGCCACGCAGGTCAGCGAGCCCTCAAGCCGCGTCACCGCCCCCCGATTCAGGGTCAGCACGGAATCACTGGCTCGGGTGATGGCGGCCCGCAACGCGGCGGTCTGACTGCCAGGCGCGCGCCAGTAGGCGTCGCAGGCAGCGCCCCCGATCTCAGCCAGCGCGTCGGGCGACGCCCCGGGAAAATCCATGAAGACGACAAGAGTCTCGCCGGGGCGGGCCGCGCGGCGGCCAGATTCCTGCGCGATGACCTGGGCGGCGTCGCCGAATTCGGTGCCCTTGATGACGTGGATGGTCGAAACAGATATCTGCGGCACACTCGCATTTTAGTGCGTCCCGGGCCGGGGCGCAATCCATGCGCGCTGTCAGCCAACCGTCAGCTTCAACATCCAACCCCTGCGGTATGATCATCGCGAAATGATTCCCGTAACAGCCGAACAGTTTCGTCAGGTCATGCGCCGCTGGGCGAGCACCGTCAATATCGTCACCACCCGCCACGAAGGCTTTGACTACGGGCTGACGGTGACGGCCTTTTCGTCCCTGGCCGCGACGCCACCCCTCGTATTTGCCAGCATCAACACCCACACCCGCACCCATCCGTTGATCGAGAAGAGCGGGATCTTCTGCGTGAACTTCCTCTCACCGACGATGAAGCACATCTCGGATCGCTTCGCTGGCCGCCTGCCGGATGAGGAGCGTTTTGCCGGTCTTGCCCATCGTGTGGCGGTCACCGGCGCGCCGGTGCTCAACGACGCGATCGCCTTTCTCGATTGCAAGGTCGTGCAGGCTTTTGCCGCAGGCGATCACACCATCTTCGTCGGGGAAGTGCTGTCGGGCGATGTGCAACATCCTGACCAGACACCCCTGCTCTATTTCAACGGCAAGTATCGCGGCCTCGGCGGCGAGATCACGGAGTAAGGCCCAACATGGGAATCAAAGCGATCACCGACGCGTTTGCGCGGGCCAGAGCAGAGGGCCGGCCGGCGCTCATGCCCTACTGGCCGCTGGGGTATCCAGACGCGGAGAGTTCGCTGCGGGTGGTCGAGGCGATCGCCCGGGCCGGGGCCGACATGATCGAGTTGGGCGTGCCCTTCAGTGACCCGCTTGCGGATGGCGTCGTCATTCAGCGCGCCACCCAGGTTGCGCTCCGCCACGGCGCAACGGTGGCCGGATGCATCGCGCTGGCCGGGCGGGCGCGCGCGCAAGGCGCCAGGCTGCCGATGTTCGCCATGGGCTATCTGAATCCGCTGCTCGCGCACGGCGAGACCGCCTATGCCGCTGACTGGCGCGCCGCGGGAGTGGATGGCCTGATCGTCCCCGATCTCCCGCCCGAGGAGTCGGACACGCTCCGGGCGGCCTGCGACGCCAACCAACTCGCCCTGGTTCAGTTCGTTGCGCCGACCTCGACGAGCGCGCGGCTGGGGCTGGCGGCCGCCGCCGCAACGGGATTTATTTACGTTGTGCAGGTCACCGGCGTGACTGGCGCCCGGACCGAGCTCGCGGCCGGTCTGAGTGATTACGTCGCGCGGGTGCGGGCCCAGGCCGGGACCACGCCGATCGTGGTCGGTTTTGGGGTCAGCACGGCCGCCCACGTGCGCCAGATTGGCCGGTTCGCCGACGGCGTCATTGTGGCCAGCGCGCTGATTCGCGCAGCGGGTGATGCCGCCGATCCGGCCGCGGCCGCCTACGATTTCGTCAAAGCACTCAAGGAGTAAACCAAACATGTCTCATCGCAGTCTCTTCGCATTCGCCAGGACAACAACACTTAACATCATACGCGGAGCCGGTCGCGCCGGGGCCGGGCTTGTCGCGGCGGGCGCGCTGGCCGGATGCGGGGGCGCCGCCCCGCCCACCCCGGTGCGGATCATCGTGCCGCCCACCCGCACCCCGGCGGCCGCAGTCCCGGTGTTGGTGGCAACCGCGGCCATTGCGCCGGCGTCCGCAACGCCCGCGCCAACAGCCCAGCCGACAGGCCAAGTTGAGGCGTTGCCGAGCGTTGCGGAAACACCGCGCGTTTCGACGCCAACAGCCACTGCGCCCCCGGTTCCACAGGCAGGGGGCGCGGCCGTCGCAAACAGGGCGGCCGCAACCCCCCGGCCGACGGCAACGCCTCGCGCGAGCGCCTGCGTCAACGTCACCTTCGACGAGCTCCGCAAGAAAGGGCCCCGGCCCGCGGCATTGGAGACGCTCGCTGACGGCGCCTGCGTCAGTGTCCGCTTCGCGTCGGGTGATGAAACGCGCTACGTTTGGCATCCCGCGGGCGCGCGATTCGCGCCAGGATCCAGCATGTATGTGCGCTGGAAGGACGGCCTGGTCTCGGTGTTCAGGAAAGACGGCGTGCTCAAGACGAATGAGTACTACCGGGGCAGACAGCAGGAACTGGCCCTGCTGCAGGAAAATGGCAAATACAAGCTTCCCGCAAGCGGCAGCTTTGTCTTCAGTCTCGACGGTGACAGCCTGGTCGTGGGTCTCGTCGACACGCTCATACGCGCGCGCTGACCAGCGCCGTCGCGCTCTGTCTGAATCATTGCGCCCCGGCTTCGCCGGGGCGCAATGATTCAGACAGAGCGCGACGGCGCCGAGAATGTCGGTGATACACTTTCCGTCAGATCTGCAAGCCCATATTGGAGTCCTGACGTGAACATCAAAATCGAACCCGTTTCGGATACGTCGCCGGTCGTCCTGCCAGAAAACCTTGGCTTCGGTCAGATTTTCAGCCGGCACATGTACATCCAGAAGTACTCACCCGACAAGGGGTGGCACGACGCTGTCATTGGACCGTATGGGCCACTCTCGCTCGCGCCGGCCAGCGCCGTGCTGCATTACGGGCAGGAGATTTTTGAAGGCACCAAGGCCTATCGCCGGCCCGACGGACACATCAACCTTTTCCGGCCATGGGAAAACGCGGCCCGCTTCAACCGCTCGGCCAAGCGCATGGCGATGCAGGAAGTGGATCCCGAATCGCATGTCGACGCGATCGCCCAGCTCGTGGCCATCGATCATGCCTATTGCCCGCCCGCCGCGTCCGGTTCGCTGTATATCCGCCCGACCCTGATCGCGTCTGATCCGACCCTCGGCGTGACGGCGAGCAAGACCTACCTGCACTATGTCATCCTCAGCCCGGTCGGGAACTACTTTTCCGCGGGCGCCAAGCCCGTCGCCGTTTACATCTCAGATGAATATGTGCGCGCGGTGCGGGGCGGCACCGGGGCGGCCAAAACCGGCGGCAACTACGCGGCCAGCCTGTTTGTGGCCGAGGCGGTGGCCAAGAAAGGCTACCAGCAGGTGCTCTGGCTGGACGGCATCGAGCGCAAGTATGTCGAAGAAGTGGGGGCGATGAACATCGCTTTCGCCTACGGCAAGCACATCGTCACCCCGGCCTTGACCGGCACCATCCTGCCCGGCATCACCCGTGACTCAATGCTCAAACTCGCGCCGGACGTCGGTTATACGCTCAGCGAGGAGCGCCTGGACGTCCACACGATCATCAAGGACATCGAGTCGGGCAAGATCACGGAAGCCTTCGGCATTGGCACGGCGGCGGTCGTCGCGCCTGTGGGGCGCTTCGGATATGAAGGCAAGGACTACACCGTTGGAACGGGCAGCATCGGGCCTGTGGCCGCGCACTTGCGCCAGTCGCTCACCGACCTGCAGTACGGGCGGGCGCCCGACCCATACGGCTGGACGATGAAGATCGAAGCCGCGAAATAGAGGTTATCCTGAAACAGGTTGCGAGATCACACTCCTGGCGCGAAGCGCCGGGAGTGTGATCTCGCCGTTATTTGGCATACAGCCGGGTATACGCCGCGTAGTTCACCGAGATGTTGCGGACGTAGGTTACGGGCTCAGACAAGGTCATCGCCTCGATGAAGAAATCCGGATCGCCACCGCCGGCTTCGCGCCAGCGCAGTGCGCGGCCGGGGCCGGCGTTGTAGGCCGCCAGCGCCGCCACGAGATCGCCATCAAACCCCTTGACCTGCCGCGACAGGTAGTAGATCCCAAAACGCACGCTGACGGCCGGCTTGTTCAGGTCCTGGGTGGTGTAGTTGGGCGGCCAGTTCAATTGGCCGGCGATTTCCTTGCCGGTGGCGGGAATGACCTGCATCAGGCCGCGCGCCGCGGCGGACGACAGCGCGTTGGCCTCAAACAGGCTTTCCTGCCGGATCAGCGCATAGATCAACAGCGGATCAAGCTTGAATTCGGCCGCGGCAGGCTCGATGAGCGCGGAGAAATAAGTGGGATACGCCAGGCGGGCGACGAAGTCAGGAGCCGCCAGGAGCCCGCCGGGCGCGCGCACGGCAAGCCGGGTGGCTGCTTGAATGCTATGGCGATACCCGCCCAACTCTCGCCAACGCACCGCCGCTTGAAAGAGCGCGACCGGATCCGCGCCCAGCTCACTTAGCGCGGCGTCGAATTCCGCGCCGGCTTCCGCGCCCAGGCCCAGCCGCTGCAGCGTCTCGCCCCGAACAAAAGCGCGGTTCAACGTCCAACGGGGCGTGGAAACCCACGACACAACGCCTGTGGCGGCGCTGATTGAGGCCGTCACGGTGACGCCCGTCCACCCTGACAACCAGGACAGCGCCTCGTCGAATCCCGCGGCTGCGGAAATCGACTGGACTTCAGCCGACGAGCGGGTCATGGGCGCCCGACCGTCGCGAAGCTCAGCGGAGCGGACTGCCTCATAGCTCGACGGCGCGGTCCGGGTCAGGGCCGCCCACCAGGCGCTGGCGATATCCTGCTTGCCGGCAATTTGGGCGGCCTTGGCGATCCAGAAAGGCTCGCGCGCGCCGATCGCAAGGGCTGTCGTGATCGGGGGCGCAGCCTTGAGGACCGCCTCGCTCCCACCCGCGCGTAGACGGGCCACGGCTGCTTCGCCGCGCAAACGCTCGGCCTCGTCCGCCGACGCGCCAGGGACGGCGGACGCGTAGGCGACCGCGGCTTCGGCCATCCGTCCCGCGCGCTCGAGCACCCGACCAGCGCTTGCGAGCGCATCCGACGCGGACGGTGTGCCAGGATTCGCCTGAGCGCGCAGGCGATACAGCCGGACCGGCTCGTCAACCGCGCCTGCTGCGGCGAGCGCATCGGCTTCAGCGATCAGCGCATCGGCATAGCGGGCCGAGCGCGGGTTGGCAATCAGGGGGTCCAGGTTGCGGGCGGCGTCCACCAGGCTGTCGAGCGCGATGTAATTCAGGCCCGCCCAGTACAGGATCTCGTCCGTCCGGGCGGTCTGCCCCGGCCGCGCGTCGTTGATGGCGCGGATGAAGGCCTGCTGCGCCGACGGGTAGTTTCCCGCGTGGTAGTTGACGATCCCGCGCTGCAGATTATCGACCAACTGCGCGGCGTCCAGCAATGTCAACAGGGCCGAGAACGCAGCAGCCTCGGCCGGATAGTCCGTCAAAATCTGCTGCATCAGCGCATATCCCGCGACTTCGTTGCCACCGGCAACCTGAACCTTCGCCTTTTCCACCAGAATACGAGCACGATAGGCGGGGATGCGGGCGAAGGCCAGAATCGCGTCATAGTCAGCGGCGGCGCCGTCAAAGTCGCCGGAGAGCTGACGCGCGAGGGCGAGTTTCTCGCGCCGGACCGCCGCCTGTGATGCGCTGGTCGTGTCGTCGAGCGCGCGCAAAAATGGGGTGATGGCCTGGGCCGGAGCCTTGATCGCTATTTGCGAATCGCCAATCCAGCCATACAGGTAAGTCGAGATCGGGCTAGTCATTGTGAGCGCGGCCGACCAGGCCGCAATCGCGCCCGCGTGATCGCCCGCCTGGCTGCGCGCGCGGCCCAGCAAAACCCGAGAATCGAACGCAAACCCAGGGTTGGGCGCGCCTGCCTCGGCTTCCGCCAGATCACGCGCGGCGCCGGCGGCATCACCTTCCGCCAGCTTGAGCTGGCCCAGGCGATAACGTGCGTTTGCCAGTTGCGAACTTTTGGCTGGCAGAAGCGGAGCCGCGCGCTCGTAAAGCTCGATGGCGGATGGCCCGGCGCCTGCGCGCGCAGACGCTTCCGCATTCGCGATCAAGGTCCCTGGATTCGGGGTGGGCGTGGGCGTCGGGGTCGGCACTGACGTGGCGGTCGCGGGCGGCATTGGCGTCGCCGTCCAGGCTGGCGTCAGTGTCGGCACAAGCGTCACGCTGGTGATTCCAACGGAATCGGCGGTCGGCGCCCCCACCCGCATCTCGAACCAGGGCGTATTGACTGAACAGCCTGCCAGGACGACTGAAAGAATCAATGCAACGCCGCGTGAGCGTCGATGCCAGACGGGTGAAGCCAATCTCGGTCGCATGGAGTCATTATGCGCATGCTCCGGCCTGAGACTCCAGCCGGAAGCTGTCCCCAGGAATGGGGCGGGATCACAATCCCCGCGCGAAGCACGGGGATTGTGATCCCGCCCTACGTTTGTGGGATGACTTCTAGTCTCTGAGCAGCGCGCGAATGCGGGCGACGCTGGCGCGCAAATCGCCCTCAACCCGCTCAGCGCGCAGCCCGGGAATGACCGGCACGCCCGCCTGAAAGCCCATTCCGCCCAGCACGATGCGCGGTAAGCGCGCGGGCGGAACGCCCGCGAGGGCGCTCTCCAGCCCGACCAGCATTTCCGCCGAATGGGCCGTCATCGCCGATATGGCGACAACACCCGGCTGAAGTTCACGGATTGCGCGGACCCAGTCCGGCAAGGGCACATCGCCGCCGAGATAGCGCGTATTGTGTCCAGCCCGGCGCAGCATCAAGGCCAGCATCAACACCCCTATCTCATGGCGCTCGCCCGGCGCGCATCCGAGCAGTATCAGCGGGCCTTCGCCAACCGGCTGGGCATTCAGCAATGCCAGCAATCGCCCGAGCAGGTACGACGTGGCGAAATGCTCCGTCACAACGCTGACTTTGCCGGCATGCCAATCGTCTCCGATGAGGGCAAGCGCCGGCGCGATCACGCCTTCGCAGACGTCTTCAAGGGAATACAACGCAAATGCTTCAGCTAAGACAGCTCCGGCAGCGCGCTCATCCAATGCGCTGAGCGCCGCCTTCAGGGTGGCGCTCAGCCGCGGCAGATCTTGCAGACGGTCAGGCGTCATGTCGGGCGAGAGCGCGCCATCACTCGCCGCCAGCATCATTTCAAGCAGCGCCACCGCCCGGCTGATGCTCAGCCCGGTCTTGGTCTTCTGATCAAGCCATTCCAGAATGGCGATGTCGCGCTCCGAGTACAGCCGATAGTCCCCGCTCGAGCGCCCCGGGGAAAGCGCCTTGTGGCGCCGCTCCCAGGCGCGCAAGGTGGGTGCGGGGATGCCTGTGCGCTGGGCGACGGCCTTCATGTTGTAGATTGGTTCAGTCGAGAATTTCAGGAACGAGGGATCCATGCTTTGCTCTCTTCCGGACAAGCCTCCTCGAAGACCGGCCAGCATGCCAGACCCTATCGAAACCTTGTACAGACTTGTGAGTTTACGCCAACTTGAGCTCAGCCGCAAGGGCAAATGGCGCACTGCCACGGCCGATTCCTCAAAAGTCATCCTGGCTGTCAGGCGAGAGCCCACAATCCCCGCGCTTCGCGCGGGGATTGTGATCTCTCCTAACCTTTTCGGGTGCCGTCTATGGAGTTGCGGATAGCGCGCGCGGCACACAGTACTGGCTCGCCTGGGCCAGCGCAACGGCCTGGGCGCGGGCCAGGACTTCGACAGTAAGCCGACCTTCAAATACCTCGGCGACCGCATCCCCAAGACCGATTTCGATGCATCCCCAGCCACTGACGACGGGCGTCACGACCGCCTGCCGGGCCAGTCTGATAAGCGCGTCTGCGCTCGCGGCATCGAGGCCATCCCGGCTGCGCAAGCGGTTTACCGCCGACGCCCGCACCGGAAGTTCGCGCGTCCGGGAAGCCCACAGCGACGATTGAGGCTCGTCGAGCATCCAGCGCACAAACCGCCACGCAGCGTCCTCGCGTTCCGGGTCACCCGGCGTGAGCGTCCAGACCCAGCCTTGATACCCAACCTGGCCGGCGCCAGCCGGCGCGGGTGGCGATGCGACGCCCCACTCGAAATTCGCGCCGTCCTTGACGGCGGTTCGATAGTCGGCCAGCTGATCAGTCCAGTCAAAACTAAACAGGGACCGGCCGGCCGCGAACTCATCCCGCGGTTGCTGGGCGTTCAGCGCCCGCCGAATCAGTCCGGCATTGGCGAAAATGCCGAGCCGCGCAGTTGATGTGATGGAGGTCTGGGATGAGAACCGGGGCGCAAAGGCCTGCGTGCCTTCGTCTGTCGCCAAGCTGCCGCCGAACATATACAACCAGTCGGCGTAGGTCGCGGCATCCGCCTGGCTGATCAGGCACTGGGTGCCCCTCAGCGGATCCGACGCGCGTCCACACACCGTGGCCAGGCGGTCGAGATCCCGCGGCGGGCCATCAAGGCCCTCCGAACGCAGCCAATCCCGGTTGTAGAACATCGCCCGCGCGGCGCCGCCATATCCAAGCCCGATCGTTTTCCCCTCCCGGGTCCGTCCGGAGCGGAAGACGAAATCAAAGAGATCGGATCGATCCTCCGGCGAGAAACCGCCCTGCTCGCTCGATAACGCAATATAGTCATCCAACTGGCGGGCCAGCCCGTTTCGGAACAGCAGGGCCGCCATCGAAGGGGTGGCCAGGGTCAACGCCGGCTCGGCGCCGCGGCCCTTGCCGTCGAGCATCGCCGCACGCATCAGGGCCGCGTCGCGCCGTTCGGCCACGACCACGCTCCCGGTCCGGTTGGCGGCGTTCCATTGGTCCACCAGGACCTGCAACGCGCGCTCGCGCGCGCCAGCGAACGAGTGCCAGACCACGACCACCGTGACGCGCGGATTGGCGCAGGACGTCAGACACAAGGCGAGCGCGAGGACAAGGGCCAGGGCGCGCTTCATGGAATCCGGGTTGCCTGGGTGAAGCCGCGCGGATCGCGCGACAGGCGCGCCGCGATGGTGTCCGGATCATGACCAGTAACGACAAGCGCGCCCTTATCGATGGCCCAGGCCTGCCAGCGGCGCTTGGTGTCGATTGTCGTCATCGGGAGGACATCGTAGGCGGTGACCCACGGCAGGCGGCAGAACTGAATCATGACGGTGGCCAGCTCACCGAGGTAGAAGAGCAGGCCGGCGGCGGCCGGCGCGTCCAGCACCGCGTCCTCCAGGATCACGCTCTGATGTCCTTCCGAATGGCCCGGCGTTGACACAACCCGCACACCTGGGACGATCTCAGCGTCGCCTTCCAGCAGGGTCAAGACACCCTGGGCCAGCAAGGGCTGGTAGTTCTCCGGGAAATAGGTGTTGCGGGTGCGCTCGTTGGGGCGCGACGCGGCTTCGTACTCAGCGCGCTGGACAAAGTAGCGCGCGCGAGGGAAGGTCGGGGCAAAGTTGTCTGGGTCATACGGGGTGTTGATCCCGGCGTAACGCCCTCCGACAGCACGCGTCGCCCAGCCACAGTGGTCGCCGTGCAGATGGGTCAGGATGACGATATCGATCTGCTCGGGTGCGACACCCTGGCGGGCCAGATCGTCAAGCAGGGTGCCCGCGGGCCGCTCGATCGGGTAGTAGTCCCCAACCAGGGCCTTATCGCCGCAGCCACAATCAACCAGAATGGTCTTTCCGCCGACCCGGATCAAAACACAGCGCAGCACCTGGATGATCCGATTCTGCGCGTCGGGGGTTTGCAGCTGCGTCCAACGCACGCGCGGAACGAGTCCATACTGCCCGCCGCCGTCCGACATGCAGTTTCCATCGGAAAGCAAGGTGACGCGCGCGGTGTCAGGCTGGGTCATGGTGCGAAGGGATTATATGCGCCGCTGCCTGGAAGCCATCCGAAACACAGTTGGCGAGATCACCCTCCCCGCGCTTCGCGCGGGGAGGGTGATCTCGCCCCTGATTTTCAGGATGACTTCTAGGTAAAATCAAAGTCATGGCAACACCGATCATCTCGATCAACGACCTCCACGCCCATGTCGGACAGACAGTCACCCTCCAGGCCTGGCTGTATGACAAGACCCCCAAAGGCAAGCTGATATTTCTTCAGGCCCGCGACGGCACCGGCCGCTGCCAGTGCGTGATGTTCAAGGGTGATTTTGATGAGGCGACCTTTGAGGCGGCCAAAGCCCTGCCACAGGAATCGTCGCTCACGATCACGGGCGTGGTCAAGGCCGATCCTCGCGCGCCCGGCG
>Ga0073903_10001981_pt1 | contig 10587 bp, 8 predicted proteins | sample KloWWTKNB14_bulk_FD_66665 | JGI IMG/M metagenome (GOLD analysis project Ga0073903, IMG submission 66665) | Active sludge microbial communities from Klosterneuburg, Austria, studying microevolution and ecology of nitrifiers - Klosterneuburg... | ecosystem: Engineered > WWTP > Aerobic digester >... | reverse complement strand
AATGTAAATACTGATATGCCTACTGTTATTGCTCCTCTCCTTTCTATTGTACCGTTGGGTGCTGAACATTCAAGTATTATGAACAACGTAAAATTCGCCGCCTCCTATCTTGGACTGGATATTGAAAAAGATCCGGAACCAAACGAAAATCGTTTTGTCCGGAGTGACCAATATAGTTTTGTCATTAATGGTATTCCTGCCCTGCATATCAAATATGGCAATAAGTCCGATACTCCGGGGTTTGATATGGATGCTTATGTTAAAAAGTGGAGAGCAAAATATTATCATCAATCGGCTGATGGCATGGATGGCATTTTCAATTTTGCGGCTGCAAAAACCTATGTTCAGTTAAATTTCCTGGTTAGCTTTTCCATCGCACAAACGTTGCTGAGGCCAGAATGGAATAAGGGTGACTTATTTGGCACTATTGCAAAATAAAGCCGGGAAAACCAGGTAGGCCAGCCAGCGTTCAGTTAAAAACGTTTACCTGTAGAAATTAAAAAGTTTAAGCACAAAGAGACTTACATTCTTTGTAGGCGGAATATATTCATTGAAAAGATTAAGCATCAGCTCATTCTTACTGAACCGGATTCGTAGCTTCTCCCATATTTCTGACCAAACAAGATCTCTGTTATTTTGTAAGTTCTCATTAATCACATCAATCATTGGATCATTAATAAATTGCGAACCAATTTTCTTTGAAACAATAATTTGAGCATCGGGACTGATATTAGCAATGTTTAACAGACTATTATAACCCCCGCAGGAGCCAAGGATTGCCAGTTTAACAGTTGGCTGTAGCCTTCTTAATGTATGGCTAAGATGATAACTATGACCCCGGTGAATCAGGATAACCGGTTCGGCCATTTGCTGTTTTAAGAATGCAAACAAAGAATCCTGTGCAAGCATATCCATTTCTGTTTCATTATCAAGTGGCAGGTTTGCGTAAATAATAACAGGTTGTTCAGAAAGAGAACGTATAGTTATCCAATAGTTATTTTTTGAGATTTTCCACCTGGTGGGATCCTTGTACAGCCTGATGAAATTATTGAAGGAACCAATACCATCCTCATCGCCATAAAATAAAACCACCTCGATGATTTCATCCCGTTTATTCTGCAGAACCTTACGTTCCAGTAATTCATGGTTTCCCAGGTTGGCCCAAAATTTATTTACGGAGTCTTTCTTCTGTACCAGGTCAAAAACATTCTGCAAAATACTGTAGAGACGCATCCCAAAAAATGATTGGTCATACTTGCAACGGTCATAATTGGACTTAAGCTCCTGTTGGATCATTAAGCTGATACCAGGTAAAGCAGTAAACCCGGAAAAAGCATCTGCTATATCCATAGCTTTTGCAAGCCCTGTATTTGCATCAGTTTCAATTCCTGAGATAAAACGTTTCAATAAACCAGCGGCTGTTTTCTGCGGCATACAACTTAAAAAATCGCCCAATGTATTATAAATCGCTGCCATGCGCATAAAGGGCCGGAAATTATCATACTTCACAATACCGAATAGTGAATCAACAGCCGGGGTATTAAAATGTTCCATAAGCCTCCTGTACAAACCCAGGTAGCTGGAAGTATATAGTTCTTCTTCGCAACTGGTTATTATATAATAAAGATCCTCAACCCTAAGGTCATTCACGGCAGCAAAGCGGATCTCAGCAGCAGAACTATGTAATTCATTTATTTGGTTCACATAAAAAGAAATGGATTTATCTTTTATGCCATTCCTTAATGGAATAAGAAAGATTGAAGAAGCAATTGCAGGTCTTGACAACTCATGCTTTAAAGTATTAACCAGCAATTCAAAATAAGTCTTTGGATCCTTTCTTTTGTCAAGTATCTCCGTAACTGTAATTCTTTTTTCTGCTAAGGGGATAATAAAAGGTAGTAGTTCTGATATAAACCGGTTTTCCGAAAGAGATACTATCTGTTGCAAGTAAATATTTTTATTCATCCGGATAAGTAACTGTAATCCGGGCTTATGCTGAAGCAGGTAAGAAACAACCTTTGAAGGGTAATGAGCCGCTACAAGCACTAACAAGGAGTCTGCATAACGAAAACCGGGGCGGCTCTCCAGGAACTGAAGAATATATGCAGGTAAAGAAGCTACCCGCTTAAAGACAGCAATATCCTCCAATTCCGTACATTCATTATACTGCCAGAAAGCATTAGCCAGTAACTGGCTTCTTCGGGGACCAAGTTTATTTACCAGTTCAAGATAAGGTGTATGCCTTAGCAGGGCTCTTAACGTTAATTTATAGGATTCCAGGGCATCCGGAATATCATATATATCAAATTTTTGAAGGGAGAGATTCTCACTAAGTTGTTTCAGGAAGTAAACGAGACTCTGAATTGCCTTTGCCTTTTCAACTTCGGTCAATCCAGTATCGCCTGCAACAGACTGATTAATACTATCCACTTCAAACTCCACAAACCATTGCAGCCTTCCAGCAACATTGGAATCAATAAAAATAGATTGAATATACTGTGAAAAATCAACCTGCTCTTCTTTCAAACGTTCATTTGCAGTGACAAGGGTAACAGTTTGGGCGAATATGGAAACAGGTAATAGAGCCAATAGCAAAATAAGAGAACATACAACAGGATTACGCATCACGATAAAATATAGGATATAATATTTAAACTTAAAAAAGAAAAGCTATTAATTATATACCTGAGTAAACCCTTTAACAACAGCAGGTTTGTACACTTATAATAAAATACGTTACATTTTTACACAAATCTCCAATCTGAATCGTTAATGAATTAAATTAAAAGTACTAAATGTAAAAGAGGCAAATAATGACTAAAATCATTAAGGCAACTGTCATTTCTCCGTTCTGAATTGTTATTTCTGAAATAAAAGAATTGCATCTTAGAATGAAAACAGCAAGAATGCTTTTGTATATCAATCAGCAAAATACACTTTACTGATCTTTCCATTTAGTATCACATAGATGGCCACACCATAACGCAGATTATCCGGTTTGGGTGATAACCATATCTCCTCATGGTCAATAACCGTGTTACCTGATACAATCCGGTTCACCAATTTACAGTATAAATAAGGCAATTGCGTAATGAATGTATATTGTTTCCGCATCTCTTCTTTGCCTTTCATTTGTAATTTGCCAGTTGTAGAATATATCTCTACATCATCGGCATAAGGGGCAAGAAAAGCATCAAGGTCATGGGCATTATACGCATTCAGTTGTTGCTGTACCAGCATTACCGGGGTATTATGGACTAAAGAATCCGGCATAAACATTTTTCCTTTATTAATGACCCTGTCAATCTTCTTCCAGTTAGCCAGGCTGTCCAAAGGATTAGCATTGAGCAAGACCATATTCCCTAATTTATTTTTGCTAATACTACCCCACTCCTTTTCCTGCCCTACCGCTTTAGCCCCGTTGATGGTGGAAGCCTGTAACAATTGCCACATGTTCAGTCCTGCCTGCTGCATTGCCGAAAGTTCATCAAAATAAGATGTAGCATGCTGTGTACCGATATTACCCGCATCTGTTCCGGTAGCAATGGTAACACCGGCATCCGCCAATTTTTTCAGGTTTACAGCCATGATAGTATCCTCCAGGGTGGGCTTACCTGTCTGTTTCCGGTATTGTAAAGTTTTAATATAATTTTTACCAACCAGTGTATCCGGCCAGGGATAATCAATGATGGTACTGATAGTAAACGGATGAGCATGTTCCAGTTCATAGGTACTGAACTGATAATTATCCGAAAGCACTTTTGAATAGTTCCCCCCTACTACCAGAGTGGGACAAAGCACTACATTCCTTTTTTTGAGTAATTGAACAAACTCATTGCTGACATATTCATCCGTCACACTGTGTACTAAAAAATCTGCACCGGCTTCTACTGCCAGTTGAGCGGTGATACGTTCCATTGCATGTACCGCTACCCTTTTATTGTTTTTATGTGCTTCCTCAATCGCTGCTTTTACAATTTCATAATTTTTCCGTGCACCTGCCTCAATATTACTGTCCAGCACGATATACCATATTTTAATAAAATCAGCATTGTATTTCAGTTGCTCCTTTACGGCAATGATGGCATCTTCTTTTGTTTTCATTAAAGTAAAAGGACCCTCATTACCGAGATCTTTATAAACAGGCGGCAACCAGGTAGTTAATAACGGCCCTGTCATGCTCACCACCGGTAAAGCAGTCCTGGTCATCAATGAATCCCGCTGCTGTAAAAAATTAAAACTGGCTCCTACATCTACTACCGATGTAATACCCGTAGCTGTATACCGGTGCAATAAGTCTTCCATATTATCATGAACCCATTTTAACTCCGTATTGTGGGGCTGGTATTTACGCAGGTCAATTACATCTGGTCTTGCATATAAACCACCACTTTGAAAAAAATGCACATGTGCATCCGCAAAGCCAGGAACAAGGTATTTGCCAGTTCCATCAATCACATCTGTACCAGGTGGCAATTTGTATTGTTTGCCTTTCTCCACACTGATGATACGACCCTCCAATACCACCACATCATATCCACTCAGTATCTTTTTATTCTCCACATCCAGCACATTTGTATTTTTTACCAGTACCTGAGCAATTAAGCCTGAGTGAATCAACAACAAAAGGAGCAGCAAATTGTGGCTCTTATTCATAAACATTTTTTTTGTAATATATTGAAAATTGTGGAAACAGTTTACGCTGGATAATAAGTAAGATCTAAAAGAGCTATCGTTTCCTTTTTTTATAGAAGTCGCTATCTTTTTTTATTTAATAGCGTTATTTTTTATAACATCATTTAAAAAATTAAGCTACAAGTTTAGTAATGGAAATTTTCACTGTTTAACAATAGTAACAGGACGGTGGTAATGAAGCTGATTAACTCAATCTGAATAACTCTTCTTTTTTAAACAATCTACTTCTATTTATTACAACAATGTTTTACTGAGCCATCTCCCACTTCAAACCTGTCCTATTTTAAAGTTAGTTTAAGTCTCATTTATTTTATATATTTAAGTAGCTAATTACCTTACTATTCTTGTTATATGGCAGCTTATGAAATAGAAATAATACTGAACCGGCAACTGGCCGACTGTCTTTCCATACCGGTCTTTATAACTGATAGAGAAGGCAATCTAATTTACTATAATGAACCTGCCGAGCAGATACTTGGTAAACGGTATGATGATACCGGTGAAATGCCAGTGTCCATATGGGCTACCATTTTTAAGCCGGTGGATGAGAAAGGGAATGTTTTATCTCCGGATGATCTGCCATTGGTAAAAACGCTCAAAAACTGTAAGCCCTACCATAAAACATTCTGCATTGAAAGCCTGAATGGGAAAATTGAAAAAATTGCTGTCACTTCATACCCCATTCTTGGCAGGCCATCCAGGTTTCTTGGTGCTGTAGCATTATTCTGGGAGACAAAGGACGAATGAAAATTACAATACGGGGTGTCCGTGGTTCCATACCCACTTCAGGCCCTGCTACACAAAAGTATGGAGGCAATACATCCTGTATCGAAGTATCGGCAGAAGGATGGCAACTGGTTCTGGATGGAGGTTCCGGTATGCGCAATTCCAATACCCAGGAACGTCCACTGAATAACCGCCTGGATATTTTGTTGACTCATTTACACATGGACCATATACAGGGCCTTGGTTTTTTTAAACCATTTTTTGATCCGGAAATGGAAGTACATATCTGGGGTCCGGCCGGTAGCAGAAAATCACTGCATGCGAGGCTGAGCAAGTACCTGTCACCGCCTTTGTTTCCGATGTATATCCGTGAACTTCCCTGCCAGCTTATATTACATGAAGTTGATAGAAGTGAATTTGAGATAGGCCCATTCCGGGTTCAATCACAATATGTCATTCATCCCGGGCCAACAGTGGGCTTCCGGATCAATGATGGGGAAAAGACATTTACTTATATACCAGATCATGAACCGGCATTGGGCATTCATGGTATTGTGTCAGATCAAAAATGGATATCTGGTTTTGACCTTGCGTCCAACGCTGACCTGTTAATACACGATGCCCAATACACCACGGCCGAGTATAAAGAAAGAACAGGCTGGGGCCATTCTTCTATGGATGATGCGCTGAGATTTGCTTCGATGGCTTGTGTTAAAAAATTGTTGATGGCTCATCATGACCCTAATCATACCGATACGTATCTCGGGGAGCTATTGACTGAACTTAAAATGAGAAATAATTATTCTTTTCATTTTGACCTGGCAGAAGAAGGTATGATCATTGAATTATAACTTTTCGGGCCACTCAGAGGAATCTTAATACCAGTTTATTTCCGCTAAAAGCTTCAAATTTTTTTGTTAATTGAATTGGGTGAAATAAACTCCCTTATTTGCAAATTGCAATTTCACATCAAACATTATTTAAGATAATACTGAACAACTGCCTGCAAAATCAGTTATATCAGTAAAATGTAAAATTTGATACCCAACTATAAATAACAAACCAGTTTGTAACAGTTTCCTATTTTTACGATTCCTAACTAAAAAAGAACCATGAAGTCAAAATTCATATTCAGTATCCCTGCAATGCTGATCTCCATTTATTCCTGTGGTAATGCAGGGAATAATGCAGCCTCAACTGAACAGATGAAAGACACAACTAAGTTTCCCCCCGTGGAAACTAAAAAGCCCAATGCCGATTACAAACCTGCCTTTAAAGGACAAACAAGGATAGCCGGTGTTAAGACAGTAACACCCTATAAGGTGGAAAAGATAGCAGAGAAATTAGGAAGGCCCTGGGCCGTTATCCCTCTTTCAGATGGACGTTTGCTTATTACTGAAAAATCAGGGTATATGCAAATTCATGATGCCAATGGTAAATTGATTAAAAAAATAACCGGATTCCCCGCAGTGGATGCCGGAGGACAAGGCGGTATGCTTGATGTGGCACTGGATCCCGGTTATTCAAAAAACAAAACCATCTATTGGTCTTATTCTGAAAAATACGGAAATGGTAACCTGATGGCAGTAGCCAAAGGACAGCTAAATGAAGCAGCAGCACAAATCGAAAACCCCATAGTTATTTTCCGGGCTACCCCTGCCCTGAACAGCAGTCTGCATTTTGGTTCCAGGCTGGTGTTTGATAAAGACGGAAATCTTTTTGTGAGCACCGGTGAAAGATCAAAACCGGAAGGAAGGAAACAGGCGCAATGGTTAAACTCCGGTTTGGGTAAAATTTTTAAGATCACAAAAGAAGGTAAACCAGCACCGGGCAATCCATTCATTACCCGAAAAGATGCGATGCCTGAGATCTTTGCTTACGGGATACGCAATGCGCAAAGCCTCGATATACATCCGGTTACCGGCGAACTGTGGGAAGCGGAATTCGGTCCAAGGGGTGGTGATGAACTCAATATTATTAAAGCTGGCAAAAATTATGGATGGCCAATAATCACCTATGGCATTGAATATTCCGGTCCTAAAGTAGGTGATGGTATCCAACAGCAATCCGGGATGGAACAACCGGTATACTACTGGGATCCGGTGCTATCACCCGGAGGAATGGTATTTTATAGGGGCAACAGTATACCGGAATGGAAAAACAACCTGTTTATCTGTGGACTCAGCAGTGCTCATATTGCACGACTGGTTATTGTAAATAATAAAGTGGTGGGTGAAGAGAGACTGCTGGAAGACAAATATGAAAGATTCAGGGATATTGCTTATTTAGATGGTATGCTCTATGCTGTTACAGATACAGGTAATATGTACAGGATCAGTAAAAAATAATCAGGTCCATTTTCCGTTTATTGTTGACTGATTGTTTATTACTAACCGGAATGGTCTGTATATAAATACCACTTCCCTTTTATCTTAATCATGAGGCTGGAATAACGGCCATCGATGGTTTTCCCGTCGGGGTAGCGCACATGAAAATAACCGGCAACGTAATAGAATTTGCGGGATAACCTTTCCAGGCTTTCACCATCCAGTACCAGTGTTCCCATTTTTTCCCTCGGCCAGTATTTTTTATAAAATGCCAGGATATTTTTTTTACCATAGGCGGCACCTTTACTTAAGATCATACGGGTGGAATCCAATGGGGCATACAGGCTTACATAACCCTCAATATCTCCTTTACTCCAGTATTCTTCCTCCAATCTTAAAACAGCGAGTATCTTTTTAACATCTTTTGATTGAGCTAAGGTTGTTGTTGCAAAACTGATAAGGCTTAACAATAAAAAGAAGGATATCCTGCAATAAGATTTTTGATGAATTGTTTGCATACGGCTGATTTTTGTATGCTGAAATTATCCAAGAAAGCAATAGGTAAAGTTACCGCTCATCAATTCCTGTTCTTAGTCCGGATCTGATTAACAAACTATCAGCAATATTTCTAATGATAATTTAGAGAAGATATTTCATTGCAGCAGCCATGCTATGGCCCTATCCAATACAGTATCCTGCTTTGCACTGATATCTTTTGCTGAAATAGTAACTTCAATATCCGGCCTGATACCATTGAAATCTTTTTCATCGCCATTGGCCCTGGTGAACATTTTAAATGCCCCTTGCGCCACAATATGAGTATATGGCAACATGAAAGAAAATATTTCACCATAATCATTGGCAGGTTCAGCTGTACTTTCGCCGACCAGGGTGGCCAATTGAAAATCTTTAATCGCATTGGTCAGCATATTGGCACTGCTGAAAGTTCCGGTGCCAATTAGTACCGCTACCTTACCATTATAGCGAAGCGGATTAGCCGCCGGTGTAGTTAATGTTGTGGCCTTGTATTCGTATAATTTACCGTTTTCCCAGTCTTTGAAAGGATCTGTAGCTCCATGCATCGCAGCCCAGGCTTTGCTGTGCTTACTGATACGCATCTTCATGCCACCGGCATTGCGATAGGGTTTGGAACTAATATAGCTGATCAATGTATCTCCAAGACCACTGTCGCCACCACCATTTTTTCGCAGGTCAATAATAACACCTGCAGCCCGGCGGAGCCTGATCTCCGAAAAGGAGCGCCGGAGAAAAACTGCAAATGAATCCCGGAGAGATCCCTTCATACTATTGAATTCAATCAGCGCAATATTACCGGGAAGGAACTGCAGTGAAAAGGGCAACGGTGGTTTCATTTCCGATAGTATTACTTTGGTTATACTATCAGCCTGTTGTTTGCTGTACCCGGTGGCACTGAAAACAATGGTATCGTTATTTACAACGGCTTTAATTCTAAACGGACTAGTAATCCCATCCATATAAAGCAGCTTACGGATAGCATTTTTTACCATCAGCTTTTTCCAGGGTTCCAGTCCGCCGTAGAATGTTGAATAACGGTTATATAATTGATTTACCGGGATATCATTGATTGAAATGATACGACTGAACGCCGGCAGCTTATTTTCCGGGCTCAGATCCCTTTGTACCAGGAAACTCCCGTTGTCTATATCCTGAAGTAAGTAAGGGAACCGAATACAATGATTGAGGAATAAACTATCAATAACAGCATTGCTGGCAAAACCTAAATGCCCTTCGTCCAGGGATCCAATTAGACGGCTAATGGCAAAACTCGCCTGGAAATGACTGATACTGTCCGGAAGTGTTTGCAATATTTCCTGTTGTAATTTTAAAAGGGCATCCCTGCTGATAGCATGATAAGGATTTACATGACTTTCTTCCATTACCGTTTGCCAGTACTGCATATCTTTTTCCAGGAATGCTTTGGGAATTTTGGCACTGGCAAATCCTGCCGTATCATTGGAAAAATATAAAATGCTTTTTTGGGCCAGGGCAGAAACCGCAAGATGGATGAACAAGAAAAACTGGATGAGCCTGGTCAGAAAAGATTTTAGTACCTGCATAGTGAAGCTGGCATTTATTGCTACTGCAAATATTAATAAAATAATTAAATACAGGTGGTGAAGAATGGAAATATATTACTAATGAATCCGGGTATTCTTTAATAGCGTAAAATAGTATTTAGTTGCTGAAGTTGTTGCAGGAGACTTCCAGAAGCCATGCCATCAAAACAAAAAACACAGCAAATCCCTTTTTACCGAACCTCTGCCATAGTGAAAAGAGAATTTCACTTCTTATTCATTAACCCTTTTACAAAACCCACAATAGCCATCAGCACCCCACCTCCAACACCACCACCGGCTACACTGCTGATGATACTGTTAATATCCATACCACCACCCTCTGCAACGCCACCCAAACCGAGCATGCCCAGCAATTGCCCGCCAAGCCCTCCACCAAGGATACCAACAATAGAATTACCAATATTTCCCAATGATAATTTAGGTATTAATTTACCCGCAACATTACCTCCGACTGCACCGGAAGCTAACTGAATGAGTAAAGGAAGTATATCCATAATAAATTGTTTTGGTTAAATACGAAACAGAAGATACAATATTTTATCCAGTGTATTTGAAATTAATTTTATTCCAGTCACTACCTGATAAACGGCACGGCTTTAAAGGGCTACTCAAAAACCATGGTTTTCCGGTTTATTAAACTGATACATAATGCTAGAATGGAACAAAAAATTCCTTACTCAGTGGCTGGAAGTAGTGGAGTAAGCAATTCAAAATTTTTT
>Ga0073903_10001980_pt1 | contig 10589 bp, 8 predicted proteins | sample KloWWTKNB14_bulk_FD_66665 | JGI IMG/M metagenome (GOLD analysis project Ga0073903, IMG submission 66665) | Active sludge microbial communities from Klosterneuburg, Austria, studying microevolution and ecology of nitrifiers - Klosterneuburg... | ecosystem: Engineered > WWTP > Aerobic digester >... | reverse complement strand
GGTGGTCGTGCTGTGATACGTGCGCGTCGTGCCAAGGGCCGTCATCGTCTCGCCGTCTGAACACGCGGCTTCGTTTTGCTTCGAGCAGCGCTTGCATCGGCCGGAGGAGTTTTCTGCGGTCATGGCGGCGCGGCGGGTAGTACGCGGCGAGTGTTTTCACCTGCATTACCGGAAAGCAGGCACCGATAGCAGGGCTCGACTCGGATTGATAGTGCCGAAGCGGCTGGCGAAAGCTGCCTCGGTGCGCAACGCGATCAAGCGGCAGGGGCGTGAAGCTTTCCGGTTGATGGCGGTTGAGATTCCATCCTGCGATCTGGTTCTGCGCCTGACCCGGCCGGTCGTCGATGTGAAAGCCGGGGATCGTGCGCAGCGTAAGTTGTGGCGCACCGAAATCGAAACCCTCTTGAAACGCCTTCCCTCCGGTTCGGAATGAGAGCTTTGCTGGTCTACCCATTGTTGATGCTGATTCGCGCCTATCAGGTGGCGATCAGTCCAATGCTGGGCAGTCGCTGTCGTTTTCATCCAAGTTGCTCGGAGTATTCCATGGACGCTCTGCGACGTCATGGCTTGTTCAGGGGCATGTGGCTGGCGGTTCGTCGAATCGGGCGTTGTCATCCCTGGCATCCGGGCGGGTATGATCCGGTTCCCTGATTGTTCTGTATTTTTGACCTGAACCACTGCCGAGACAGTAATGGATAACCGACGATTGATTCTGCTTTTGGTGTTCAGTTTTTCGCTGATCATGCTTTGGGACGCCTGGCAGCGTCAGGGCTTGCCTGCACCGGCGAAGTCTCCGGTGGCCACGCAAGCGACGGCTGTTCCGTCGGCTTCTGCTCCCGCCGGCGTGGTACCAACACCGACTTCGGCGGCAACAGGCGCTGGCGCGGCGTCCGCGGCTGTTCCCATGGCTGCGGCGGTGGTTGCGCCCGGAGCCGCGACTGCCAAGATCAGGACTGATCTGTATGTGGCCGATATTTCTTCGCAGGGCGGGGACATCACCCGGCTTGAACTGGTTCGCCATCCTGACACTGAAGACAAGTCGAAGCATTTCGTGCTCTTCGACAATGGCAGCAAGCACGTATATCTGGCTCAATCCGGGCTGATCGGCGAAGGTTTGCCGAATCACAAGACCGAGTGGAAGCTGGTGCCGGGCGAGCATGTGCTCAAGGACGGCGAGAAGCAACTTGATATCCGGCTCGAGGCCGCCGCGGCAAACGGCGGCAAGATGGTGAAGACTTATGTCTTCCATCGCGGCAGCTATCAGATAGAAGTTCGCCACGAAGGGGTTGCGGCAGGAGCTCATGCTTACTATCAGGTCACGCGTGATGGTAAGCCTGCCGAGGAACAAGGCAGTTCCATGATGATGGGCGTAGTGACCTTCACCGGGCCTGCCGTATATACCGATGGTGAGAAGTATCAGAAAGTCGAATTCGCGGATATCCTCAAGAACAAAGCCAAGTTCGTGCAGAAGGCAGACAACGGCTGGCTGGCGATGGTGCAGCATTACTTCGTTTCGGCCTGGTTGCCGGCGGCCGGAGTTGCGCGCGAGTTCTACATGCGCAAGGTCGGCGAAGACATCTACTCGGCCGGTGTGATCCTCCCGGTTGGCGCCGACGGCAGGAGCACGATATCGCTGTACGCCGGACCGCAGGAGCAGGACAAGCTGGAAAAGATCGCCCCCGGGCTCGATCTGGTGGTGGATTACGGCTGGCTGACGGTCATTGCTGCGCCGCTGTTCTGGGTTCTGGGCGCGATTCACAAGCTGGTCGGCAACTGGGGCTGGGCCATCATCGGCCTGACGCTCCTGCTCAAGCTGGCGTTCTTCCCGCTCTCGGCCGCGAGCTACAAGTCGATGGCGAAGATGCGTGTGCTGACGCCGAAACTGGTCAAGCTCAAAGAGGCGTACGGCGACGACAAGCAGCGCCTGAACCAGGAAATGATGGCGATGTACAAGCGGGAAAAGGTCAATCCCCTGGGAGGCTGTCTGCCGGTGCTGGTGCAGATTCCCGTCTTCATCGCGCTGTACTGGGTGCTGCTGGGTACGGTCGAGATGCGCAACGCACCGTGGCTGGGCTGGATCACCGACCTGTCGGTGAAGGATCCCTACTATGTGCTGCCGCTGATCATGGGTGCCACCATGTTCATCCAGACCAAACTGAATCCGACGCCGCCCGATCCCATCCAGGCCAAGGTGATGTTGTTCATGCCGATCATGTTCACCGGGATGTTCCTCTTCTTCCCGGCGGGCCTGGTGCTGTACTGGACGGTGAACAACATCCTGTCGATCGCCCAGCAATGGCAGATCACCCGCCTCGTCGAGGCGGCGGAAAAGAAGTAAGTCAGACTCCGATCCTGCGGGATCGGAGAATTTGCCGGGGCGCCTTGCTCCGGCTTTAGGGAGGGCGGATGGGACTGCCGCGCACCGATATCATCGCTGCCATCGCCACTGCTCCCGGACGCGGCGGCATTGGCGTGGTGCGAGTCTCCGGCAACGATCTGCTGCCGTTGGCGCAGACCCTGACCGGCCAGTCATCGTTTCCCCGTCGCGCCATGCTGCGACACTTCCTGGCGGCGGACGGGATCGCGATCGACCAGGGAATTCTGATGTATTTTCCTGCGCCGCATTCCTTTACCGGTGAGGACGTCCTCGAACTTCAGGGTCATGGCGGCCCGGTGGTGTTGCAGATGCTTCTGGCGCGCTGCCTTGAGCTCGGCGCGCGACTGGCCGAGCCTGGAGAATTCTCGCAGCGCGCCTTTCTCAATGACAAGCTCGATCTGGTCCAGGCCGAAGCGGTTGCCGACCTGATCGAGGCGACGACGGCGGCGGCGGCGCGCTCCGCCGTGCGTTCCCTGTCGGGCGAGTTCTCTCGCGAGGTGCGTTCGCTGGTGGCGCGTCTCACCGAGTTGCGCATGCTGGTGGAAGCGACCCTGGATTTTCCCGAAGAGGAAATCGACATCTTGCGGGACACGGATGCAGCAGCGCGCCTGGCGGGCATTCGTAGCGATCTGGCGGCGTTGCTCGAGCGCGCCCGCGCCGGACGCCTGCTGCGCTCAGGCCTGCATGTGGTGTTGGCGGGCTTGCCCAATGTGGGCAAGTCCTCCTTGCTGAATCGGCTGGCGGGTGAGGAGCGCGCCATCGTTACCGAGGTGGCCGGCACCACCCGCGATGCGGTGCGCGAAACGATCCAGATCGAAGGCATACCGCTGCATATCATCGACACGGCCGGGCTGCGTGAAACGGACGATGTAGTGGAGAAGATCGGCATCGAACGCGCTTGGGCGGAGATCCAGCGGGCCGACGTGGTACTGCAACTGGTGGATGCCCGTGGCGGCGAAACTCCCGCCGACCATGCCATCGCCGTGCGCCTGCCGGCAGCGGTTGAACGCATCGTGGTGGAAAACAAATGCGATCTGGCGGGACAGCTTGCGGCGCGCTTCATCGAAGGAAACCGGGTGCATCTGCGACTGTCGGCGAAGAGCGGCGAGGGGATCGGCCTGCTGCACGACGAGTTGCTGCGCGTGGCGGGCTGGAGCGGTCACGGCGAAGACGTGGTGCTGGCGCGCGAGCGACATCTGGAAGCGCTGGGGCTGGCCGCCGAAAAGTCGGCGCTGGCGGCACGGCGATTGGGCCAGATCGAGCTGTGCGCGGAGGAGCTGCGCCTGGCGCAGGAAGCACTTTCGCGCATTACCGGCGAGTTTACGGCTGACGATTTGCTGGGGGAGATTTTCTCCCGCTTCTGCATCGGCAAGTAGGTGGTGCGACATGGCTGAAATGGATCTGGTCATGCTGTTGGCCGCTGCCTTGTTCGCCGGTTTCGTCGATGCGGTGGCGGGCGGCGGTGGACTGATCCAGGTGCCGACCCTGCTGATGGCCCTTCCGGCCGAGTCACCCGCAACGGTGTTCGGCACCAACAAGCTGGCGAGCATTTTCGGAACCGGCAACGCGGCGTTGCGCTATGCGCGACGGATTGCATTGCCATGGGGCATTGCCTTGCCGGCCGCGATCGCGGCGTTCGTGTTTTCCTTTGCGGGCGCGGCGGCCGTGGCGTGGCTGCCGAAGGATGTGGTGCGGCCGCTGGTGCTGGCTTTACTGGTGTTGGTGATGCTCTATACCGTGGTCAAGCCGAACTTCGGCGCCTTGGCGGGTGAGCGTTTGGCGCCGCATCTGGAGCGGCGTTTCGCGCTATTGGCCGGCGCTTCGCTGGGGTTCTACGATGGCTTTTTCGGCCCCGGGGCGGGCAGCTTCATGATTTTCGCTTTTGTGCGGTTTTTCCGGCTGGATTTCCTGCATGCGTCAGGGGCCGCCAAAGTCGTGAATTTTTCCACCAACGCGGCGGCGCTGGCCTACTTTGTACCAAGCGGACATGTACTCTGGATGATCGGTTTGGCAATGGCGGCGTTCAATATCGCCGGCGCGCTGCTCGGTGCGCGTCTTGCGCTGCGTCACGGTAGCGGTTTTGTGCGCGGCGTGTTTTTGGTGGTGGCGTCGCTATTGATTGCTCGTCTTGGGTATGACACATTCGCTTGAGACCGGACGGGAGTAATTGATTTCGGTCTTTCGGTGAAGTTAGGCGAAGAAATATGAAATATTCGGCACTTTGCTTCCGGTTTGTCTATACTAACAAGTAGTACAGTTCATAAAATCAATTTTTATCGTCGCCCCGTGTGCTTGCAAGGGGTTTACAGGACGAGGAGCCCTTGCATGAAACTTAAAAAAACTATCGTTTTTATGGCGGCGGCGTGTGCGGCATTCGCCGCCCATGCCGACATCACTGTCGGCGTTACGCTTTCGGCAACCGGCCCTGCCGCGTCGCTCGGCATCCCGGAAAAGAACACGATCGCCTTGCTGCCCACTTCAATGGGTGGCCAGAAAGTAAATTACATCGTTCTCGATGACGCGTCGGATACCACGACAGCGGTGAAGAACGTGCGCAAGCTGATTTCGGAAAACAGGGTCGATGTTATCATCGGCTCCACGATCACACCCAACTCGCTGGCGATGATCGACGTTGTGGCGGAGGCAGAGACGCCGACCATCTCGATGGCCGCTTCAGCGCGGATTGTCGATCCGGCGAATCCAAAAACAAGGTGGGTATTCAAGACCCCGCAGAACGACCAGCAGATGGCGATCGCGATTGCGGCGCACATGGCGAACGCCGGCGTGAAAACCGTGGCTTTCATCGGTTTCAATGACGCATACGGCGAGGGCTGGTATCAGGAATTCATCAAGTACGCCGACACCTACAAGCTCAAGGTCGTGGCCAGCGAGCGCTACAGCCGTGCCGATACCTCGGTGACCGGCCAGGTGTTGAAGGTCATCGCGGCCAAGCCCGATGCGGTGCTGATTGCCGGTTCGGGCACTCCGGCGGCCTTGCCGCAGGTGACGCTCAAGGAGCGTGGCTATGCGGGCCGGTACTATCAGACTCACGGCATCGCCAACAATGACTTCCTGCGCGTCGGCGGCAAGAACGTGGAGGGAACCTTCCTTCCCGCCGGGCCGATGCTGGTTGCTGCGCAACTGCCAGACAGCAACCCTATCAAGAAGTCGTCCCTGGCGTATATCGCGAAGTACGAGGCAGCCCATGGCAAGGGCAGCATCTCGACCTTTGGCGGTCACGCCTGGGATGCCGGTCTGCTGTTGCAGAATGCCGTGCCAACCGCTTTGAAAAAGGCCCAGCCGGGGACCAGGGAGTTTCGTGCGGCCTTGCGCGATGCGCTTGAGGCGACCAAGGATCTGGTCGGGGTGCACGGTGTGTTCAACATGTCGCCCAATGATCATCTCGGTTTTGACCAGCGCGCCCGTGTGATGGTCAGGATCGAAAAGGGTGCCTGGAAACTGGACAAGTAGTCAGGCCGATGGATCTGCAAATAGCGCTTCTGTTGGGGCAGGACGGCATTACCAATGGTGCCATCTACGCGCTGCTTTCGCTGGCGCTGGTGCTGGTATTTGCGGTGACCCGCGTCATCTTCATTCCGCAGGGGGAGTTCGTTGCCTTTGGCGCCTTGACCCTGGCCAGCTTTCAGGCCGGCAAGACACCGGGTACGTTGTGGCTGTTGATCGGGGCCGGAATCGCGGTGGCGCTGGTGGATATTACAATGGCATTGCGCGGCGGCGCCTCCAGGAGAATCCCGGGCATCGTTGGCTGGAATCTGGCTTACCCGGCGGCTGCGGCTGCAATCGTGTTTCTCTTGAAGCCGAACGAGTTTCCACTGCTGGCGCAAATTGTTCTCGCCCTGGCATTGGTAGTCCCGCTGGGACCCATGATGTACCGTCTGGCCTATCAGCCGCTGGCCGAGGCCAGCGTACTGGTCTTGCTGATTGTTTCGGTGGCCGTGCATCTGGCGCTGGTGGGGTTGGGGCTGCTGTTCTTCGGTGCCGAGGGTTCGCGGACTCCGAGTTTTTCAGATGCGAGCTTCAATCTGGGGCTGGTCACGGTCAGTGGCCAGACACTGTGGGTGGTCGGCGCCAGCTTGCTCCTGATCGTGGTGCTGTTCATCTTTTTTGAGCGCACGATCTATGGCAAGGCCTTGCGCGCGACGGCGATGAACCGGACCGGCGCTCGTCTCATGGGCATCTCGACGGTGATGGCGGGCAAGCTTTCCTTCCTGCTGGCGGCCCTGATTGGAGCTTTTTCGGGGATCCTGATAGCCCCGATCACCACTATCTACTACGACACGGGTTTCCTCATCGGCCTCAAGGGCTTTGTCGGCGCCATCGTGGGTGGACTTGCCAGTTATCCGGTTGCGGCCGCGGGAGCGATCCTGGTCGGCTTGCTGGAGGCTTTTTCCTCATTCTGGGCGTCGGCCTTCAAGGAAGTGATTGTGTTCACGCTGATCATCCCGGTGCTGGTCTGGCGTTCGCTGACGACGCGTCATGTCGAGGAGGATGAGTGATGCGGCCACGCCTGATGTTGGCCGTGTTTCTTGGCCTGCTGCTGATTGCGCCGCTGCTGGCGTCCGAGTTCCATGTCACTTTGCTGAATTACATCGGCCTGTATGCCATCGTTGCCCTGGGACTGGTGCTGCTTACCGGGGTGGGTGGGCTGACTTCCTTCGGCCAGGCCGCCTTCGTCGGGCTGGGCGCCTATACGACGGCCTACCTATCGGCTGCTGAGAGTCTTCCGGCCTGGGCGGCGAGTTTGGGCGGCTCGCCCTGGATGGGCTTGCTGGCCGGTTTGCTGGTCACCGCGGTGGTCGCCTTTGTGCTCGGCTTCCTGACCTTGCGACTGTCCGGTCACTACCTGCCGTTGGGGACGATAGCGTGGGGCATCAGCCTTTACTTCCTGTTTGGCAACCTCGAGTTTCTCGGTGGCCACACCGGCATGTCCGGGATACCGGCTCTGTCCATTTTCGGCGTCGAGCTGAGAGAAAGCCGCAAGTTCTATTACGTCATCTGGGCCGTCGTGCTCGGTGCCGTCTGGCTCACCCGGAATCTGCTGGATTCGCGCGAAGGGCGGGCGATCCGCTCACTCAAGGGCGGCGTCATCATGGCCGAAGCGATGGGCGTCGATACAGCCCGCTCCAAAGTGATGATCTTCCTGATTGCTGCCTTGTTCGCCTGTGTTTCCGGCTGGTTGTACGCGCATTTGCAGCGCTTCGTCAATCCAACGCCATTTGGTTTGCACATCGGCATCGAGTATCTGTTCATGGCCGTTGTCGGTGGCTCGGCTCACGTCTGGGGTGCGCTGGTCGGTGCGGGCGTCATCACGGTGCTCAAGCAATGGTTGCAGGATTGGCTGCCAAGATTGCTGGGCGCGTCGGGAAACTTCGAGATGATCGTGTTCGGCCTCATGATGATCGTTGTCTTGCAACGGGCGCGCGACGGCCTCTGGCCGATTCTGGCGCGTCTGGTGCCGCAACGCGAGGTGCAACGCGAGGTGCCGCAAGGAGAAGCGCTGCCCAGAAGGCCGGTGCCGGAATCCGGTCAGGTCTTGCTCGAAGCCAGGAATGTCGTCAAGCGGTTTGGCGGTCTGGTGGCCAACAACGACATGAGTCTCACCGTCAGGGCGGGCGAGGTGATGGCGCTGATTGGTCCCAATGGCGCCGGCAAGTCGACCATGTTCAATTGCATATCCGGGGTGAATCCGGCCACGGAAGGTGAGGTGCGGTTTCGTGGCGAAGCAGTGACACACCTTAATTCGCGTCAGATTGCCAGGCTGGGAATGAGTCGCACTTTCCAGCATGTGCGCCTGTTGCCGACCATGAGCGTGCTGGAGAACGTGGCGATCGGCGGCCACTTGCGCGGCAGCAGGGGTGTGTTGCCGGCCATGTTGCATCTCGAGCGCGAGGAGGAGGCGCGACTGCTGGCTGAGGCGGCGCGTCAGGTAGAGCGGGTAGGCTTGAAGGACTCCATGTTCGATCTGGCGGGAAGTCTGGCTTTGGGCCAGCAGCGCACGCTGGAAATCGCCCGCGCCTTGTGCGCCGATCCTTGCATGCTGCTGCTCGACGAGCCGGCGGCGGGTCTGCGCTATCTGGAAAAGCAATCGCTGGCTGAACTGCTGCGCAAGTTGCGGGGCGAGGGCATGGGCATCCTGCTGGTGGAGCACGACATGGACTTTGTGATGGGCTTGGCGGACCGCGTGGTGGTGATGGAGTTTGGCGAGAAGATCGCCGAGGGTTTGCCTGATGAGGTACAGCGTGATCCAGCCGTGCTGGAAGCCTATCTCGGCGGGGTTGATTGATGAGCGAAGCGAAGACCATTCTCGAAGTTGAAGACCTCTGTGTTTCGTATGGCAAGGTCGAAGCGCTGCATCACGTCGGCATCAAGGTGGGCGAGGGGCGGATCGTGACGGTGATCGGCCCCAACGGTGCCGGCAAGACGACCCTGTTGTCGTCGATCATGGGCTTGTTGCCCCGCACGCGCGGGATGGTCCGGTTCCAGGGGCAGGAACTGGGCGACATCGAGGTGGAGCAGATGGTTGCCCTCGGCATCAATCTGGTGCCGGAATCGCGTGCCCTGTTCGGCGAAATGAGTGTCGAGGACAACCTGTTGCTGGGCGCATTCATGCGGCGACGGATGGGCCACCGCGATCACGAGCAGACCATGGAAGAGGTATTCCGGATATTTCCGCGGCTCAAGGAGCGGCGTGCGCAGCATGCGGGTACCTTGTCCGGCGGCGAGCGCCAGATGCTGGCGGTGGCGCGCGCATTGATGGCGAAGCCGAAACTGCTGCTGCTCGACGAGCCGAGCCTTGGCTTGGCGCCATTGATCGTACGCGAGATATTCCGGGTTATTGCCGACTTGAAAAGGACGGGGGTGTCCATTCTGCTGATCGAGCAGAATGCACGCGCGGCGTTGCAGGTGGCAGACTACGCCTATGTTCTGGAGACGGGCGAAATTGCGCTGGAAGGCCCCAGCGACCAACTGATCGATGATCCGAAGGTGATCGAGTCCTATCTCGGACTGGGCGGAAAACACTAGAAAGCTGTTTCACGTGAAACAGGATGTCGGTAGTTTCACGTGAAACAAGTGATGTGGTTTGGTTCTGCGAGTGAGAGGCGTATGATTGCGCCTCTTTTTGATTTGGTCTCGCGGCGTGCAATTCCCTGCTTTATTCGATGTGATTGTGATTGGTGGCGGCCACGCGGGCACGGAGGCGGCGCTGGCTGCCGCGCGTTCCGGCGCCCGAACTCTGCTGTTGACGCACAACATCGAGACTCTCGGTGCCATGTCCTGCAATCCGTCGATTGGCGGCATCGGCAAGGGTCATCTGGTCAAGGAGGTCGATGCGCTGGGTGGTGCGATGGCGGCGGCAACCGACGAAGCCGGCATCCAATTCCGCATTCTCAATGCATCCAAGGGACCCGCGGTGCGCGCCACCCGTGCCCAGGCGGATCGACAACTCTACAAGCAGGCGATCCGCAATCGCCTCGAAAACCAGCCGAACCTGACGCTGTTCCAGCAGGCGGTGGATGACCTGATCCTGACTGGTGATCGTGTGGTCGGGGTGGTGACGCAGTTGGGCATCCGCTTCGAGGCGCCCGCGGTAGTGCTGACGACAGGAACTTTCCTCAATGGGCTGGTGCATGTCGGGCTCTCCAACTATCGGGCCGGTCGCTTTGGCGATCCTCCGGCGATTTCCCTGGCCGAGCGCCTGAAGGAGATCAAGCTTCCTGTTGGCCGCCTCAAGACTGGCACGCCGCCCCGTCTTGACGGGCGCAGTATCGACTTTTCGGTGCTCCAGGCGCAACCGGGGGACGATCCGGTACCGGTGTTTTCCTTCATGGGCAGGCGCGAGCAACACCCGCGGCAGGTGCCCTGCTGGATCACGCAGACCAACGGCCGCACGCACGACATCATTCGTTCCGGGCTGGATCGCTCGCCGATGTTTACCGGCGTCATCGAAGGTGTCGGGCCGCGCTACTGCCCATCGATCGAGGACAAGATCCATCGCTTTGCCGGCAAGGACAGCCATCAGATTTTTCTCGAGCCTGAGGGTCTGGATACCCACGAAATCTATCCGCAAGGCGTGTCGACCAGCCTGCCGTTCGATGTTCAGTTGGCCTTGGTGCGCTCCATCCGCGGCCTGGAGAACGTACATATCACACGCCCCGGCTATGCCATCGAATACGACTATTTCGATCCGCGC
>Ga0073903_10001979_pt1 | contig 10592 bp, 10 predicted proteins | sample KloWWTKNB14_bulk_FD_66665 | JGI IMG/M metagenome (GOLD analysis project Ga0073903, IMG submission 66665) | Active sludge microbial communities from Klosterneuburg, Austria, studying microevolution and ecology of nitrifiers - Klosterneuburg... | ecosystem: Engineered > WWTP > Aerobic digester >... | reverse complement strand
TGGATCTCGCAGCTGTCGGGCACCACGTTGGTGGCCTCGCCGGTGTGGATCATGGTCACCGAGATCACCGCGGCGTCGGCGGGCTTCTTGTTGCGGGTCACGATGGTCTGGAAGGCCTGCACCATCTGGCAGGCCACCGGTACCGGGTCGATGCCGTTGTGCGGCAGCGCGGCATGGCAGCCGCGGCCGGTGATCGTGATCTTGAACTCGTTGCTGGAGGCCATCGTCGGCCCGGGGCAGACCGCGAATTGCCCGGCGGCCATGCCCGGCCAGTTGTGCATGCCGAAGATGGCGTTCATCGGGAAGCGTTCGAACAGGCCGTCCTCGATCATCTCGCGCGCGCCGCCGCCGCCCTCTTCGGCTGGCTGGAACACCAGGTACACCGTACCGTCGAACTGCCGCTTTTGCGACAGGTGCTGGGCGGCCGCCAGCAGCATGGCGGTGTGTCCATCGTGGCCGCAGGCGTGCATCTTGCCGGGGTGTCGGCTGGCGTGGGGAAATCGGTTGTGCTCCGTCATCGGCAGGGCGTCCATGTCGGCACGCAGGCCGATGGCGCGGGGTGAGTTGCCCTGGCGGATCACGCCCACCACCCCGGTTCGGCCCAGTCCGCGGTGCACTTCGATGCCCCAGGTTTCGAGCTGCCGGGCCACCAGGTCGGAGGTGCGCAGCTCCTCGAAACACAGTTCCGGGTGCGCATGGATGTCGCGCCGGATCCGGGTGAGCAGATCGGTGTCGAGCGCGAGGTGGCCGGCAGCGGCGAAGGGGAACATCGTGGGCATGGTGCGGACAGCGGACGGCGGCGTTGGGGAACAGCGAATCCATCTTATCGCCGGGCCTGTATCCCTGCAGCGGGTGCCCATGCCATCATCTCAGCATGACTGCCCCTGCCGACCTTGCCTCCTCCCGCGACACCCTGGCCGGCGCTGCGCTGGTGCACGCCGCCTGTCCGCACGATTGCCCGGACACCTGTGCCATCCGGGTGACGGTGCAGGGCGGGCGCGTGGTGAAGCTGCAGGGCGACCCGGACCACCCGCCCACCCACGGCGCCCTGTGCACCAAGGTGTCGAGGTACATGGAGCGCATCGAACACCCAGACCGGGTGCTGACGCCGCTCAAGCGCATCGGGCCGAAGGGGCGGGGTGAGTTCGCGCCGGTGGGCTGGGATGAGGCACTGGACGACATCGCTGCGCGGCTGCGGGCCATCGCCGCATGCGACGCCCAGGCCATCGCTCCCTACAGCTATGCCGGCACGATGGGTTTCGTGCAGGGTGAGGCGATGGCCGGGCGCTTCTGGAACCGGCTGGGGGCGTCCCGTCTGCATCGCAGCATTTGTGCGGAGGCGGGGGCCACCGGGTTGGAGCTGACCTACGGAGCCACCGTGGGCATGCACCTGGAGCACTTTGCCGAGAGCCGGCTGATCCTGATCTGGGGCAGCAACCCGATCACCTCCAGCGTGCACTTCTGGACCTTTGCGCAGGAGGCCAAACGACGCGGCGCGAAGCTGATCGCCATCGACCCGCGGCGCAGCGAAACCGCCGAGAAGTGCCACCAGCACCTGGCCCTGCGCCCCGGCAGCGACGGTGCGCTGGCGCTGGGCCTGATGCACGAGCTGATCGTGCACGACTGGTTGGACCCTGACTACCTGGAGCGCTGGGTGGAGGGCTGGCCACAGCTGCGCGAACGGGCACTGCAGTGGCCGCCGCAGCGGGCGGCGGCGGTCTGTGGCCTCACCGTCGACGAAATTCAGGGTCTGGCGCGCGACTATGGCCGCACCGCGCCAGCGGCGATCCGCCTGAACTACGGCATGCAGCGGGTGCGCGGTGGCGGCAATGCGGTGCGGCTGATTGCACTGCTGCCCTGCCTGGTGGGCGCCTGGCGACACCGCGCCGGGGGGCTGCTGCTGTCGGCCTCGGGCTGGAACAAGCCGCTGCGCAACGCCCAGCTGCAGCGCCCGGACCTGCTGGCCGGCCGCCGCCCGCGCAGCGTCAACATGGCCAACATCGGCGACACGCTGCTGGCCGAGGCGGGGGCGCCGGAACTGGGCGGCGGGCCGCGCATCGAGGCGCTGTTGGTCTACAACAGCAACCCGGTGGCGATCGCGCCCGACTCGGCCCGGGTGGCCGCAGGATTCGCCCGCGAGGACCTGTTCACCGTGGTGCTGGAGCACTTCCGCACCGACACCGCGGACCATGCCGACTATGTGCTGCCGGCCACCATGCAGCTGGAGCATCGGGACGTGCACGCCAGCTACGGCCACACCTGGCTGCTGACCAACCAGCCGGCGCTGCCGCCGCGCGGGTTGGCACGCAGCAATGCGCAGATCTTCCGCGACCTGGCGGCGCGCATGGGCTTCGACGAACCCTGCTTCCGCGACGACGACGAGACCCTGGCCCGTCAGGCCTTCACCGATGCGGTGGATGCGGGGGCGCTGGAGCGCGACGGTTGGGTCAAGCTGGCCGTGCCCGAGGCGCCCTTCGCCAGCGGCGGCTTCTCTACCGCCAGTGGCCGGGCGCGGGCCTGCGGGCCGGACCTGCCGCTGCCGGACTTTGTGCCCAACCACGAATGTGCCGAGGCCGACCCGGCGCTGGCGGCACGTTTGCCGCTGGCCATGATCTCCCCGCCGGCGCGGCACTTCCTCAACTCCACCTTCGTCAACATCGCCAGCCTGCAGGCCACCGAACGTGAGCCCGCGCTGGAGCTGCATCCGGAGGATGCGGCTGCGCGCGGCATCGCCGACGGTGACTGGGTGCGGGTGTTCAACGACCGGGGTGACCACCTCTGCCTTGCCCGTGTGGGGCATCGGGCCCGGCCGGGCGTGGTCAACGGCCTGGGGGTGTGGTGGCGCAAGCTGGGTCGCGACGGTCACAACGTCAACCAGCTCACGCACCAGAAGCTCACCGACCTGGGCGAGGCGCCCTGTTTCTATGACTGCCTGGTCGAGGTGCAGCGGGCGCAGGCCCCAGCGGGCGCTGCGGCATGAGGGCGCTGCGCTGGGCGATGCTGGTGAGCGTGGCCGGGCTGCTGGCGGGCTGCGCGCCGCTGGGCTACTACTGGCAGTCGGTGTCCGGGCACCTGAACATGGTGCGTGCGGCCCGCCCGGTGCAGGACTGGCTGGACGATCCTGCCACGCCGGCCGATCTGCGCGAGCGGCTCCAGCTGGCCCAGCAGATGCGCGTCTTTGCGGTTACCGAGTTGGCGCTGCCGGACAACGCCAGCTACCGCCGCTATGCCGACCTGAAGCGACCCGCAGCCGTGTGGAACGTGGTGGCCACGACCGAGCTGTCGCTGGAGCTCAAGACCTGGTGTTTCCCGGTGCTGGGCTGTGTGGGTTACCGGGGCTACTTCGACCGGGCGCAGGCCGATGCGCTGGCCGCCGAATTGAAGGCGCAGGGCTGGGAAACCTATGTTTATGGCGTGCCGGCCTATTCCACCCTGGGCAAGCTGCCCGGGGACTGGTTGGCCGACCCGCTGCTCAACACCTTCGTCAAGGGCGGTGAGGTGGAGCTGGCACGGTTGATCTTCCACGAGCTGGCCCATCAAGTCGCCTACGCGCAGGATGACACGCGCTTCAACGAGTCTTTTGCCACCGCGGTGGAGCGCATCGGCAGCGACCGCTGGATGCGTCAACGCGCCGACCCTGCGCTGCGGCAGGGGGCTGAGCTGGACGATCGGCGGCGGGCGCAGTTTCGGGAGCTGGCGATGTCGGCCAGGGAGGAGCTGCTGCAGGTCTACCGCAGCAGCGCGACCGACGAGGCCAGGCGCCAAGGGCGGCGCGAGGTGCTGGAGCGGCTGCGCCAGCGTCACCAGGCCCTCAAGGCCGGAGAGTGGCAGGGTTACACCGGCTACGACCGCTGGTTTGCCACGGTGGGCAACCCGCAGCTGGCGCTGCTGTCGGCCTACCACTCCGGGGTGGCCGATTTCGAGCGCCTGTTCGAGCGGCAGGGGCGGGAGTTCCCGCGCTTTTATGCCGAGGTGCGCCGCCTGGCGGCGCTGCCCAAGGCCGCGCGGGAGGCCGTGCTGCGGCAGCCCTGAGTGGGTTTCAGAACCCGAGGCTGGCGAGCAGGTCGTCGACCTCGCCCTGGTCCTGCACCACGTCGGTCCGCCCAGCGGCGTCGACCACCGGACCGTGCAGCACACCGGGATCGACCTTCTCGCGCTGCTCGGGCGGAACCACCTGCACCAGCAGTTTGACCAGGTTGCTCTCCAGCTCGTTGGCCAGGTTCACCACCTTGGCCACCACCTGGCCGGTGAGGTCGTGGAAGTCCTGCGCCAGCATGATGTCGGTGAGGTGCTGGTCGATGCGGGCGGTGGCGCCTTCCACGTCGTGCACGAAGTTCAGCACCGCGCCGCTGGCCACCGCCTTGACCGGGTCGCGCACCAGGGCTTCGCCCAGGGAGCGGGTCTGTTCGGCGATGCGGTGGTGTTCGAACTTGGCCTGATCCACCGAGTTGAGCACCTTGTCGGCGGCCTCGGAGGTCTTGCGCACAATGTAGTTGAGCCGGCTGCGGGCGTCGGGCAGGCCTTCGGTGGCGACCTTGAGCTGGGGCATCACGCCCAGTTGCTGCATGGTGTCGTGCAGCAGCCGGGTGATGGCGCCGAGCTGGAGGAAGACGGTTTCCGGCGTCGCCTGCTGGTTGTCCATCGCGACGGTGTCCGCTGAAGTGGTTTCGGTGGTCATCTCAGCCTCGCGGTGGTCAGGCTGTGGCGGCCAGTTTTTGCATGATCTTGGTCACCTTCTCTTCCAGCGTGGCCTTGGTGAAGGGCTTGACGATGTAGCCGGCTGCGCCACTCTGGGCCGCCAGCACGATGTCTTCCTTGCGGGCTTCGGCGGTCACCATCAGCACCGGCAGGTGGCGCAGCTGATCGTCGGCCTTGATGGCCTTGAGCAGGTCGAAGCCGGTCATGTTGGGCATGTTGATGTCGCTGACGACGAAGTCGAAGCGTCCGCCCTTGAGCATGTGCAGGGCGACAGCGCCGTCTTCGGCTTCATCGACGTTGTTGCAGCCCATTTCCTTGAGCAGGCCGCGCACGATGCGGCGCATGGTCGAGAAGTCGTCGACGACCAGGAATCGGAGGTCGGTAGAGGCGGTCATGTGCGCTCCTTGGCGGATGAGACGAGAGATGAGGGATCTCTCCGGTTATCGGTGGGAGGTCGGGGGACTTGATGCCTGGGCCTCAGCGCTCGCGGCATCGGTGGGTTCTTCGGTCACAGGGGCGTCGCCGCCCTGGAAGAAGCGGTCCACCGCATCGCGGGTCATCACGATGATGCTGATGCGGCGGTTGATGGGGTCGAAGGGGTCCTGCTTCTCGAAGGGCACGCTGGCCGAAAGTCCCTGCACGCGCAGGATGCGGGCGTCGTCCAGCCCGCCGGCCAGCAGTTCACGCCGCGAGGCATTGGCCCGGTCCGAGGACAGCTCCCAATTGCTGTAGCCCAGCCCGCTGCCCATCGGTTTGGCGTCGGTGTGCCCCTCCAGCGTCAGGCGGTTGGGCACCTCGGTCAGCACCGAGCCGATGGCGCGCAGGATCTCGCGCATGTAGGGCTGCACATCGGCTGAGCCGCTGTCGAACATCGGCCGCTTCTGGTCGTCCACGATCTGGATGCGCAGGCCCTCGCGGGTCATGTCCAGCCGCACCTGCGACTTGAACTCGGCCAGCTTGGGGGAGTTGGCGATGACGTCGGCCATCTTCTCCTTCAGCTCACTCAGCCGGGCCTGTTCGGCCTTGCGCTGTTCGGCCTTCAGGGCGCGCAGGTTGTAGGTCTTGCGTTCGGCCTCGATGTCGCCCTTCTTGACCTGGCCGCCCTGGCGCGACAGGTCGGTGCCGCCGCCCTTGATGACGGAAGAGGCGTCACCGGCACCCGAGCCGCCGCCCATCAATGCCACCTTCAGCGGGGACTGGAAGTAGTCCGCAATGCCCTTCTTGTCGCCTTCGGAGGTGGATCCCAGCAGCCACATCAGCAGGAAGAAGGCCATCATCGCGGTGACGAAGTCGGCGTAGGCGATCTTCCAGGCGCCACCGTGGGCGGCATGGCCGCCCTTCTTGACCCGTTTGACGATGATGGGCTGCAGCTTCTTGGCGTCACCGGCCATGGGCAGCTCCCGACGTGGCGTTCATGGCGCAGCCTTACTTCTTCTTCAGGTGCGCTTCCAGCTCGGAGAAGCTGGGCCGGTCCCCGGAATACAGCACCTTGCGGCCGAACTCGATGGCGATCTGCGGCGCATAGCCCTGCATCGAGGCCAGCAGCGTGGCCTTGATGCACTGGAATTCCTTGCCGGCGTCCTCCACCTTCTGCTCCAGCAGGCCGCCCAGCGGCTCCACGAAGCCGTAGGCCAGCAGGATGCCCAGGAAGGTGCCCACCAGGGCCGAGCCGATCATGCCGCCCAGCACCGCGGGCGGCTGGCCCACCGAGCCCATGGTGTTGACCACCCCCAGCACCGCGGCCACGATGCCGAAGGCGGGCAGGCCGCCGGCCAGGCGGGCAATGGCCGCCACGGCAGCGTGTTCCTCCTGGTGGTGGGTGTCGATCTCCTGGTCCATCAGGCTCTCGATCTCGTGGGCATTCAGGTTGCCGGAGACCATCATGCGCAGGTAGTCGGTGATGAACTCCGTCACATGGTGGTCGTTGCCCACGTTCGGGTATTTCTGGAAGATGGCCGAACTGTGCGGGTCCTCGACGTCCTTCTCGATGGACATCAGGCCTTCCTTGCGCACCTTCTGGAGCAGGTCGTACATCAGCGACAGCAGCTCCATGTAGCGGTCCTTGTTGAACTTGCTGCCCTTGAAGCAGCGGCCCAGGCCCGCCAGGGAGGCTTTCACCACCTTCATCTGGTTGTTGGCCAGGAAGGCGCCGATGGCGGCCCCGAAGATGGTGATCATCTCGAAGGGCAGGGCATGCAGGATCACGCCGATGTTGCCGCCGTGGGCAATGTAGACGCCGAAGATGCAGCCCAGGGCCACGAGCCAGCCGACGATGACGAACATGGAGTTGCTTTCCGGATCAGGAGGTCGGCCAGCCGCGGGACGGTGCCAACCTCGGGACGAGGGTGTTTTGCATATCGGTCATCCTGCCGGGAAGATGGAGCCGGCAAAGCGTGCAAAACGGGCCGACACACCGGCCAGTCATCGACGCAGCGGCCTCGCCTCGCGTCCCACCGCGTAGATCCACACCGGACGTTGGCCCTCTCGCTGCACCACCGCGTGCAGGCGCAGGCCGGGCGCCTTGAATTCCAGGCTGACCAGCCAGCTGCCCGGGCGCATTTCGGCGGCCGCCTTGCGGGCCGCGTGGGGCATGCTCTCGGGCCGCTGGAACAGGTAGACCATCTGGCAGTCGCTCCAGGAGCGCTCCCACATGTCCCCGCGGGAGATCCGGGCCCAGGGCGCACGCAGCCGTGCGGCCCAGGTCAGTGGCCAGCTCCATTCGATGCCCTCCAGCCGGGCCTGCGGGAAAACGCGGCGCAGCGCGTTCAGACCGTGGCCCAGGCCGCAGCCGGCGTCCAGCACCCGGGCGCCGGGATCGATCGGCGCCAGGGCCTGCAGGCCTTCGAGCGCGTCGACGGGCGTGGGGAAGAAGGGCGCATCCCGCCAGGCCCGCACCGGGTAGGCCAGGGCGAGCAGGCCCACCGGCAGCAGCCAGGCCCAGGCAGGCAGGCTGCCGGCAAGGCCGGCGGAAGCGATCGGCTCCAGTCCCTGCAAGGCCGGATCGGCCCACAGGACCGTCCCGTGCAGCCATGTCTGCAGCGCCATCGACAGTGGAAACCCCAGCGCCAGGATGGCGCGGCGCCAGGCGCTTTCGGCCAGCAGCGCCAGGGCGGTGGTGGGCAGGCAGCCGATCAGGAAGGCGTCCACTGCAGGCAGTCCGGTGGCACCAGCCAGCGTGAACAGCCCCCAGGCCAGAGACCAATTCAACAGGGCGGGCAGGGGCCAGGGCAGGCGGCGTTGCAGCTGCTGCAGACGGCCCCGGAAGGGGCTGTAGGCGGCCTCCTCCGTTTGAGGCGGTCGCGGCAGTGCAGTCGAGCGGGGCACCGGTTTCAGGCGTGCGGTGGGCATGGCGAGTTCCGGGAAGGAAGGGGCAGCGAATTGGGGGGGCGCAGGCGTTACATCAGGTCCAGCAGGCGCTGCTGGTTCAGGCGCACCCGAACCTCGGCGGGTGCCACGGGGGCCACCACCTGGCGCCCGGACAGGCTGGTATCGCGCAGCACAGGTTCGGACAACGGCAAACCGCCGCGGCCCACGATGGCGGCGACCAGGGGCTCGTTGGCGCGCCGTCCGGGGGCCATGACGACAGCGACCTCGCCGGTGGACAGCTGGACATAGCAGCCTGGGGGGTACATTCCCAGTGCCTTGAGCAGAGCGGAGCCGTACTCGTCAGGCTGCCCATTCGCGCCGACGCAGGCGCCGCGCGCTGCAGAAAGCGGTGACATCGGCGCCCGGTTGCCGCGTCGGCTGAGTTTGGCGGTGAAGCGGTCCACCACGTTGAGCAGGCGGGCCAGGCGGCTGGCCATGTCCAGCTCCCGCAAGGGGCGCTCCAGCAGCTGCGCATCGTGGTGCAGCCGCACGATCTTCAGCCAGCGGCCGTCGTCCACGCCGGCCTGCGCCAGCATCGTCGAGCCGGTGAGCGGGTGTTGGGCGATGCGTTCGCGCTGCTCCGCGTTCAGCGGAAGTCGCTGTTGGGCCAGGGTGTCCTGCAGCGCAGTCATGCCGACGTTCATGGTGATCGCGGCGTGGCAGAGGCTGCTCAACTCGTTCTCGCCCAACTCCAGCACCTGGCCCACGCGTTCGCAGACCATCGCGCAAAGCATGCCGTGCTGTGTGCTGTAGGCCTCGGCCGAATGGGTCGCATGCTGGAACAGCAGGAACAACGCCGCGTGGGGTTTGCGCCGTGACAGCTCGCGGGCCTTGGCCAGCGCCTGTTGGGTCTGCTCCAGCCAGCCGCTGCCTGTGGCAGGGTGGCGCAGCGCCTGATGCAGCGAGCGCATCAGCTGGGTCCAGGCCTCGACGGTGCCCAACACTTCAGCCTGCGCGTTGGTCGCCACCCGATCCCGCTGGATGTGGCCGGCAGCGATGTGCCGCAGCGACGCATTGGTGTGGATGAGATGGTGCACCGAGCTGGTGAAGCTCGCACGCCACCTTGCCGAGGCGTCATCGTCGATGAACAGGTTCTTGGACCGCAGCAGCAGCAGCTTGGACTCGTCACGGATCACCCCCCGCGCCGGCAGCAGCAGCATGCCGTTGTTGTCGAACACGTCGAAGGGCAATGGATCGCCCATGCGGAGGTGGTCGGGTGAGAGGGGAATGTGGGCCATGGTCGTCATCTGCGCAGCTCTTGCAGGTCCGGTGCACAAGCTATCGACGGGGCGTGTACCCTCTTGAGGGCATCCGCGGACAAAGGCGGTTCCAGAGTGAAAAAAATGGGCCTGCAATGCAGGCCCTGAAGCAGGCGCCGCAAGGGCGCCAGGAGGAGACAGAAGGAGAGCCGGGGCCCGCGCGCCGGCAGGCCGTCAATGCAGCTGAAGCGCGCCGCTGGCCTTGCCCTTGCCGGCGCGCGCCGGCGGGTTGCACAGGCCGCAGATGAAGTGCTTGGCAATCTCGTGCGGGTGGGTCACGAAGTGTCCGCCGCACTTGGAGCAGCGGGTCATGGTGAGCATGCCGTTGTCCACGAACTTCACCAGGCGCCAGGCGCGGGTGACCGACAGCAGCGGCTCCAGGCCCTGGGCCTGGGTCTGCTCCAGATACAGTTGGTAGGCCTTGATGACGGTGTCGATCTCGTCAAGTTCGGCCACCTTGTTCAGGTACTCGTGCATGTTCAGGAACAGGCTCGAGTGGATGTTGGGCTGCCAGGTCATGAACCAGTCGGTGGAGAAGGGCAGCTGGCCCTTGCTGGGCGAGCGGCCGGCGACTTCCTTGTACAGGCGCAGCAGGCGCTCGTAGGACAGGTCGGTTTCGGACTCCAGCACCTGCAGGCGGGCGCCGAGCTTGATCAGCGTGACGGCGCGTTCGATCTGCTTGGCTTCGGTCAGGATGCTCTTGCTGCGCATGGTGTTCCCCGGTGGTCTTTGATCTGGCTTGATGTGTCGTGGCGATTCGGGTTCGAAGCGGGTCAGGCGGCTTCGCGATGGCGGCCGGCCATCAGGATGCTGGCGTGCAGGCGGGACACTCCGTCGTTGGCGGCGCTCTTGCCGTGATTGGTCAGCAGGCTCCAGACCAGGTCGTCGTCCACACGCATGCGGCACAGCAGGGTGTTGCCCGAGGCGATCTTCATCATCTGGGCCGGCGACAGCATTTCCAGCAGGGTGGCGGTCTCTTCCGAGATGCCGAGGCGGAACAGGGCCTGTTCGCGGTCCGTGCGGATCAGGCTCTGGGCCAGCATCAGGTAGGACAGGTTGGTTTCGCGGATTTCGGCGAGGATCTGCTCGGTGTTCATCTCAGGCTCCTTGTGAGGGTTCGCTGCGGGTCTTGTCTTGCAGCACTTCGGTATCAACGTGAGATGAATTGTGAAGATCGGAGCTGGCTTGGAACATCGGGTCACTTCCACTGCTTGAGTCCGCGCTTTGCCATCGGGTCTGTCAGGCAAATTCCTACAGGCTGTCATCCAG
>Ga0073903_10001976_pt1 | contig 10604 bp, 11 predicted proteins | sample KloWWTKNB14_bulk_FD_66665 | JGI IMG/M metagenome (GOLD analysis project Ga0073903, IMG submission 66665) | Active sludge microbial communities from Klosterneuburg, Austria, studying microevolution and ecology of nitrifiers - Klosterneuburg... | ecosystem: Engineered > WWTP > Aerobic digester >... | reverse complement strand
AGTGACGAATAGCCGGTGCCGAAATCGTCGATGGAGATACCGATGCCGGCCTTGCGGCACATCAGGAGGGTGTCCTTGGCATTATCCGGCTGACCCATCAGAAGGCGCTCGGTGATTTCAAGATGAACGAAATTGGGATCCACATCGGTTTCGCTGATCGTTGTATAAATGGTGTCGATGAAATCCTCGGAGGCGAAATCAGTGCTCGAGAAATTCACGCTCATGGAAAGTTCATTCGAAAATCCCGCGCGGCTTTCGATGCGCTTCAGTGCCATGCAGGCCTCGCGCAGCGCCCAGCGGCTGGCATCGACGATTAAACCGGATTGCTCGGCGATTGGGATGAAAAGACCGGGAGAAATATAGCCGCGCTCGGGATGGTTCCAGCGCATAAGAGCCTCGAAGCCCGAGACCTTGCCTTTTTGAAGATCAATGATCGGCTGGTAATGCAGCGCGAGCTGCTTTTTTTCCAGCGCTGTGCGGAAGTCGTTGGCGATCTTGACACTCTCAATTGCGTCCGTCTGTCCGGCATAGGTGAGTTCCTGTGCTTCAACCGGTGGCCATCCGCTGCTTTCATTGCTGATTTCAGCACGGGTGAGGGTATCGCGGTAACGGGTAAGGATGACCTGCGACGTCATGCGCAAAATTGGGTCGGCCTTCTGCAGGCGGTTTGAAAAATCTTCCTTGGTGATTTCAAGCAGGACGCAATTCTCGACGGCCTGCACTGTGGCGGTGCGGGGGGCGTTATCAACCAGCGCCATCTCGCCGATCATTGTGCCGGGGCCGCGCGTGCCTACATTCTGGACCTTCCCGTTGCGGCCTGTAACCAGGATTTCAACGCGGCCGCTCTCAATAATATAGGCACTCTCGCCAGGGTCGCCCTGGCGCATGATCACTTCACCGCTTTTAAAAGCCTTCTTGGTTGGGATTGCCGACGCCATTGCTAGTGTATGTCCCCGTTTTTATTAATTGTTTCATAAGATTATGACAAACAATATATTAGTAATTGGTTAATAATGAGCAGGTTCTACACTGAAATCAATGATCAACTTAGAGATATGCTTGACAAACTTGAACCCGAAACGCTAGTGTCCGCAAGCTTTTTTACATCATTTGCAGGGCTATAACATGAAAGTCGTAAACTCGCTGAAAACGCTTAAGAAAAGAGACCGCAATTGCCGCGTTGTGCGCCGCAAGGGCAGGGTTTACGTCATCAATAAAATGAAGCCTCGCTGCAAGGCGCGCCAGGGCTAAGGCATATAATCGCCTTTACCAAATCTCTTACCCTTTCTTCATTCCCTTCGTGCTATGATCAGGTAACAGCCTGAAGAATTTCTAGCATGATTTTCCGGTAACGCCTGTTGCCCGTTAAAAACCACGAAATGTAAGCAGAATCCTGCTTGCGCGTGTAAGGCGGGTATGAGAATGTCTGCACATGTTTTCCAAACTTTTCGGATTTATGTCGGCCGATATGGCCATCGATCTCGGCACAGCGAACACGCTGGTCTACGTGAAGGACCGTGGAATCGTGCTGAACGAACCTTCGGTTGTTGCCATCTCCATAATAAACGGTCGTAAGCAGGTTTTGGCTGTCGGCAACGAGGCGAAGCAGATGCTGGGCCGCACGCCGGGCAGCATCGTTGCGACACGCCCGCTGCGCGATGGCGTTATCGCCGACTTCGAAGTCACCGAGGCGATGATCAAGCATTTCATCAGGAAAGTGCACAATCGCCGTAGTTTCGTTTCACCCAAGATGGTGATCTGTGTTCCATCCGGCTCGACGGCTGTTGAGCGCCGCGCGATTCAGGAATCGGCAGAGAGCGCCGGCGCAAGCGAAGTGTATTTGATTGAAGAACCGATGGCGGCTGCGATCGGCGCCGGTCTTCCGGTGACAGAACCTACCGGATCAATGGTCGTTGATATCGGCGGCGGCACGACAGAAGTTGCTGTTATCTCGCTGGGTGGAATTGTTTACGCCCGCTCGGTCCGCGTCGGCGGCGACAAGATGGACGAGGCGATCATTGCCTATATCCGCCGCGTGCATAACCTCTTGATCGGCGAAAGCTCGGCTGAGCGCATCAAGAAAGAAATCGGCTCAGCCTGCCCGCCCGCTGAAGGCGAGGGCAGAACTATGGAAATTCGTGGCCGCGACCTGATGAACGGCGTGCCTAAGGAAATAGTTGTCACCGAGCGCCAGATGGCAGAAGCGCTGGCGGAACCGGTTGGCCAGATCGTCGAAGGCGTGAAAGTCGCACTTGAACACACCGCGCCGGAACTGGCGGCGGATATTGTCGATAAAGGCATTGTTTTGACAGGGGGCGGTGCGCTGCTGACCAACCTTGATTTCGTACTCCGGCATGCAACCGGCCTCGCCGTGGCCTTGGCGGACGACCCGCTGACCTGCGTGGCGCTTGGCACCGGCCATGCCCTCGAGGAGCGCAAGGCGCTTCGCAACGTCCTGATAGGAACCTATTGATAAACCCGCTTGTGGTTTGTTTTAGGGGCTTTTTTGCGGTAAAATAAAGACTGGACCTTGCGTTCACCCCTGATCTTCTTTAGTCGTAAATTAAGAAGATTATTCGAATAATAACGGGATTCCATTGAAACGCCGTACCTGGTCAAAGAGCCTTTCACGTATCTCGCCTCTGCCTCTCGCGGGCGGGGGATTTGTCTCTTTCATTTTTGTTCTTGCCGCTATCGCGACCTTGTTTTTTTCCGCCGTCAATCCGCAAGGCATCAGCGCTGTGCGTTCAGGCGTGACAGATATTCTTGGCCCAGCGCTTGGCGCGATCAGCAGGCCGCTGCAATCAGCCGCTCTGTTCGTGCGCGATGTTTCCGGTCTTTCGGAATTGCAGGCGCATAATGCCAGGCTGGAACAGGAAAATGTCCGCCTGCGCGAATGGTATCAGACGGCATTGCAGCTCGAAGCTGAAAATAAATCGTTGCGCGATCTTCTGCATGTGAAGATCGAACCTGAAAACCGTTTCATCACCGCGCGCATTCTCGCTGATGCTGGCAGTACGTTCGTAAAAAGTTTGCTGGTTGAGGCAGGCACGAAAGACGGCGCGGCAAAAGGGCAGGCCGTGATTTCCGGCGAAGGGCTCATTGGCCGTGTGATTGAATCGGGGCGTGGCGTTTCGCGGGTCCTCCTAGTGACCGACATCAACAGCCGCGTGCCTGTTCTGGTCGAGGATAGCAGCCAGCACGCGATTTTGGCTGGCCAGAACACGGTAAACCCGGTGCTTTTACACCTGCCGCCGGGCAGCGAAATCAAGAACGGCTCGCGCATTATAACCTCCGGATATGGCGGTATTTTCCCGCATGGCCTGCCGGTCGGACGCGTGTCGGTCGGTCAGGACGGTGTCTATAAGGTCCAGCTTTTCGCGAATTTTGATCGCCTGGTTCATGTGCGGATCGTCGACCGCAACGAAGACCCCAATTTACGCAGCGGAAATCCCGGCGGAGAACTGGATTAATCCCCCGTTTCAGGTAAATTAGCCGCATGGGATATTTCTCCACATGGTCGGAACGCGCCGAGGCGAGCGCAAGACTCATCGCTCCATACAGCCTTATGGCGCTGTTGCTGATTTTCAGCATCATTTCATTTTCATTTCCGGTCACCGGTTCCATCAAAGCGCCGCTTTTACTTATGGCGATTTATTACTGGGCGATTTACCGGCCCACGCTCATCCCCGCGTGGCTGGTTTTTAGTGCCGGAATTCTGGTCGATCTCATAAGCGGCATCGGAGCCGTCGGCGTGAGTGCGCTTGTGTTCGTCATAGTGCAATGGGTGGTCACAGACCAGCGCCGTTTTTTAATGGGACAGTCTTATTTGATGATCTGGATTGGTTTCATGATCGTCAGCATCGTCAGCGGCCTCATGCAGTGGATGATTTTTGGAATGCTCAATGGTGTCTGGCCACCGCTGCAGCAACTCGCATTTTCAATACTTCTCGGCGGCGCACTGTTCCCTCTGATTTCCACGCTGCTACATCTGACGCATAAGATTCTGCCAGAGCCCCGCAGCGGGTTTACCCTTAAATCCAAGGGCAGGTAAGCCGTTATGAAACGCTCATCCGACAACGAAAAATTCACACGCCGCGCCTTTTTTGTCGGCGCGGCACAGGGCACGTTTCTTGTTGTACTCGGCGGTCGACTGGCATGGCTGCAGATCGCGCAGGGCTCACGCTATAAAACGCTTTCGGATGAAAACCGGATCAATACAAAAATATTGCCGCCCACGCGCGGACAGATTGTTGACAGGTTCGGCGTGCCGCTCGCCGTCAACAACCAGAATTTTCGTGTGCTGATTATTCCCGAGCAGGCGGAGAACCTCGAAAAATCACTACGTGCGTTGCAGAAATATATCGATGTCGAGGAATCGAGCATCCAGACAGTCCTGAAGCAGGCGAAGAAAAGCCCGAAATACGTGCCGCTGGAGATCAAGGATGATCTGAGCTGGGAAGAAGTGGCGAAGGTCGAGGTTAATCTGCCGGACCTGCCCGGATTGTCGACCAATGTAGGCGAGATACGCGGCTACCCGCTTGGCGAAGCGACGGCGCATCTCATTGGATATGTCGGCGCGGTGAACAAAAATGAACTGACGAGCGACCCGCTTCTTAGCGTTCCCGGTTTTAAAATCGGCAAAAGCGCCATCGAGAAAACCCACGACCTCGCGATGCGCGGCAAGGCGGGATCTTCCGATGTCGAGGTGAACGTGGTCGGTCGTGAGGTGCGCGAGCTCAAGCGTATCGATCCCGTTCCGGGCGAACGCGTAATGTTAACAATCGATGGTGAGTTGCAGCGTTTCGCACAGAAGCGTTTATCGGAGCAGCAAAGCGCCTCGGCGGTGGTGATGAATGTGCATTCGGGGGAGGTTTATGCGCTCGCATCTTACCCGGCTTTCGATCCGAATGTTTTTTCACGCGGAATTTCCGCCGCGCTGTGGGAGGAATTGCTGGCCAATCCCGGCTTCCCGCTGACGAACAAGGCTATTGCAGGGCAATATCCTCCAGGCTCAACGTTCAAAATGATCACGGCTCTGGCAGGTCTGAAAGCCGGTAAAATAACCACGAACCGCACTGTTTTCTGCCCGGGCCATTACATTCTCGGCAAGGGGCGTTTTCACTGCTGGAAAAAAGGCGGGCACGGCTATGTGAATTTGTCGGACGCGCTGGCGAAATCATGCGACGTTTTTTTCTATCAGATGGCGAATGAAATGGGCATCGACGCAATTTCAGAAATGGCAAGCCAGTTCGGTCTTGGAAAAAATTTCGGGTTTGACCTTTCGGAAGAACGCCCCGGTCTGGTGCCGACGCGCGACTGGAAAAAAGCCAGGTTTAATGAAACATGGCAGCCGGGCGAAACCATCGTCAACGCGATCGGGCAGGGATATTTCCTGACGACGCCGTTGCAACTCGCGGTGATGACGGCGCGGCTGGTGAATGGCGGTTATGAAGTGAAGCCGCAGATTACGGGGTATGTCGGCGATAAAAGCCCGGCACCGCAGAAATGGCCGAAAATGAAAGTTCCGGATGCGCATCTCAAGCTCATGATGCAGGGCATGAACAAGGTGGTTAACCATGAACGCGGCACGGCCTATGGCTCGCGCGTGAAAGATCCGCCGGAGTTCGCTTATGCCGGTAAAACCGGGACGGCGCAGGTCAGAAGAATTACAATGCAGCAGCGCGCATCAGGGGTTAAAAACGAAGACCTCGCATGGCGCGAGCGGCACCATGCCCTGTTCGTCGGCTATGCGCCGCTGGACAAGCCGGTTTATGCCTGTGCTGTTGTGGTCGAGCACGGAGTTGGGGGCGCATTGACGGCGGCGCCGATTGCAAGAGATTTGCTTGTGGAAGTGCAAAAGCGCAATCCTGCAGGCACGCCTGTAGCGGTCCAGAGCGCCCCGGCGCCCGCGGCCCAAATCAAGGCCAAGGAGCCGATATAGGAAACGTCCATGGTTAAATCGATTATATTACAGTCCGAGCAGGGAATCATTCACAAGCTGAAAAATCTCGACTGGGCGTTTATAGCGCTCATTGTAACCGTGGCCTGTATCGGATTCACCGCACTTTATTCCGCAGCGGGCGGGAACTTCGAGCCATGGGCCGAAAATCAGATGCAGCGCTTCTCGGTGATTTTCTTCGGGATGCTGATCATTGCGCTTATCGATGTGCGCTGGTGGTTTAAATTCGCGTGGTGGCTTTATGGCATAGGTTTTATCCTGCTGGTTTATGTCGAGATCATGGGGCATATCGGCATGGGCGCGCAGCGCTGGATTAATCTCGGCTTCATGAAACTTCAGCCCTCGGAATTGATGAAGGTCGCGCTGGTTCTGACGCTGGCGCGCTATTTTCATGCTGCAACGTCGGAGGATATAAAACGGCTGAGTTTTCTAATTGTACCTGCGCTTCTGATCGGGGCGCCTGTCGGACTTGTGATGCTGCAGCCTGATCTCGGCACTGCGCTGATGACGAGTTTCGCAGGCGCGGCGATGGTGTTCGTCGCCGGAGCGCCGCTCTGGATTTTTATCGGCGCCGCGGCGGCGGTAGCGGGAGCCATCCCGATCGGATGGCATTTCATGCATGATTACCAGCGCCAGAGGGTGTTGACATTCTTGAATCCGGAGAGTGATCCTCTGGGTTCGGGCTATCACATCACGCAATCGAAAATAGCGCTAGGGTCCGGCGGCTTAAAGGGGAAGGGATTTCTCGACGGCTCGCAGAGCCACCTGGATTTCCTGCCTGAAAAACAGACCGATTTCATTTTTACGCTCTGGGCTGAGGAGTGGGGGCTGGCGGGCGGCGTGGCGTTGCTGCTGCTGTTCGGCCTGATTATCTGGTACGGGTTGTGGATTGCATTGCGCGCCCGCCACAATTTCGGGCGTTACCTCGCGTTCGGGCTGACTTTCAATTTCTCGATTTATGTTTTCGTCAATATCGCGATGGTGATGGGATTGATTCCCGTGGTTGGCGCGCCGTTGCCGCTGGTATCTTACGGCGGTACGGCGATGCTTGCCGCGATGATCGGCTTTGGCCTGATTTTATCATGCAATTTGTACCGCGATAGCAAGGTCACGCGTATTTAAAGTACGCCGCGATCTTCGAACAGCGCCTGCAATTCACCACTCTGCGCCATTTCCCGTACGATGTCGGCGCCGCCGATGAATTCACCGCGGATATAAAGCTGCGGAAAATTCGGCCACTCGGCAAAATCCATCAAACCCTGGCGCAGTTCACCATCGCCGAGGATGTCGACATCGCGGAACTGCACGCCTGCCTGTGAAAGAACCTGCACGATGAAGGCGGAAAAGCTGCATTGCGGGAAAGCCGCCGTGCCTTTCATATAAAGAACCACGTTATGAGATGCGAGTTCGCGTTCGATGCGCTCAAACATGGCTCTTTGCATGAGAGCCATTTATTTCTCCGCAACGACCGTTTGAATTGCAACGGCGACGTTATTATTCACGTGGCCTTTTAGCGCGGCATGGACCATGCGGTGCTGTTGCACGCGGGTCTTGCCCGCAAAAGCTGTGGCGGCAACCGTGGCCGTGTAATGCGCGCCATCACCGCGCACATCCTCGACGCTAACCTGCGCGCCCGGAAGAGCGTTCAGAATAAGAGTCTGGAGGGTGCTGGCATTCATAATTAACACTCTGGGCATGTTTTTAGGTAAAAACAAGGAGCCGGAAACTGAATTCACATGAAACTATATTACGATCCATGGTTGCTTTTTGTTACAAAATTTTAAAAAAATGAGCTGCGAGACCATTTTAAGCTTGGAAAGCCGACGACATTGGTCTAGGAATCAGATATCAATTTTAAAAAACAACAGCCAGCGGACGCCCTCTGAAAACATGATTTTCAACAGGAAATAGATCCGGATGGCGGGTTGAACAGGAAATAAAAAGCCCCGGTTTTGCCGGGGCTTTTAAATTTGAGGCTATACGCCGCTTTCGTCGAGGATCTGGTCTTTCGCGTCTTCGCGAATCCTCTCCAATTCGGACTGAAGGCCATGGTCTGTAATTTCGACCCCTTTAGCCGCCAGGTCCGCTTTGATTTTGGGCATAATATGCTGAAAACCGGGTTTTTCGATGTTGGCGCTGATAATATCGCCTGCATAGCTGAGGGCCGCATCGGCGGAAAGTCCTTGTTTTTCAGCGGCCCAGAGCCCGAAAAGCTTGGCGCAACGTGCATCTATCTTAAAATTCAGCTTTTCATCGTGTGCAAATTTGTTTTCAAAAGCATTTTCGCGGTCGTTAAGTTTTGCCATGTTCTGCCTCGTCTCCCTGATTTTTCCATACAATAGTGAAAAGTGCACGATTTGTAGCATTGGAATCATGTAAAATGCAATGCTATATAAGGAGATATAGGGAAGGGTAAGATGTTTTCCATGACGCGACGCAGAGTTATTTACGAGGGCAAGGCCAAGAACTTGTACGAGGGCCCGGACCCCAACACCGTCATCCAGTATTTCAAGGATGACGCGACGGCGGGTAATGGCGTTAAACATGCCGTGATTGCGGGCAAGGGCGTGTTGAACAACCGCATTTCCGCGCACCTGATGACCAAGCTGGAATCGATTGGAATCCCGACGCACTTCATCCGCTCGATCAATATGCGCGAGCAACTTGTGCGGAAAGTTGAGATTATTCCGATTGAACTCGTCGTACGAAATATTGCAGCAGGATCGCTGGTCAAGCGCCTCGGTATCAAAGAGGGCACGTTCCTCGGTCGTCCGCTGGTTGAATTTTACTACAAGAAAGATGCGCTCGGCGATCCGATGGTTAGCGAAGACCATATCATTACATTTGGTTGGGCTGATCCATATGAGCTGGATGAAATGGTCGCGATGGCATGGCGCGTCAACGATTACCTGAACGGGCTGTTTGCAGGCATCGGGCTGAAGCTCGTGGATTTCAAACTGGAGTTCGGACGTATCTGGGGTGAGCACGGCGAACTGTATATCATTCTCGCGGATGAAATTTCACCTGACAATTGCCGCCTGTGGGACATGAAGACGGGTGAAAAGCTCGACAAAGACCGCTTCCGTTTTGATCTCGGCGATCTCGTTGAAGGTTATCAGTATATCGCGCAGAGACTGGGCCTCATCCCCGAGGGCGGCATTATGAAGGCTGGCGGTTTGGATGAGCAGGCGGCTGAAAAACTGAGCGTCATCGAGAATGACCTGGCGCGCGAAAGACAGCTCCGCGAAATCAAGCCTTCAAAGCCGAGAAAACATTAACCTCTTTGTCACCCCCGCCTTGAGCGGGGGTCCATCTTTTTATCGGCTGGCCGCTTCGCGGCGATTATAGGCTGGATCCCCGTTCACGCTCGACTACGTCTCGCTGCCGGGGATGACGATCAGGTGGTTTCGTTCGCGAACTGCTCGCGCGAGATTCTCTCTTCCAGGGAATAATCAGGATCGAACAGCAGCGTTTTGGAGATGCTGCGTGCCTCGCGCACGACAACCTCGCGCACATCGCGGACTTCTTTGGAATCTGCCGTCGCGGAAACCATGCGCTCCACCGGCTTTAAAATCTCGAAACGGATTTCATGTTTGTTGTGGATCAGCGCACCCGACCAGCGTCGCGGGCGGAACGGGCTGATCGGCGTTAATGGTAGAACGTTGGCATCAAGCGGCAGGATTGGTCCACCGGCAGATGAGTTATAGGCCGTGCTGCCGACCGGCGTGGAAACCATAACGCCGTCGCAGACAAGCTCCGGTACGCGCACCTTATCGTCGATATGAATGCGGATTTTAGCCGAGTTGTGGCTTTCACGTAGCAATGAGACTTCGTTGAAGGCGACTTCGGAATGTGGCTTGCCGTCCTTATCGATGGCGTCCATCTGCAAGGGGTGAATGACGAAGCGGGTCGCAACGCTTATGCGCCCATCGAGATTGTCGACCATGTGCTTGTTCAAAAGAAAACCCAGCGTGCCAAGATTCATGCCGAAAAGGGGAGCCGCGTGATCGACATAAGCGTGCAGGGCGCGGAGCATAGTGCCATCACCGCCGATGACGACAATGGCCTCGGCGTCTGCAGGATCGGCATTGCCGTACCGGCCCTTGAGTTCTTCAAGAGCTTTTTGCGCGCGCGGCTTTTTCGAGGAATGAAATGCAATTTTCATGATGAGGAAACGGTTGAGGATTTATTTTTGTCCCAGCCTTCGGGATCGTTCAGGAAGGATTCGACCGACGCCAAAGTCTCGCTATCAAAATAGCCGTCTTCGCGGGCCGCGTCCAGAACATCGCGCCAGGTACACAGGGCATGCAGCTTTACGTCCATTTCCTGCATGTTTCGGGCGCTGCTCTCATGGCCGTGGCTGAAGATGACGAGCAGGTGTTCGATAACGGCATTAGCCGCGCGCAGAGCGTCGATGAAGATTTTTACACTGGTGCCGAAATTCTGGACATCTTCGATGAGGACAATTTTTTTGCCTTCATCTTCCATATGACCTTCGATCTGCGCCATACGACCGAAACCTTTTGGTTTTTTCCGGATATAAAGCATTGGCTTTTGCATTTTCTGCGAAAGAAAGGCGGCGTAAGGAATGCCTGCTGTTTCACCGCCTGCGATGTAATCGATATTTTTTGCGCCGATTTCC
>Ga0073903_10001966_pt1 | contig 10620 bp, 10 predicted proteins | sample KloWWTKNB14_bulk_FD_66665 | JGI IMG/M metagenome (GOLD analysis project Ga0073903, IMG submission 66665) | Active sludge microbial communities from Klosterneuburg, Austria, studying microevolution and ecology of nitrifiers - Klosterneuburg... | ecosystem: Engineered > WWTP > Aerobic digester >... | reverse complement strand
CCACAAAAGGCAACAGCAGCTCGGGTGGCAGGTTGTCCACGCAGTAGAAGCCTGCATCTTCCAGCGCATTGAGCGCCACGGATTTTCCGGAACCCGACATGCCGGTGATCAGCACAATTTCCATTACGTACCTGCCTGCAACATTTCCTTGGCGTGGGCCAGGGTGGTACTGGAAAGCTTTTCGCCGCCCAGCATGCGCGCGATTTCGGCCACGCGTCCTTCACCCTGCACCGCGCCTACCGTGCTGAGTGTGGCATGGCCCTGCAGCTGCTTGGCCACCACCAGATGGTGGTCTGCGCAGGCAGCTACTTGTGGCAGGTGGGTCACGGCCAGCACCTGGCGGTCAGTGCCCAGCTGCTTCATCAGGCGGCCCACGGTTTCGGCCACTGCGCCGCCCACGCCCGAGTCCACCTCGTCAAATATCAGTGTCTGCGCGGTACCCAGCTGGCTGGTGGTGACCGCAATCGCCAGCGCCATGCGGGACAGCTCGCCACCCGATGCCACCTTGCCCACTGGCCGCGGGGTACTGCCCGCGTGCCCGGCTACCAAAAATGCCACGTCTTCCAGGCCGCTTTGCTGCGGCTGCGCGCTGGGCTCCAGCGTCACTTGGAACTTGCCGCCCTGCATGCCCAGGCCTTGCATGGCCAGAGTGATGGCCTGCGCCAGCAGGGGGGCGGCCTTGGTGCGCGCCTTGGTGAGGGTTTTGGCCTCGGTCATGTAAGCGGCTTGCGCCTTTTTCTCCTGGGATTGCAGGCCTTCCAGGTCGGCTGCTGCATCCAGCTGGGCCAGCTCGGTTTTCCAGGATGCCAGCAGCGCCGGCAGTTCTTCCGGCGGGCGGCGGTAGCGGCGTGCCAAGCCCATCCACAGCGTCATGCGCTCGTCCAGTTCGGCCAGGCGCTCCGGGTCCAGCTCGGTGCGCCGTGCGTAGGTGCGCAGGGTGTGTACTGCGTCTTCAATCTGTGCAACGGCAGAGCCCAGAACCTCCGCCGTGTTCTGGAAGTCGGGCTCCAGATGGGTTTGTGCCTGCAACTGCGCCAGCGCAGCATTGAGCGGACGCAGGGCGTTGGCCTCGTCTTCTTCGAGCAAGGCCACCGCAGCCAGCGCGGCGTCCAGCAGTGCCTGGCCATGGGCCAGGCGGCTGTGGCTGGTGTTGAGTTCTTCCCATTCGTCGTCCTGGGGCGCGAGCTTGTCGAGTTCGCCAATCTGCCAGGCCAGGCGTTCGCGCTCGCGTTGCAGTGAGTCCTGCGCCTGCATGGCGGTGGCGAGCGCCGTCTGGGCCACACGCCATTGGCTCCACAGTGCGGTGAGGGTGCGGGTGTCCACCTGGGCGTAAGCATCGAGCAGGCCGCGCACCGCGTCTGGTCGCGTCAGGCTTTGCCAGGCATGCTGGCCATGGATGTCGAGCAGTTGCTCGCCAATGGTGCGCAGTTGCTGGGCCGTGGCCGGACTGCCATTGACCCACGCGCGGCTCTTGCCCTGGGTATCAACCGTGCGGCGTAGCAGCAAGGTGTCGCCGGCCTCAAACCCGGCTTCGTCGAGCAGGGGGCGCAGGGCCGGCGCTGCGTCAAACTCGGCACTCACTTCGGTGCGGGCGGCGCCTTCACGGATCACGCCGGTGTCGGCGCGCGCGCCGGTGACCAGCTGCAATGCATCGATCAGGATGGATTTGCCTGCGCCGGTTTCACCGGTCAGCACGGTGAAGCCCGACTGCAGGTCCAGCTCCAGTTCGCTGACAATGACAAAGTCGCGCAGGACGATTCGCTTCAACGCCACGGTTAGGCCACTCCTTCATTCCAGTGCATCTTTTCCCGCAGCGTGTCGAAATACGACCAACCCTTGGGGTGCAGAAACCGCACCTGGTGCTGCGAGCGCGTCACCACAATGCGGTCGCCGTGCATCAGCGAGGCCAGGGACTGCATATCAAAGTTGGCGCTGGCATCTCGGCCTGCTACTATTTCGATAGCTATCTCCGCAGCATTGGCGAGGACAATCGGCCGATTTGACAATGTATGCGGGGCGATGGGCACCATCACCCAGCCCGGAATGGACGGGTGCAGCAGCGGCCCACCCGCCGACAGCGAATAGGCCGTCGACCCCGTGGGGCTGGAAATAATCAGACCGTCGGCGCGCTGATTGGCCACAAAGTGCCCATCCACTTCCACACGCAACTCCACCATGCCCGACGTGGCGCCGCGGTTCACCACCACATCGTTCATGGCCTGTGCCGAGAAAACGCAGTGCCCGTCGCGCATCACATGGGCCTGCATCAGACTGCGGTCGTCCACCTCGTACTGGCCTGCAAGCATGGGACCCAGCGTGGTCTTGTACTGGTCAAACGGAATGTCGGTGATAAAGCCCAGGCGCCCAGCGTTGATGCCGATCAGCGGCACCTTGTACTTGGCAAGCTGCCGTCCTATGCCCAGCATGGTGCCGTCGCCCCCCACCACCAGACACAGGTCGCAGTGGGCGCCGATGCCGGCTACATCCATGGTCGTGTAGTCGGTCAGGCCGATGTTGGTGGCGGTGTCCACTTCCAGCACCACCTCGCAGCCCTGGTCCATCAGGAAATGCGCAATCTCGTCGAGGTACTTGCGCGTGGAAGCACCGGCAACACCCGAGCTCGTTGCATGGTATTTGCCGATGAGGGCCACGTGCCGGAAATTGGATTTCATGCGCAAATTACAACACTAAATTAGCTCACTAGAATGCGTGGATGCTCGATGATCGTTCCAAGTTGTTGTTGAAAGCCCTGGTAGAGCGCTACATCGCCGAAGGGCAGCCCATCGGCAGCCGCACGCTGTCCAGGGCGTCGGGTCTGGAGCTGTCGCCCGCGACCATCCGCAACGTGATGGCCGACCTGGAAGAACTGGGCCTGATCGTCAGCCCCCACACCTCGGCCGGGCGCATCCCCACCGCGCGCGGCTACCGCATGTTTGTGGACACCATGCTCACGGTGCAGCCCGGACAGTATTCCGCGGCCAGCCTCGCGCCTGACCAGCCGCAGAAGGTTATTTCCAACGCGGCCAACCTGCTGTCCAACCTGTCGCAGTTTGTGGGCGTGGTCATTGCGCCGCGCCGCACGTCGTCGTTCAGGCACATCGAGTTTCTGCGCCTGTCCGAGAAGCGCCTGCTGGTCATCATCGTGTCGCCAGACGGCGATGTGCAAAACCGCGTCATCTTCACCGAGGTGGACTACACCCAGGCCCAATTGATCGAGGCCGCCAACTTCCTCAACAGCAACTACGTGGGGCTGGAGATCGAGCAGGTGCGCGAGCGCCTGCAGCACGAAGTGGAATCGCTGCGCGGCGAGATTGCTGCGCTGATGCAGGCCGCGGTCAACGTCAGCTCCGAGGCCATTACCGAGACGCAGGACGAGGTGGTGATTTCGGGCGAACGCAATCTGCTGTCGGTGTCGGACTTTTCCAGTGACATGGGCCACCTGCGCCGCGCGTTCGAACTGTTTGAGCAAAAGGCCCAGCTCATGCGTCTGATGGACATCGCCGGGCAGGCCGAAGGTGTGCGCATCTTTATCGGAGGCGAGAGCCAGGTGGTGCCGTTTGAGGACCTGTCCATCGTCAGCAGCCCTTACGAGGTGGACGGCAAGGTGGTCGGCACCCTGGGTGTCATCGGCCCGACCCGCATGGCCTACGACCGCATGATCCAGATCGTGGATATCACCTCCAAGCTGGTGAGTAACGCACTGAGCCACAACAAATAGCCCTGCACGCCCGGTACAATCACCGGTTGGGTTGGGGAGTTAGCTCAGTTGGTTAGAGCAGATGACTCCTTTGAATTTGTTGCAGTTGCAAAAACTCCACTGAGGTGGACATTGCAACCGTATTGCAACCAGCAGTGGGTGATCGGCAAGGAATTGCAGTGATTTCCGATGCGCAGTGCTGGTAAAAGTTTTGGGCCGTTAGCTCAGTTGGTTAGAGCAGAGGACTTAACGTGAAGAAGCCTAAACGCGTAAGCGCATGGTTTTTTCAAAATGGGTTGCACTGGGTAAGTTAACTCTGCCTGGATGTAGAACTTCTCAAATTCGGTGAAAGCTTAGGTGTCAAAAGCGCCATGCCAATACCGAGCGAAGCTCCGAAAGGAGAACGTGTAGAGACTCGACGGGAAGGCCGAAAGGCAAGATAGAGTCCAGACCACAAACCGGAAACGGGCGGCGAAAGTCGAAGTGGTACGCATAATCCTTTGGTCGACAGTTCAAGTCTGTCACGGCCTACCAAAACTGGAAAAATGCCACCTTCACGGTGGCATTTTTCTTTGTCTGTTTGTCACAAAGCCTATCGCGAAAGCTTGCTCCAGTCTTTGGCAAGCTCGTAAACGTCCGGCATCCAGCTTTCCACGTTGGAGAAAGTGATGACCATCCGATGGTTGTTCGGGTCTGTATTCCAGCCGATGCGCTGACCACCCCAGCCAGAAGCCCATGCCGTATTGGGTACGATGCTGTTCTCTGTCCAAGTGAAGTAGCCATAGCCACCAAACAGCTTGCCCATCTTGCGGGTACTGGGGTTACTTCCGTTGGAAATCTGAGTGCTGGTGGCTGCACGCACGTAGTCACCAAAACAACCCTGCTCTTTTGAACTGCGCTTGACCCACAAGGCGAACCGCATCCAGTCCTCTAAACGCATCCGTAGACCGCTGTCGGCAAGTCCATTTTGTTGACGGTCTTGAACGTACAGACCCGGTTTGGCCGCACCCATTGGGTTCAAAATTTGCTCCTGAATCCACTGGCTCCACACCGTATCCGTGGCGCGGCTGACCATGATGCCCAGCACGTAGGGGTCTGTACTCTTATATGTGGACACTTCACCCGGTTTGTAATCTGAGAACACGCCCTTGGCGGCTTTGGCAATACGATCCTCCGTCACCAAGTTAACCAGATTCAGATTGCCACGTCCCCACTCTTTGAACTGCTCAGGTGTCCAGACTGAACTGTCTGGGTTGGGATCAGCCGCACCGGATGCCATGCGCAGCAGATCGCGCACGGTGGCGTTGCCCAATGCCTTGCCATTGAGTTCCGGCATGATGTCACTGGCCTTGGTTTCCAGCTTGAGCTTTCCCGCGCATATGGCCTGACCAACGGCCATAGCTGTGACCGTCTTGCCCATGGAGAAGCCAAAGAATACGGAATCAGCGTCTGCAGGCACTTTTGTCTCCGAGTACAGCACCGTGTCACCGTCCATCAAAACAAACGCTTTGGCGGGTCGATTTGCCACCAATGCGCGTGCTCGATCAATGATGACTTGCTCCGCTGCCGTGGGCGTGCGCTTTTGAAGTTGAACTGGCGTGGGACTTGGCTTGGTTTCATACCACCACGGATTGCCTTTTTTGACCAACAACCATTCGTCAGGCGCGGCGGCATTGCCATCAGCATAGGGGTTGCTGGATTGGGCAAAAGAAGTACAGCAAACCGTAAGTGCGACAACACTCAGCATGGTTGATAGGTTTGGTTTCATTGATGGGTTCTCCTTGATTGCGTTATAAAAATAATGTGCTGCGGACGACACATTTGCAAATGTACGGTGTCATTTAAGACGTTTCCCTGAAAAGCATACTGCTCCAACCTTGGGGGATGAAAACTTCAGCTCCGAAAGGCAGCCAGGGTGCTAACAGGTCGACCAGTCCATTGTCAAATCCGGTGACGCTTGCACTATTGATTCAGAAGAGAAAAAGGGGCAAGAGTGACTTGTGATGACACTCGTGAAAAATGGATCATTTCGACCCACAATCCTTTGGTCGAGTGTTCAAGTCACTAACAGCCTACCAATTCATTATCAAAGAATGCTATACAAAAGATAGCATACTTATCTTATTTGACAGGGGTTGGTGCCATATTTGAATGTATATCCTCTGTTTTAGGCATTCCTTCGCCATCCCGATTCCGGGTGCCACATTGCTGTCGCCGGGCTGTTGGTGGCGGCAACTTGAGTAGGTGGCCACAGCAGCAGGTCTAGCAGTGCAACCGTGGCGCTCAAACTGGCAGCGGCGATGCGGTTCTTGTTCAGGAAGGCCTGCCATTGGCGTAGCTTGGCAGAGTCTTCACTAAACTGGCTGGTGAGCGCAAGCGGGCGCTCGTGTGGCAGCGGAGTCTTCCGTCTGGCAAAGGTGGCGGCAATCGCTGCGGCCAGGGTGGCACCGTCCAGTTGGGTGCGCTGTGCGATCACTGCCAGATCGTAGAAGTCTTTCATGCGGCTGTTGGCTTGGCCCAGCATCACCATAGCCTGGTATTTTTCGGCAATCACGGTGTAGACCGGATAGACCCGCAACGTTGGGGCCTGGAAATTTCTTAGCAAGGTGGGATAAGCAACGGTCTGCGGCTCTGGCGTCACCGCATCACCAAAGCCCACATCGATCTGCAAGGCGCAGCGTGCGGACCCTATGCGTGCCACCAGCGTGATCCGGGTGCCGCCGTAGGTGCTGTCTTCGCGGATGGCATCAGCTTTGACTGACTCAGGGTCGAACGCGATGCCGTCATCCAAGTCCATGGTCGCGATGTCGCGGAAGGTGGCAATCAGATTCGCTTCGTCGTCGGGGCCAAAGCCCAGCAGATCGGCGTCCCGCGTCGGACGGTGCGGTTCGTCATACCAAAGTGTGAAGAGCAGGGCGCCTTTGAGCAGGAAGCGGTTGGCATGCGGTGAGGTGCTGATGCGCAGCAGCAGGCGCTCCAGCGCAAAGCGGTTAAGCAGCAGGCTGTAGTCGTCGCCCCGCTGCTTGGCCAGCGTCAGCAGCCGCGCGAGGATGGAAGCAGATAGTTTGCCGCTCATGCTGCCATCGCCTCAAGGTAGGGCTGCATGACACGTTCCACCCGGTTGATCTTGGCGAAGCGGTTCAGCTCGGCCATGGTGACCTTGCGGCTGTGCCAGGATTCTTTGAGCGCTTCCAGCGCCACGTCGAGGCCGATCTTGTTGCGGAACTTGAAGCAGTCGGTCACCGTCTTGGCGACGCCGTAGACGCGAATCGGTACGCCATGCTCTGTTACGGTCTGGATGCCTTCGGAATAGGCATCACCCCTCAGCCGCGCGATGCGCAGTGTGGGGTAGTCCAGCGCCGGGGTCTGCGTGGCCTCCGGCAGCGCAACCCAGACCTCATGGGGCATCTGCGTGCCTATGCCGTGATATTGCAGTGCGGTCAGCAGGCACAGCACGGCTTTTGGCACACGCTGGCACACCTCGATCAGCGTCTGATATTCGGTAATCTCAGCATCCGGCAGGCTGTACAGGCCCCGGGTCACCCGTTGCAGCTTGCCGGCTTGGTGCAGGCTGAGCAGCAGTTGGGGTGACCAGCCGTGCGCCAGCACATCTGCCGCGCGCAACACGCGCTGGTGCCGGGCAAGATCAAGGATATGGTCGGATTGGTTCATTTGCGTTGAGTTTAATATCCGCATGACTTATTTTCAAGTAATGCGATTTTTAAATTCTTGAGTGTCAGTCCTTGGACTTGATGTCGTAATAGTGGTGGGCTGAGCAGACGGTTGATCAAGTCGATACACTGCGCAACATCCCTTCTCCGAGCATCTACACCATGGCTTTCCTGACCTCAACACTGCGCATTTCCGGACTGATCGCTGCCTTGTGTGCAAGTGCCATGCTTCACGCCGCGCCTGACACTCCTGCTCCGGCCACACAGCCAGCAGCCGCTGCCTGCCCGGCCATCCTGAAACACAGCTTCAACCGCTTGCAGGATGACGCTCCGCAGAATCTCTGTCAGTACGCTGGCAAGGTGATTCTGGTGGTCAACACCGCCAGTTACTGCGGATTTACCGGGCAGTACGAAGGGCTGGAGGCGCTGTACGCCAAATACAAGGACAAAGGACTGGTGGTGCTGGGCTTTCCGTCCAACGACTTTGGCCAGCAGGAGCCCGGCAATGACAAGGAGATTGCCGACTTCTGCTTCAACACCTATGCGGTCAAGTTCCCGATGTTTTCCAAAACCGTGGTGTCGGGCGCCAGGCGCAATGCGCTGTATGCGCAGCTGGCCAAGGAGTCCGGTACTGCGCCCAAATGGAACTTCTACAAATACCTGATTGATCGTAATGGCCGGGTGGTGGACAGCTACAACAGCATGACGGCGCCACTGAGCAAAAGCCTGGTGGGCGATATCGAAAAACTGCTTTAACGCCGGGCCGACACGATGTGCTGGTGCAGGCTCTCGGCCCACACGGCATAGCCCACCGGGCCGGGATGGAAGCCATCGCTGGCCAGGCCTTCGGAAGGCCGGTCCATCTGGGGACTGTGGAGCACGCGGTAGGCGTGCTTTTTAACGTCTGCGGCCAATTGCCGGTTCATCTCGCGCGCCCAGCGCCCCAGGTACCAGCGCAGTGGTTGCGGTAGTGCGGTGAAGGCGTGCATGGGCGGAACGGCGTTGTGCACGATCAGGTCCGGGTGAAAGCGCGCACGGATCAGCTCCGCCAACTTGCGTTGCCACGCAATCCATGCGCGCGGCGAACGCAAGGCGGTGACGTCATTGACCCCGATGGATAGCACCACCACGTCAAAGGCTTGTGCGGGCAGTTCCTCCAGTAGCGCATACAGGGCAGGCGAGTCGTGCCCTGTGACGGCGGCCAGTTGCCAGCTGACGGTGAAATGCTGGGCCAGCTGCTCCACGAGTTGCCCGCTCAGGGCCTGCGCCTGTGAATCCGCGCCCACGCCCGCTGCGGCCGAGTCGCCGGCGATCAGCAGGCGCAGTTGCGGGCCTTGTCCGCAGCTGCCTGAGCGCGGGCCGGGTGGCTCGGGCAGGCGGGGCGTCACGCGGCGCACGTATTGGCCCTGCACCCACAAGGCGGGGCCGAGCAGGCCTAGCAGCAGGTTGCGCTGGAGGTTATTCATTCAAAAAATGTGAACTATGGCATCAAGCCGTTTGAAACTGTTTGCACTGTCGGCCTCCTAAACTTGCGGCCATGAACAGCACTTCTACTACCCGATACAGCCCTGTGGCGATGGCGCTGCACTGGATTCTGGCCATTGCACTGGTCGCGATTTTCTCCGTGGGCGTGTACATGGCTGATCTGCCATTCTCGCCGCAGCGGCTCAAGCTGTACAACTGGCACAAGTGGGCCGGTGTCACGATTCTGGCGTTGTCGGTCGTGCGGCTGGCCTGGCGCCTGACCCATACGCCCCCGCCCTTGCCCGGCAAGGTGCTGGCGGCCATGCCCGGCTGGCAAACCGCGGCCTACCACGCGACCCATGTGGCGTTGTATGCCCTGTTTTTCATCGTGCCGCTGGTGGGCTGGGCCTACAGCTCGGCGGCCGGCTTCCCGATAGTGCTGTTTGGCGTACTGCCGCTGCCCGACTTTGTATCCGCTGACAAGGCGCTGGCCGAGCTGATCAAGCCCTGGCATGAGATCACTGCCTTTGCCCTGGCCGGCCTGGTGGTGTTGCATGTGGCCGCCGCCGTCAAACACCAGCTGGTGGACCGCGACGGGCTGATGCAACGCATGCTGCCCGGCAAGCAGTGACCTGCCCCAACCGTGCCAAGCCATCCATTTATTGAGAGGTAACACCATGACGATTTCCAAAACATTGACGCTGGGCCTGCTGGGCGCCAGCCTGTTGTTTGCCAATGCGGCCCAGGCCGAACAGAAGCTGCTGCCCGCGCAGAGCGAGATTGGCTTCGTGAGCAAGCAGATGGGTGTGCCGGTGGAAGGGCGCTTCAAGAAGTTCGACGCGCAGATTGCGTTCGACCCCAAGAAGCCCGAAGCCAGCAAGATCGCCTTCACCATCGACACCGGCAGCGCCACAGTCGGCGCCCCCGAAAGTGATGCCGAGCTGCCCAAGGCTGCGTGGTTCAACGTGCCCAAGTTCCCACAAGCAACATTCCAGTCCAGCGCCGTCAAAGGCCTGGGCGGGGGCAAGTTTGAAGTGGCTGGCAAGCTCAGCATCAAGGGCAATGTGCGCGACGTGGTGGTGCCTGTTACCCTGACGCAAAATGGTGCTACAACGACCGCGAACGGCGCCTTCGCCATCAAGCGCCTGGTGTTCAAGATCGGTGACGGCGAGTGGGCGGATACGTCCATGGTGGCCGACGATGTGCAGGTGAAATTCAAGCTGGCGCTCTCGGGCGTGGCCAAGTTTTAGTCAAGTTCTGATTTTTTGTTCCCCCCCCCTTCCTAACTGGAGACCTTGAAAATGCGTAAATCCCTTGTTGCTTTGGCTGCTGTTGCCACCCTGGCTGCTGGTGCCGTTCAGGCCGAATCGGCCACCTATATGGTGGAACCCACCCACACGTTTGCAACCTTTGAAATCAGCCACTTCGGTGCTTCTGTCAACCGTGCGCGCTTCGACAAGAAGACCGGCACCGTTCAGCTCGACAAGGCCGCCAAGACTGGCAAGGTGGAAGTCACCATCGACACCACCTCCGTCAACTCCGGCACCGCTGCGTTCGACAAGCACCTGCAAAGCCCCGACCTGTTTGACACTGCCAAGTACCCCACGTTGAAGTTCGTGTCTGACAAGTTTGTATTCAACGGCGACAAGGTGTCTGAAGTTACCGGCAGCCTGACCCTGCTGGGCAAGACACAGCCCGTCACGCTCAAGGCCAACCAGTTCAACTGCTACCAGAGCCCCATGCTCAAGCGTGAAGTGTGCGGCGGCGATTTCGAAGCCACCATTGACC
>Ga0073903_10001954_pt1 | contig 10642 bp, 12 predicted proteins | sample KloWWTKNB14_bulk_FD_66665 | JGI IMG/M metagenome (GOLD analysis project Ga0073903, IMG submission 66665) | Active sludge microbial communities from Klosterneuburg, Austria, studying microevolution and ecology of nitrifiers - Klosterneuburg... | ecosystem: Engineered > WWTP > Aerobic digester >... | reverse complement strand
CTGGCGATGTTCGGCGGACTGCTGGCATTTTTAACAAATATCTGGCTGACATTCAGGGCTGTGTCCGTGACTGCACCTGCACAGCCCGGCAAATTGGTGCCAACGTAAAGAGTCGTTTTTAACACAAATATCAACTGGTAACTGACTCATGTTCGAAAGCAAATCGGGAATTCTTTACATCGCCGGCATCGGGTTCTTTGCCCTGGCTTTCGTGTCGAACGCGCTTGTGCCGTGGCTGATGTACAAAGACATTCCTGAAAAAACCGTCGCAGAACTAATCAATCCTAATCTGAGGTATCAGTTTGAAGATCTTGCCCGGCGGTATCCAGAGGCATTCAATACAACCTACGGAACACCACCGGGAGGCGAAGCGGAGCATGATGTGTGGTGGAACGAGAAATGCGCCGATGCACTGCGAACAGGTCATAAAATTTACGTCGGCGAAGGTTGCTGGCACTGCCACAGTCAGTTTGTGCGACCTGTATCGAATGAAGACGAACGATGGGGGCCTGTATCGCATTCCGAGGAATACCAAAATGAACTGCAACGACCGGTGTTGTTCGGGACTCGTCGCGTCGGACCTGATCTTTGCCGTGAAGGCGGCCGTCGTTCCAACGACTGGCATGCCGTCCATTTTTTCCAGCCGGACAGCGTGTCGCAGGATTCACCAATGCCCGAGTATCCATGGTTTTTTGATGGATCGGCGGACAAACCAAACGCCCGTGGCCTCGCGATTATGACGTACATCCAATGGCTCGGTTCATGGCAGCAAAGTTATCCATATTACGAGGCGTACGTACCGTCTGCGTTGCAGCAACCCGAGACTGCTGATGTGACCGAAGAGGCTGAATAGGGAAATATTCGAGTACTGGTGTGCCTTCGTTTCGCTTATCACTCTAATGCTGGAAGATTTGAAATCTGAGGATTTGAAATGACACTCAAGACTACCGAACAAACTCCTTCAACAGCATCGCCCCCCGAATCTTCCGGCACGGAGTCAACGCCCCGAGATCGCTCAGTTGCGTGGACGGTGACGATCGTCTTTGGCGTCATTATACTGATTCCCAGTCTGATGGGATTCGTGATCAAATTCGGGGAACTCCTGGCGCTGACAAGCGATACGGATGATGGCGGATTCGCGATCACTCCTGTGATCAATTATCTGCTCGCAAGCCTCGGTTTTTTCCTGCTGCTGCTGTGGGCGGCGTTAAACGGCATGTTCCGGGATCTGGAACGACCGAAATATCTGATGCTCGACAATGAGCGGGAGCTGGATGCACATGGCTGAAGTTGAACATGCTGGAATTCCGGACCAGACTTCTCCGGAGCAGGAACATGCGTTTCACTACTACCGGGGAAACGAAATCCCCTGGTACATTCGTGCGATCTGGCTGGGATTCTGGATCTTTGCCGTTTACTACATCATTCGGTATTTTTTCCCGGCGATGCAGGTTGAACTGGTACTTCCTCCATGAGCCTTGTGCCGCTTCCTGCTGAATCCTGTGAACCCGAAAGCACGCACGCGGCAAACGACGCGGTATGTTGCACCTGGTGCGGGCTTCCACTGGCAGGTGCCAAACGCAGGGACGCGACGCGGAAGGGCGAGGTTCCTGGCAATTCGGGAATTTCGCAGCCAATCACGGCCCTGGAGGATCTTCACCCTTCAGAATCAGAAGCCATTTACTGCTGTTTCGGCTGCCGCATGGCACACGCGATCACCGCAGAGAAGGGACAGGAGGGCGTCGTTCGCTGGACGATTGTGCGACTGGGAATTGCGATCTTCTTTTCGATGAACCTGATGGCATTCACGATGACGATGTGGTCGCTGGATGTCTATGATGTTCGGCGTGATCCGTTTCAGACGCAGCTCTTCGAAGTCTTTCGCTGGCTGAGTATGCTCTTCAGTCTGCCAGTCCTTCTTCTGCTCGGTGTGCCTCTGCTGCAAAATGCGATCATCAGTTGGCGACAGCGGATTTTCTCGACCGATCTGTTGATTGCGACCGGAGTGATTGCGGCATACGGAATCTCCGCGGCCAATGTCCTGCGGGGCGCGGAGACTGTCTATTTTGAAGTCGGCGCGACCGTATTGGTCATGGTTACGCTCGGCCGCTGGTTCGAAGCGACCGGAAAGCAGAAAGCCACCGAAGCTCTGGACAAACTTGCGGCACTACTGCCGACAACAGCACACCGCATCGCGTTCGATGGTGTCCACGACGTGGAATGTGTGGAGATCGCAGCGGGCGATCACCTGCAGATTCGCGCAGGGGAGCGATTCCCAACCGATGCAATTCTTATCGACGGCGAAACGACTGTTGACGAGCAGGTTTTCACTGGCGAAAGCACGCCGACGGGTCGGATACCGGGAGATCGGATTCTCGGCGGCACAGTGAATCTGGATGGTCACGTGATTGTCGAAGCGATTGCCGCATTTCGACAAGGTTCGTTTGGTCATCTACTGCGGCTTCTGCAGGAGGCCAGGCTGTCACGCGGACATTATCAACGATTGGCCGATCGAGTTTCCGCCTGGTTCTTTCCCATAATCACCTGTCTCGCAATGCTGACGCTGGGATTCCACTGGCAGCGTGGCGCGGGTACAGCAGTTCAGGCCAGCCTGAGCGTGCTGCTGATTGCCTGTCCCTGCGCGCTGGGACTAGCCACTCCGTTGGCTGTGTGGACAGCGCTGAGTACTGCCGTAAAACATCAGGTTTTGTTTCGCAGTGGCGAGGCTATTGAGCGGCTGGCAACGGTTAAGGCCGTCTGTTTTGACAAAACCGGAACACTCACGACAGGTACACCGCAGGTGCAGCAAGTGTGCTCACTCGAAGACCACGACACTGCTGACCTATTGCGGTTGATCGCAGCACTTGCAGGGAAGTCATCGCATCCGTTTTCGCAAGCCGTTGTGAGATTCGTTGAAGAACGATACAAGCACTTTTCAGATGTTGGGCTGAATCGAATTCGTACAATTCCCGGCGGCGGTATCGAGGCAACGTTGCTCGATGGGACGCCGCTTCGCCTGGGCAGTCTGGAATTCGTTTCCGGCAGTGCAGTGATTGAACCACGACTTAAACTGAGAATAGCAGATGCACTTTCGATCGCCGATCAGGAAGCGGCATCAATCGTGGCGATGTCAATGAACAATCGTCCGATGATTTTGTTCCTGTTGACAGAAACAATGCGAACGCAGGCGGCCGCGACGGTCAAGACGATGATGGATTCTGGCTTGCACCTGACGGTTTTGACGGGGGATCGATCGGCCAAAGCCGAACGGTTGCGACGCGACTTACTGGATTGTCAGGAGATCGGCTGCGAGTGCAGTGCGGAATGTGCAGCGGTTCATGGGAGTGATGGGATTGATGAGAAATATGGAAATGAACATCATCATGCACTGACGGTTACATCGCGACTTACTGTCGAATGCGACTTGCGGCCCGATCAAAAAGTTGACATGTTGCGGCAGATTCGCGAACAATACGGGGCCGTGGCAATGGTCGGCGACGGAATCAACGACGCCCCGGCACTAGCCGCGAGCGACGTCGGTATTGCAATGGGCTGCGGCGCCGATGTCTCGCGCGATTCGGCACAGGTGTGTCTGCTCAGTAACGATGTCAGTCGTATTCCATGGGCCATCAATCTCGCTCGGCGAACACGGTCGGTTATTCGGCAGAATCTCTTCTGGGCGTTTGGATACAATTCCGTCGGAGTCGTCTTTGCGGCGTGCGGCCTGTTGAATCCAGCGCTTGCTGCAGGATTGATGATTGCGAGCAGCCTCCTAGTCATCACCAATTCGCTGCGTCTGATGCGGGAGCCTGCGTCATGATCGCCTCCGTTGCAGAGTTTTCGCTGATATTCCTCAGCGGCGTACTCGGGTCGGCACATTGCATAGGCATGTGCGGCAGCATTGCGGCGACGATGAGCCTGGGGACTCGATCAGTCACCGAGGCATTGTTGCGTCAGGGTTGCTGGAGTCTGGGACGCACAATGACATACATGTTCCTTGGTGTCACAGCGGCGGCACTGGGAGCACGATTTCTGAAGTCGCAGGGCAACGCCGTCTGGCTGCAGGCATTGTTTGCGATCGTAGCCGGTATCCTGCTGATCGTTCAGGGGCTGCACGCTGCAGGTTGGCTGACATGGCGCGTGCGGCGTCGCGACAGTCTGCCCTGCGTGACAACGACGGTGTTCAGTCAGTTTTTTCAAGGCGGTTCGTCCATCGGAGTTTTCATCGCTGGTCTGCTTACCGGATTTCTTCCCTGCGGCCTGGTGTATAGCTTTCTCGCGCTGGCCGCCAGTTCCGGCAGTGTGGCGAAAGGCGTTCTGATCATGCTGAGTTTCGGACTGGGAACGATTCCTGTTATGCTGTTGACCGGCACTGGTTTGTCGCTGGCTACGATCGGCATCCGCAGGAAGCTGATCAGGCTTGCGGCGGTGAGTGTGGTTGTGACAGGTTTATTGACAGCAGCGCGAGGCATAGCGTTTGCTTCGCAGGAAGCCCGGGCGAATACTGTACAGCAGTGCCCGGTTTGTCCGACAAGTGATCTCGATATCAAATAACAGGCTGGGAAAACACCTTCTGGTGAAAGCATTGATGGAATCACACGACGCGATTCATTCAGGGGAAGTCGCAGCAAATGGAACACGAATCTCACGGACGTTGATTAATTTCTGGCTGGATACAATCCTGATGCTTGCCTTCGTGACGTTGGCAATCATCGCTGTCATTGTGCAGTTTGTGTTTCCACCGGGGGTTGCCGCAAAAGGCTGGCTGCTTTGGGGAATGAATTATGGTCAGTGGTGCAGTCTGCAGTTTGCAGTTTTGTGTATACTCGGCTTCGGCGTACTCGTCCATGTGATGCTGCATTGGACGTGGGTGTGCGGTGTCGTTGTTCGGAAGGTGTTGCGTCGCAGAGACCTTCCGGACGACGGAATTCGCACGATTTATGGCGTGGGGCTGCTGATTACACTCCTGCTGGCAGCAGCGACAGTGATTGGCATTGCCATGTTGACAATTGAAATGCCACCTCAGTAGGAGCATGATCAAGACGGAGAAAATCGGAGGCAGCTCATTGATTCAGAAGTGAGTTGGTCGCCTTTCTTTGCCTGACGAAAAAGGTGACAGAAGATCGACTGTCAAACGCCTTGCTCCCAGTCCTCAACAAGTAGCCCCGAGACACGTCCGAACTCGGCAACATTGTTAGTCCTCAGAGTCATTCCATTGGCGCGAGCGATGGCGGCGATCTGGCAATGGCCCAAAGAATTGATCAGCAGTCAAATCCATGCCGTCCGGATCCTCATCCGCTCTATTCCCAAACCCGTCACGCCTGGATTCTCGCCGCTGAGCTGCAGCTCCCTGAAGTGGTGCAATCGCTCCACGGTCATGAACACATTACCAGCAAGCAATTGCGTGATCCTCCACACCAGGAACACTGGTGGTGGTTCGAGGGGTGACTGAGGCCACCGGATGCACCCACAGACGAAACAGATGTGCAACTGGCGAACTGGTTCCGGACTGACTAACATGATGGAGCTCTGTCAACTTGACGCTGAAGGAGGGGGTCGGGAGTCTTTTTCGGACGGAAATCCTGCGAATTTCAAGACGTGTTGCTCCGAAAAAAACTCCCGACCCCTTTCCGTTCCACGGCACCGTTCCTGAACTTTTTTCAATAAGCTCGCAAGTCTTATGTCTCATCCTGATTCAACCCGTACACCAGCTTCTCACAGTGAAAATATCACGGGAGATTCGTCCAAGCCTTCACTTCCGACGCACATCGTCGATGGTGTCGAGCGACTGGTCCTGGATGCGATTAGAAATACGAAACCACTGGAAATTGATCCCGCAAGGTCGGAATTGTTCAGCCTGTTCGTGGCTGCCGAGGAAGCGGGGCTGATCGCCGATGACAGCAACGTCGGCGTCTTTGACAGCTTTGATGAAGAAAGTTCTGTCACCGATCTTTCGGCAGACAGCCTGTGCCGACTGCTTGCCCGACGATGGGGTCTCGACATGGCCGCCCGCGAAGCGCAGGCTCTGCAAACCCGGCTTCCTGCCGACCAGCTGGAACGCATGCGGGTTTTATGGTCAATGATGAGGATGTGGATGGAATGGAGCTACGCATGGCGACGGTGGAACGAATTCCATCCGAGGTAGCGACTCACCTCATTAGCGGCTGGGAAACAGAGTGCGGCGCTGGAAAAAGACGATCATCTCTTCCTTGCGCTGCGGATTAGGAACTGCGCTGACCATCTGCCAGCCTCCCTGACCAATCTTTGCCAGATAAGCCCCCTTGAACGTGCCTTCCCTGTCCGTTTCAAGATAATACGTCATGTACTCCATCTGCGGATGAACCAGCATGTCGAACAGCAGCCGCGTACAGAGTTCCGCCGACCAGATCGTCAGGATCAGGAGAAACAGTTGTTTGTAGCTCATGGCTGTCTCCTTCGAAGATCAAAGAACCGGACGCTGATGCGTTCCGGCGGATTTGGTTAGATCTCATTTACTAATCCAGCGTCGCGCGACCAGACTCGTTTTGAAGATTTTCGGCTCGCTGCGCACGTCTTGATCTGGTGGTCGCGCTGCGGGATGATATTTTCGATTCCGATGGCACTTGCTTGTTGTAGTACACGGGATCGATGAACTCAGGCTCGTTTTTCTTCGGTGGATTCACAGGTTGCTCGGAGGATTTCTTCGGCAGTGGCGATTCCTGAACAGGCTCAACGATCGGTGAAGGTATCTCGAAATATTCGTTTGGCAATTGAGATTCCTGAGCAGGCTCAATGATCAGAGCTGGACCTTCCTGGAATGTTTCGTGCGGTTGTACGGCTTCGGACACGAAATTCGGCGGATTCAAATTCTCGACGACGCCTGGCACGTGCGGACGACTTGGAATTCCCAGTGATTCCCACGAATTCACGTCGGGGCCGCCGACAAATTCTTCCGGTACTGTTGTCAGGTGAACATTATCCAGCGCCCGTGACATCGCTTCGCCACGGACACGAGCGTCTTCGTAGGCTTCAGGATTCCATTCTCCTTCTGCAAGGAAGATCGAATTCGTATGCAGGATCGCGCCTTTGCGGAAATTCAGGTCCGTGATCGCTTTGTTGTAATCGACGATCAGCTTCAGATATCCCTGATCGGAATCGCGGCTGGTGATCTTGGCTTCCAGAACACGGCCCAACAGCACCGGGTCGCGCTGATTTTCCGCATCGGCTCGGGCGAGAGCCGTTTCAGCGTAGCGTTTGGCAGAGGCGGCTTTCTTCAGGCCCGTTTCGGCCAGCAGATAATTTTGTTCCATGTTGATGATGGCGTCACTGAGTTCGTAGCCGATTTCTTCTTCCTGGCGAGCCAGCACCGCTCGTGCTTTGTGAAGTCGCAATTCGTAGTTCCGGACCTGGTTTCGGGCCAGACGCATGCCGAGAGGCAACGTGAATGACAAGCCAGTCGACCATGTGACATTTTGGCTCGCGGCAATGGATTCGTAGAAACTGTGATAGCCAGCGGCGGTGACCCCATCATCGTCGTTACTGCCACTCAACTGATCGCCAAATCCATTGAGGCGGTATTGTGAAACGAAATCGAGGCGAGGTCGTGCCAGATTTTGTGAAGCCTTGTATTGCAATTCAAGACTGCGAATTTCCCATTTTTGTCGTCGCAACTCCTGCCGATTCGAGAGTGATTCCAACAGGCTGGATTCCCAGTCGATCTCCAGCTTCGCGGCAGAAGGCACATCGATCGGCGTGATGAATGTCCCGTCGTTGAGTGGCAGACCCAGCAGGCGCCGCAGGCGGTACTCGGCCTTCAGGACATCACCGAGTGATCCCTTGATCCGGGCATCGCCTTCATAGATTCGGTTTTCCGCCTGGGCCACGGCATCGCCAGCTTCATCCCGATTGGCCAGCTGGTCACGGAATCGCACGAGATCGCGAAACGTTTCGATTTCAGATTCATACAGCTGAAGATAGAGGTACAGATCCCAGTAACGGTTCTCAACATCGCGGAGTAGAGTGGACACCGATTGCTCAAATTCCAGCGCCGAAATATCGGAGTTGATGCGAGAAATCAAGACGCCCTGAGCCACCCCGGAAACGCCCCGCAGATTCGTATTTGTTGGCCCTGCAATCCGCGTGTACTCCACACCCGCTCCCGATAAAAGCGGTTGCCGATACTCCGCCTGGAGAAAGCCTGTATAAGCCGACGGAAACAACCGAGTTTGATTGTTCCTGCTATAATTAATATCGTGCTCGACAGCCAGTGTGCCAGCTGTCGCCAGAATCTTTTCCAGTCGTGTTTGAAACTGAGTTGTATGATCGCGGAGTGTCTCCCCTTCACTAAGACCGATGTTCGGCGAATTCTGAGGATCTTCCGAGCCGCCTCCCTGAATGGACGACGTCAGAATCGGGTCGAAACTTGACAGTGCGGCTTCCGGGCCAAGGTTGCCAAACAGGAATCCAGTGTCCTGAATGGCATTGTCCCACACGGAAGCCACGCGACTTGGGTTGCCCAGCAGCGGGTTTGAAGGTGATCCGAAACTCTGATCATCGACGATAATTTCCGCGTTTGCCAGTGCCAACCGGACGCATTCATTCAGCGACATTTCACGAGGTTCAACTTCTTCCAGACTCGTAATACTCCGTGGTCCGCGCAGCAGATCCGGATTTGTTTCGCGGGGTTCCGTTTGAGTGGGATACTCGATACTGGTCGCATAGTCCTCGTAGTGCTCAAGCCCATGGTTCTCGCCAACCAGGTATTGCAGCCGAGCACCGGGCCCAGCGCATCCCTGACCGGCCATTGCCAGCAGCAATGCCAGAACTGTGGAGCGTTTCCATCGATTGGTCTTCACGCCAGACTCCAGTCGGAGGGCCATCCGTGTTTCTCATGTCGCTCGAACTTGTGCTCTGCGGCGACCATTTCCTGTTCCTGACCTACAAAGTCCCCGCGCAATGGCGGCGACACAAACATGGTCTCATAATCGTTATCGTCGATACAACTGGCAAACTTTGTGCAAACTTCCAGACCGGATGGTTTTTCAACTTCCCTGACCGAGTTCATCAGAATTCTCATGATTTCTGCCACACCTCAGCAACAAAAAAAGCCCGTGTCGAAACACGGGCTTTGACTTCCATTCGGCAGATTCGTCCGATTCTTTCATGCGTCCCCTCGCGGCATTGACCTGAAACATGTCAGGAATCGTTTGAGAGAAGAACCGGACTTCGCAGCATGGAAGATGACCTGTTCATCGGTGTCGATTTACGGCAGGCTGGGGTGTATTTGGCAAAATATTCCGGTCAGGCAGACTCTGGCGACACTGGAAATCTGCCGACAGGTCGGAGTCTGCTGCAATCGTCATGCGTCTGCCGAAGATTGCCGATTCTGCTCGATTCGTCTTAAGTCTGTCTTCGTGGTTTCCGAAACCGACAATGCGGCATCAGATCGGCAGATTCTGCCGCTGCGCGCAAATGATGGTTCCCGAGGACAGCACTTTTTTCAAACCAGCTTCACCATGCACACAGACCGCAAAATCGGTTTTGCGATGGGCATCCTCTTGATCGGGATCGTGGCTGCGCTGTTCTTTCGTAACGAGCCCCTGCTGTCCACAAAGGTTTCCGGAGTCCGTCGTGAACGGCAACTCAATCAGGAATTGCGGGAACGTGACGTCGCGGTTTACCTGAACGACGGTGAATCCGAAATTACAGCTGATCAAACGCCGGACGAAAAGCCGTGGACACTTCGGGATGTTCTCCGCAGCATGGACGAACGCAACAAGACGGCTCCCGTGCCGGTCGGAGTACGGTCATTTCCCGACCGCAGTCCGCCTCCGATCGATGACAAAAATTTGGATGGTTATCGCCCGAGTCGGAACAGACAAAAGGCTGAACCAATCGCCACTGGGAGCAAGTCTGCGGAACTGGCCGCAGAGTCACTCGGCAGCCTGCTGGAATCATCAGTTCCAGCAACCAGCTCGGGTAAATTTGGGGCTCTTCCACCGCTGCCCGTCGAACCTGCCAACCCCGTTGTTGCTCGTTCACCGATTTCACCGGGGATTGAGCCTGCCTCGTCCAAAGGCGCTGCGGCAGACTTTCAGCCGCCGGAATTGTTCGAAGAGTATGTAGTCAAATACGGCGACACGCTTTCCGGAATCGCCCTGAGGATGCTGGGCGCTCAGTCAAAATACATGGAAATCTACAACGCCAATCGTGATCGCGTGGCCAGTCCTGATCGACTGGATGTTGGGAAGCCCTTGCGCATCCCGCGCGTGGCCGAAGCGGACCGACCGACTTACTGAATGCCCATGATCGGACGAATCAGCAGGTATGTCCCCACTGTCAGAATGGGGATTCCGATCAGGTTCAGCCACAGCCCCTGCACGGCCATTTGCCGCACGGGAATTCGGCCGGTGCTAAACACAATCCCGTTCGGCGGGGTTCCCACTGGCAGCATGAAGCTGCAACTGCAGGCAAGTGTCGCGGGCACAAACAACATGCGTGGATCCATATGCAGCGGCTCGGCCAGCGCCAATACGGTGGGGATGATGGCGTTCACAGTTGCGACGTTACTGGTCAGCTCGGTGAGCATTGTCAATGTCAGACACAGAATCGCAATCACCATCCAGCCCGGTACTTCCCGGAGAGGCGATTCCAGCGTCGCCCC
>Ga0073903_10001950_pt1 | contig 10647 bp, 13 predicted proteins | sample KloWWTKNB14_bulk_FD_66665 | JGI IMG/M metagenome (GOLD analysis project Ga0073903, IMG submission 66665) | Active sludge microbial communities from Klosterneuburg, Austria, studying microevolution and ecology of nitrifiers - Klosterneuburg... | ecosystem: Engineered > WWTP > Aerobic digester >... | reverse complement strand
GGTTCACCAAGATCAAAGTCGTCACGCATTGCCTGGGCATTTTCTTGCCGGCGCGGAATGGACATGCGTCCACTAATCGGGGTGGCATCGAGATAACTCGTTTTGATGCCATTGGTTGAAATAGCCATCACAGTTCTCCAATCGAATAAAAGGAAAACCGATTGCGGTGATATCGGTTGCCCGTCAGGGCGACACCGGAGAGCCATCCGGTGCAGGTCTTTGCGTCACGAAAAACAGTTGGCGGTTTTGTTTAGAAATGTAGAACGAATGGCGACTTCAGCAGTATTTCTAGTGCCTTCGGTCAGTGGATAGCTTCGGGACCCTTTCCCTAACTTCCACCAGTGTTGTTCGTTTTAAAAAACGATGAAGCCGACTCGCGGCCGGGATGCAAACTCCATCCCTAACGGAACTCTTCCGTTACAACACTGCGCTGCGAACAACTTTTCAACGAGTTTCCTCAAATCGAAAAAAGTTCGATCAACCGGTTTCCCAGGAAAAAAATGGGATAACTCGGTTGCTATCGCAAACACACTGGCTCGTCGCTCTGACGAGATTTGTGCATCCTGCCACCGGATGCCTCAGGTTCTCTTTATTCGTGGCGTGGCCGAACGCTTCGGGGCCAATGAATTTTTCGGCGCGAGCATCACCCGCGACACGAGTTTCGAGACGTGTTTGCTTGAGAGAATCACTGCACAGAGACCTACGCGCTATGCGACAGGTCAGCAAACACAACGATTGGACCGCTCCAATCAAGCATGTCTGCGCTTTGTACAGATCGGCCGTTACGACTGCATCGTCAGTCAATAGCAGAGAAGGTGCGGGGCAGCCGCGATGAAAAACCCCGCGTGGATATTTTTACCCACTGGTCCTGGTTTCTTAGAAACCTGACCGGAAAGCTACTTCCGGCGCAACGACTGGCTCGCCGTTGCTTCGCGTCGTTTTTACTAGCTGACTACTCTAGCGCGTGGATTTCGACGATCCCACGGGTGGCCACACGGCACACAACAGACTGCATAAAATCACAAGCCCAGCGGCATGTCAACCAGCTATTTTTATGAAATTTTTCATCATGTGGTTATTAGGTTTTACAAACTACACGCCAAACCAGCAAACACCGCAAAATCGATCCCCGTCAGGTTCGATGTTTTTTAGGTTTTGTTTCCAGGCGCCCCGCTTTCTGTTAAAATATGCAGCGTAAATTTCAGTTATTTGGCCTTCAAACTCGGTTGTTTTTCGCATTTAGAAGCAAAGACTTCAGCCCGATTTGTGACTGGTTTTGTCACACATTGGGCACCAGTGCGGGTTTTTGCACCTAGCGATGACGCAGCCAGCCCATTTCGTGTCACTTTTTGACTCCGATTGGGTTCTGAAAAAATGCTGGCGTAGCGCGCCGAGCCAGCCAGCCCGTTTTGTGATTGTTTTTGTCACAATCCGGGCTAGAAATCGAACCTACCCACGCCCACGTTTCCGCTAAAAGCCACTTTTTGACACGAATTGGGCTGTAAATCGACCAATCTCGGCTGTTTTCTGCAGCTTTGTTTGGCCCCTCGACCAATCGATAAGCCGGAAAATCTCTACTTTCACAGGAGATTTTCGGTGAGTAAAAAAGCCAACCCTATCTATCGCGGCATTGACGTCGGCTATGGCCATGTCAAGTGGACGAACGGTGAGTCTGCCAAAGGCCTGATCGAGGCTCATAGTTTTCCTTCGCAGGCACCATCGGCATGTGCAAGGTGCATCCGCAGCCGCTAGGCAGTTATGCCCTGTTCCTGCAATCGCAGCCAGATGCCGGCAAAAAGCCGCCGATATCGCTTATCATTGACCCGGCTATAACACGGTCGACTGGTTCGTCGCGAAGGACTGACCGGCAATCTCGGCCAATCCAGGGCCGTGAATCGCGTGGTGTCGGCCTATCTGCGTGATGTTGCCAAATCGATCATCAAGACACATAGCAATTTTGGCGCGACTGAAAGCGAGGTCGTGCGGATTCTCGATCGGCACTTTACTAAAGGTGACGACTTCCATATTGCAGGCAATGAAATCCCGCTCGAGCCTCACCTCGCGGCGGGGGCTCCAGTGATTGAGCAAGCGGCGCAAGCCATCAGAGACACGATCGGTTGGCCTTTCTCATTGGATGTTCGCAAACAGACCCTCCGCTCCAAGAGCTTGCCGGCAAACATCTGCCAATACCCGGCAAATTTAGCCTCTGATGTCGATGATTGTCCCAAGCCGAGAAGCTGATTGAATTCTTGGCTGCTCTGATCAAGGATGCCGGGAAAACGGTGTTCCTGATTCTGGACAATCTGCGGGTACATCACAGCAAGATCGTAAAGGCGTGGGTCGCCGAGCGTAAAGATCAGATTGAGTTGTTCTATCTGCCCAGCTATACCGGCCAACTGCCGCCGCTCGTTGATTACGGAAAGCCGTCATCTGAACGACTGCTATACCCAGGAACCTGCCCGAAGGCCAATTCACACAACTCGGCCTTATGCAAAGCTTTCCATAAGGCCGAACAGCACGCAGTCTTCAGCGCGCCATGGCCGGCCGGTTTGTCATCATAAAGCCGCCATGGTCCTTGCAAACGTCATCAGGCAGTTGAGGGCACGGAAAAGTCAGTCAGTTATCGAGACTCACCGCCGGAAAGCTGCCGCTGAACCTTGGATACACCGAAATACCCAATAGCGAATTGGCGGTGTCTTCGACGCATTCCGGGTGGTGGGTTTGCCAGCATTATCGGTGGTGGGTTACCTCAGAATACGCAACTGTTTGTGATATCGAACATCCATCACTTTGCGCTAGCGACTGAGCCAGGGAAATCAAGTTGGAAAATACCGCAAAGTTTTATGTATTTTCGGGGCTATTTGTCATCCAGAAACCTGGAAAGTTTTGCACGCTGTTTTACATCCAAAGGATCCGGTCTAACTAGCCCGAATTACCGGATTTGCCAAATGACCAGCTCGAGAGCCTTCTCGTCCGTAACGGACGCTTTCGGATAGGCGGCCCGAAATGATTGGACGAGGTACTTCCCGTCCTCCGTCGCGAGCAGGTTGGCGAATGTTTTGGTGAGGCAGTTATGGATATTGACGACTTTGTCCAACCGTTTCGGAACCGTGGCTGGCGGGAGCCTCAAGCCCAGGTTCCCCAGGACGACAGTGTCGATGACGGGCGCGTTCGGATGGAGCGTCGCGTAGAGCTTGCTGGCGAAGGACGCTTCGATCCGGCCGGTAGCGACGAAAAGCTCTTCGAGCGTTTGGGAGAAGTCGAAGCCGTTGCTCTTGGCTCTCGCCATGAGCGCGAAGTAATGCGGCTGCCACGTTTGGGCGGAGCGCCTGACGCGGTAGAAGCCGTTGAAGGCCCGTCGGAATTCTGGATCGTCGTGAAAGGCCGGATCGGTCGCGACGAATTCCATGATCTTGAGGTATTTCGCGAGTCCGGGAGCGACTTTCGGCAAAGCCGCGTCGATTTTCTGGCGGACGAGTACGATCGGCATGAGGCAGTTGTTAATTCGGGAACATACGCTTCGTATGCACCACGTTGAGGACGACGATCGCGTCGCCGCGCAGCTGGACGAATACCACGTACGGGAGCTTGTTAACGACCAGTTCGCGCGCTCCGGGAATCCGGTCGCTTTCGCGGATACGCTCGGGGTAAGGGGGAAGCGCTTCGATCTCCCCGATGATGCGGCGCTCTACAGCAGCCGCCGTGCGGGGGCTCGCTTCGAGATAATAGTAGGCGAGGATTTCTCAAGGTCGTCCAGGGCCTCGTCAGTCCAGAGAATCCGCATCGTTACGCGGATTTACCGAGACGGGCCTCCAGGCGGCCTTTCATGAGGGCCATCGCGTCGGAGTGCTTGTGCAGTCCGGTTTCCCCGGAGGCGACGTGGTCGATGGTACGGGTCACTTTTCCGAAGAGCCAGTCGTCGTACCCGGATTCCTTGTCCACGAAGAAGTCCGCCAGGAGCGTATCCGCGGCGTCCTCGACCGAGATCATGATGCCTACCGGGCGGTCGTTCTTGGTGACGACCACAGGCTCTCGCCGGGCGGAATCGAGGAATTCGCCGAAGTGGTTCTTGGCGTCGCGTGCTGTCATGACTTTCATTGCCGTAACCTTGGAATTGGATTCAATATGTCCGGTGTAGCCACAATAGGCGGTTAGGCAAGCTGGCGGCGTTTCTGATCACCAAAGGCGTATCGAAGATCGTCATAATGCTCCCATGCTATGCGGATTCTGCCTTCTACGTGCACTTGCCACGCCTGTTGCCAGCACTGGCGATTGGTCGAGGCGATGGCAGTTACGCCAAGACGCTGGCGCAGTTGGCCAAGACTGACGTGCTGGTGATTGATGACTGGGGACTGGCGCCACTGACTGATCAAAGCCGGCGTGACCTGCTTGAAATCTTTGATGACCGACACGGCACGCGGTCAACCATCATCAGCAGCCAGTTACCCGTCAAGCATTGGCATGAGGCCATCGGTGACCCGATGTTGGCAGATGCGATTCTCGACCGCCTGGTGCATCAGGCCCATAGCCTCAACCTTGACGGCAAATCGCTGCGCAAAAAGGGAAACCAAGAACCCGAGGCCACCCCGTGAACCTGCGCCCGAGCTCCCCGAGTTACCCACCGCCGGCCGGCCCTCAGTCAACCTGCTAGAGAAGGAGCGCTATCTGCCGGCCGACCGTGGATAACGCGCCATGGCGCGACAAAAACTTGACACTCATAACATCAAGAGATGTAAAACCCGACAACCCCGCGTTGCTACGCTCAGACTGTCCAGCTTCATCGGAATACGCACTTTGGTCGGCCTCGTGCGAAGGTCAGGAGAGTATGGAGTTCCCCAAGTGCTTCGTGAATCAGAAAAAAACGGGGAGTTTTTTTCATGGAACAAATTATCCGTCCCTTTGTGGCAACCGATGGCGTTATCAGCCATTACGTTTTGACCGGGCGCGGCATCAGCGAACGGGTTCTGGCAATTCGCCAATTGGCGCAACAGACCACAACACATCGATTACTTGATACGCCTCGCTGCTTGTTTCCCGTAAGCACTCACCTAAAGCGAAGTTATGGGTGGGTCCATAACCAAATTTCTAATAAATATTGGATTCGTGGTGTGTAGCAAGCGCTTACACACACTTTCACGTAAAGCCTCACCTAAAAATACAATTAGCCCGTGAGGTGAGTTCTACAGGAAATGGTATTTGCTCTAGCGTGCCCCGGAAGGTCTGTGTGGGTGAGCAAAAAAGGAAATCAAAGAAAAACACGCCAATGCTTGAGTGTTTTATTAAGTCTACAAGCTTAAGTAAACAAGATTAAGCGAGCGAAAAGCCTTACTGGGCAAGGCGTTCAAGCTGTTTTGGTGAGTTAAAAAGGAAACGAAGCTGTTTCAGGTGAGGCACAAAGGAAAGGAAGGCCCGACAAGTGAGCGATGCGGGAAACTTAGGTGAGTGCTTCAGGAAACCAATGCCTTTAGGTGAGTAATCAAGGAAACTCCCCGTTGTGTACATCTCAAGTGAGCTAAAAAGGAAACCGTGCTAGGTGAGTCGAAAAGGAAATGCGACGTCGATCTTTAGGTGAGTCGTACGGGAAAGAGTAAAGACCCCATTTTTTCGATGCTTTTCATAGGTGAGCGATAAGTGAAATTGCGTTGATCTTGGGTGATTGCAAGTCAATCACCTATGGTGCATTATGAGCGAATCATGGCCGAAAACACCACCAATTCGACGTCCGAAAAGCCGACAGCCGTTGTCGTCTTGGACCGTGGTCGTGAGGTTCGGAAACACAACACGGAGATTGGATACAAGGTCCAGTCTGGCCATTTGAGTTTGCTTAGCAGGAAGCTGATCAACGTTTTGCTTTACTACGCCCAACGTATGCGGGGTGAGGAGGATAACGAGGGCAAATACTGGGTCGAAGTATCCAAGATCGTCAAGGATGCGAAGTTCAACTCACGAGACTACGAGTTGCTTCGAGAGAGCCTAGACGAACTTCAGTCGGTAAAGATCGTTAGGGATACCGAAAGAGGTGGCATCACCTCTGATGTGTTGATCCCAAGCTTTACCCTGGATAACACGGTACATGGCACAAACGAAGCGCTTCCTACTGGCCAGAAGAGGCGAGGAGGAAAGTTGATTGTCGGTTTCTCCTTGCCGGTGGGGGTTAAAGAGCTTTTGCTTAATCCGCGCAGCAACTACACGGTCCTTCCGATCGTCTATGTGGCTAGTCTTCGGACAATTGGTGGATTGGTGCTCTACGAGATCACCAAGCGCTACTCTACAAACCCGTCAGGCGTCACCAACCGCGACACATGGCAAGGGTGGTGGAAAATCCTTACTGGCACTGCCGAAGGCGCATCACCACCTGAGTACAAATATTTCAAGCGGGATGTGATTAAGAAAGCCGTCGAGGAAATCAACACGGTTACGGACCTTCGTATTGAGCTAATCGAGTTTAAGGAAGGGCGCTGGGTCAAGGAACTCCAGTTCACCGTTGAGTTGAGCAAGCAGAGTGCTTTTGACCTCGATCCTCCACCAATCGATAACGCCTTGCTGTCGCGGATTACCGCACTAGGCGTATCCACTGCAGAGGCGGAGAAGCTTATCCAGCGGCATGGCGAAGAAGAGCTGAGTAACAACCTTGAGGTGGTCGAAGAGCGTTTAGCAAAAACAACTTTACCCGAACTGGGGTCGCCTGCTGCTTACCTAAAGACAGCGCTCAAGAATCAATACGGTGCAGGGCGCAAAGCCAAAATTGAAGCTGTGGAGATCAAGGCAAAGAGGACTGCTGAGACAGAGGCGAGGCGCAAAGCTACTTTGGAAGCTGAAGACGGCCTTCGTCGCAGCCAGGCTAGCGAAGCACGAGATCGCTTTGACAACCTGCTTCCTGCTGAGCAAGACGAACTTCTTGCAGCATTTAAGGAAACGTTGAAAGGCCCATCACTGACGTCTTTCCGCAAATCTGGACTCAAAACACAACTGGTTTCGGCGACCTTTAATAACTGGCTCATAAAGACTTTGCTTCAGGCATCAGCATAAATCGACACGTTGCGATATTTAATATAATGCGTTAAAAAATCGCAATAACCGATTGTTATCGTTAACAATGTCATATACGATGACGTCTATCGATATTCGCAATGAGGTATGTCATGTCGGAAATGCAAGCGCTCCGCGATCCCACTTTTCGCGGAAAGTATGTCTGTGATGCGCTGATTTGGCCGTCAATTTCCTTGCATATTTTAAAGAAGCTGACTGGCAAGGAAACTGGGGATGGTTCACGACATGTTTATCGTCCTTCTGACGTCCGTAATCTCAAACTCGCTCAGTACGAGATCGACGAGTCTGAGTCTGCCGTTCAGCCGAAACGCCCACCGGTTGTGAATTGCCGGATGGCCAAGGGTGGAACGGGCAAGACCACAGTCGCTGCCAATTTGGCGACAGCCTTCTCTTTCATGGGATACAAGACTTTGATGATCGACGCGGATCCTCAGGCCTCGTTGACCAACATGATGGGTATAGAGGCTTCCAGCGAAGACATTACGCACATCGGGCACTTGATGGAGGAGTCTGTTTCCAACAAGGGGCACGCAGATGTCAGCCGTGCTGTCCGCACCGTGTTTCCGGGTGGCATGCTCGACATCATCCCTGCCGACATTACGCTCACCAATGCTGATGGCTGGTTGATGAACCAGATGCAGCGCGAAACTGTATTCGAGCGCCTTATTGCCGCAAACACTGAGTTCTTTGGTCAATACGACGTGCTTGTTGTGGATTCAGCTCCTGGTACATCGTTGCTTTCGATGAACGTTATGGTTGCAAGCCGCACTCAACTGGCTGTCTGCTGGTTAGATCGTGAAAACCTGAAGGCACTTCCAATCCTTCTTGGCAATGTTGATGAAATCAACGCTGCCTTTCCGAATCATGCTTCTGACGTCGAGATTGTTGCCAACGGTTATTCGGCAATCTATAAGCAGTCAAAAGAAGCCCTCGAAGTGCTGGTGGCCAAGTATCCGCATCAACTCAATGAAAACGTGATTCAGCAGTTTTCGGGATTCCATCGCCAACAGGCTTTGCCGGGCGCGGAATCCAAAGGAGCTGTTGTTGAACAAGACCAAAACAGTCCGGGTGCAAAAGCCATGTTTGATCTTGCGAAATCGCTGCTTGGACGTTACAAAATTACGCTGGCTGGATTCGACGAATCTATTCCGTCCACTCGCGGCAACTAAGGGAGATTGCCATGGCAAAGGTAAGCGGGTTAATGAGTAGTGGAAAGATTGGCAAGGCAGATCAGAAGGTCGTTGATGCCATGCCAGATGCTCCCGCAGCCGCCGCGCTAGACTCTAGCACTGCCCCAGCCAAGTCCAAGAAATCGACGACGCTAGACTCTAGCGCCCCTAAAACTGCTATTACCGAGCTTGCAGTTGCACTTGTTCGTCCCTCTCCCTTCCAGGTTCGTGCCGTAGCCGATAGTGATTATATCGAAACGTTGATGGCCAGCATCGTCCAGTCCGGTGTGATCAGCCCGGTCGTGGTGCGAATGCTAGACTCTAGCAATTACGAGGTTATCGCCGGTCACCACCGCCTCGAAGCTTGCCGCCGTCTTGGCAATGAAAATGTACCGGTGGTTGTTCGGCAGATGACTGACTCAGAAGCAGCTTGCGCCTTGGCATCAGACAACTTCGTTCGAAAAGAGCTTTCCGACTACGAGCGCTTTAAGCACGCGAAGCTTCTCAAAGACCACGCGTTCTGCAAAACCAACAGCGAGATCGGTCAGGTACTTGGTGTATCACGTCAGCTCGTTGGCTTTCTTTTTGCCTTCGAAGATTTTCCGGCTGGTGCGAAGGCAATCCTCGAAGTGAATCCAAAGATTCTGGGTGCTACTCAAGCTAACGAGTTGAAAGACATTGCCCGTGAAGAACCGGACGTTTTCACGGAAGCGATTGCTCTGCTGGCAGAAGACAAGATTCGTCAGAACCAAATTCGCTTGTGGATTGAGTCGAAATTCAAATCCTCTTCGGTTCGCATGCAGCGTCGTCAGGAAATCAAGATATCTCGACCAGGCCTTCGCTCTCCGATCAAGCTGACATACACTGACCGCGAGGCGAAAATACAGGCTGAGGGGTTGAATGTCAGCAGGCTGAAAAAGCTTATCGAGGATAATTTGGACAGTCTCATCTCCCAGTAAAACAAACGCCCCGAAGTCGGAGCGTTTTCAATGGTATGTGAGTAAGATTGGTCAGCTCAGTTCGGCAAAAGCCATCAGTTTCTCAACAGCCGACTTTCGTCGCTTCCGGCTGGCATGGGTATGGTGCAGCCAGTGCGTTGAGGCTTGGATGAGGTGCTCGGCATCGGAAGCAGCAATATTGAGTGCCCTTTGAACATCCGATACACCTGAGACTCGGACATCGGCTGCCGCGCATAGTCCTCGCTCTTCTTTACCCGCCATGAGCCATCGCCCAAGGTCTGGAAAATGATACGCCCCTTCGGCCAGGCACCGACATCTGCGCCCAGCCCAATGATCTCGCCGTACGCTGCCAACGCATTCATCACAGCGTTGGGGATCGGGACGGTCCTGAACTTGCCGCCTTTGCCGAGCACCACGATATCCCAGCCATGGCCATCCACTGCCCGCTTGATGCCAAAATTGGGCCGACCTGCTTGTTCTTTATGCATTGCCATCCTTACCGCTGCAATCTCAGACAAGCGTAGTCCAAGCACATACGCAAAGATCAGCGTATGTAGAGGCGCGTCTGCTTCTCGCCCGGCGTCAGTCCATGTGAAGCGGCGATCACGGTATGCTATTGCTGCATGCTCAGGCTGTGATCTGCGCGAATTTTCCCGTTAGGTGAGTAGTTACAGGAAACGCCATCCCAAGGATTGGCGTCGAGATATTTCTGACGTACCAGCTATTCGCACAGGGTCGTGAGAATGGTCACCGCCTGTTTATGACTGGTCGGTGCCAATGGCCCTGAGAACGGTTTCTAGTCATCGCGCCAACGCGGCGTCGAGCGGCTGCCGATCCAGCGCTCGCGGGGAAGGTTCCAGAACCAAAGCTTTCCTACATCCAGCACATCCGATAACTGAGGAAACGCCCAGCCTGCCCCTGGTAGCTGCGAAGCGTATGAACATTCGAACCGATACTGCGCATCCAGGTGTGGATTGCCGCAAAGTTGTCGCGGGCCTCGATCTTGTTGGTATACGCCCGATTCGACCCGGAAACACCGGCCAGGTCGTTCGACAGCATCAACCTTTCCATTGACACAATATCCGCTTCGAGGGCCATCAATCGGATGATGGGCTTAGCAATCACCGGAAGGTCTTCAGTGGAAAGTAGCTTGTTCTCAGATAGCCAGAGCTGAAGCCACTAAGTGGCCACCGGGCCAATTTTAGACACGCTGCGATACCGATGCTGCCTGTACTTCTTCATTGCCGCTTGGAGTGCTGCGATGTCGTTTATCCCCGCATTCATGAAGCGCTCAGCGATCGCTACGTCAAGCCAGGCATTGACCGGGTCGACCGGCACGGGATCAACCGCAATCCAGCCCTCCAGCCAGGTAACCGTTTCACACAGTTTTTTGAGCAATCGGTCGTTGCGGTGAGCGCTACGGGAAATGGACGGACCGTCCTGTGCGCCATGGTGTTTAGAATAGCTTC
>Ga0073903_10001948_pt1 | contig 10661 bp, 8 predicted proteins | sample KloWWTKNB14_bulk_FD_66665 | JGI IMG/M metagenome (GOLD analysis project Ga0073903, IMG submission 66665) | Active sludge microbial communities from Klosterneuburg, Austria, studying microevolution and ecology of nitrifiers - Klosterneuburg... | ecosystem: Engineered > WWTP > Aerobic digester >... | reverse complement strand
ACTACGAATGGCAATGTTGAAGGCAATCTTGTAACCTGGGATAAATCTCTGTCAGATCTTAATGAAGACATTGTGATGTCAGCAGAGATAAATGATGAAACAGGTGTGTGCGGATTGTTTGGGATAGAACTACCTTTTATATTATTAATTGGGTTGAGTGTTTTTTACAGACGGGGGTGAGTTGGTTTCATAATTTTTCCGTATCAGTTATATCTCATTTCCGCAACAGCCCCCTTTTCTAAGGGGGAATTCACTTATAAATTGAAATGAATTGCAGATTCATTTTTTGGATTTGAGAAAATATCAATTCTGACAGGATAAAATTCAAATTTAGTAAATCAATTATTTAAAAATATGTAACAAAGAATAATATTAATATTTGATCATTTTATTATTCTGAATTTCAATAATAAATATACCCGAGCAATAAGACATTTTTTTATATTCATATTTAATATTATTTTCTTCCAGACATTCTGAGAAACTGTCAAAAATAATATATCCGCCTTCCTCTTCTTCATCCCAGTTTTTATTTTTATCCATTTTCACTATTAACATTTTATCAATTGAATCAAAAGCTATGTCAGCAATTATAAAGCAGCCTTTATTAATAAGTTCTGAATAAGATTTAATTATTTCAATTTTTTCTTTTTGATTAAAATGATGTAATGTATAAGCGGATAAAATGCAGTCAAATCTTTCTTCTTTTAATTCATCCGGTATTCCTTTCGATATATCGTATCTGATCAAATTTTTTGATTTAAATTTAGATCCAGCTATCTCCAGCATTTTCTCTGAAAAATCTATGCCTATACATTTTTGATTTTCATCAGTTACCTTGCTCAGCATATATCCAGATCCAATCCCAAGATCAAGTATATTTTTCAAATTCTCTTCCGATATTTTTTTCTTAATCACCTCTATAATATCAAAGTATCCTGCAAAAGGATACTGATCCTTCAAAAGATTAATATCATTCTCATAATTTTTTGCCCACTGATCAAATTTAGTTTCTTTCATTTTCAGTTATTTAATATAATTTTTGAGATTTAGAATTAAAAAATTATTTGTTAAAGGAATTCATATATTATTTATTCTGAATTTATGAATAATGTAACTCAGTTAGAATTGCTAATCAATTATCAAATATTGCTTAACTATAGAGCAAATGTTTTTAATTTATCCGAAATTACGAGTACTTTTTATTAATTAAATTAAATGATTTATAAGATTTAAAAAATTTAAATAATTAATCTAATTATAATGATTAAAATGAATAAAATGATTAAAATGATTTTTACTTTTCAATTTACATCCTAGATCTTCTATTTCTAGTTAGAAATTTCAAATTTGAAATTGATCTTTGAAAAATGGTCATTTCTACATGCTGCCCAAAATGTAATTCACGCATGTTTTTAGCGGGAATTCATTCGAAAACTTTCCATTTTATCTGAATCCGGATTATTTTAAACTTAAAAGATTTCCGGGATATAATGTAAACAGAATTCTTTAGATTGCATTATTTCAAAATCCTGTTAATCTTTTAATCCTGAAAATCCTGGATTAGACAATTTGATTTTTCTTCAAAAGACCCAATAAAGTAAATTGAACAAGGAATGTAATTTGAGTATATTTGACGTACTTATGCTCAAGACTATTTCCCCGTTCATATTCCTGCTTTTTATAAGCATTAATACTTTCGCATATGACTTTTCTGAAGTAGATCAGGTCATCTCTGCGGGTATATATAATCAGGCCTATCCGGGAGCTCAGCTTTTGGTGGGAAATGGGAATGAAATTTTATATTCAAAGTCTTATGGGAATTTTACCTATGATGAATTTTCGCAGCCGGTCACTGAAAATTCAATGTTCGATCTGGCTTCGGTCACAAAAGTAATTGCCGCTACATCTGCAATTATGCTTTTATATGAAAATGAAAAGATTGATCTCAATGATCCGGTGAGTAAGTACATTCCTGAATTTACAGGCCGTGGCAAAGATAATATTACTATAGTAGATCTTTTACTTCATAGCTCAGGATTAATTGCATGGATCCCTTTTTATAAAACCTGTTCATCAAAAAGTGATGTACTCAATACAATTTACGATCAGGATCTGAATTATTCTACAAATTCGAAATCAGTTTACAGCGATCTGAATGCAATACTTCTCGGCGAGATAGTGGAAAGAGTTTCGGGAATATCTTTAGATAAATATTGCGAAGCGAATATTTTCAAACCGCTTGGAATGAAAAATACTACTTATGTACCTGCTGATGAAATTCAGAAAAACATTCTGCCGACAGAAAATGACACATACTGGCGCGGCAGACTGCTTCAGGGTGAAGTACATGATGAAGCTGCAGCAGTGATGGGAGGAGTCTCAGGTAATGCAGGATTATTCTCAAATGCAGGAGATGTATATATTTTTATGAAGATGATGCTGAACGACGGTCAGTATTATAATCCTTATTCACGGGGATTGAAAGCAGAATATATGTTCAATCCTGAACTTATAAATCTTTTCACATCTAAGTTTACAGATCTTGGTTATGAAAATTCACGTGCATTAGGGTGGGATACAAAACCTGACGGCTCGAATTCAAAATACAGAATTCCCTGCGGTGAACTTATATCAGAAAACTGTTTTGGGCATACGGGATATACCGGTACAAGCGTATGGTGTGACGTGGACAGAAAGCTGATAATAATTTTTCTGACAAACAGAGTCTATCCTTCAAGAGATAATAACGGCATCAGAGATATAAGACCTGAGGTTCATAACAAAGTGATAGAAGCAGTATCTAAATAAAGTCAAAATTAAATTAAACTTAAATAATATTAAATCATGAGATTAGCAAAATTTCAAAACGAACCATTTACAGATTTTTCTAAGAAGAAGAATGCAAAGGATTTTGAAAAATCTTTATTGAAAGTCAGAGAAAGATTTTCAAAAGAATATCCTTTAGTAATAGGCGGAGAAAATTTTACATCGGAAAAAAAATTAGTTTCATATAATCCATCAAAGAGAGATGAGATTCTCGGAACATTTCAGAAAGCAACTGCTGAGATGGCGATCAATGCAATTGACCTTTCGCATAATACTTTTCAGGAATGGAAAAATGTACCTGTAAAAAAGAGAGTTAAAATTTTCATCGAAGCAGCGAAGAAGATGAGAAAGAGAAAACATGATTTCTCTGCAATGATGGTATATGAAGTCGGTAAGAACTGGGCTGAAGCTGACGGCGATACTGCTGAGGCAATTGACTTCATAGAATTTTATGCAAGAGAAATGCTCAGATACGCAGAAGGTCAGCCGGTTGTAAAATATCCGGGTGAGAAAAACAGACTCGAATATATTCCTCTTGGAGTCGGTGTTGTGATTCCGCCGTGGAATTTCCCGCTTGCCATTTTAGTCGGAATGACAACTGCTTCGATCATCACAGGAAATACTGTTGTATTAAAACCATCAAGCGACTCCCCTGCTATTGCTCAGATGTTTGTCGAGCTTATGGAAGAATGCGGATTGCCAAAAGGCGTGTTGACTTTCCTTACAGGTGACGGTTCTACTATCGGTGATTTAATTGTTACTCATCCGATGACAAGATATATTTCCTTTACAGGATCTATGGAAGTCGGATTAAGGATCAATGAACTTGCAGCTAAAACTCAGCCATCACAGATCTGGATAAAAAGAGTTGTTGCAGAGATGGGCGGAAAAGATTCTATCATAGTGGATTCAGAAGTACCGGATTTTTATGAAGCAGTGAAAGGTACAGTGTCGGCAGCATTCGGATTTCAAGGACAGAAATGTTCGGCATGCTCGAGAGTGATAGTAGATGAAAAGATCTACGATAAATTCTGTGAAGCATTAGTGACCGAAACTGAAAAAATAAAAGTCGGTGACTCTTCTCTAAATCCAAATATGGGTCCTGTCATAAATGAAAAATCAAAGAACAGTATTGCAGGATATATTAAAAAGGCTACTGATGAAGGCGGAAAATTAATTCACGGCGGTGCAGAGATGAGTGTTGATGGGTATTATATTCAGCCGACAATTATTAAAGACGTTGAAAGAAATGCTACTATTGCACAGGAAGAAATATTCGGACCGGTACTGGCAGTTATCAAGTCAAAGAATTTTGATGATGCAATGGAAATTGCAAATAATACCATCTATGGTCTGACAGGTGCGGTTTTTACAAAGAATAAAAAGAAACTTGAAAGAGCTGAGAAAGAATTTTTTGTCGGCAATCTTTATCTGAACAGGAAATGTACAGGTGCTTTAGTAGGAGTTCATCCTTTCGGAGGATTTAATATGAGCGGTACAGATTCAAAAGCCGGTGGCCGGGATTATCTCGGATTATTTATGCAGGCAAAATCTATTGCGCAGAAAATTAAATGAACAATTAAGTCATTTTAATCAAAATTAAATTTATCATAAACTTAATTATTTAAATCAACATGACAAAAATATCAGTGTCATTAATATTTCTTTTTTTAGCGGTGACAGTTTACGCCTGCGGTATCAGAGAAAATATTGAAAATAGAGTAAATGAAAAAATAAATGAAACAGTAGATAAGAGTCTTCTGAAGATAGACTCTGCACTTGATAATACTAAGACCATGCTTGATACAATGGGGAATAAAACATTCGAAGGAATGGATTCCGTCAAGTATCAATTAGACTCAGTCAGTAAAGAAATAAAAGAAATGATTGAGAAGCAGGAAAAGTTATTAAAAAAATAGATCATAAAAATTAAAAGTATTTAATAAAAAAAATATAAATAAATGAACTTACATGAGTATCAGGCTAAATCGATTTTAAAAAAATTAGGAATAAACGTTCAGGAAGGTGTTGCATTAATGGATATGCAGTACTTTGACGAAGCAATAGAATATCTTAAGTCAAAAGACATTAAGAAATATGTCGTCAAGTCGCAGATACATGCAGGCGGCAGAGGTAAAGGTGTTGTTTACAGAAAAGATAAACCGGATGAGATAGTAGTAGAAGGCGGTGTAAAGTATATGGGTAATGATCTTCAAAAAGCAAAAGAATATGCCGGCAAACTTCTTGGGAATGTACTGGTAACACATCAGACCGGTAAAGAAGGAAAACAGATAAATACAATTTTTATTGCTGAAGGTCTCGACATTAAAAAAGAATTTTATATCGGAATACTTTTAGACAGGTCAGTTTCCCGGAATGTCATAATGGCTTCCACTGAGGGTGGAGTTGAAATTGAAACTGTAGCTGAAGAGACTCCTGAAAAAATAATTAAAGTATGGGTTGATCCTTCTGTCGGACTGCTTTCATATCAGGCACGTGAGCTTGCATTAGGACTAGGACTTGAAGGTAATGTTTATAAAGATTTTATTAAATTCATTACAAAACTTTACAATGCATATGTGACGATGGATGCCTCACTGCTTGAAGTAAATCCAATGGTCATTACCAATGATGATAAAATCGTAGCACTTGATGCGAAAGTTACACTAGACGGAAATGCAGATTTCAGACATAAAGATTACAAAGAACTCGAAGATACAAATGAAGAGGAACCTCTTGAAACAGAAGCAAAGAAACATAATCTAAATTATATTAAGCTCGACGGAAATGTCGGATGCATGGTAAACGGAGCGGGACTTGCTATGGGAACTATGGATCTTATAAAACTTGCCGGCGGATCTCCTGCGAACTTTCTTGATGTTGGCGGTACAGCAACACCTGACACTGTCGAAAACGGATTCAGAATTATTTTGTCAGATCCGAATGTAAAAGCAATTCTTATAAATATTTTCGGTGGAATTGTAAGATGTGACAGAGTTGCAAACGGTGTCATACAAGCTGCTAAGAATATTGATATAACTGTGCCTGTAGTAGTAAGACTTCAGGGAACTAACGCTGTCGAGGCAAAAGAAATACTTGATAACTCAGGACTCAATCTTATCTCAGCTACCACTCTTGAAGAGGCAGCTAAAAAAGTTACTGAAGCATTAAATTAAATTTCTGTTACACTGAATTTAAAAATTATTTAAATTTTAAATAATAATCTAATTTGATCTAAACACAGATGGAAAAAATTAATATATCCAAAAACGGCAGCAGGACTTACAGCAGTAAAATATCAGAGACATATTCATTTACGTATGATGATATTTCTTTACTGCCGGATCAGATCTCAGAAATTGAACACAGGGCTGAATGCGATACGAGTGTTGATTTTCTTGGAATAAATTTGTCTCTGCCCATAATTGGTTCGCCGATGAATACTGTAGTTGGAGGCAGAATGGCTAAGGCTTTAGCTGATCTCGGATGTCTCGGCATAGTACACAGGTTCAATACTATAGTAGAACAGATAAAGGAATTTACAGATAATGATATGGCCGACTCAGATTTCAAATGTCCGGCAATAGGAATAAATAAGGACACTGATCTGGTCAGATTAAAAAGTTTTGCTGACATTGGAGTGAAAGTAGTTTGTATTGATATTGCAAACGGCGGCTCGAAGATGATAGAAGAATTTATTTCTTCGGCTTCGCTCACAATTTCAGATTATAAAATGAAGATCATTGCAGGTAATGTTGCAAGTTACGAAACGACAGAATTTCTCATAAACATCGGAGTAGATGCAATCAGAGTCGGTATTGGAAATGGTGCAATGTGTTCAACTTCTGTAAAATCAGGTATCGGTATCGGACAGGTGGATGCGATCTTAAGATCACTTGAAGCAAAGAACGATCTCAAAAGTGATGTGAAGATTATTGCAGATGGAGGAATTTCCACTCCGGGTGCAATGTGTAAAGCAATTGCGCTTGGCTGTGATGCTGTCATGTTTGGAAGAGTATTATCAGGTACGGAAGAATCTCCGGGCGATGTTTTGAAATACAATAATCAGCGGTGGAAAAAATATTGCGGCAGTGCTTCATTTGCAGTCAAGCAGGATAAAAAAAATTATATAGAAGGTGAAGAATCACTCGTTCCTTACAAAGGTCTGGTCTCAAAGATCATAACTGAATACAAAGAAGGACTTCAGTCTTCAATGAGTTATCTTAATTCGAGAACTATAAAAGAGTTTCAGGAAAAGGCTGCTTTTGTGAAATTGACAAACAGTTCATTCAACGAAAGAAAGCCGCAGATCTGATGCATTATATCTTTTGGTTCAGAAAAGATCTGAGAACTGAAGATAATAAAGGTGTGTCTGAATTTACAAAGGTAGTATCAGCCGGTCATAAGTTTTCATTAATATATATAAAGAATAAAAACAGCTTTAAATATTTTGGTGAAAAGAGAATTTCATTTTTACATAATTCACTTGCTGAACTTTCAGATGAAATTGGAACAAAGAAACTAAAGCTTCAGATTTTATATGGCAACAGTACAGAAATTTTTAGATCTCTTACAGAAAAATATGGGAGTATTTCTTTATACTATAATATACAGGTAGAGCCATACTGCATAAAAAGAGATTCAGATGTTTCAGAAATTATCGGGAAGAGCGGCGGAAATGTAAACGAGTTTACTGATTCTACAATTTTTACTCCGGGAGAAATTCAAAATCTTTCAGGAGATCAGTACAAAGTCTTTACTCCTTTTAAGAATTATGTACTTGGAAGATTAGGAGATAGACATTTTGCTAAGATCAAAACTGATTTCAGCAGTCTGGATATTTCAAATGAACTTATCATTGCCCAAAATTCGGTTAAGAAAGTTCAGTCTTTTGAAAATAAAAAGTTACAACAGGGAATTCTTAAAGGCGGCAGAAAGGAAGGACTCGTTCTTTTAAAAAAGTTTTATGAGAATGGAATTAAGTATTATAAGAAAAACAGAGATTATCCTGCGGTAAAAGGTACAAGCTATCTTTCAGCTCATCTGCATTTTGGAACTGTCGGAATCAGAGAAGCACTGAGAACTGCTAAAGCTGCATTGAAAAATGCTAAGGATGAATCTTCAGCAATCGGAGTTCAGACCTGGATAAATGAATTGCTCTGGAGAGAATTCTATTATCACATGACTTTTTTTAATCCGGATCTGACTTTCAGATCTTTTAAAAAGGAATGTGATGATCTGAACTGGAGCTATGATGAAAATGATTTTGAAAAATGGTGCAGCGGTCAGACAGGATATCCTATAGTAGATGCAGGGATGAGACAGTTGAATAATGAAGGCTGGATGCATAACAGACTTAGAATGATTACAGCTATGTTTCTTACAAAGGATCTTTTTATAGACTGGAGATTAGGTGAAAAATATTTTGCAGATAATTTGATTGATATGGATTTTGCAAGTAATAACGGAGGCTGGCAGTGGTGTGCTTCTACAGGTGCAGATGCGCAGCCGTATTTCAGAATATTTAATCCATATCTTCAGAGTAAGAGATTTGATACAAACGGAGATTACATAAGGAAGTATGTTCCTGAACTTATAAATGTTCCTTTAAAAAATATTCACGAACCGCATCTGATGAGTCATGATGATCAGAAAAAATGTAATACTATTATCGGAAAAGATTATCCTTTACCAATGGTTAAACATTCGAAAGTAAAAAAAAGAGTTTTAAGTGAATTTAAGAAGCTGAATAAAAAATAAATTTATCCAAATTAATTGGAATCTGAAATTAATAAATATAATAGATACGAACCTGTAATCGGACTAGAGATACATGCTCAGATGAAAACGAATTCTAAAGCATTTTGCAGATGCTCTACGAATTTTCATTCATCTCCAAATTCAAATGTATGTCCCGTTTGTCTCGGATACCCGGGAGCATTGCCTGTACTGAATGCAGAGCTAGTCGATTATATTGTAAGGATGGGAATTGCTACCAATTGTTCGATAAGAGAAGTTTCAATTTTTGCGAGGAAAAATTATTTTTATCCCGACCTTTCAAAAGGATATCAGATCACTCAGTTTGATACACCGATTTGCTATGACGGTCATCTTGATATTACATTAAAGAATAAAGAAGAAAAGAAGATCGGCATCACGCGGATACACATGGAAGAGGATGCAGGTAAATCCATACATGACTTTTCTGATAATGATTCATTAATAGATTTTAACAGATGCGGAGTGCCGCTTATTGAAATTGTAAGTGAGCCGGATATCAGATCGACTGAGGAGGCTTTTTTATATTTGTCAAAGATTAAACAAATACTTATGTATCTTGAAATCAATGACGGAAATATGGAAGAAGGTTCGCTGAGATGTGATGCGAATATTTCTGTGCGATTAAATGGTGCTGAAGAATTTGGCACGAGAACTGAAATAAAAAATCTGAATTCTTTCAGGAATGTCTCTGACGCAATCGAAGCTGAGATCAAAAGACAGATCGATCTTTTAGAATCAGGAGAGAAAGTCATTTACAATACAATGACATTTAATGCAAAAGATAAAACCACTGCTGCTACACGATCTAAAGAGGAAGCGCATGATTACAGATATTTTCCAGAGCCTGATCTGGTAAAGGTCAGGATGGATGAAGAATGGATAGCTAAAATAAATTCGGCACTGCCTGAATTTCCTGATGCCAGACGAGACAGGTATATAAAAGATTTTTCACTCCCCTACTCAGATGCTGATGAGATCACACAGGATAAATACTTTGCAGATTATTTTGAAAATGCTGTAGATAATCTTTCCGATAAAGAAAGTTCTTCATATAAAAATGTAAGCAATTTAGTAAGATCGGACGTGAGACGAATATTGAATGAAGAAAAGATCAACATTGATAAATTCACTGTCCCTGAAAAGATCATTGCAATGATAGCAGAGTCAGTAACTTCAGGTAATGTCAGTGCAACTGCATCAAAAGAAATCTTTAATGCAGTACTGAAAGGAAATTCTGAAGATGAAATGTTAAGTCTTTTTAAAAAAGCTGAATCCGATTTTTCGCAGGTCTCTGATAGTTCTGAACTGGAATCAATCGTTAAAAAAATATTAGAGGACAATCCGAAAGAAGTGGATAGATATAAGAGAGGTGAAAAGAAATTAGCTGGATTATTTGTAGGGAAGATAATGCAGGAAAGTAAAGGTAAAGCAAATCCGAAAATTGTGAATGAATTGTTAATTAAATTTTTAGAAATCGAAACCGAATAATTTTTTATGAGAAGAAAATTAATTGCAGGTAACTGGAAAATGAATAAGAGCTATAATGAATCTCAAATTCTTGCAGAAGAAATTTCAAAAAATATTGAGCCAACTATTACAGAAAATACAGATGTGCTGATCTGTCCGCCTTTTATTTCACTTGGTGTGATTTCAGAAATTATCAAAGATTCAGGAATAAAACTAGGTGCACAGAATGTATATTCAGAAAATGACGGAGCATATACAGGTGAGATCTCGGCTGAAATGTTAAAGTCAGTTGGATGCGAATATGTTATTATCGGACATAGTGAGAGACGAAAATTTTTTTATGAGACCGATGAAGATGTTAATGCAAAAGTAAAAAAAGCTTTAGATAATGGACTGAAAGTTATAGTTTGTGTCGGTGAGACTTTGGAAGAAAGGGAAAAGGGTGATTATGAAAAAGTCGTTACTGCACAGGTCACAGGTTCTTTGGAAGAAATTTCAAAGGAAAGTATGCGGAATGTTGTTATAGCTTATGAACCTGTATGGGCAATTGGTACAGGACTCAATGCAACACCTGAGCAGGCAAG
>Ga0073903_10001946_pt1 | contig 10664 bp, 6 predicted proteins | sample KloWWTKNB14_bulk_FD_66665 | JGI IMG/M metagenome (GOLD analysis project Ga0073903, IMG submission 66665) | Active sludge microbial communities from Klosterneuburg, Austria, studying microevolution and ecology of nitrifiers - Klosterneuburg... | ecosystem: Engineered > WWTP > Aerobic digester >... | reverse complement strand
ACGGGTGTGGCACCCGCCATCAACATCGATGGGCAAGCCCTGGCGGGAAATAATCTTGACATCAAGGCGACTGTGACGGGGCTTGAAATTGGGGCAGACGTTGACACAGATCTGTCAGACAAGTTCTCTTTCAAGCTGACCATCAATCAACAGTCGATTATGCTTACCGCTGACGATGCGCAGCTCATCAAGGACCGGATTGCAGGCCAGATCACGCCCAAGATGACCTTTAATCAGCAGTCGATTGTCTTTACTGCCGATGACGCACAGATAGTTCGAGATCGCCTCGCATCGCAGATGACGCCCAAAATTTCTTTGTCGGCTGAGGGCGTGATCAGTGCAGATCCAAAAGTGATGGCGACCATCAACGAAAATTTGGGCAAGTTGCTGACGCCGAAAATATGGGTGACGGACGAAGGTGGTATCAACGCTGATCCGGTAAAGATTGAAACCATCAAAACGAATCTAGGCGACGCTCTAACACCGACAATCAACCCGATCATCGAAGTTACGCAGCAGGAGCAGGACTTAGCCAGAGTCAAGATTGAACAAAGCATTATGCCCACGCTGCGTCCCATTTTGGGCGATCCGACGCAGCAGGAGATTGTGGCATATCAGCAACGGTTAGACTCGCTTGTCAAGGAGAAGCCAGTGGCTACCTTGGCAGGTCAAGGCGGGTTAGGCAACCTACTCGTGCGCAATGGCAAAGAGACTGGGGAGGAGAAGAACCCGCTTGCTGGAGACTATATCAGTAGCTTGACCGACAGTTTCAATACGCCAGAAAACGTGCTGGCGTTGGCGACAATCGGCACCGGCATCCGCGGCGCAATCGATAGCGGGATTCGCACTGCTCCAACTGGCGATGTGGGTACGGAGATTATTGCGCTCATCAATGGGCAATTCTTCAGCGAAGCCAACGTCATCACAATCAAGAGCATTGGCAACAACGTCTTTGAGTTGATCATCGCTGGAATTCGACTGGCGATGCAAAAGAAAAACAATAACGTCGGTCAAGAGATTGTCAACACGATTGCGGCACAGGTAGTGTCAGCCACAGCCGATGCAATTTCGGGGGAATAATGGCATATCAAATCAATGGCGTGAACATACCCCAAACGATTTACGACAACGGCACTGCTGTTCCACCGGATCGGGAAGCCCTGGCGCTCAATGGTCAAGGCACAGCGATTGAGCCGCGACTGAAAACATTTACCTGGACGTGGAATAGCCTATCAAAGGCCGATTATGAGTGGTGGACGCAAACCATTTTAGCCGATGCGCTGTCACTACGCTGCGCAGCGCGTTTACCGAATCGCACATGGGTGGAGACGGCCTATTCGGTCGTGATTGTGCGCAAGCCGAAGACGAGCGGGCTGAAGTATGGGAGATATTGGGGCATCGAGTTGACGATTGACATTTTAGCATGAGCGAATACATTGAATTTAGAGCCTATGTAGGTCCGCAGTGGCTACCAGACACAAGCGTATATTTCCATAACTGGACTGCCATCAATGCGGGCGGCACAGATAATTTCGCTTACTCGACAACCCTGACATCGACGCTCTTGTCTGGTGGAATCACAGCGAATGTTTCAAGCGCGTCCCTCTTTCCCTCTGCCGGTGGCGCGTGGATTGGTCCCGCTGCGGGCGGCGAAGGCTGGGAGTATTGCCGGTACAATGGCAAGGGCTTGACTTCGCTGAATGCACTTGCGCGTTCCACCAGCAACATCGAGCACAACAGCAATCATACCACTGGTGCGGTGGTGCGCTTTTGGTTCCCGCTCGAAAATCACGATGATGGCAACCTAAGTATCAGCAGCACGCTCAACGACAAGTGGAATGTCAGAACGTGGTCGGCAAGCCTTAGCGGTGTGCTGGCACCTAAAAACGTATTACGTCCCGGTCATGTTGTCGTGATTCAGTCGCGTATAGATCCCGCAGGCGCTTGGACAAATTATCGATTGGGCTGGATTAGTCAAGCCAGCATCATCGATGACTATGGCTATACCGCTCGCTGGAGCGTGAGTCTCGTATCATCCGCTCAGATGATTGAAACGCACGAAGCGCCGGTGATTGTGGCTGGTGAAATTAACCTTCTGCGCTCTGGCACAGTCGAGGCAAGCACAACCCTTGCGGCGGCGTGGAAAGAGCGACAAAGTAACGATTATGTTGCGGCGTACCCATCCTTCGACGCTGGCAACGTCGCCGATGATGATAGCAATAGCTTATGGATCAGCGAAAAGTATTTGGGCACCGGCTGGACTGAATACGTGGTTGGCGGACCCGGAGTAGGCACGACCATTCTGGACACGTCGATTGCGCTCTCTGGTGGGCGCATTCTGGCGGATGGAGCAATGTTCACGCAGATGCACTTAACTCCACCGGCTGGCTATCCTGATGGCTACAGATGGATCGAGATTACATTTCTTGCTAATCAATCGTGGGTCGGGCCGCGTGTGTTCTTCATCGGCACCGAAGCGACCAACACCCTTGATTTGTCTGGTCAAATTAACGACTTGCAGGCTGGGCAACGACTCATTATCTGCGAGAACGCTGAGCGATTCGCCGAAGAGAATCCGAACAATGGCGCGGCGCAAATTCTCGACTTGACCGAACTTGGGCAGCCCGACTTTTTGAAACGTCCGGTTGCTGGCGGAAGTATCGGAATATTCCGCACAAGCCCATCGGGCAACGCTTGGCTGCATGTAGTCTGTTGGGGCACTGCGACCAATGCGAGCGTGCTACTATTCGGCACAACCACCTACACATCTTACTCATGGCCTGGCACTACCATTAGTGCGCTGTCGGCGAATAGCGGTTACACGCTGCGCTATAACTGGACAAACGTATCGACTGCTAAAAACAACTGGACGTATGACATTATCCACTTCCCTGGCTATGAGATCGGGGCGGCTGGGGCGAAAGAATGGCTGATGGTAGAGATGCCATCCATGCAGTTGAGTCTAAAGAGTGATATCGCTTTGGGATTCACTGGCGTAACAACCCTGACAACTCCGGGTGGCGATAGTTCTGCGGGACTGGCTCGCTCTGGCTCGACGACGATCCAGATTGGTAGCGAGCAGATGACCGTAACCGTTGCCGGTGCGGAGACAATCAACATCACAGCCAGAGCACAGAACGGCACCACGGCTGCGGCACACGTCGCCGGTGATCCGATTTACGTAGTCGATGGTGGCGTAGCGACCGATGCCTATCTAATCAATAAATTGTCTTGGACGCGCAGTGGCGGCACGTCCTACCCGACTCAGTTCAAAATTTACACATCGAAATACCAGAAGGCGCGCAACCCAACCGAACCAAGCTATACACTCGATTGGAGCACCCCTATCTCGGTGGCTGGGCATTTGTCGCCGACCTGGGCAAGCTCGGCAATCAGCCGAAGGGCGCGCAACGTGCTGATCGAGATCGAGAAGATGACAACCGATCCATCACGGGCACGATTGAACGCAATCGCTGCGACCGTCGATCCTGGCACATTTGAAGCGTCAGCAGTGATCACGACCGGCAATAGTGGCGATGTTGCGGTGGCGATTCTGGATGCCATCGGTATCCCTTCCGGCGCATGGTCTGAGACCAGCACGAATCTGAATATAAAGCGCAACGCGACGGCAAAGGGCGCGGCGTGGTCAGTGATCGAGGATTTAGCCGATTACGGATCGCTGACTGTGGCAGTGGATGCCATGAGCAAGATTCAGATTACGGATGATAATTTCTGGATTAACGATGTGTTCGTTGAACAAAAAACGTGGTCACGCACAACGGCTATCAGTGCGGAATTTTCATCATCCTACAATGACCGGATCGCACAAGTGATTTTGCCGTGGTCGGCTGCGGATGATAGTGCGAGCGGCACCGTTTACTACCCTGCGACACCCGATGGCAACGGAAAGTCGGTCACGATTGACGAAATGATCTTGCCAGATAGCAGCACTGCGACCACCGTGGCACAAAAGAAATACTTGCAGGCTCGCTACTCGTGGTCGATTCAGATTCAATCAGCGAATGGGTATCCAGCGATGGAAGCGGGAGATATTGACCTTGTGTCGTGGGATATCGATCCAACCCTTACCGGCACATCTCGCCGAATCATCGACACAGATGTGCAACACACGATCAGCAATCGGGTCTGTATAACCAGCGTGCAAGGTGTGGAAATACAGCGATACACGGACGAGCAATAAATATGGTTAATTTCGAATTGCAGAAGGCGAAAAAGAAGATCAGGCAAGCCATTGACGGCAAGTATGCGCAGAAGACTGTAGCCACGGTTGCGGCTGCGGTCGGCACTCGCCATGTTGCCATTGATGGCAATCTCGCCAGTGCAACCCTGCCGGATGGGTCAAGCGGTGCGGTTGAGGTGGTGAATGCTGGGCGGCTTGCCTCGGCTCGATACGAGTTGAGATCGGGCGGCACCGTCTCTGTGGTCAGCGGTGGTGGTGGTGGCAGCGGTGGTGGCAGCGGCGGCATTAGTTTTTCTGAAGCCGACACCCGCTATTACACAAAATCACAGCTTGATATTGGGCAGCTTGATACCCGCTATTACACGGAGACGGAAAGCGATGCGCTCTTTGTGCCTGTTACCCGAACGGTAACGGGTAGCGGCTCGCTCGCTGGTGGTGGTGCGCTATCGGCAAATCAGACGCTCACGCTCAACACGCCTGGCGCTTTGTCGGCTACCACAACCAACAGTAGCACCACCAACCACACGCACAGCATTGATAGCACGATTGCCAGAAGTGCGATCAATATTGGTGTCAGCGGCTTAGGACTCAGCGGCGGCGGCAACCTCACAGCGAATCGCACGATCACACTTGCCTCATCCTCAAATCCTGGAGCGGCGCAAGCGATTCTGGCGAGTACAGCGGCGGGAGGTTTGACGCTCGCCACACTGGCAACCACAGGAGCAATCAGCGGCGCAACTAACACGAACACGGCGCACACATTAGGCTATGCAACAGTTGGTAATGTCGGCTTTACAGGATTCGCTGGCTTCGCTGCCAACGCATTTGCCAATACAACTGGCTATGCACTGGCACAGTACAACACAGACGGTACGCTCTACATCAATAGTCCGACAACAATCAATATTCGCAATAGTAACAATCAACTAGCGGCGTTTGGTTCGACGGGGTTAGTGGTTGAAAGCGGGAAGTTGATAGGCTCCAGCGGCTATGTTTCCGGCTGGGCAGGTTCCGGCTGGCGTGCAGACCAGAACATTTCAGTGGCGGGACAGAGTTTTGCAGAGTTTGACAACCTTTCAATTCGTGGCACGTTGTCGGTTTACGAGTTGGTTATCAACCAAATCAGAGCGACAAACGGCACTCTGATTGTTTCCAGCGCAGGCAAGATTGACAGTGTGAGTGGTTCTGACTGGACATTTGAAGACCCGAACGCATCGAATTTATGTGCTTTTGCTGTCAACGATTTAGTAATTATTCAGTCGGTAGACGTCAACGCATCAACCATTGTCAAGCGCATTGTACGAAGAGTGTCAGCGGTCAGCGGCAAGACTATCACGGTCACCGCAGCAACGGGCGGGCCAACAGATACAGGTACGGCAGTGGCAGGTGACACAGTAGTCAGATTTGGCAACACATCAAATGCCGCACGTCAAGGCGTCGTGCTGATTACATCTGACATGAGCAACTCACCATATCAGGACGTGATTAGCGGTGTCACTTCGTGGGCAGACTGGACAGGCGGCACGAAGACACGGGTACGCATGGGGCATCTATCCGGTATTACGGGCACAGCCAACGAGTACGGGTTACTGGCTGGCAATGGCTTTACTGCGGCTGACAGTTGGGTGAAGTTTTCCACATCGGCAGTTTTGCAAAACAATGTTGATTCCGCATGGTACAAAGCCGGCTCAAAGTTTCTCACTATCGATCCAACAAATGGCGCTCAAATCACGGTTAATGCAGTCACAGACACGATAGCCCGTTCTTATGGCTTTGTAAATTCAGCCAGCACGGACATCAGTTCGGTGTCTGGCTACTACGACTCGGTGAATAGTATTAACGCATTAGACCTCGGCTCGTATGCTGCAAACATGCACAATAGTGTGTATATCACTGCCAACTCTGGGTCTCCCTACATTGGGGCGATTTATTTGCAGGCGTATGGTGCAGGGGATCAGGCATCGTTTTTTGTTGATTCGCAAAGGAGCACCGACGCTATTGGGGCGAGTGTTACGCCTCGCTCTGTTCTGTTTGGTAAGGCAGACGAAGTCGATCTCTATGCGCCTGTTGCGCAGTTTGGACAGGACACCACCAAGCGCTTATGGATTGAGGATACCTATACAAATCGTGGTGGCAATCACTCAGAGATTGTCAACGATACTGGTGCATACAAGACTCTTATGTTGGTAGGGAATCGCAGCTTTGACAGCACAAATCGAAGAGTGGATATCTACGATCAGGCATATGTGAGTAGCACTATTGAAGTTGGACAGGGGCGAACTAGCGGCAATATTAGTAGGTTCACCGGAAGAAATACAACAGTATCCAGCATTTCGCTAACAGCAACCACGGGATTCTATGGCGCTGCAATAGGCTTTAATGCACACCATGCAAATGATAGCGTCTCACCGACAGCAAGTGGGGCATTTAAGTTTCTTGGAACACAGTACACCGGAAATGTTACACGTCCTGGTATGCAATTTTGGGATGGAAACAACGGCATTATGTCATGGTACTACGGGGAAGCGGGACTTGCCAGCAGCGCGGATGTAACCACATGGACGAAAACATTTGAAATTAGTACAACGCTTGTAAATTCACAATTGCCAATCACTGTTTCTGGTGGAACTGAGCTAATTAAACTAAATGGCTCCGGCACTTCTGGCAATTCGTCTACAGGATACATTGCATTTTACGACAGCAATACGACGACACGGCGTGGATTTATTGGCGACGTTTCCGCATCAAACACTGACATTTATCTGCGTGCGGATACGAGTGCCCTGCACTTAGGTGATTCAACATCGGGTGACGTGATTGTGTTGTCATCTGGCGGTACAAAAATTCTTGGCAACATCGGCTTTTACAACACGACACCCATAGCAAAACAAACTGTTACGGGCAGTCGTGGCGGCAATGCGGCGCTGGCATCGCTACTGACAGCGCTGGCAAGTCACGGACTAATCACGAATAGCAGCACAGCTTAGGAGATGAATGAACAAATTAATATCCAGTATCGGCGTAGCACTCATCGCACTCAGCATTTTTTCAGGCGCAAAGAGTAACGATTTTGGCAACGGGACAATCCCCGCACCTAAACGACTATTGGTAATTGGCGACTCGCTGACGAACGGACTCTATGCCACAGCCGAGCAAAATACATTTGTCAGCATCGTGTCAAGGAATACAGGAATGCCCACGGCACGGCGTGCAGTGCCGACGCTGAAGGATGCAGTGCCGTTGTGGGCGAATCTAAAGACTTGGCAACCAGATGTAGTCGTGATCGAGCTTGGCATCAATGACATTAATGGACGCCAGTGGAATGCACAATGGAAGCAAAACTACCAGGCGCTTGTCGAAGATATTCAGGCGAGTGGCGCAAGAGTGGTTATTTGCACAACTTTCTGGATTGGCATTGACAGCGACAATCCTATCTATCCATTGCACATCGGACTAAACAACGATATCCGAGACATTGCACGACAGACAGGCGCAACGCTGGCGGACTTGTGGGCGGCAACAGAAGGCTGTGCTGACTGTGTAAGCACTCCTGATGTTGTCTCTTATTTTTCGCCGCACTACCACGGTGACAACATGCACCCGTCCGACGCTGGACATGCAGCAATCGCCAGAGTCGTTACAGATGCAATTAATGGAGTTGGCGCAAGTGCGACAACTGAAACCTACTATCTGCCATTCGTGGCAAACGGAGAATGATGAACGAAGAACAATTGAAGGCTGAAATTGAACGGCTGGAAAGCCAACAGAAGGCGTTGGAAAACGATTGGCACGCGCTGAGGGGCGCGATTGCGGCGTTTCGGCAGATGTTGGCTGCGGTGCAGAAACCCGCACATGACGAGGAAACAGTTGAAGCAAGTAACGAGGATTAACATGCGAAAACTAGGATTATTGATTGCACTGCTCTTTGTTCTTGCTGGTTGCGCTGATCAACCGCAACCGGCTGTATCGCCGATTCCGATGGCGGCACCGTCTATTTCTGGCGTTGATATGCTGGCTGGGGATGAGCTGGGCGTTACATGCGATGGCCTGGCTACGTTGGCGGGTGATTCGCCGAATTACACATTGTCGTGTGCGGCTTTGATCGTGGTCGATACACCGACTGCAACCGAAATCCCTACAGCGGTCGCTACAGTCACGGAAGCGGCTACGGCTACGGATGTACCAACGGACGCCGAAACGCCTACCGGCACTGCCACGGCTACAGCCACGGACACGGTAGTGCCGGTCGCGACTGCCACGGCAGAACCAACAGCAACGGATACCAGTACGCCAACGGCTACAGCTACAGCTACAGCTACACCCTTGCCGACGGCAACGGCTATCTCGATGATCTTGCCCTACCCTGGCGCGCCCAAATGCGCGAACCATGATGCGGCATGGTGGCACGCATTGTGGAATCCGGCTCTTGGATGCCATTACGACCATGAGCACGGATCGAATCCAGATGGTATGGCTGGCTACGTGATCAGCGGCACCACGATGACCTACGGGTCACTGGCGGCTTTCAGTGGTCAACAGTTGGGCTATGTTTGGCAAACCACAAACGAAAATTTGTACAAGCATAGCGGCTATCACATCAACACAGCGGTCAATCTGCCTTGTGAACAGCAGAACTATCTTTATCTTCCCACATCGGCGCGTAAGTGCGTCCGATCTTTCAGGATCGTCGCACACGTCGATCACGCTGTGCGCGAAGGTCTGGGTCGCTTCCATTCGTTTTCCGCTGAAGTTGAGGGCTGCAATCGCACCTATACCCGCTGTGGAATTATCCGAACGGGTGGACTGAATGATACTGGGGACGCTCACGCACCGTACAAGGAAACGTGTGTTGAACCAGTGGGAAGCAATCGCCCATCCTGTCCAACGGCTGCGGTCTGGGATTATCAGCGGCATAATCCCCCGTATTGGGCTTTTACGGTGCGGACGAAAGCCGAAGCGAACTTGGCGGGTGGATATCTGTGCCGAAATGTCAGTTGTCAGAACTTGAGCGGTGACAAGATGGTCTGGGAAAACTTGTCAGCAGATCGCACTATGTCACTGGGTAATCGTCTCGGTGTCGCGAATCGACTTCTGCATATGAATCTACGCACCTACAACGCTGCAAGCTATTACGATCCAGCAGACAAGACTTTCAAATTTGTCTGCCCGTTGGGTAACTGCAACGCTACAGGCGACGCTGTGTATGTCTACGCAGTCGCCTTCGATGTGCCTGCAAGTCTCGCAGTCAATGGCGTGGTGAATTATCAAGGATTCACAGATCGCGCTGGTCGTATCTCAACAAGCTGCACAGTTGCAGGTGTCGAGTGTGTACCGCTTGAGATTCGCAACTTGGAGCCTGGGACCTACATCTACGATATGTCGCCTGGATTTATCCCTGGGGTTCGCAATTGGGGAGATGGGACAATCAGCAACGGAGCGCGCTACTTCGACACAACTCCCGCTGGTGAGTCGGCAAGTTGGATTGAAATCAAGTAGAGGTAAAACGTGTCGCAGATATTAGGCAGCAACAGTTTACGTAGCGGTGATGCCGTACAAATCAATCCGGTGGTGATATGACAACCAGTATTCGGTTTGATGCCAGTGGTGATGGGCTGGCGAGAAACTCAGGTGCGATTATCGACCCGGAGCTGGCCTATACATGGGCCGGTCGATTCAAGCTGGCGGCGAATAATGCCACTGAATACCAGACGGTTGCGATCATCTACGCCACAGGCTCGGCGTGGGATGCGGTGTTTTTGGATGCCAGTCGGCTTCTGAAGTGCGATGTGAATGGCACGATTGTCAGTACTGGTCAGACGCTCACGATTGGCACTTGGTATCATATTGCTGTGGTACGTGAGAGTGCTACATCGCTAAAAATCTATCTGGATGGGACGTTGGTAGCGACCAACACGGCGGGGGTGACTGGGCGCAATTCGGGCAGCGCCATGTATCTAGGTTACGAGGAGTTCGGAACCTGGGTAAATGGTAACTTTGCAGGGTGGAACTGTTGGGAAGCAGGGCTGTCGAGCACTGAAATCAACACAGAGAAGTTGTATTTTGTGCCGCAACGCACGACAAACCTTTGGAACTCGCTGGCGTTGCAGGCTAATGCAATGGACAGCGGTGGCAATTCTTACGACTTTACAGTAACGGGAACTGTAACCTACACGGAATCGGGTCCAACCACTAGCAACCCCATTCGAATTGCCAAAGAGTTCACCTTTGACAGTACTGCCGAGGGGATGACTGACGATGGGCAGAGCGGCATTGTTTTTGCCTATCTGGGCACGGATGGTTCGCCCGCTGGCTGTGTACATTTTACACAGGCGACCAAAGGAGTTACGCAGTTGGAGCAGGCGGCGCATCCAGGTAGCACGCATACGTGGGAGAGTTGGGGCGTGCCAACGGGGGCAACTGTGTCGAAGGTTGGCAGGGCAAGTGGTGAGCTGAAGCTCGCTGC
>Ga0073903_10001944_pt1 | contig 10666 bp, 6 predicted proteins | sample KloWWTKNB14_bulk_FD_66665 | JGI IMG/M metagenome (GOLD analysis project Ga0073903, IMG submission 66665) | Active sludge microbial communities from Klosterneuburg, Austria, studying microevolution and ecology of nitrifiers - Klosterneuburg... | ecosystem: Engineered > WWTP > Aerobic digester >... | reverse complement strand
ATGATGCCAAACTTAACCGTGATATTGTTGCTCTTCTTAAAATTTATGAAAAATCAGGATTACCATTTGCAAGGATCACTGTTGACGATATTTCAATTTATAAAACCGGTCTGCCTGAAAAAGATAAAATAAAAATCGACCTTAATGTAATTGAAAACAGCAGGATCACGATCGATCAGGTTAGAATTAAAGGAAATGAAACTACAAAAGAATATGTGATCACCCGTGAACTAAATCTTGATGAAAACAGGACAGTTGATACTGAATCACTTTTAGCCATGAAGGAAAAACTCGATCGTTTAAATATATTTGAATTTGTCGCTGACCCGAAAGTTTATTCCATTAAAGGCAAAGATGAATCAGGTCTGTTAATTGAAGTGACAGAAGGAAATACAAATACGTTTGACGGAATTCTTGGATACGTACCACCTGTCGAGGGAGTGTCAGATGGGTATCTTACAGGTCTTGTCAATGTTTCTTTCAGAAATCTATTCGGTACAGCGAGAAAAATTGAGGCTAAATATTTTCAGGAAGTAAAAGAAACCCAGGAACTTGAATTCAGATATTTCGAGCCATATTTTTTTTCTCTTCCCTTGAATCTGAATCTCGGATTCCTGCAAAGAATTCAGGACAGCACTTACACTAAAAGAAATCTTGATCTAAAAGGTGACTTCCTTTTTTCAGAAGACTTTACCATATCTCTGGTAGGCGGATATGAAAGAGTTATACCATCCGACAATCCTAATAATACTATTGTAATTGCTGACTCCAGAATATTATCTTCAGGTATTCAGTTAAATTATGATAACAGGGATAATATTTTTATTCCGACAAAGGGATTTAATTATAATACTTTTTATTCCTACGGAAGTAAAAAAATATTTAATGCAGCTCAGCTTCAGCAATATGGCTATCAGGATTTTTATTCTATTCAGAGATACTATATTGATATTGAATATTACTACTCTGTATTCCCCCGGCTTACAACCCTTTTGGATTTATTCGGAGGTGAAGTCAGATCTGAAAAGCTGGAAGAGTCTGATTATTTCAGGATCGGAGGTTTAAATTTCATTCGCGGCTACAGGCCTGATCAGTTTCTTGCTTCACGTCTTGTTTCTGAAAATTTCGAACTTCGATATTCCGTTTCCAGAAAAGGTTTTCTCTTTACATTCTTTGACGCCGGATATTATTTCAGACCATATGATGAGATAAATAATTATCCCGAGCAAAGCGGATTCCTGTATGGTTATGGTCTGGGAATCAGACTTGAAACCGGTCTCGGTGTCATTGGAGTGGGCTATGGACTCGGTAAAGGCGACAGCATACTTGACGGAATAATTAATTTTGGTTTGATAAATGATTTTTAAGTTCTTTCAATCCTGTTTCCGCTGAGATTTACTAACAATTGCGGAATTTCAAATCATAAATTACGAATGTCAAATACTCCGGCAACGGATAAAGCTGCGGACTTCGCCGGTAAAGAAATTTTTCATCAGATATAAAAATAAGCATTGACATTCAAAAAAAAAAAAACAATTTTCTCTAAAACAAATATTCCATTCCTCTTCCCGAATGAATCTGATTTAAATAAAAAATTAAAGAACTGTGATTACGTCGTTTCAAATATACGCTTTTCCTGATATACAGGCTTCAAATGAATTTTAGAATTTAAAGTTTTAAAATTTAATAAATGCCTTATGAAACACAATATATTATTCTTTTGTATTCTTACTTCTCTTTTTTTACCATTCACGTTGTCCGGGCAACTTACATACCCGACCAGATATCCGACTGCTGTAATACCGCATGCAGGTGACGGAAGCAGATTATTCTGCTGTAGATATTTCAGATGCAGCAATTGTCTACAATAATTCAAATAATTCGGTAATGACGATTCATCCTTAAATACTTTTTTTTAAAATTTATTAACTTAAGTACAAAAACTATGAAAAACTTTAATAAAATATTATTAATTTCATTTTATAGCTTATTCTCGACCTTTCAATTATATTCGACTCCGATTAACCAGTTTATAAACTCTGTATCACCTCCGATGAATGCTAACAGCGTAGTAAAATCATCCGACATAGTTATCACATTTGAACAGACAATGAACGGATCAACCATGACAGATGCAAATGTAAAAGTATTCGGTTATCAGACAGGACTGATGAATGTATCTTTGGATTTCAATTCAGTTGCAAATACCCTCTCAATAAATCCTGTGAATGAATTCAAGAATGGTGAGAAGATCAGCATAACTTTGACTACAGGTATAAAAACTCTTACAAATCAAAACATCTCACCCTTTCTATACAGCTTCAGAACAAAAGCATTGGGTGGGACAGGTACTTTTATAAAAGCCTTTGAAATTAATAATATTGCAAATGGATGTTTTAGATCCGGAGATTTTGACGGTGATGGAGATATTGATCTTTTATTAAATGATAAAATATTTAAAAATAACGGGACTGGTTTATTTTTATATTATTCAACTTTAAACATTAATGGCATTTCTTTAACCGCCGATTTTGACAATGACGGTGATTTGGATATAATAATTACTTCAAATAATTTAAATCATTTTTTTAGAAATAACGGATTTGGAGATTTTTTTCAGGAATTCTCATTTCCCGGAGGAGTAGATAATTATGGAGATTTTGATGGGAATGGCTTTTTAGATTTAACATACTTTTCAGATATTAATGCAAACTTAATTCACGCTATAAAAAATACTGCGGGAAGTTTCTCGAATGATACTGTATATAACATAACGAATCTTGCTATTTGTAATCCAGGAATAAACAATTTCAAGAAAATATTAATTGAAGATATGGATAATAATGGAAGTCCAGATTTAATTGTTTGCAATTCTAATTCAAGTGGTAATATTTTTAACTACATTTATTGTGAAAATTTTATACAATTAAACAATTCGGGAGACGGAATATTTAACTCTCAATTTATTTACAGCCATGATATAAATGACATAAATTATTTTATTTTGGACAGCGGTGATCCTAAACTTTTTTCAATTACTAATAATGGTAATATTGATATCCTAACACAGGAAGTTTTTTTAAAAAATGTTGGGAATGGTGTTTATTCAAATGAGCAAGGCATTGGAATATTCGGTTCCAGTATTGATGCAGATTTTAATGGAGATTCTAACATAGATATGTTAACATATTATAGTTTCGTAACTCCATTAACTTTGTTTTTAAATGATGGAGCAGGTAATTTTTCATTTAGCTATCCGGGTGATTTTTCATTGTATAATACATCTTATACCTCAAGTGATTTTGATAACGACGGCGATATAGATATAGCAATTAAAGAAAGCGGTAATGACAAAGTCGCAATCCTTCTCAACGGCGACTCACCGTTACCTGTCGAACTTACTTCATTTACTTCAGATGTAAATTCAAACTCCGTAAAATTAAACTGGTCCACTTCAGCCGAACAGAACAACTCCGGATTTGAAATTCAAAGAACTTTTGTTAAAAATGAAACTCCCGATGTATGGACAAAAGCCGGTTTTATAATCGGCGCCGGGAATTCGAATTCATCTTCAGAGTATTCTTTCGAAGACAAAAATCTTTCATCAGGAAAATATAAATTCCGTCTGAAACAGATTGACTTCAACGGTAATTTCAAATATTATGATCTTTCAGTTGAAGTCCTCATTGGCATTCCGGCTTCGACGGAACTCATGCAGAATTATCCAAACCCGTTCAATCCCGTTACAAATATTTCATACAGACTTTCAGAAAACGGGAATGTGTCAATAAGCGTGTATGACAATTCGGGAAGAGAAGTAAAAACACTTGTAAATGAATTCAAAGAGGCAGGTTATTATTCAGCTGAATTCATCGGCAGTGATCTTGCAAGCGGAATTTATTTTTATAAACTGACCGCGGGGAATTTTGTCATGACAAAAAAATTGTCGCTGGTGAAGTAAATTCAAATTATAAATTACGAATGTCAAATAATAAATTATTTCCCGCCGTAGTTGATCATGGTGAGCACAGCGGGCGTGATCAATAACTGCACTTAAATCTGTGTTCATAAAAACTCCCGATAATTGTTTCGCTTCGGATGACTCGGAGGTACCTCCCGCTTGTACGGGAATGACATCAAAACGGGGATGTCATGAAAAAAGTGGATTAAATAATTATAACCTCAATAAATTATTATCCTGAGCGGCTCATGTACGCTATCCTCTTCAAATACTGATCTTCCTATTTTACACTCTTCACATTTTCCCTTTATACAAAAAAATTTATGCAAAAAAATCAAACCCTGTTCAGTAGCCGGATTAATTGCATTCACTGCAAGCTGATCCTGCATTACTTTAGAAATCTCATTCGAAGGTGATTTCTGTTTATTGTTTTTGAAAAAATATTCCACCTTGTTTTTCAAATTTTCACTTTCTGTATCTTCAGCAATTAAATACATAAATGGAAAGACAACATTAGATATAATATCTTTTATCCTGTCAGATCCGATTCCTTTATTCTCTGATTTAGATTTCTTCCCGAAATTGTAGTGACATTTCCAGTAAGGAGAAATATTTACCATTGAAAACAGTTCATTCATACTTTTTAAAATGTCAGTGCTTTCTTCAAATTCAATGATCAGTCTTTCAGTAAATCTGTTATATAAAATTTCGTAGAGTAATCCTGATGCATAAGAAAGTCTAAGAGTTGGAAAATTCGGTGGTCTTAGACGAAAGAAATTCCACTCAGATCTAATCATCTCTTCCTTTTTTATCTCACCCCTTATACTTATCCAGTTACTGAACAGATCTTCAGAATATTCATCTTCAATTTTTAGATCTGAAAGAAATCCCGACAGACCAAATATCAAAGCATCTGTCTGCTGTTTGTCAAATTTCAGTTTGTTGATCTTTTCAATATCGATCTTCCTCGAAAGAGAAATGAACTGTTCTTTGTTTTTGGAATATCCAAGAGCTTCACATAAATATTCAAACAAGACATGCTTATCAGAAATATGAGGTTGTATATATTTATTTAATTCTTTTTTTCTTTGCCCTAATTTTTCGGATTTATGTTTTAGTCTGATCAGACCAAGTTCTTTTATGAAAGAAATTTTCTCTTCATAAATAATTTCTTTGCTTTTTGGATAGCAGGGAAGTCTGAATGATTCTGATGGTTTATTTATAATATCTTTCCAGATACAGTGAATTGATCTGCTGAGAAATTCAGAAAGTACAACAGTTGGTATTTCACGAGACTGATCAACTATGGGGTTTTTGACTTTTGAAAATAGATCGTCATATAGCGCAACCTGTAGAATAACATCATTGTATTTACCGTCTCCCTGATGTTTGTGCAATTTCCAGTCATTTGTGGTTCTATGTATTTCAATAGCCCCTGAAAGAATATTTCCGCCCAGTTTTATTTTTGCATCTGTATAATCAGGTCCTGCATCTATGTTTCTGTTACCGAATTCAAGTATTTCTACATCCCTGCCGTCATTTGATTTCAGATCTGAATAATTGGATTTCTCCTCCCAGATCCTGCAAATGAAATTTTCATTTAAGTTTAGTTTTTTCATTAATTTTTAAATTGGTTTTAACTACATTAATAAAATTTTTTTAAAAAAATTAATTATTACTAATAAAACACATGCGAAATTTAAATTTTAAATTTATAATGCTGATCTTATCCGTCATGATCTTAAGCGGATGTTCAGGCAACAAAAAAACTGAAGAACAATATCTTGCGGATGCTAAGTTAAAACTTGAGGAAAAAAAGTATGATGAAGCTATTGCTGATTATAGAGAATTTTTAAAGAACTATCCTAAATCCGATAAGGCGATATTTGCATACAATGAGATCGCCGGGATCCAGATCAGCAATTTAAGTAATCCTCAGGAAGGAATAAAGACCTATCAGGAGCTTGCAAAAAATTTCCCTGATACTAAAGAAGCTAAACAGTCCTTATTCATGGTTGCTTTTATATATGACGAGACATTGAAGGATAAAACTAACGCAATAAATTCTTATCAGGCGTTCCTTGATAAATATCCTGAAGATAAAGATCCGAATGATAAGATGAGTGAATCTGCAAAGACTATGCTTGAAGTTCTGAAATCCGGAAAATCCATAGAAGAGATAATTGAAGAAAGTATCAGCAAAAGTGGTACAAGTACAGATACTACAGGTACTTCCGGAAGTGATGATTCGAACATCAAATTAAAAAAATTGGAAACCGATAGTAAAGAATCAGGAAAAAAAGTTCAGAAGGATGTTAAAGCAGATGATGGATCCGTTGAAGACCCTGCAAAGAAATAGTAAACTTCTCAATTATAAATATTGACAGAAACAACTGATTATAAAAAATATTTAGACCCTTCCGTTATTTCCCGGCTTTCTAACATGGAACTCAAAGCCCGGATGGTAGTGGAAGGGTTTATTGCTGGTCTGCATAAATCACCATATCACGGATTTAGCGTTGAGTTTGCAGAGCACAGACAGTACATGCCCGGAGATGATCTGAAATTTATTGACTGGAAAATTCTCGGCAAAACTGAAAGGTATTATGTAAAAAGATTTGAGGAAGAGACTAATCTTAAGACTTATCTTTTACTCGATATCAGCAGATCTATGGATTTTAAATCGGAAGATACTTCTTCTTTAAATAATTTAAGAAAAGGGTTTTTTAAAAAATATTTCTCATCCGAAAACAAAGAAGAATTACAAACAAGTTCTGATCTGACAAAACTTGAATATGCGTCTCATCTTGCGGCGTCTTTAGCTTATCTCATGCTGCTTCAGCGTGATGCCATTTCTCTAACAACTTATGATACACATATAAGGTCATATATTCCTCCTCATTCTACAAAGGCAAATCTCAGATTAATATTAAAAGAGTTAACTAACATTAAATCTTTAAATCAAACTGGAACTGCTAAATGTCTGAATGAAATTGCTGATAAAGTTAAAAAAAGAGGTCTTGTAATTTTGTTCAGTGATCTTTTTGATGAACAGAAAGATGTATTAAATGCTCTTAAACATTTCAGATACAATAAAAACGAAGTTATAATATTTCAGATAATGGATCCTATGGAAATAAATTTTCTGGAAGGAAGTCCTGTAACTTTAAAAGATATGGAAACTAACGAAGAGATGTACTCTCAGCCGGCTGCAATGCAGAAAATTTACAGAGAATCTATTCAGGAGTTCATTCAGAATTACAAAACTGAATGCATTAAAAATAATATAGAATTTATAACTTTGTCCACAGCAACTTCTTTTGAGACCGCACTTCTTGGATATCTAAACAAAAGAAAAAGACTAATTTAATATATTTAAAAAATTATAATTATTAATTTCTGATCCTGTTAGCATCAGTATTCCAGATCGGAATAGTCAGCTTATAATCACCAAATCCTGTTTCATCTACAAAAATATATTGCTGATTTTCATTATAATATTCCCAGATTTCATAAGGTTTTACGCCTTCATTAAAAGGATGCCTTTCGATATTATTCGGTTCTCCAAAAATAATAAAAACCATACCCATATCTGTTTTCCAGCCGTCTATATAGTGTGAATATCTTTCATTTGCTTCTCCTACTCTTTTATAATATTCCACCATCAGTTCATTCTTGGTTGTATAAGGCGAAGGATCTTTTCCCCTCCAGAATTCTACAAAATTTTTCTCTTTCAATTCAGGTGTTTTAGAATTTTTAATTTCTGTGATCTCTTCGCTGCTTGCAATATAGATCATCTGATCAATCAATATGTTCAGATCCTTTACATTAGTCGGCATTCCACTGAGTTTATTCTCGAATTCTTTATAAGCAACTATCTCGCCTGTACTGTTATTTTTTAACTCAATTATATATTCACCAAAAATCAGATTACTTGTAGAAATTTTTTCGAAATATTTATTTATTCCGGGACTCAGAGTGTAAACTAAATTATCCTTTTCCAATATATTTTCCTTACTGTCAGTAATAGTATATGTGAAATCATTTACAACTTCATTATCGCTTGAATTATATACTTCGAAAAATAAATAGATCGATTTCAGATTTCCAATGTTCCTGGCAATAAGAGGTGTTATTACTTTTTTACCATTCTCTTCTTTTACATTGCTGACAAGCATGATATTACTTGCGGAAATATCTTTTTGCACAAAATCCGTAATTTCCACACTCCCCTTCTCTGTCTTTTCTTTTTTTGTATTAATATCCGTTATTGAAATTTCAAGACTGTAGTTTCCGGGATTTAAGTAAAATTCTTTTACAATATATTTAGATGAGGATTCAAGATTTTTTTGCTCGGCTTTAGAGGTGGAAACGAGATCAGTGATATTTTCATTACTCACTATCTCATTAAAGGAATTTGTGATCTTAATATTGTAAGTAATGCTTGCATCATAATTTTTAGTGGCGTAATTTTTTTTGAACTGAAGATTCTCTAACGGTATCTCAAGATATACGTCCAATCTTGCCTTACCCTCATCCTTACTGTAAAATACCAGCGGATCGAAATAAAAGAAATCCCTTGAATCTATCTCTATATTTTTGTCGCTAAGCTGTGAATAAGAATCTTTAAATGCTAAAACTGATATGAAAGAAATTAATATCAGACACATCAGTTTTTTTAAATCACTGCTGATTTCTAATTTGATTTGTTTTGAATGTTTCATGGCAAACCTCTCTTATTAATTTTAATTTTTTTAATATTTTAAACTATTTCTCCAAAGAGATCAAACTCTTCAGAATCAAATATTCTTACATTATAAAACTCACCTGTTTTTAAATCTTGATTGCTTATATAAATTTCCTGATCTATCTCAGGTGCATCTCTGTAACTTCTTCCAATATAATATCCATTTTCTTTTCTGTCAACCAATACTTTAAGTACTTCATTATTTGAATTCATGTTACGTTTTAAAGAAATTTCTTTCTGAATATCCAGTAGATGTTTTTGTCTCGAAAGTTTTTCTTTTAGCGGAATTCTGTCCGGTATTTCTGCTGCTGTTGTTCCATCCTCATGTGAATATGTAAAAACACCTAATCGGTCAAATTCATATTCTTTTATATACTCTGTTAATTCAATAAAATCTTTTTCAGTTTCATCCGGATATCCGACTATGAAAGTTGTCCTGACTGCAATCCCCGGAATTTCATTTCTGAGCTTTTCTAAAAGTCCTGTCAGAGTATTTTTAGTTATACCTCTTCTCATTGATTTCAGTACATTATCAGTGATATGCTGAACGGGAATATCTATATAATTACAAATATTCGGAGTATCTCTGATCACTTCAATTATATCTTCAGGAAATCTCGATGGATAAGCATACATTAATCTTATCCATTCAATTCCATTTATATTAGACAATTCTCTGAGGACTTGTGACAACTCTCTTTTTCTGTTAATATCAAAACCCCAGTATGTAGTATCCTGACCAATTACAATAATTTCTTTTACTCCCTTCGAGGCAAGGATCTGAGCTTCCATTATTATCTGATCGAGAGGTTTGGATCTGTGTACGCCGCGCATTATCGGTATTGCGCAGAAAGAACATGGATTATCACAGCCTTCACTGATCTTCAGGTATGCAAAATGCGAAGGTGTAGTTAAGCTTCTTTCACCGAGCAGTTCACTTTTATAATCACCGCCGAGTTCTTTAAGAATTCCAATAATTGTATGCGGCTTATCAGTTGCACCAAAATATTTATCTACTTCGGGAATATCTTTTTCCAGTTCATCCTTATATCTGTCTGACAAGCATCCGGCTACATAAACATTTTTCAAAAGTCCTTTATTCTTTCTGTCGACTGCTCTCATTATTGTATCAATAGATTCTTTCTTAGCATTTTCAATAAACCCGCACGTATTAATGATCACATTCTCTGCATCATCTTCATCTTCTACTAATTCAATGTCATTTGACTTAAGCTGTGACATGATGAATTCAGAATCCACAAGATTTTTGGAACAGCCAAGAGTTATCAGTTTTACTTTATCTTTTTTTACTTTCATTAAATTTTATCTCTATATATAAATATGAATTTTTATAAATTTATTCAGTCAATTTTCTTAAATAATTTACCTAAATAAAATAACCCTCCAATCCATCATATATTTTGAGGGATGTAAGAGGGTTGGTTTTTCTGAAACTAATATTTTTATGTGCAATAAAAAATGGTATAAATCTTATTTTTTTCTGAAATGCCGGGAGTTGGCAATTTACACCACGGGGACACAAAGACACAAAGAAAAACATAAACTCACTCCCCTTTTTTTCGAAGGTAAGGGAGGGATGGGATTGAAAAGAAAAGCTCCCCACACTTTCTTTTCCAAGGTGAGGGCTGGGTAGGGTTTTTAGAACGGAGGCTGAAGTTCTTTGATACATTATTGATTCATGCGACTAATAAGACACATACAAATTAATTAACACCATAGACAGTTATCGTAAATTGAAACTATCAAACTGGTAACGACCAATAAGTATTTAAATTATACATTGATTGATTAATCCACATTAAACTTTTTAGAACACAAACATCTCTCGGCGACTAGCTTTAGTTTTATCAATAAATTTACTTTAGTATTACCATGAAAATAACCTCAGCCAAATGCCCCTCATGCGGCGGGAATCTTGAGATTCCGGATAATAAGGA
>Ga0073903_10001940_pt1 | contig 10670 bp, 11 predicted proteins | sample KloWWTKNB14_bulk_FD_66665 | JGI IMG/M metagenome (GOLD analysis project Ga0073903, IMG submission 66665) | Active sludge microbial communities from Klosterneuburg, Austria, studying microevolution and ecology of nitrifiers - Klosterneuburg... | ecosystem: Engineered > WWTP > Aerobic digester >... | reverse complement strand
CGGAGCAGAAGCGCGAGTTCCTGCCGCGCATCGCCCGGGGCGAGATCACGTTCGCCGTCGGCTACACCGAGCCGACGGCTGGCAGCGATCTGGCCTCGCTCAAGACCCGCGCCGAGCGCGATGGCGACCATTTCATCATCAACGGACAGAAGATCTTCACCAGCGGCGCGCAAAGCGCCGACTACGTGTGGCTAGCGGCGCGCACCGACCCGAACGCGCCCCCGCACAAGGGGATCACCCTTTTCGTGATGGACACGCGTCTGCCGGGCTTCTCGGTGACGCCGATTCACACGGTCGGGGGTGTGCGGACCAACGTCACCTTCTACGAGAACGTGCGAGTGCCGGCCGCCATGATCTTCGGCGAGTTGAACGGCGGTTGGCGGTTGATCACCGAGCAACTCAATCACGAGCGCGTGGGGCTCGCGGCACTCGCCTACGGCGCCATGGGCTGCTTCGATCAGACCGTGGAATGGGCGCGCACGACGCCAGCGGCGGAAGGCGGACGTGTGATCGACCGCCCTTGGGCGCAGCTCGCGCTCGCCGAAGCCTATGTCGTGCTGCAGGCGAACGCGGTGCTCGGCAATCGCGTGGCGTGGGAGATTTCCCGGGAGTCGGTGCGTCCCGAGCTGGCGAGCGCCTGCAAGGTTTTCGGCACCGAGAGCTACATCAAGGTGCTGCAGTTGCTGCTCGATGTCGTCGGCTGCGCAGGTCTCGTGAAGCAGGGCTCGCCTGGCGCGCGGTTGCAGGGACGCCTCGAGAGGGAATGGCGGATGTGCCAGATCAATACATTTGGTGGTGGAGCCGTCGAAGTGCTGCGCGACATGGTGGCGACCATGGGTCTTGGGCAGCCGCGCGGACGCTGAAGGGGTGACCATGTCAGGTGCTGCAACGATCAACTGGCTCGAAAAAGTGCGGGCGATGGTGGGCCGCGAGGCGCTGGCACCGCAGACTGCTGCCGATCCGGTCAACTTGCCGATGATCCGCCGCTGGTGCGAGGCGATGGGCGAGCGCAGCCCGGATTTTCTGGACGGTACCGCGGCCCCGCCGGCCATGCTGTTCGTGTGGACCATGGGTCACTTCCGTCTCGATCCCGGCCGCGAAGGGGGCACGCTCCTCGGGCTCGATCTGCTCGATGCGGCGGGATTCACTTCGGTGGTCGCGACCAACATCGAGGAGGAGTATCTGCGCGATCTGCGCTGCGGTGACGTCTTGACCCAGCGAATCACGCTCGACGCCATTTCGGACGAGAAGAAGACCGGGCTGGGCGTCGGGCATTTCGTCACCTACCGTTACGAGTTCAGCGACCAGAAGGGTGAGGTGGTCGGGCGCACGCTCTTTCGCGTGCTGAAGTTCCGCCCGCCTGCGAGGCCCCACGAGTCCACGGCGCGTGCCGACGGGGTGCCGCCACCGCCGCACCCGCGGCCGGCCATCACGCGTGATGGCGCTTTCTTCTGGGAAGGCCTGAAAGAACACAAGCTCCTCGTGCGCAAATGCAGCAGCTGCGCTCGCCTGCACCATCCGCCAGGTCCGATGTGCCCGAACTGCAACTCACTCGAGTGGACCACGCTGCAGTGCTCCGGGCACGGCAAGGTCCACAGTTTCGTGGTGGTGCACCAGCCGCAAATCCCGGGTTTCCGGTACCCGCTGCCCGTGGCCCTCGTCGACCTCGAGGAAGGCGTGCGCATCGTGGCGAACCTGCAGGATGTCGCGCCCGAAAGTGTGCGCATCGACATGCCGGTCGAAGTGCAGTTCGTCGAGGTCGAGAAGGATTTCGTGATTCCGGCCTTCCGCGAGCGACAGGCAGGTTGAGGAGGGGATCATGGAGTTCAGTTACAGCGGGGAACAGCAGGAACTGCGCCAGCTCGCCGCGCAGATTTTCAGCGATCGGGTCACGGATGAGTTCCGCCGGGACTTCTCCCGCTCGGGCGAACCCCATGACCGGCAGCTGTGGGCGACGCTCGCGGAGGCGGGCCTTCTCGGCATTGCGATTGCAGAAGAGCAGGGTGGCTCGGGCCTCGGGCTCACCGAACTTTGCCTGCTGCTCGAAGAGCAGGGCCGCAGCCTCGCGCCGGTGCCGCTGCTCGCCACTCTCGTCCTGGGCGCCCTGCCCGTGCAGAAATTCGGCAGCGCAGCGCAGCGCGCGGCGTTGCTGCCGCGCGTGGTCTCGGGCGAACTGCTGCTGACGGCGGCGCTCGAGGAAACCGGCGGCGGCGATCCGCTGCGGCCTGCAGTCAAGGCCACGGCTCAGGGTGAGGGCTGGCGCCTCAAGGGCGTCAAGGCATGTGTGCCCCATGGCGCCCAGTCGCAAGCCATCCTGGTCTCTGCCCGCACGGGCAAGCAGGGCATCGGCGTCTTCATTGTGGACTCGAAGGCCAAAGGCGTGCGCATCGAGGCGCAGGCCACAACCAGCGGCGAGCCTCAGGCGCAGGTGACCCTCACCAACGTGCAGGTATCGGCTGCGGACGTGCTGGGCGAGCCTGCGGCGGGCGCCGACATCGTGCGCTGGATGGTCGAGCGTGGTCAGGCGGCGCTTGCAGCCTTGCAGCTCGGGCTCACGACTGAGGCCCTGCGCCGCACTGCGGCCTATACGGCGGAACGCATGCAGTTCGGCCGGCCGACAGGCAGCTTTCAGGCCGTGCAGCACCGACTCGCCGATGGCTACATCGATGTGGAAGCCCTGCGCTCGGCATACCTGCGCGCCGTGTGGGCGCTCGAGAACGACCTACCTGCGACGGCCGAGGTCGCTGCGGCCAAGTGGTGGGCCGCCGTCGGCGGCCACCGCGTCACGCATACGGCGCAGCACCTGCACGGCGGACTGGGAGCCGACCTCGATTACCCGATTCATGCCTATTTCCTGCAGGCGAGGCAAATCGGGCTCACGCTCGGCGGTGCCACTCCCATGCTTGCGAAGATCGGTGAGCAGCTTGCGGCCGGCGCCGTGCGACCCCTGACCTGACAGCATTCGGGAAGCCCATGTCTACCCAGAGCAAATTCGACAGCGTACGGATCGGCGAGCAACTGCCCGGGCTGAATGTCCCCATCACCGCCTCGCTCATCGTCGCCGGCGCAATCGCCACCAGTGACTACTCGCTCGTGCATCACGACAAGGCGCATGCACAGGCGGCGGGCACACCGGATATTTTCATGAACATCCTCACGAGCAACGGTCTCGTACAACGTTTCGTGCACGACTGGGCGGGCCCGGGCGCGCGCATCAGGAGCCTGAAGATGCGTCTCGGTGCGCCGAATTTCCCCGGTGATGCGCTGCGGCTGTCCGGCACGGTCACGACGCGGGAAGTGATCGGCAAGGAGAAGATCGTGGAAGTCGCGGTGAGCGGCAGGAACCGCCTCGGCGAGCACGTTACGGCGACCGTGCGCCTGGCACTGCCCTGATCGAACCGGAAAGCAGGTACGCATGACTCATCCATTGAAAGATCAGGCCGCCATCGTCGGTATCGGCGCCACGGAGTTCTCGAAGGACTCCGGCAGAAGCGAGCTGCAGCTTGCCGTGGAAGCGATCAAGGCGGCCCTCGACGATGCGGGCCTTGCGACGGGCGATGTGGACGGACTGTCCACATTCACCATGGACAACAACCCCGAGATCGAGGTCTTCCGCAACCTTGGAGGCAAGGAGCTCAGGTTCTTCAGTCGCATCGACTACGGTGGAGGCGGCGCCTGTGCCCCGGTGCACCAGGCGGCGATGGCCGTGCACAGCGGGGTGGCAGACGTAGTTGTCTGCTATCGGGCCATGAACGAGCGTTCACAGTATCGCTTCGGCGCGTCCTACGTGCCGCCGCCGCTGCCTTCGGCGGCGCTGGCGACCTTCGGCTGGACAGTGCCCTTTGGGCTCGCTACCCCGGCATCCTGGGTGGCCATGGCCGCGAGGCGTTACATGCATGACTTTGGTGCCACCACCGAAGACTTCGGTCGCGTCGCGGTCGCCGGTCGGCGCATGGCTGCCAACAATCCAAAGGCCTGGTTCCACCAGAAGCCGATCACGCTCGCGGATCACCAGGCCTCGCGCTGGATCGTGGAGCCCTTGCGACTCCTCGATTGCTGTCAGGAGAGCGACGGGGCTGTGGCGATTGTCGTGACCCGGGCGGACCGCGCGCGGCATCTGCAGCAGAAGCCGGTGCTGATCCGCGGTGCCGCCCAGGGTGCCTGCGACGATCAGATGAACATGACGAGCTTCTACCGCAAGGACATCTCCGCGCTTTCCGAGATGCGCCTCGTGGCGAAGCAGCTCTATGCCATGTCGGGTCTCGGGCCGAATGACATCCAGACGGCCGTGCTCTACGACCACTTCTCGCCCTTCGTGCTGCCACAGCTCGAGGCCTTCGATTTCTGCAAGCGCGGCGAGGCGAAGGATTTCATCAAGGACGGTAACCTCGACAGGGGTGGCCGTCTGCCCGTGAATACCCACGGCGGGCAACTCGGCGAGGCCTACATTCACGGCGTCAACGGCATCGCCGAGGGCGTGCGCCAGGTGCGCGGCAGTTCGGTGAACCAGGTGAAGGGCGTCGAGCACGTGCTCGTGACGGCCGGCACGGGCGTGCCGACCAGCGGGCTGATCCTGGCCGCGGCTTGAGTCCTGCCACAAATGAAAGCCATGTTCCGTTGGGTTGTCGCGCTCGGCATCACGGGACTGCTGTGTGGATACGTCGGGCCGATCGTGTTCGACCCCGATGCCAATCAAGGTCCGCTGCTCGGCATTTTCATCACGGGCCCTGCAGGCGCAGTGGCGGGACTTGTGCTCGGGGTTCTGGCGCGGGTTCTGCCATGGTCGCCGGCGGTCGAGCGCAAGGCGTTGCTCGCGAGTTGTGCGGTGCTCGCGCTCGGTACGCTCTGGTACAGCCTTCCGGGGCCAAGGACCCGCGGAATGCTGCTCGAGGCCAGCGTGACAGGCTGCATCCTGCCTGATGCGCTCGAGGAGACGGCGCTCGCGGACTGGGACTCGCGCATCGCGAAGGTCACGTGGACCGCGCCTCGCGTAGGCTGGAAGGACGACGCGAAGCGACTGTTTGCGCACCCCGACGGGGTCGTGCTCGATCTCGCCGTGACGGCACGCAGCGCTGCGCGGGAACAGCGCAAGCCCTGGAACAGCGGGCGCATCTCGATCGAACCCGAAGCGGGCGCCGGCGACGTGAGCCGTGTGTTCGTGCGCTACGCCGGCGCGTCATGCCGTGACTATTCACCCGGCCCGACGAACCTGTATTACGAGACGACGATCGATCCGCAGCCTGGCCCCTGGCCGCCTGACGACCTGCCGGGGCTGTTGGGCCTCGTTGAGGCCGCGCCGCCTCCCACCCGCTACTTGGCGGGCGCCTCCTCGAGCGGATAGGTTTTCACACCCGACGCCGTTTCGGCCTGGGCGGGCGGATTCGCAGGTGCCTCCGCGGTAGGGGTGGCGGTCGCGGCAACGGGCGACGTGCTCGCCGAGACTGCTGCGAGGAAGCGCTGTGCGCCATTCGAGTTCGTGCTGACGCTGCCCTTCAGGATCTCGCCTGCACTCGCCTTCTTGCCGTAAAACGCCGCGTTCGATTTGTCGTCGATGGTGATCGCGCTGCCGTCGAGCGCCACACCGGCGAACAGGCCCTTGCTGCGCGAGTACGAGTAGACCTCTGCCTTGAAGGATGTATCAGTGGCCGCCGTTGCCTGGCGCCCCACCGGGCCTGCCGCGACCGACGCGTCGGCACCCAGCGTGACCTTGCCGTCGGTGATGCCCTCGACGCCCTTGCGCGTCGTGAACACGAGCACGACGTCCGTCGACTGCGCGCCGATCTGGGGGCCGAAGCTGCCGCCGCTCAGGTTCACGAACACGGGATTCGAGAAGCGGCCCGCATCGTTGCGCACCACCATCACGCCCTTGCCGTGGCGACCGGCGAGCCAGAAACCGACTTTCACGACATCCGGAACCACCACGATGCCGTAGGCCCGGTCGAGCAGCCACTGCGGGATCTGCTGGTCGCGGCTTTCGCGCAACTCTGTCATCACGGATGTCGCCGTGATCAGCTTCGCCTCTTCGCGACCCTGCGCGTGCAGTGCGGGTGCGACGATGCACGCCGCAGCGGCCAGCATGGCGGGCCACGTTCTGGTGTGGATTGCTCCCATCGGTCAAACCTCCTCGTGGGCCGCTCAAGCGGCGGCCGCAAGCTTAACCCAGTCCGGATGAATGGGCCCTGAAGGCTTTTGACCGCGGCGGAGCCGCGACGTTCAGAACCAGATCGAGACAAAGACCTGGTAGATGCTGGCGTCGAGCTTGTACAGCGGCTCGGTGCCCGGCACGGCGGTGGGGGCCGTGACGTTGCGGAAGTCGTCGTAGCTGATCGTCATGAAGTTGTAACGCACGTTTGCCTGGGCCTTGTCGACCCAGGGCAGGCGAGCGATCCGGAAATCGTAGCTCGCACCCAGCCCGAAAGTGAGGGCGGTGAACGTCGACAGTTCCTTGTCGCGCGCGAGGAAGTTGGCGTAGTCGCGCCGCGGGAAGAGATCGGCGTAGAAGTCGGCGGCGTCCTGGGTGTAGTAGCGGACTGAACCCGTGAAAGTCCAGCGGTCCCACATCGGCTGGACATAGGTGATTTCGCCGGTCTGGGCATTGACGCCCCACGAATCGGTGTAGAAGCGATACCAGCCGCTCACCGCCGCGCGCCAGGGCAGGTAATAGCTCAGTTTCAGGGAGGCGGCATTGCTGGTGCGGGTGTTCGGATACGCTTCGCCCTGGTAGGAGTAGCCGTTCGGCGAACCCGGGTCAAAGTAGCGCACCGAGCGATAGGGGCTGTTGAGATAGCCCTCGTCGCTGACGACCTCGAAGTTCGCGACGCCGATCAGGCTGCGGGTCAGCACCTGGGTGACGCCGACCGCATAGCTGCGCGTGTCCGAGGCACGCTTGAAGGTCGGATCCTTGCCGCCGCCGATATTGCGGAAGATGTCGTTGCTGCCGCGCTTGAAACTGAAGGAGATCGTCGTCAAGTCGCCGAACATGTCCTGGCTCACGCCCGCGTACCAGGTCTTTGCGTCGTAGTCGCTCTCGGAACTGTTGATGTAGCCGGCGCTGTATGTGGACTTGCCGCGAAGATAATCGGCCGCAAGGCTGTACTGCGTGCGCTCTTCCTTGTACGGGCTCGCGGTCGAGACGACGTCGATCGAGGCGCTCGACACCATGTCGACGTAGTAGTTCGCGGCGACTGATACCTTGTCGGCGAACTTCTTGCGCACCAGCAGCGAGGGGCCGTCGATGACGACCCCACCGCCATCGTAGCGGTGATAGAGGAGGTCGGCGCGGTCTTCGGGCAGGACGCCGGCCGAAGCGGCCGGCGCCAGGAGCACGGAGCTCAGGGCCGCGAGCATAGAGCTCAGGGCTGAGAGCCAGAACGACGCGCCCCGCGCGCCTCTTCCCGTGCCCGCAGCCCGCAGCCCGTTGCCCGTCGCGCGCAGCATCAATTGCACCCGCATCCGCCACCCGCATTTCCCGTCGCGCCGCGCGCGCCCTCGCGCGCCTCGTAGACGTGATCGAGATAGATGCTCGAGACGGGATAGCGGTCGAAGGCCATGACCGGATCAGCGAGGTTCTCGCGCTCGTAGGGTTTCACCCAGGGTTCGATCGGCGCGCAGGCGGACAGCGCAACGGACAGCGCCAGGCTGACGGCGAGGGCGGCAGCGAGTCGTCGGGCAAGCGAGCGCGGGAGCGCCATCATCATTCCCTCACGAGCATGCGGATCTGGTCGAGATAGGTGTTCTCGTCGCCGGGCTTGTAGCCACGATGCAGGAGGCGCACATTGCCCTTGCGATCGATGATCACGCTGTTCGGCATGCCGTTCACCTTGTAGAGCTTGCTCACCCGGCTGTCGGTGTCGAACGCGACCGGGAAGCTGACCGGCTGCTGTTTCGCCAGCCAGTCCTCGGCGGCCTTCGAATCCGGCTCCACGTTGACGCCGATCATCGTGAAGCCCATCGGCTTGTACTTCCGGTAGATACTCTCGAGCAACGGCATTTCCTTGCGGCACGGGCCGCACCAGGTCGCCCAGAAGTTGATCATCACGACCTGGCCCCTGAACTGGTCAAGCGTGATCTGCTTGCCGCCGCGCGCGGGCAGCTGGAAGCCCGGCGCGGGCCCCGTGGAATTGGAGGCCGCAACCGGCATCGCAAAGAGGAGTGCAATCAGGAGCGAGCGCATCGTGTGTTCCTCAGAAGAATACGGTCACACCCAGGTACGCCTCGAGATTGTTGACCAGCTCGTTCTTCCCGAAGATGTCCGACTCGTACACGCGGTCCTGCACTTCGATGCTCACCGCGAGCCAGTCGGTCGGGAGGATCCGGTAGCCGCCGCCGAAGTTCAGCGTGAAACGCTCATCATCCGCGAACTTCGTGCTGCCCACACCGCCCAACACGTAAAAGGCGCTGTTCATGGCGAGGTTGCGACCGAGAAACACCTCGCCCGGCAGGAAGTTATAGCCGACCGAGAGTCCGTAATATGTGAGGCGTCTATCAGTCCCGAGGTTCAGCGGGTCGGAGCCGGGGTTCAGGATCTCGAAGCTCGTGAGCCCGAGCTTGGTCTGCCCGGCTTCCGCGCGGAAGAAGAAATCCTCGGTCACGTGATAGGTCAAAGTGGCCCCGTAAACGGGGTTCGAGCCGAAATCGTCGACGCTCATCACGCCGTAGAAGCCGCCGACTTCGATGTTTTCCTGGTCGATTTTCGCGACCTTGATCTTGCGGCGCTCGACCTCGGGTTCGATCACGCGCGGCGGCGGCGCATTGTCGCTGTCCGTCGATGCCGGCTCCACAGCAGGCGGTGGTGCGTCCTGCCACGGCCAGCGAAAGGATGCGCAGCCCGGCAGCACGGTGGTCGCCGCGGCGAGCGTCAGAAGAAAAAGGCGAGTCCGACTTTCCATTCCTCGAGTTCCTCGTTGTCATTGCGGCTCGTGAACACCACGCGGTTCTTGTATTCGCCGCGGACGAAGAAGCGCCGTGTCAGATAGAAGCGAAATCCCGCGCCGTAATAGGCCGACTGGTCGTGCAGGTCGACCGCCTGCGGATTCTGCGGATCGCGGTTCACGTTGAAGAGGCCGCCGCCGAGTGTAACGAACGGCGAGAAGCGCCACTCCGGCACGAATACGTGATTGAGCCCGATGTCGAGCGTATAGCCGCTGCGGTCGGCGGGCGCCGCGTTGCTGGTGACACCCAGGAACTGCGACGGGGAGAGATCGATCTTCAGGTGATCGTTGAGCGAGAACGCGAGATAGCCCGAGACGAGGTTCGCGCCATCGAAGTCGCCGACCATGCCGCCCGCTTCCCAGCGGTGCGAGGTGAAGCCCGCGCGATCGCCCAGGTCGATCGAGAGCAGGGTACCGTCGGCGAGCAGGGTCTTCACCATGTCGCGCTGTGCGGCCCAGCCCTCGATGCCGCGCTCCGTGCGAACCTTGAGCCAGTCGGTGCGACGCTTCAGGATTTCGACAGACTCGCCCCGCCCGACCACCTGCGTGACGGGATAGCCGCGACCGGGGCCCGTGCGCAACTCGAGGTAGGGTTCGGTGACGAACACCTGCAACAGCTCCTTCGCGGCGTGCGCCGCAGGAGCCGCGACGAAAAGAGCGAGAAAGCCGCAAAGAAGGACCGCGGGCTTAATTGACCGGCACGCCAGGATCGAACGGATTGTTGTAATACTGCGCTCCAATATCGACCCACTCCGAGATCAGGCGTAGTTCGGCTGGCGACAGGAAGTTGCGATGATCGACCGTTCCACCGCCCGCTTCGAAGCGACTGAAGAAGCGAGTGGACCCCCGCGCGTTACCGGCGCTCAGCGGTGGAGGATACGGTATCGGTGCGAAGATCGGCAGTCCCGAGACCGGATCGACGCCGACTTGCTGCTGGCAATCGATCAGCGCGCCCGTCGCCGGATCGAGACACTGCTGGTTGCTCGCGAAGAGCAGTTCCCGGTAGGCGGCGAACTGCAGCGGCTCGGCCTGCGACGGGCCATCCTGCAGATCGAGCTGCCCGGCCGGGACCATCGGCGCAGCCGCGGCGTTCGTGGTGTTGTGACAGCCTGCCTGCGTGCAGGTGTGATCCGCGACCTGCAGCAGGGTAACCGGATCGATCACCGGCCGTGGCAGCGACCAGAGCGGATGGATGTGCTGCTCGTAGTTGATCACGATGCGGCAGGTCGGTGTCCAGCGCGTCTGGCATTCGGTGCTGGTCGGTGCCGCCGTCATGAGAGACGCATAGTTGTAGGCAACATCCGGATCCGGCGCGCGTACGGCCGGGTCAGTCCACACGTCCTGGTAGACGACATTTACGGACGGATTCACCGACTCACAGTTCACGCCGGTGGTGCAGGCCGAGGTGACGCGCGCGCGCGCTTCGGCCATTGTCTCACCTGCCTGCGGCAGGAAAGTCGCAACGGTGTTCGGGAACGGCGTGCCGGTCGTCAGCGCGCCGCTGTAGGCGCTGCCGAAGAGGCCCGCACGGCCGTGCGAGGTCGGTGTCTGCGGATCACGGATGTGACAGCCGCCGCAGCTGCGCACTTCACCGGGCCGCAGCTGCAGCCAGTTGGCGTGCCGCGGAAAGCCCGGCAGACGACGTCCGTTCACGTCGAGGACCGACATCTGGAACGCAACGTTTGCCGGCACCTTGATGCGCACCGAGCCATCGGGTTCGATCGGCGCATAGGCGAGGAT